>Ga0210377_10005475_pt1 | contig 10420 bp, 10 predicted proteins | sample PLM4_65_b1redo_FD_155480 | JGI IMG/M metagenome (GOLD analysis project Ga0210377, IMG submission 155480) | Groundwater sediment microbial communities from an aquifer in East River, Colorado, USA - PLM4_65_b1 redo | ecosystem: Environmental > Terrestrial > Soil > Riparian zone | place: USA: East...
TGCCGGCGACCGGCTCCACGATGACGGCTGCGATCTCGGCCCCCTCGCGCTCGAAGGCCTGCTCCAGCGCGGTCTCGTTGTTGTATTCCAGCACCACGGTGTGAGCGGCGGTCGGCTCGGGCACGCCCGCCGAGGAGGGCTGGCCGAAGGTGAGCGCGCCGGATCCCGCTTTGACGAGCAGGGCATCGGCATGGCCGTGATAACAGCCCTCGAATTTGACGATCCTGTGCCGGCCGGTGTGGCCGCGCGCGAGGCGGATCGCGCTCATGGTCGCCTCGGTCCCGGAATTCACGAGCCGCACCTGCTCGAGTGAGGGCACGAGCCGGCAAAGCAGCTCCGCCATCTCGACCTCCTGCTCGGTGGGCGCGCCGAAGGACAGTCCGCGCTCGGCTGCCTGCTGCGCTGCTTTCACTACATCGGGATGGGCGTGCCCGACGACGAGCGGGCCCCACGAGCCGACGTAATCGATATAGACCCGGCCGTCGGCGTCCCACACCTGTGCGCCCCTGCCGCGCTGGATGAACGGCGGCGTGCCACCCACCGAGCGGAACGCTCGCACCGGCGAGTTGACACCTGCCGGAATGACAAGCTGCGCACGCTGGAACAGCTGCTGGCTGCGTTTCATATCTGCCTGCCGCGCGTCACGAGTTACCGGTCACGAGGCGCGCGTTTCCACTTCGCGCCGCGAAAACAACGCGCTGAAACGGCGTGCCGCGAGATTGACATCGTCTGCCCCGAACAGCGCGGAGATCACGGCAACGCCGTCGGCGCCGGCCGCTATCAACTGCGGCGCATTATCGAGCGTGATGCCGCCGATGGCTATCACCGGCGTGGAGAGCCGCCGCTTGGCACTGCCCAGCAGGGCGAGCGGCGCGCACACCGCGCCCGGCTTGACGCTGGAGGGAAAGAAGCTCCCGAATGCGACATAGTCGACGCCCAGTCGCTCGGCCTCATGCGCGAGCTCGAGCCGGTCGTAACAGGAGGCGCCGAGGATTTTTTCTGGTCCGAGCCGCGCTCGCGCTGCGGTGAGTGAACCGTCCTCAGCGCCCAAATGCAAGCCGTCGGCATCCAGTGCCAACGCGAGATCGAGGTGGTCGTTGATGATGAGCGGGACCTGGTAATCCCGGCACAACGCTAGCAGCGCCCGCCCCTGCAGGAGTCTCAATGCCGCACTGGCCGCCTTGTTGCGGTACTGCAGCAGGCGCGCGCCACCGGCGAGCGCCGCTTCTGCCGCGGCGAGCAGGTCCGGCGCGTCGGAAATGTCGGGCGTGATGGCGTATAGGCCGCTGACCTCGTGGTTCACTGCTTAACCTCGCCCCCGCCGCCACCGGCCTCGCCCTCGTCGCGTGCCCAGAACAACCGGTCCGGTATGTGCTGGCCCATGCCGGGCCGGAACGCCGCCTTCAGCGTCTGCCACGTGTATTCCTGCGCGTCCTTGACCGCATCGCTCACCTCCAGGCCGTTGGCGACGGTGGCGGCGATGGCGGCCGCAAGCGTGCAGCCCGAGCCGTGGTACGAGCCCGGCAGCCGCGGCCAGCTGTCGCTGCGCACCACGCCGTTCTGGCCGTAGAGGGTATTGACCACCTGGGCGGTGTTCTCGTGCGTGCCGGTGACGAGCACGTACTCGCATCCGGTCGCGATGATCCGCTTCGCGCATTCGGCAAGATCGCGGCCCTCGCCCTCCTCGTTGTCCTCGGCCGCCAGCCGGCGCGCTTCGAGGCTATTGGGCGTCAATATGGTGGTCTGAGGGATGAGCAGCTCCTTCAGCGCGCCCACCATCTCCTCGGTGATCAACTCGTCGCCGCGCCCCGAGGCGAGCACCGGGTCGAGCACCAGCGGCACCTCGGGGTAATCGGAAACCACCTCTGCGATGATGGCGATCTGCTCGAGATTACCCAGCAGGCCGATCTTGAATGCGGCGACCGGCATGTCCTCGAGCACGCAGCGCGCCTGGTCGGCGACCCACTCCGCGTCGATGGGGCTGACGTCGTCGACGCCCATCGTGTCCTGGATGGTGATTGCGGTCACGACCGACAGCGGGTGGCAGCCCATGCTCGAGAGCGTCATGATGTCGGACTGCAGTCCCGCGCCACCGCTTGGGTCGGTCGCGGCGAACACCAGGACAATCGGAGGAAGGTCGGCCATGCGCAAGCAGTTTGAGGCGCCCGCGCGGTTGGTCGCAGCAGGACGATTCGATAGAATTGGATTCTAACGTAAAACGGGCAACCCGCATGACAGCCGCCGAAACACGGATCCACCGGACATACATGTGCCTCATCTGCGGATTCATCTACGATGAGGGCGCGGGACTGCCCGATGAGGGCATCGCGCCCGGCACCCGCTGGGAAGATGTGCCGGTGAACTGGACCTGCCCGGAGTGCGGGGCGCGCAAGGAAGACTTTGAGATGGTGGAGATATGAGAATCCTGCACACCATGATCCGCGTCGGCGACCTGCCGCGTTCACTCGATTTCTACACGCAGGTACTGGGCATGAAGCTGTTGCGCAAGACCGACTACCCGGGCGGGCGCTTCACCAACGCCTTCGTCGGCTACGACGAGGAGTCGAAGACGGCGGTGCTGGAGCTCACGCACAACTGGGACACCCGGTCCTACGATCCCGGCACCGGCTACGGCCACGTGGCGATCGAGGTCGCGGACGCCTACCAGGCGTGCGCGGAGGTGAAGCGGCGCGGCGGCAAGGTCACGCGCGAGGCCGGGCCCATGAAGCACGGCACCACGGTGATCGCCTTCGTCGAGGACCCTGACGGCTACAAGATCGAGTTCATCCAGAAGAAATCGGCCTAGCCGATTTCTTGTCAGTTTGAGCGCAAAGCCGGATCTGATTTCCTAGCGGCTCAGAATTCCGTCCGCCAAGCGGACGAAATCTTCAACGCGCAGATCCTGCGCCCGCAGCCCGGCGTTGACGCCGAGCCGCTCGAAATCCGCGGCCTTGAAGTGGGCGCGCAACGCGTTGCGCAGCGTCTTGCGGCGTTGCGCGAATGCGGCGGCGACGATCTTCCCGAGGGCCACCTCGTTGATCGCGGGATGCGGCAGGCGCGCGTACGGCACCATGCGCACCACGGCGGATTCGACCCGGGGAGCCGGACGGAACGCGCTGGCCGGAACGGCGAGCACGCGCTCCATCTCAAAACGGTATTGCAGCATCACCGACAGCCGCCCGTACTCCGAGGTGGAGGGCAGCGCGACCATGCGTTCCACGACTTCCTTCTGCAGCATGACGTGGATATCCACTATGGCCGCGGCGTATTGCGCCAGGTGGAACAGCAGCGGCGTGGAAATGTTGTAGGGGAGGTTGCCGACCACGCGCAACCGTGGCCCCAGCGCGCTGAAGTCGAAGCGCAGCGCGTCGCCCTCGTGAACCGTGACTTTGCCGGCGGGGAACGCGGCGCGCAGGTGCGCGACGATGTCGCGGTCGATCTCGATCACCTGCAGATGATCGAGGCGGGCGGCGAGCGGCCGGGTGAGCGCGCCCAGCCCCGGCCCGATCTCCACCATGCGATCGCGCGGTTGCGGCGCGATGGCATCGACGATGGCGGCGATCGCCGCCTCATCGGTGAGGAAGTTCTGCCCGAAGCGCTTGCGGGGGATGTGGCGCATCACGGGGCGTGCCCCCCTGCACCGCCATCATGCGCGGCGCAGTGTGCGGCGGTGGTCCGCGGCCAGCCGCGCCGCCAGCCGGATCGCCTCGATCAGGCTGCCGCCCCCGGCACGGCCGGTGCCGGCGAGTTCGAGCGCGGTGCCATGGTCCACCGAGGTGCGGATGATGGGAAGCCCGAGCGTGACGTTGACCCCGGCGCCAAAGCTCGCGTACTTGAGCACCGGCAGGCCCTGGTCGTGATACATCGCGAGCACGCAATCGCAGCCCTTGAGCCGCCGCGGGTTGAACAGCGTGTCGGCGGGCAGCGGCCCGTCAACATCGAACCCCTCGCGGCGCAGCTTCGCGAGCAGCGGGCTGATGATATCGGCTTCCTCCCGGCCGAGAAATCCCGCTTCGCCGGCGTGGGGGTTCAAGCCGGCAACGCAGATGCGGGGCCGCGGGATCGCGAAGCGCGCGGCGAGGTCGCGTTGCAGCACACGCAGCGTCCGCTCCAGGCTTGGCGCCGTGATGTTGCGCGCTACGTCCTTGAGCGCGAGATGGGTGGTGGCGAGCGCAACCCGCATGCCGCCGCCGACGAGCATCATCACCACATGCTCGGCCCCGGTGTGCGCTGCGAGAAACTCGGTGTGCCCGGTGAACGCGATGCCGGCGTCGTTGATCACGCTCTTCTGCAGTGGCGCCGTGACCATCGCGTCGAACGCCCCTGCAAGGCAGCCGTCGGCGGCAGCTTCCAGGGTGCGCAGCACGTAGCCGCTGTTGGCCGGATTGAGACGTCCCGGGACCGCGGACTGCGCGAGCGGCACGTGGAGCACCGCGAGCGCGCCGGCACGGGAAACCGCGCCCGTTGCGGCAGGATGATCGACCACCTTGAGCGGCACGCCCAGCAGGCGCGCGCGGTCCTTCAGCAGCTCGCGGTCGGCGACCACGACGATGCGCGCCGGCAACCGCCGGCGCGCAAGCCCGACGCACAGGTCGGGCCCGATGCCCGCGGGCTCGCCCGCCGTCACCGCAATCAGCGGAGTCTTGAGTGTTGAGTGTTGAATGGTGAGTTACCTGAGTGTCAATCGACGGCAGGGACGATAACTTAACACTTGACACTCAAAACTCAACACTCGCGTCAGCGTTCCTCGAGGCGATACTCGATGTAGGCCCGGTCGCGCAGCAGCCGGACCCACTCCTGGTAGGACTCGTCGGACTTGCGCGCGCGCAGCGCCGCCTGCGCCGCCAGCCGCTGGCGGTCCCGCGACATGTCCTCGTCGCGTCGCTCGAGCACCTGGATCAGGTGCCAGCCGAAGGGCGTTTGCGCGGGGGCGCTGATCTCGCCCGGCTGGAGCGCGTCCATCGCGCTCTCGAACTGAGGGACCGTGTCACCCGGCGACAGCCACCCGAGGTCGCCACCCTTGGAGCCGCTCGCGTCTTCGGAATGCAGGCGCGCGAGCTCCGCAAAGTCGCCCCGATTATCGAGGCGCTCCTTGAGGGTCTCGATCCGCCGGCGCGCCTCGGCCTGCGGCACCAGCTCGTTGGTCTTGATCAGGATGTGGCGGGCGCGGGTCTGACGCACGATCACCGGAGCACTCGAGCTGCGCCGGTCATTCAGCTTGAGGATATGGAACCCGTTGGCGCTGCGCAGGAGGGGGCCCACCTCGCCGGACTGCAGGGATTTCAAGGAATCGAGGAACAGCGCCGGCAGCCGCGCGCCGTCGCGCCAGCCCATTGCGCCTCCCTGCAACGCGTCGGGCGCGTCCGAATACGCCGCCGCGACCTGGCGGAAGTCGGCGCCCGTCCTCAACTGCTGGAGGACCTGCTCGGCGCGGCCGCGTCGGACCTGGATCTGCTCCGGGCTGGCGTTCTCGGGGACCGTCACCAGGATGTGGGAAATGTTGAACTGCTCGCCGCGCCCGGCCAGGCCCTGCTGGACGCTGATGAAGCTTTCGATCTCGCCTTCGCTGACCACGATCCTGCTGTCGACTTCGCGCTGCCTCAGCCGCGATAGGGTGATTTCCTTGCGGATCTCCTCGCGGAAGCGGGGGAACGGTATGGCGTCCTTCTCCAGCGACGCACGCAGCTGCTCCGGCGTGAGCTTGTTCTCCTGCGCGATGCGCTGGAGCGCACGGTCGAGCTCCGAGTCGTCCACGCGCAGCCCGGTTTCCCTGGCCAGCTGCAGCTGCACGTGGTCAGTGATCAGGCGGTCGAGGATCTGTTTTTCCAGGACTTCGCGCGGCGGCAGCGGCGTGCCCTGCTGCTTCAGCTGCAGGGTAGTGAAGCGGTAGCGCTCGTCCAGGTCGGCCCGCGTGATCACCTCGTTGTTCACGACTGCCACGATACGGTCGAGCACCACCACCGGACGCGGCTGTTGCGCCGGGGCGGGGCTGGCTGCAGCCCACGCCGCGGCTGCGAAGGCCAGCGTGATCAAGGTGGGGCGCGGCGAGGGCGCGCTCGACGCGGCCATGGGCGCTCGGTTTCGATCAGTAATAGGGAAGGCTTGCATCATCGGGCCTCGGGGCGCGCGGATCCAGTCTGGCATAGCCGCCGATATTGCGTCTCAACGTTTCCATCGGATTGGAGCCGATGCGCGACACGCCGTTCAATTCGAGTTGCAGAAAGAACGTGGTGGAGGTCTGCTGGGTGGTGGTGGCAAAGCGATGGGCGACCACGCGCAGCACCCAGCAATCGCCATTGTATTCCGCGCCGACCAGGCCCTCGAGCGTGCGTTCGTCGAGCAGCGAGTAATTCCAGCGCGCGAGCCCCGTCCACCCCCATCCGACCGGCCACTGCGTCGAGAAGTCGGTCTGGCGCAAGGTATTGATCGTCTCGCGATAGGTCAGGTTGAGCACCCGGCCCGGCAGCGGCTGGTAACGGGCGCCGATGTTGAACTTCTGCGTCTGCGAGGAAGTGGTGCTGTATTGCAGTCCCGCGTCCATCCTCAAGTGCGGCGCGACCGCGCCGGATAGCGCAGCGAGCAGATCGGAGCTCGAGCTGGTGCGCGCAGGCACGCCGGGCAGGGTCACCTGCTGGGTGTCGAAGTAGAAGCGTTGCGCGACGCCTACGCGCAGGCGTTCCGCGCCGGTGTCGGTTCCGATGAAGCGCGAGGTGACGCCGAACGTCAACTGGTTGGCGTCATTGATGCGATCCCACCCGGAGAACTGGTTCTCGGAATAAATGGTCGCGAAGTTGACGTCCTGCTGGGCGCTGTCGAACACGGGGATGCCGCTCTGGTCCCGGAACGGGATATATACGTAGTAGAGCCGCGGCTCCAGGGTCTGCAGGAAGGGCGCGCCGCCGATCGCGGTCGGACGCTCGAACACCACGCTGGAATCGGTGGTGAAAACCGGGACCGCCCGGTCCTGGTCGGTGAATCCAGCCGCGTTGGCATCGATCAGGTAGCGCGCCAGATTGACGCCGAACTTGGGTGTCACCTTGGCATATGCCGTCTGCAGCGGCACGCTCAGGCTCGGATAGCCCAGCACCCGGGTGCCCGTGGTGAGCGTCGGATGATCGAAGGTCGTGTATTGCCCATAGAAATCGAAATCCGAGCGCAGCACCTCCTGGCGCGCCGCGGTCAGGGTGAGCTGTGGCAGCCGGTTGTACGGCGGCGTCACCGGCTGCAGCGGGTCGGGCTGCAGCGTCTGCCAGCGCTGGACCAGGGCGCTCAATCCGTAGCTGCTGGCGCCGCCCCAGGTCCCGCCGCGGCCGATGGTGAGGTCGCTCGGCAGCTGAACCTGGGACGTGACGGCGATCTGAGTCGAGAGGTCGGTGAAGTAGGTGTCGTCCGATACCCTCTGCAGGTTGAGCGCCCCGGACCAGCCGCTGGGCAGTGTCTGGTTGTGGCGGACGAAGTAGGCGCTGCGCTGCTCCCCGCCCTTGGCGCTGTCTTCCGGCAACACCTCGGCGCGGGCCTCGCCGAGATAGGTCGGCTCGAGATAGCGGAACTCGCCGTGCACCAGCACGCCGCGGCGCGTCATGATGCGGGGCGAGACGGTGGCGTCGCGATTGGGCGCAATGTTCCAGTAGTAGGGAATCGTGATCTCCGCGCCGCCCTTGTCGGTGCTGCCGTAGTGTGGCGTGATGAAGCCGGACTTGCGCGCCTGGTGCAGCGAAAACGACAAGTACGGCGAGTAGAAGATCGGCGTGCCCAGGAACACGACGCTGGCATCGCGCGCGACCCCGACGTCGCGCTCCTTGTCGATTTGCAGATCGCCCGCGCGCAGGTACCAGTCGTCGTTGCCGGGCCCGCAGGAGGTGTACTCCGCGCGCTCCGCGCGATACTGGCCGGGCCCCTCGAACAATATGCGCTCCGCCGTACCCCGCGCATCGGTCTCGCGGAATAACGCGCGTGGGCCACCGGGTTCGGAAGCCTTGTGCAGCGTGTAGCGGGGGCTCTCCATGAAGCCGCGGCCGGACTCGAGGTTGTATCTCAGCCGCGCGCCTTCCACCACGTCGGCCCCGAGCTCCATGCGCACGTTGCCTTGAGCGGCGACTTCGCCGGCCGGCTTGTCGTAGCGCAGCCAATCGGTATAGATCGCTTGCCCGCGCTTTCTGAACCACACATTGCCTTCGGCCTCGGTGTCCTGATCCTGGCGCCCCTGCAGCCGGTCCGCTTCAAGGAAGAGCGGCACGTCCTCCTTCACGGACGGCGGGATCACGAGCAACGCGGGTTGTGACTTCAGCGTGAGCCCCTGCTGCCCGACAGCCGCACCGGGCAGCGCGCAGATCACGGCCAGCGACAGGCGCGTAATTATCAGTTTTTTCATCGAAAAGTGCCTGTGTAGCGTGGTGCTAAAATCGCATAATTCATCGCTGAAGGCAATCGGCTTGCCGCCGGACATCGACACTCGACTGGAGCAACTGCGAGGCTGGCTCGGCACGCATTTGGGAGCGGGCGCGTTTGCCCTGAATCCGGCATCGGCAGATGCCAGCTTCCGACGCTATTTTCGCGTGACGAGCGACAACGCGCAGTCCTGGATCGCGATGGATGCGCCGCCGGAGCGCGAGGACTGCCGGCCCTTCGTGCGCGTGGCGGCACTGTTGCGGTCGGCGGGCGTCAACGCGCCGCAGGTGATCGCACAGGACCTCGCGCGCGGGTTCCTGCTGCTCACGGACCTGGGCGACACGACCTATCTCTCCGCGTTGAACGAAGCCAACGTGGACCGGCTGTTCGACGACGCGATCGAGGCGCTCATCAAGTGGCAGCTGGCGAGCCGCGAGGGGGAGTTGCCGCCGTACGACGAAACGCTCCTCAGGCGCGAGTGCGATCTGTTTCCGCAATGGTATGTCGCGCGGCACCTCGAATGGCGGCTCTCCAGCGCGCAGCAGCAGGCGCTCTCCGATACCGTCGCGCTCCTCGTCTCCCGCGGCCTGGCGCAGCCGGCGGTCTTCGTGCACCGCGACTACATGCCGCGCAATCTCATGGTGAGCGAGCCCAACCCGGGCGTGATCGACTTCCAGGACGCGGTGCATGGCCCGATCAGCTACGACCTGGTTTCGCTTACCCGCGATGCGTTCGTAAGCTGGGACGAGGAGCGCGTCATCGACTGGGCCGCGCGTTACTGGGACAAGGCGAAGCACCGGGGCCTGCCGGTCACCCCCGACTTCAGCGAGTTCTACCGTGATTTCGAATGGATGGGACTGCAACGCCACCTGAAGGTGCTCGGCATCTTCGCGCGCCTGCACTACCGCGACGGCAAGAGCGGTTATCTCGAGGACACACCGCGCTTTCTCAACTACGCGCGCGCAGTCGCCGGGCGCTACCGCGAGCTTGCCCCGCTGGCGCGGTTAATCGAGCAGCTTGAGATGCGCCAGCCGGCGCTGACGGGAAACAGGACTGGAAAATCACCGCATGAAAGCGATGATCCTCGCCGCCGGGCGCGGTGAGCGCATGCGCCCGCTCACCGACGGCGTTCCCAAGGCCCTGCTCGAGGCTGGCGGCCGGCCGCTCGTTACGCATTTGATCGAGCACCTCGCGCGTTCCGGCTACACCGAGCTGGTGGTCAATGTTTCTCACTTCTCCGGCATGATCGAGCGGGCGCTCGGCGACGGCTCGCGCTTCGGCGCTCGCATCGTATATTCACGCGAGGCCGAGCCGCTCGAAACCGGCGGTGGCATTGCCTACGCGCTGCCGCTGCTCGGGGATGCCCCGTTCCTGGTGGTCAACAGTGACATCTATTGCGATTTTGATTTCGCGCGCCTGGCTGGCGCCGCAGCAGCGCTCGCGCCCGGCGCGGGTCTCGCCCACCTCGTGCTGGTGGACAACCCGCCGCATCACCCGGGGGGTGATTTCTCGCTCGGCGCGGGCAAAGTGTCGGCGGATGGCCCCGGGCGCCTCACCTTCAGCGGCATCGGCGTCTATACTCCCGCCCTGTTCGCGACGGTTGCGCGTGGGGCCCGCTGCCAGCTGGCAGCGCTGCTCAGGCCGGCGATGGCACGGGGGCTCGTGAGCGGCGAGCATCACCGCGGGCTGTGGATGGACATTGGCACGCCGCTGCGCCTCGAGGCGCTGGAACGCGCGCTGGCCGCCAGGAGCAGCCGGTAGAGCCGCCCGGCGCAGCCGACGGTCGCGTTTATAATTTCGTCCATGGCAGAGAGCATCGACATCGGCGTCTATCAGCGGCGGCGCGCCCGGCTTGCCGCCGCCATGCAGGAGGGCGTTGCGGTCGTGCCGACCGCACCCGAGCGCGCGCGCAACCGCGACGCGCACTATCCCTACCGTTTCGACAGCTATTTCTACTACCTCACCGGCTTTCGCGAGCCCGCGGCGGCGCTGGTGATCGTCGCAGGCGCCGAACCGAAGAGCATCCTCTTCT
>Ga0210377_10005476_pt1 | contig 10419 bp, 14 predicted proteins | sample PLM4_65_b1redo_FD_155480 | JGI IMG/M metagenome (GOLD analysis project Ga0210377, IMG submission 155480) | Groundwater sediment microbial communities from an aquifer in East River, Colorado, USA - PLM4_65_b1 redo | ecosystem: Environmental > Terrestrial > Soil > Riparian zone | place: USA: East...
CCATTGCAAAATCCTTCACGTTTGTTACTTCAAGATGGGGCAGTCCATGCTTCTCAAGCCACTCATGGACGAAGTGTATTTGTTCGGGGACGCAAGCGCGTGCCGTGAATATCTTAACAGTTACTCCTTCGGAAATCCACGTATGTACGCGATCCATCATAGCAGGTATCGGCTTCCCGATATGGTCCATGCCATTCCATCCTGTATAATGCGCCAGCGTTCCGTCAAGATCCACGCCTATCCATCCGCTCACCATGACAATTCTCCTTGAAATTTGGTGGACCTGCTCGGAGTAACTTATCTCCCGAATCCAGTCTTCGCAAAAAACATCTCCTCAAATTCATACTTTATTTTCAATTCAGCTTCAGAATAACGGCCGTTTCTCTTGGTACATTTCTTATAATTGTGCAACAATAACATACATCTTAGATGCTTTCGCGGACTCCGAAGAAATGGCATCACGTCTCTCAATAATGCCAAGGCCCGATTGCCTGATACGTTCCACGTCCACGCTTGCTTATGATGGCTTTTATAGGTTTTCTGTGAACACATTGAACCGCCATAATGACCTCGGATATAAGCAAGAAGTTCTTTGTCGGTATTTACCATAGATACCACTGGGCTACGAAATTCATTCTTTTTATGCCGAGTAAGAGTAATTGTGCCTTCTCCGTCTATTAGACCTGCAATATATGCTTTAATGTATTTTGGTGGCACTTTATTCCTTCTCTGTTTAAAACCTCGGAGACCCGCGAGATCCCCGAGGTTCACTTAACTGACTGCTTCGCTTGAAATCAACACATCGGCTTCATGGGCGGCTTCTTGATGCCCGCGGGCTTCTTCTTGCCGGCAGGGCTCGTCTTTGGTGCCATGCGATCACCCCCTTTGGTTGGCACGATCATGAGGCACTTACTGGATTCCCCGTCGTGCCAGGTCGTTATGATCGACACCACGTCGCATCCGGCGTCAATCAGTGATTGTGCTGCTTTGTTTATGGTTTCCTGCTTGGTCATTGGCTACGCAGTTGCCGGAGCTGCGGCCGCGTTCTTTTCCACGAAATTGGAGCAGTCGTGCGTCACGGTCCCGCTTCCGAGATGCATACCAGTGTTCTGCGGCCATACTGACGGCATGGGATGAATGATTCCCTGCACCGCACCGCGAATGACATAGCCGTCCGCGCATCCGGGTTCCTTCGCGCATTTATTGCACTTCTGAATAACTGAATATGACATAATATCTCCTTTTTTATATTCCCCGGATTACCCGCCGGGGACCGGGAGTTAAACGATTGGCTCCCGGGGTCTGCAATCCCGAGAGAGGCTACAAAACCTTCAACTTTTATCAGCCGTGGGGCGTTGATCTCCCTGGCCGCGCCACCTTCATTCCATGCTTGCCTTTCTCCTTTCTTTTGGGATTTATGCTTCTCACCCAGCGCAACGAGACGGACGCTTCGCGCCGCTCATGCGCATGTTATTTTGCCCTTGTATTCCAATGGTCAAGGGCGCTTCTCCATGTACTCCATGCTGAAGTACGACCACCGCACTCGTTACACACTACGAAATACCCCGTTGTAGTACAACAATCGCATGATGTTTTTTCATCAGTAATATTAAGTTCACCGCAGAACGGGCAGGGCAAAATAACCAACGGCTCGACTGCGCCCGCATTTTTATTCCCTGTTTGCATTCGGTCCTCTTTCTCCCGGTGCGTCAGCCGGGCGTTAAAATTGGGGTGACGTGCAGGACTTGAACCTGCGACCTGGGCCTCGGGTGCACCCTATCCCCGCGCTACCAACTGCGCCAACGTCACCATGTTTTTATGAACTCCCGACCGGGAGAACCCCGTGTGTCGGGAGGGATCGGGCTCGGAGTTGTCCCAATTTGACAACTGGAAATCCCGAAGATTGAATTTTAACAGCAATAGCGATGCGCTCCCTCAAGACCGCGTTGGAATCATCCCTTAATCGACATTATTTTTGCAAACTCTGCGTCTCGTTCTTTCTCTGTATCGAATGACCATTGTTGATCGCATCCGACAAAAAATATTCCTGGCTTTCCTGTATTGTCGGGATACCATTTAACTTGCATCTTCCCGACCGAAGTACATAGCGCAAGATTTACTGATTGATTTGTATAAGTATCCCCGCGCAAGTATTTTATTTCAGTAATTGAGCATTCTATGAAGTACGGGTTCATATTTTCCTTTCAATAAAAACCAATTCCAACCAACGCATCCACCCGACAAGGAGTCGGGCGGGTGATGCTGGCGTTCCTGCTATCGCGCTTCAAATGAAATTCTTCACTCCGGCTCTACCATGTCCACGGCAGCCGCCAGGAATAGGATTCCCTCATGCGGTACGGTTTCCGCAGCTTTAGCCGCCAATCTTATCGCTGCTGGCATTACGTCGATGGCGTCTGCCTCCATTGTCTGTTTTATGATATCTTTGAAAGGTTTAATTTTATTTTTCCATGTCGCTGGCCAACAATTTTTCGCTGTTCTTCTGGCATCGTACAACTGTGATGCTATTCGTATACGTTCTTCATTATTCATTGACGCCTCCATTCAGAATCTTTATTGCGATAGCAGGAATGCGACGCTAAGCCGTGTCTTGAATCGCTTCGCCTAACAAAAGGCACGCGAAGCAGGAACCAGACACTCAAGACCTTTGCCCCGCAAGGGGCAAGGCTTAGCGTCGCATTATTATTTCAGCGTAACCACCCATCTCCCCGCGCTCTCGATCGTGACCGCCTGAGAAGAGTTTGCCAACTTCAGGTCTCCCGCATGCTCTGCCGCCTCGAACGGTGAGTAGTGCGTCGGCGTCTGCTTGACCCCCCCGAGCGAGACAACATAATTCGGATTCTCCGTGACGGTTATAGCAAACTGTGGAGCAACCACAGGACTGGGCACTGGGGCAGGCGGTACCGGTGCCGGGGGTGTCGGTGCTGGCGGAGTTACCGGGTCCCCGATGTGTGTCAGATCGTATTGAAGCGCTGCCCAGTCAAAACCCTCTGGACTTTTCCCGGTGGCTTGGACAAGTAAAATGTCATTCAGAGCCGCATAGCCTTCATCGGCATACTTCTGAAACCATGCGTAGCTCAGGTCCCATATCTCGCCCCAGGTGCAGACCTTGAACATCTGCCTCGCATCGTCATAGCCGATGAGGCATACGGCATGACCGTTGTATGGATTGGGATCTCCGGTCGGTGTCGTCCAGGGTCCAAATGTATTCACATTGGGCAGCGACATGCCGATATAGCAGGATCCGAAATATTCAATGCAGAGTTTGGCCTGCGTGAGGTCTGCCGGTCCCACTTCTACAAACGCCTCGATCTTATCAGGGCCGATGCCGGTCTTGTGCCAGAGATTCAGGACATCGAGCAGGTAGGCGCCATCGTCGTTCGGAGAAACCGTCCGGTATGCCGCAAGGATCTGGCTGTCGGGGATGGTCTCAATGCCGCGCTCGGCATAGGTCGTCCAGCTCTGTACCATATGTCCAGCTGCGGCCACCGTGCAGTCTCCATATTGATCATTACCCATCATGCCGATGTCGGCCGGCAGACGTGAGGCGTGGTCTACAGCGACCAATGGTGTCGGCAGCTTCTTGAGATACCTTGCCAGTTGCAGGGTGCGGTTGTCAAATTTCTTTGGGTGTTTTCCCAGCCTATGAGATATGGGTGTCTTTCCTTCTTGCATTGATGTTCCTCCTTTTTTTTGGTTCTCTTCGCAACGCTTCAAGATTCCCGGCAGTGCTACTTTGTGCATGTACCTTACCTGCGCAATATCGTCGCTGTCAAGTTTATCTGACACCACAATCTCATTCATGAGTTTCTGTATCTGATTCAATTTTTCCAACATTGTTCCGTCTCCTTTGGTTTAAATCATAGTTCCCAGTCAGGGTATTTAACCTTCATCAGCCAGTATGTAGCCTGTTGCAGTTCGTCTCTTGTTACGCCCACAGACAGCAACTCTTGTGATATTTGCATAAAATATCGGCCCTTCTCGGGATCTGAATAATTCTCAATCTGCTTGTCGTTGTAACGTGTGGATCTTGGTGCTTCCTGAAGTGCTCCTAGGTATTCAAAGACACGGTGATTCACCAGCCCGCGGTATCCGGATATAAGTTCTTTTAGTTTCCATTCAGGATGTGCTGCCAACGCCGACCGGTAAAGCATCCTCTGTTCTGCATCTGTCCACGCTCTCGGGCTGATCGCCTCCAAAAATTTCAACGTCTTCTCTGCTGAGGCCAGCCTGTCGTTGAGATTCACTACGGATCTGTTGCTGTTTCTCTCGGTCTTGTTCTGCGAATGACTTGAGCCGATGCTTTTCATGCTTACCGCTCCCTTCTTTTGGTTCATAAACACTTTGCCAGCTTCCCGTTATTGCGTTGTCCAGAACAACCGTGGGATCGTGTCCTTTGGATTTGAAGTCTTCGAGCTTTGCTATTATGTTTTTACGAGCACGGTCGGTCATGGGCTTTTTTATTTTAATGCGCATTTCCTCATACGCACTCCATACTTCACTATCAATCCAAGACGCCAAAACAAAGGCGCTGACTTTTGCGCCGCCCTTGTCTTTCCCTTTATCTTCTACTTGATCTTTATCTTTATCTTTTACTTCTACTTCAGTATGTTGTACTCCCGGAGTAGTCTCGGAGTAGTTCGGGAGTAAGTCTGGCCCCATCCGGTCTTTGCGTAATTCCTGATGTTCTTCAAGGAAATGCAGGGAATGTAGCCACATTCTCCCGTCTTTTTCAAACCACTTGACGTTGGTTTTGTCGGAAATCTCCTTAAACAGTCCCGGAATGGTCTTGGAGTCGAGGTATTCAATGAGTGGACAGACAATCTCTTTGACATATCCTGGACCCCCGTGCATCTTGCCATGCGCATTGTAATGCGGAATAAGCATGGTAAATAAAACGGCTGCCCTGGGTGTAAGCGATGCAAACCCTTTAGACTCGGAGATGCTTTTTCTGATCATCCTGCCCGGTGATTCTTTTGCCATTACTGCCCCCTAAACCCCACGTTCAGCATCTGTCATTAACGCGACCTTTGCCGACCCCATCTAGTCGCTCGGGAAAAATCGAAAATACGGAATATTTACCACTTAATTATTCCCCAATCGCTTGGTGATCATAAAATTCGTGCCCCTTTTTTTAGATTGGCAGTTTTCTCTAAAGGTTGCAAATTAGAGAAATGAAAACAGATTTTTTGCTGTTCCTGTTTTGATAAATCAAACAACACACACGGAATTTTGTGATCGAGTACCCACACCTTCCCATAATTCCCCCACATCATTCCATCTGAAAATAAATTTTCTAAATATTGTTTGAAGGCTGGTATATCGCAACCTAGTAGTTTTTCTGTATGCTGCGATTTGCTTTTGCCGCTTAACGATAAAAGCAACCTTCTCCGCATATTACATACAAGTCTAAAATAAGGGTCATTTTTTAAACGCATTCTCTGGTATGATTGATGATATTCAGACACTTTCCCCTTATGATTTGCTGTATATGCTTTCTGGTATGCCAATTTAACCTCTCGCTTCTGGTAATATCCTTTCTTTGCTGATTCAAGATATGTGTTTCTGTGTAGATTATAATTGTCTCGACTCTTTTGACGACCGGCCTCTAAATCTTCGGCATATTGCTTGCGCCTTACCGCATTGCGTTTCTGCCGATACCCTGTATTTAAGCCCCACGCTTTTTCATACACACTACGGCATGACTTGCAATAACTATGATGTTTGCCCGTTGCCTTAATAATTGAAAAATCAGCAAGAGGTTTTTCGTTATTACACTTTCGGCATTTTTTTGTCATGTATCTCTTGGAGTATTATAACGGCTGCGGAAATATAGTTAATAGCTCCATATAATTCGTGAATAGCTCTATCGGGCGGCAACCGTTCTGTCTCAAAAATCTTTTTTGCGGCCTGGAAAAGCGGACCTGCAACCGGGCTGCCCTGTAATCGGCGCGTGATCTCACATATCTTTTGCCGCTCAAAAGGTTCATCGTCCTTGGCATGCCGTTCACTTCCCTTGCCGACCGATGCCTGGTCGAAAGCGCCCTGAAATACCTCTGCCAGTTTATCGTAGTTTCCCAATGCAATCTCCTTTTTTAAATAAATCATCGAGCGTCCTGATGATAGTAGTCTTCGCCGACGACCTCGCTTCATTCCAGTGAATCACTGCCCAGTTCTTTGTCTTATCGCTCACCGGGGGGGATCTTACACCCCGGGTTCGGACAGTACACGGTAAACACCCAATTTGTCTTGTCGCGCCGGATCAACGGAAGATGCCAGCATTTACAGGCTTTGGGGCTGATAGTCTTGCCCATATTTATCCTATCATCGTCCAAGTCTTTGGATTGATACCTGCTGCACGACAGGCGTTTTTTAAACTCCCAAAACGCTTTAGAATGGTCGGGTAAGAACACTTATTAACCAAGTGTTTAGAGTTTATTTTCCCGCATTTTAAGAACTCATTTCTAAGAGATGCAATAATTTCCGCATCCGATTTTCTACTATATAATTGATTCGGCTTAAACCCTCTATACTTTATATATTGATTAAAACATCCAAATTCGGACACTATTTTAGAAGCAACAGGGGAATCCAACCTTCTTAAATCATTTAAAGTTGGTTGATTTTTTAACTGTGCAGCCACGATGTCAAATCTATGGTTTATTTGATCTGGACACAAACCCTGTTCATTTAGAAAAGCCAATCCATTTTTTGATTGCCGGACGGCTAAACCTTTTTTGGCATACATCCTTTCTTTATCTTTCATGTGTGTTGCCCGTGAGTTATCTCGCGCTCGTATCAGACATTCACTGTCCATGTGAAAATTTAAACGCTGCCGCGACCGAAGTTTTTCAGACATTAGATGATCTTTCTGCCGCAATCCAAACATCCTCCTATATTCCTGTAACGTAATTTTGTGATAGCCAATATGTTTTGATACCTTATCGAACCATTGTCCGCATATATGACATTGGAGTTTGCCGTCTTCTCTGGCTAGCACAACACCCATCAAGCCATGTCCCTCCGCTACTTCTCGGTATGGGGGAAATATCTTATAGAGATTTGATGCTTTCAAGCCCGCGGGCAATTCATAGATTAATTTATCCATTACTCGCCCTCTAACCGATCAACAATCCTGCTGATTGACTCTTTCCATCTGACCTTTGGGTTGTCCTGAAGATCATCGTACAGCCTCAGCATCTCGCTATCCCGCTGCATATGCTCTATTGCCTGGACCCTCTCAAAGACATCCCGCTCCGTACAGTCCACCCGGCGCCGGGGCTGATTGAGCTTTCCTATCCAGATTGTGTCTGTAATCAGAGGCTCAAGCGCCTCCACGAGCTCCACAGCCGTCTCGTAGCCTCCTAGAAGCGGTTCACAGGATACAGAGGTCGCGTAACCGGCTTTAAGGGCTAATTTAAGGCAATCCGTGCGCTCAGGTATGCTTGGTGCCCCCGGTTCCCAGAATTTAGCAGTCTGGTCGTCCATGGTCCCGATCGTGAACCGGAAGAGGATCTGAGTTTGCCATTGTTTCAGGCTGGCGCAGAGTTTTTCAATACATTCAAGGTGGGGTTTGCTGACGATTAAGAGGTTATTGCCGGCAGCGAGCAGTCCGCGGAAGGTCCGGATGGACTCTTCGAGGTAAAAGGGCGTTATGTCCGTCATGGTCGGCGTCATAATCACACCGCTCTTTTTCGCCCATCGGATCGTATCGCGGCCCGGCTTTATGCGCTCGGCGGGCCATTCATCGGCAGACTTGATCATTGAGAATCGTTTAGCGTTCTGCCTGGCGAAGCAATATCTACAGTCGTGTGAGCATCCAATCCCCCAGTTATGGCTGTGCTCACTCCATTCTTTTGTGCCCGAACCTTTACGGGCTATGTCAAAACTGGCCGGTGAAGTCATACCGTCACTTCCTCTTCTGGCAGGCACATGCCCCTCTGTGCCGTTCTCTGTTTCTGTAGTGGTTCGTAGTCCGTTTGAATCTCACACCCGATCCACTGCCGCCCGAGATGCTCGGCTACCTGTCCGGTGGTTGCATTTTCAATAACTCGTGGTATAATAGCTTCATGTCTTCCGATATGCGCCAGCCAAAGAACTGCGAACAATGCGGTAAAATTATGCTCGTTTCTCCAAGTAGAATGAAGCGCAAGCGCTTCTGTTCTCAAGCCTGTCTTGGCATTGAAAATGGAATCCGCATGAACAAGATACGAAAGCCAGCCAAGCATAATTCCGCTTGGTTTACTTCTGCGCGTGTTCGCGGTTCTGCCAGCCCTACATGGAAAGCACCAATCTCTTTTGTTTGCCAATACTGCGGAAAAGCCTTTGAAAGAAAGCCTTGGTATTCTCGAATAAAAGGGTATAAGGGCTGCTTTTGCTCCATTACATGCCGGGATCGGCATAAGACTGAATTTCTTTCTGGTAAAAATTCTCCATTTTGGGTAGGCGGACCTACTACCTATAGAGGAAAAGGATGGGTTGCTGCTCGTACAAAAGCTGTTAAAAGAGACAAGGGGACTTGTCGAGGTTGCGGAAAAATCGTTGGGAATTCTATCCCTGTCCATCACAAAAAACCATTTAGAGAATTTCCATCTGCGAACGCGGCAAATCGCTTGAGCAACTTGGCGTGTCTTTGCCAATCGTGCCACATGAAGGCTGATAATAATATTCATAGGGACATTCCAGTCTGCAAGCAACGCTCGTCAATAAGTGGCTTGTAGTCTTCCTGTATCTCGCAGAGAATCCATCTGCGTCCTAATTTTTCGGCAACCATTGCGGTCGTACCAGAACCACCGAACGGATCAAGAACAATGTCCGCTGGTTCTGTCGGATGATTACAAGGCAGGGCTTCTGTTATCCATCCACGCTCCAAAAACTCTATTCGCTGTGGTTCTGGTAATGGCCGCGATCCACTCTCGTCCGTTCGGATATAGTGATCGAACGCCTGCCCGCATATTTCACGCATTGACTCTCTGTGTGGAGATTGCTTCATTTGCTCCGCTTGCCATCTTTGTTCCCTGCGTGTTATCGGACGACAACCCTCATTGTCTCTTCGTGGTCGGTTCATGCCAGCGCGGCCGGTGACTATTGACGGATCGTTAATTGCGCCCTCTCCCGTTGGCGTGTTGATTATATAATCACAATCACAACGCTTCCCTGCTGGTCTGCTGCCGGCCATGATGCACGGTTCTATCAGCGCCGGGGGAAATACCGCGAAGTGGCTACCCGGATACGGCATTGTCGGTATGGTCCACACCGAACGCTTGTTTCTACCGTGTGGGTTGCTGCAAGCCTTTTCTAAGTTCTTTGCTATCGTCTGGTTTCCGGGTCCGCCATCGGCCCATTTATGATCATCAGATCTTCCTCGGCCAACGCGAGCAATAGAATCTTCCGCATAGGGCTCACGGATCGCCTCGTGATCGTAGTAGTATTGTGGTGACTTGCTCATCAAAAAAAGATACTCATGGCTCTTCGTTGGCCTGTCAGTGACACTCTCCGGCATTGCGTTTGGTTTTGACCATACGATGTCACAACGGAGATACCAGCCTGCATTCCGAAGAGCAAAGGCGACCATCCACGGGATGCCTATCAGGTCTTTCTGTTTCAGGCCCGGGGGTACGGTATGCCCGATCTTGTTGCCTACGTCCTTGTACTTGTTGTCCGGCACCTGATACGACCTCGCCGCCGCATAGGTGTCTCCAAGGTTCAACCAAAGCGTGCCGTCCTCCGAAAGAAGATCACGGACAAGACTGAAAACCTCGACCATGCTCACCTTGTATTCTTCCGGTGTCGGTTCAAGACCGATCTGCCCTGCGTGTCCGTAATCCCGCAAGCCCCAATACGGAGGACTCGTGACGCAAGTTTGCACCTTCACGCCTTCCGCTATAAGGCGCTTCATTGTTTCCCTGCAATCTCCGAAAAAGACCTTATTCATGCCGTCACTTCCCACACAAATAACTCAAGTTGAGGTTTCATTGTCTTCTCCAAAGCCGCGACCTTTCTGCTGTCCAAAAACGCCGTCCATATCTTTTTTTCTTTACACCGATGCAATCCATACTGACACATAGAATGATTTCCCCATAGACAGTCTTCGCAGTATTGAACGAGAATGGTCTGACTTTTCATCGCAGCGCGAACCCGGCCGCCTTCAATGGACTTCTTCGGGGTCATCGGATGAATATGGGCGACGGACGCCATTATGCGGCTTCCGCAGCAGCTATCAGCTGATACTCGAACAACCCGTGCCCACGATCCCCGCGGGAGCGACGATTGACCGTATGACTGCCGAACTTGGCCTTCCGCAGATGTCGAAGCTGCGCTGAAACACTTGACTGTGGATCCCCCGTAAGCTCTGCTATTTCCTCCAAGGTCCGGAACTTACCATCTCGCATTAGGTCAAAG
>Ga0210377_10005477_pt1 | contig 10419 bp, 9 predicted proteins | sample PLM4_65_b1redo_FD_155480 | JGI IMG/M metagenome (GOLD analysis project Ga0210377, IMG submission 155480) | Groundwater sediment microbial communities from an aquifer in East River, Colorado, USA - PLM4_65_b1 redo | ecosystem: Environmental > Terrestrial > Soil > Riparian zone | place: USA: East...
CGGCTAGGCGAAGAGCATCTCGCAACCGGTGCCCGCGAGCGCGGCGTCGACCGCGCTGCGATCGCCGGCAGTGAGCGCGGCACGCGCGTCGCGCAGCCACTGCAGGCACTTGCCCTGGTACGGGAAGGGATCCTGCACCCACGGCTGGCCGTCGATCGTGCACTCGACGCGCGACGCACCGCGCGCGAGCGCCGCCGCATTCGCGAGCAGGAACGGCGCGTAGACGCGGCCGACCTCCGCGAGCAGCGCGCGAAGTGTCTCGGGAAGCGAGTCACGCGTGATCCAGTCGCGCTCGGCGGGCTCGAGCCCGGAGAGATCCTCGAAGACTTCGACCCAGGCGACGACGCGCGGCGCGAGCTCGAGCGCGGTCGCGGTCGGCGTGGGGTCGAAGCCCGCGAGCTGCGTGAGCTGGCCGAACAGACCGAAGTCCGCGGCGCCCGGCCGGCCGCCCATGACGAAGCGCGAGCGCTCGAGCTGCGCGGCCAGCAGACGGAGCAGCCGCCGATAGCTCTCCTCGATGGCCTTTCCGGTCGTCGCGTTCGATCCGACCACGCCGAGCCGGCCGATCTGGCGGTCGGCGAACATCTTGCCGAGCTCGAGCGCCTGGCTCTCGGGCTGATCCGTCTTCCTCCAGCGCGGCAGGATCGCCGAAGCCTTGGCGATGTCGGGCGCGAACGCCCAGCGGTAGTGGAACATGGCCTTGGTGAGCCACTCGTCGGCATAGTCCTCGAGCAGTGCGTCGAGGAACGCGATCACGGGATCCGTGGGAATCACCGAGCGGCCGGGGTGAAGCGACTCGAGCTCGCGAATGAGCGGCGTGGAGTCGACGTGCGCTTCGAGCGCGCCGTCCTTCCCGCGCAGGATGAGCTGCGGAAGGAGCTCCACGCGCGGCTTCGGAAGTCCGCGCGACTCCGGTCCGCCCGCCTGCACCCAGACGAACGGGATGCGGCGATAGCGCAGCACCGCGCGCAGCTTGCGGCTGTACGGCGAGCCGGGCGCGCCGACGATGGTCAGGACTTCGGAACTCAAGAGGACCTCCGACTGCCTACACTAGAGGCTGTTCACGAGTGCGGTCACGATCCGCTCGAGCGCCGCGCGCGCGCGTTCGCGTCCGAGCCGCTGATCCGTGCGAAGGCGATCCCAGACCTCGAAGGAGAGCGCGACGTCGAGCGCCTCGATGTCCTCCGCCGCCGCGGAGCGAAGCTCTGGCAACCAGGCGAGGAGATCCGCGCGCAGCTCGCGCACGTGCGCCATCTGCTGGCGCGCGACGAACGCGGAGCGCCAACGCTGCAAATTCCCCGAGCGCTTGTACGGCGCGATCTGCTCGAAGAGGCGGATGCGCTGCTGGACCAGCGCGCTCGCGCGTTCGGCACGGCTGCCGCGACCGCGCTCCTCCTGGAAGAGCGGCAAGGCCTTCGCGCGCACGCGCCCGTCGATCTCCGCCAGCAGGCTGTCCATGTCCGAGAAGTGGCGGAACACCGTGCGGATGCCGACACGCGCGCGCTCGGCCACCTGTTGCGCAGTAGGCTGCAGGATCCCCTCGCCCACGAGGTCGTAGAGCGCCTGCACCATCGCGGCGCGGCTGCGCTCGCTGCGCCGCACGCGGCCATCGGCGGTCTGACCCGGCTCGGTCACCCGAAGAGCCTCCCGCCGACCTTGTGCACGCTGCAGCCCGCGAGCTCGGCGTCGAGCGCGAGGAGCTCCTTTCCGTTCGGCAGCCGCGAGAGCAGCGACTCGATCGCAGCGGAGCCCCGCTCGGTCCGCACGCACTCGCGCAGCACGTCCGCGAGACGCTGCAGCATCCAGACGTGGTACGGCACGACCATGCGGCGCGCGCGCAGGCCGCCGATCTCGAACTCGTGCGTGAGCGGTCCGTCGCCAGTCTGGAGCGCCTCGAAGCCGGGCGTGGGCGTGAACGTCTTTCCGGGCAGCTCGTCGCCGGGCGCGTGTTTGCCGCTCGCGAGATGACTGCGCAGCTTGGCGCAGGTGCTTCGCAGCATCGGCCACATCTCGCTGAAGAAGATCTCGAGCACGGGCAGGAGCGTCGCCGGCACCTCGTCGCCGGCAAGCCAGGCTCCGCCGTCGCTGGTCGCGGGTCGCGCGACCAGGCTGCCGTCCGCGCCGAGCGAGTAGAGCTTCTGGCCGTAGGTGCGCGCGTTGAGCGCGTTGGTGTGATTCGTGCGCTCCACCCACTCGCTCACCAGCGGGAAGCGCGTGCGCAGCGCAAAGCCCGCGACCGGATCGCGGTACAGGTGCGCGTAGAGCGGGCCGAGCAGGGCGAAGTCGGCGAGCGACGGCAAGCCACCGAGCGCGAAGTCGTGGACGGCGAAGTGCGTCTCGAGGCGTTCGAGCAGCCGGTCGTTGCTCGCCTCCCACGCCGAGGCGGTGGCCTCCGTCGCGCCGAGCGCCACCAGGCCGGCGAAGATCCCGCGCGGATTCGCGAACGCCTCGCGCACGCCGAACGGGCCGTCGAACAGCATGCGCGCGGCGCGGCGCCGCCCGACGCCGTCGCCTCCCGGCGAGAACACCGCTCCCCACTGCTGCTCGTTGAAGGCGGCGTGGTTCGGCTGCATCGAATCGCGTCCGTACTGCCAGCGCTCGAAGAACGCCCACACCACCATCCACTCGTCGGCGAGCAGCTCGATCAGGTGACAGGCGACCCGCTGCGCCGGCGCATCGGTCGCGTCCGGGATCACGCGCGGAGAGGGATGCGCGCGCTCGCAGAAGTCGATGATCTCGCTCGAGTCCTGCACCCACGTGCCGTCGGGCGCAAGCAGCTGCGGAACGGCGTTCGTCTGCGTCGCGGGAACCAGGAGACCCTGGATCAGCTCGGGCGTCGCGAGGATGTCCTCGAACGCGAGCGCGCCGCCGTGCGCCTTGTAGCGCAGGAACGCGCGGACCTTCCCCGAGAAGTAGCTGTGCTCCCACGAGAAGAGCCGATAGCGCGCGGGGTCGGACTCCACGCTTGCAATTCTGGCAGGTCGTATGCCACTATGTAAAGCGCGATGAGTCGACTCGCACGCCGCGTCACGACGCTCGGAGCACAGGCGCTGACGAGCGCGCGCGCGAGAGAGATCCGACGCTGGGTCGCGGAACGGCGCCGGCGGCTGCGCGGCGAGCCGCACCAGGTCCACTACTTCCATCAGGTCGACGACCCGTACAGTCACCTTGCGGCACAGGTCCTCGACCGGATCGTCGAGCGCTACGACGTCGAGCTCGCGCCCCACCTCGTCGGACCGCCGCCGGATTCCGCCGCACCCGACCGCGCGCGGCTCGAGGCCTTCGCGCTGCGCGACGCGGGGGACGTCGCGCCGGGCTACGGACTCGCGTTTCCGCAGGGCGCGGCCGCGCCCGATCCGGCGCTCACGGCGCGTGCGATCGCGATCCTCGCGCGCTCGACTTCTTCTTCGAGCTTCGCGAGCGAGGCCGTCCGCGTCGGCACCGCACTCTGGAGCGGCGACCGGAGTGCGCTCGGGCCCGACGACGGGACGGACGTCCGCGCGCAGCTCGAAGCCGGCAACCGGCTGCGCGAGCGGCTCGGTCACTATCTGGGCGCGATGCTGTACTACGGCGGCGAGTGGTACTGGGGCGTCGACCGGCTCATGCACCTCGAACGGCGCCTGCAGGGTCTCGGCCTGCTTCGTCCGGGCATGTCCGCGGATCTGATCGCGCCCCGTCCGGTCGTGTACGCGCGCCCGACGTCGAAGCCAGCGGCGCGGAGCCCCATCGCGCTCGAGTTCTACCCGTCCATGCGCAGCCCCTACACGTGGATCGCCATGGAGCGCACGTACGCGCTCGCGCGCCGCCACAACGTCGAGCTGGTGCTGCGGCCGGTGCTGCCGATGGTGATGCGCGGCCTGCCGGTGCCGCGCACGAAGCAGGTCTACATCGCGCTCGACACCAAGCGCGAGGCGGAGGACGCGGGCGTCTCCTTCGGCCGCGTCTGCGATCCCGTGGGGCGACCCGTGGAGCGCGTGTTCTCGCTGTACCCGTGGGCGCGAAAATCCGGGCGCGCGGCGGAGCTCCTGCTCTCCTTCGCGGGCGCTGCGTTTGCGGAAGGCGTCGACACCGGCAGCGACGCGGGCCTGCGCTTCGTCGTCGAGCGCGCGGGACTGTCCTGGAGCGAAGCGCGCGAACATCTCGACGGCGAGAGCTGGCGTCCCGAGCTCGAAGAGAACCGCCGCGCGCTGCTCGCGCTCGGACTCTGGGGCGTGCCGAGCTTCTGCCTGCGCGGCGCCGGCGGCGAGGCGCTCTACTCCACCTGGGGCCAGGACCGGCTCTGGCGCGTCGAGCAGGAGCTGCAGAGACTCGCGCGTTAGCGGCCTTTGTTGAGACGGCCGATGTCGACCAGGCGGCGGATGTCGCCCTTGCTCGCCGGCGGCATTCCCTGATTGTCCCAGACCTCGATGCGGTTCCCGGTGCCGCTCTGCACGTTCACGATGATCTGCGACGCCAGCCGCAACGTCCGCACCTCGTCGATCCCTTCCCAGGGCGGGTTGTAGATCCCGTCCTTGAACTTCGGGTCGCTCTGCTCCGGAGTCTGCGCGCGCCAGTCCTCGGTCCAGCGGAAGTTGTGCCAGATCAGCTTCCACAGCTCCTTCTTGCGATCGTACGCTGCGCTGTAGAGCGGCTGATAGGTCTGCTTGTCGATCCAGATGTCCTTGTAGCTGTACGGATGATCTTCGTTCTTCGGCTTGAATCGGATCAGGAACGCATCGCGCACCTCCCAGCGGTCGTTGGCGTACGAGAATCCGTACGGACCGTAGTTGTAGGTGTCGTTGTACGGGTAGCCGAGCTTGGCCGCGTTCAGGGGATGGATCACGCGGAGCTCGCCGAGGCAGGTCCAGTCGTACTGCGGCGGAATACCGTTGAAGCTGCGCAAGTCGTCCATCGAGAAGTCGGTGCCCTGGATCGAGTCGGTCCGTTGCGCGGACGAGATGCGGCGCACGCGCCGCAGATCCGGGATGTAGACCCAGAGATCGTCGTTGCGCGCCTGGTCGAGCGGACCGTCGTTCGCCTTGTAGCGGTATTCGAGGGTCATGATTCCGCGTGCATCGAAGGGCTCGTCGACGCGCGCGCCGCCGCCGGCCATGCGCTTCTCTTTGTCGAATACGTCACCGCGCGTCTCGATGTACTGCGGCTCCACGCGCTGCGCGAGCAGCACGCCTTCCGACGTTCCCTTGTAGTAGAGCGGAAGCTGCTCGCCGCGATCCCAGTAGCTGTAGAAGAAGTTCGCCTTCCAGCCGCTCCCGTTCCACGCCTTGTTGAAATTCCAGATGATCCTGAGCCCCGCCTGCGGATCGCCCTTGCAGTCGATCGACTCGGTCGGGAACGGCCGCCCCGCCACGAAGTCGACCAGCGCACCGTCGCGGCCGAGCTTCACGTCCTTCTGCCAGCGTTTCGTCGCGTCGGCATAGGCGCGCGATTCGGCGTAGTCGCGGTTCGTCGGGCCGATCTCGATCTTCATCCCCTCGTAGAAGAAGAACTCGCGATTCGCCCAGAACTCCGCCGGCAGGAAGTCGCGCAGCGTGTCGACTTGTTCGAAGCCGATCACGTCGCCCTCTTTGAACGGAGCGGGGGCGACGGCGTCGGGCTGATTCTCGTCGGCGCGCGCGCCGGGCGCGGCCAGGCTCATCAGGACGAGGAGCAGAACGAGCGGTCTCATCTCGGCTCCCTACGTCGCGCGCGCCGCGTCGTCGATCACCTCGACGAGCGCTTCGGGCTCCTGCTCCTGGACGAAGTGGGTCGCCTTCGGGAACGCGCGGTGCTTGCGGCCCTTCGCGCCCGGAACGTGCTCCTGGAAGACGACGTCGAAGAAGCCGAGCACTGGATCGGCCTTGCCGTAGGCGGTGAAGAACGGCTTCTCCCAGCGCTCGAGCACGCGCCAGCTCGAGAGGAAGAGTCCGACGCCTTCGGGGCCGAGCTTCTCGGGCCGCACCAGCGACGGGAACACGAGCGCGCCCGCCTGATACGAAGCGTCGGGAAACGGCGCGTCGTACGCCGCGCGCTCACCCGGCGAGAGGCGGATGTTGGTCTCCTCGCTCACCGCGGGAATTCCGTCCGCGACGATGCTGCTGCACGCGAGCTCGCTCGCCGCCTCTGCGAACGCTTGCCAGCGCTCGAAGGCGGTCGGGTCAACCGAGGCGTCCCGCACGCTGGTCATCCGCTGGATGTTCGCCGGATCGGGCAGCGCTCCATTGGCGAGCACCACCGCCGCGAAGCGCGGCTCCTCGAGCGCAACCACCGCGAGCCCGATCAGGCTGCCCCAGTCCTGACCGAAGAACACCGCGCCGCGAACATCGAGCGCCTGCACCCACGCGCGCATCCAGGCGACGTGACGCGGATAGGTGTAGTCGGACTTGCGCGTCGGCTTGTCGCTGCGGCCGAATCCGACGAGGTCGGGAGCGAGCACGCGGTAGCCGCGCGCGACCAGGCCCGGGATCATCTTCCGATACAGGTACGACCAGGTCGGCTCGCCGTGGAGGAGGACGACCGGCGTGCCGCCGCGTGGGCCCTCGTCGACGTAGTGGATGCGGAGCCGTCCGCCCTCGCCGTCGGGAACCTCCACGTAGTGCGGCGCGAAGGGGTAGCCGGGGAGGTTCGCGAAACGCGCGTCTGAAGTGCGCAAGGTCTCCATCTTCAGACCGCGCCCGGCGTGGTGGCGATCAGCCACTGGCTCTCGAGCCCGGCCGTGCGGTGCACGCCGATCGCCGCGACCTCTGCGCTCTGCGCGATCTCGACGAACTTCTTTCGCGACGGATACTCGACGAGCGCGACCGCTTGGTAGCCGGTGTCGCCGTCGGTGATCACGATCGAGTCGACGCGGCCCGTCCACAGGATCCGGCCGCCGTGCGACTCGACGAGCTTTCGCATCGCGTCGCCGTAGCGCTGATACGCCTCGGCCCCACTCACGCCTTCGTCGGGAGCGTCGGCCTTCGCCTTGAAGCGCAACAGGTTCACCATCACCACGGGTTGGTCCGGCGGTCCCTCGAGCAGGGTCTTGAACTGTTCCGGGGTCGGATAGATCGCCATGGGTTCCTCCAGGTTCTGGCTTGGATTATGGCAGATCAAATGCCACAATAGCCAGCATGCGCTTTCGGAATTTCGCGATCGGAGCTCTCATCGTGCTGCTCGCCGCGGGCGCGACGGCGTTCGCCCTGCGCAAGCAGCTCATCCTCTACTACGTCGCGACCGTCGCCCGTAACGCGACGAAGGTCGCGCCGAACCGGGAGATCGTCTGGCAGCGCGGACCGGAGAACGCCGTGGTGCCGGTCGCGCAGCGCCCACCCAACATCGTCCTGATCCTCGCCGACGATCTGGGCATCAACGACATCAGCTTCTTCGGGGGCGGTGTCGCCGGTGGCCGGGCGCCGACACCCGCAATCGACACCCTCGCGCGCGAGGGCGTCACGTTCGACGCCGGTTACGCGGGGAACGCGACCTGCGCGCCGTCGCGCGCGGCGATCCTGACGGGGCGCTACCCGACGCGCGTCGGCTTCGAGTTCACGCCGACGCCGAAGGGCATGAGCCGCATCCTCGACCTGTTTTACAACGACGGCACGCGGCCTCACGAGCTGCTGGTCGATCAGGCGGTCGCGGACGCCAGCCCCGACTTCAAGGATCAAGGCCTGCCCGGCTCCGAGGTCACGATCGCCGAGGTGCTCCGGCCGATCGGCTATCACAGCATGCACATCGGCAAGTGGCACCTCGGAAACGCCGCGCCGTTCGCGCCGCTCGCCCAGGGCTTCGACGAGTCCGTGATGATGGAGAGCGGGCTGTACCTGAACGAAGACGACCCGCAGGTCGTGAACGCGAAGCTCTCGTTCGACCCGATCGATCAATTCCTCTGGGCGCGCATGCAGTACGCGACCTCGTACAACGGCGGTGAGCTGTTCGAGCCGAAGGGCTACCTGACGGACTTCTACACCGACGAAGCGGTGAAGGCGATCGAGGCGAATCGGAACCGGCCGTTCTTCCTGTATCTCGCGCAGTGGGGCGTCCACTCGCCGCTCCAGGCCTCGAAGGCGGACTACGACGCGCTGCCCGAGATCGAGGACCATCGGCTGCGGGTCTACGCGGCGATGGTTCGCGCGCTGGATCGCAGCGTCAGCCGCGTGCTGCGCGCGCTCGAGGAGAACGGGCTCAGCGAGAACACGATCGTGATCTTCACGAGCGACAACGGGGGAGCCGGCTACATCGGCCTGCCGGAGGTGAATCAGCCCTACCGCGGGTGGAAGCTCACGTTCTTCGAGGGCGGGATCCGCGCTCCGTTCTTCGTGAAGTGGCCCGGGCGGATCGCGCCGGGTACGCGCAACGCATCGCCGGTCGCGCACATCGACATCCTGCCGACGATCGCGAGCGCCGCCGGCGCGCCGCTGCCGTCGGACCGCGAGATCGACGGCGTGAACCTGCTGCCGTTCGTCGACGGGAGCGGCAAGCCCGGCGAGCCGCACGACGCGCTCTTCTGGCGCTCGGGTCACTACGAAGCGGTGCGCGCGCACGGCTGGAAGCTGCAGGTCTCGGAGCGCCCCGCGAAAGAGTGGCTCTACGACCTGAGCACCGATCCGACCGAGAAGGTCAACCTGGCGGATCAGCACCCCGACAAGGTCGCGGTACTCCGCGCCTTGTTGAAGGCGCACGACGCCGTGCAGAGCAAGCCGCTCTACGGAGGCGCGGGAGAGATGCCGGTGTTGGTCGACAAGACTCTGGAAGAGCCCGGCACCGCGGAGGACGAGTACATCTACTGGCCGGGCTGAGCGCGCCTCAGCGCAGTACTCCGAGTGCGCGCAGGCCGATCTGCCCCAGCGCCGCGGCCAGTGCGAGCACGAGACCGACCCAGACCTTCGGCCCGACGACCACGGAGCCCGGCGAGGTCGGGAACGCGAACGTCGTCGCGATCGCGGCGCTCTTGAACGCGTGCGCGTTCGCGAAGCGCGGGTCCGTCACGAGCTCGATCATGTCGCGCCGGCTGCGGTAGCGGATCGCGGCGCCGAAGCTCCAGCCCGGATCGGGCGCGACGTTCCACTGCTCGAGATAGCCAGCCGCGGCGCGCCCGAAGAATGCAGGATGGCCGGCGCGACGGAGGAGCGCGGGCATGAAGTGCCCCGTGTAGCCGTCGAGAACCTCGCGCGCCTTCTGCGGCTGGCTCGCGCCCGGCGCGAGCACCTCTCCCGGTTGCAGCCGGATCAGGTTCAGCATGAAGAACTCGCCGCCGTCGTCCGCCTCGAGGAACGCACGCAGGGTCGCGAGCTGCTCCGGCACGACCGGCAGCTTCGAGTTCGCGACGATCGCCAGGTGCGCGTCGATCTCGGCCGCGGTCAGCGGGCGCGGGATGCCGACGTACCAGAGCCAGAACACACCGTAGAGCACCAGTGCCGTTGCCCAGATCCAGATCACTCGCATCTGCCCTCCGTTCTCGAGGGCCTATTATGGCATTTTTACTGCCACAACAAGCGGCCGGCTCAGGCCACGCGGTGCAGGAGCAGGAGCGCGGCCGCGCCCGTCGCCGCGACCGTCATCAAGGTCGCGGCCACGCGGCGCGCGAACGGGCTGCGGCCGACGACGAGCAGGATCCCCACCTTGCCGACGGTCGTGAAGATCGCGACCACGACGATCGCGAGCGTTGCGGTCTCCATCGACAGGAGGCCGTCGTTCGCGAGCCGCGCGAGCGAGAGCGACGGCGCGTCCGCGCCGACGAGCGCCGCCGCCGCCGACACGCCGAAGATGCCCGCGTCGCCGAACGCCTGCCGCGCGTAGGCGAGCAGCAGGATCACCGACGCGTAGATCGCCGCGAACGTGAACGCGACGCGCAAGGTGAGCGGGTTCTCGAAGTGGTGCCGTTCGGGCATCGCCGACTCGGGCCGATGGCGCGTGAAGCCGAGCAGGAGCCCGACCGCGAGCATCGCGCCGAGCGGAAACGCGACGCGACGCGCGAGCTCGGGCGCGGTGATCCAGAGCATCACCTCCATGCGCAGGAACGCGGTCGAGGCGGCCAGCGCGATCAGCGCTTCGTAGTGGCGCGCGTGCGCGACGCCGCGCCCGGCGCGCGCGTAGGCGAGCGTCGCGGCGGTGCTGGAGACCAGCCCCGAGAGGAGACCCGTCACCATGTGACTCGCGGCGCCGGCGCGCACGCGCATCAGCACGTAGCCGACGAACGAGAGGCCCGAGATCAGCACCACCATGCGCCACACGTCGCGCGGGCGCAGCACGCCGTAGGTCGCGTCGATGGGCGTGTCGGGAAGCAGCGGCAGGACGATGCCGGTGATCACCAGGAAGCGGAGCAGCGCCTCCATGTCGGGCGGCTCGAGCAAGTCCGACGCGCGGTGCAAGGTTCGCTTCGAGCGCAGCAGCACCACCATCACGATCGTCACGATCGTCGCGACCAGCCCCTCGCCCGCCTGCGCGAGCGCGCCGACCGAG
>Ga0210377_10005478_pt1 | contig 10418 bp, 9 predicted proteins | sample PLM4_65_b1redo_FD_155480 | JGI IMG/M metagenome (GOLD analysis project Ga0210377, IMG submission 155480) | Groundwater sediment microbial communities from an aquifer in East River, Colorado, USA - PLM4_65_b1 redo | ecosystem: Environmental > Terrestrial > Soil > Riparian zone | place: USA: East...
GGCCGCGCTCGGCCCGCCCGTGACCCCGCCAAGAACGACCGCCAGCACCACGGGCCCATAAATCCACCGCCCGGGAGCTTTCCGCCCGAGCCGGACTGCGCCCAACCGGGCAAACTCGACCAGCAGCACATAGGATGCGGCCATGATGGCGAGGCGGGCGAGCGCAAATGGCGGCGCGTCGCCGACGCTGAGGGCAAGCAAATCGAGCCACTCATTTACGCCATGGACAATCCCGAACGAACCGAGTACAGCCCAAGGGGGTTCCCGCGGGCCGCTCCTTACGATGGCGAAGCAGACCGCGCCCAGCAGAATGAACGCCAGGCCGTAAAAAAAGAAAATGTAGTCCAGCTGTGTCCTGAAAAAATCAGCCATAAGATCTCGAATGCGGATCAACGGTTGGGTAAATCGTACCGCCGAGGGTTTCGGCCGTGCGCGCCGCCGTCAGATCGATTCGGCTCAGGGCAGCGTTGGCATCCGGTGCATCGCGCGAGAGTGGATCGGAGGTCAACTTGAGCAGACGCGGCGCGGCGGCGCGCGCGGCATTTCCCAGTTCCTGCAAACGGAAGGTGACCGCGTGACGCTCGCGGAAGCTGTCGCTGTCGAGGTGGCGGATCAGGAACGGGACCATCGCGCTGCTTTTCTGGTAGGCGTAAAACCCGCTGCCGGCCAGAACCAGCAGCATGAGCAATGCCAGGTGCAGGGCGATCTCGCGCTTGGTCATGCAACCAGTTTAGCACCGCCGGGACACGACCTTGGGAATCCGCGGCCTGGTGTCATCGACTAACGCTGGCCGCTGTTGCTGACGGCGGCAAGAATCGAATCGAGTGCACGCACTGGCAAAACCCGCCGCAGCACGGCAAAAAGAGTCGTCGGAAAAGTCACGGCATAGCGCGCCTTGGGCCGGCGCGCCTCCAGCGCCTTGATCGCTTTCTTCAGCACGGCTTCCGGCGGGAGCGTGAAGGGCAAGGGCTTCGGCCCATCGAGGCGTTTCTCCACGCGCGCATAATATTCGCGGTACACACTGTGTTCCCGGTCGATGTGGCGTTTGAACGCCGCATAGGCGTTGGCGCGGAAGCGGCTTGTGATCGGACCGGGTTCGATGAGCGAGACATGTATGTCGGTATTGCGCAGTTCCAGACGCATCGTGTCGGACAGTGCCTCGAGCGCGAACTTGGCGGCGTTGTACGCGCCGCGATAAGCGAAACACACGATGCCAAGCATCGAGCTGATTTGAATGATGCGGCCTTCACCCAGGGTGCGCATGGCGGGGATGATCAGGTTGGTCAGTTCCTGCGTGCCGAAGACGTTGGTTTCGAATTGCGCCCGCAACGTCGCACGCGACAAATCCTCGACCGCTCCGGGTTGGCCGTAGGCGCCGTTGTTGATGAGCGCGTAGAGCCGACCCTGCGTACGCGTGAGGACCGTTTCCACGGCCGCGCGGATCGAGCTCGAGGAATCCAGATCGAGCGGGAGGCTCTCAAAACCGGCTTGCGTCAGGGATTCGACATCGACCGTCTGGCGCGCCGTGGCGAACACCCGGTAGCCGCGCTGCTTCAGGCCATGCGCCAGGCAGTTGCCGATGCCTGACGAGCAGCCGGTGATCAGCACGCTTTTCTGTTCCATGGAAGTAGGCTCGCTGATGTTTGACGGTGCGGCTGACCGGAAAGGTTGCGTCACACCGGAAGTGACTGTAGGGTGTTTATTATCGTAGTTCAATAACATACCCAGAGCGATGCCCGACATTCATCCCAGCTTGCTAATTGCGCAAGAGGCGGAACTCGATGCAGAGGTTTTGCTGTCCTTTGCGCGGCCCGAGCACCAGCGCCGGTTCGGCACGCTGGCGGAAATCCGGAAAGATATCGAGAGATCGATTTTAATTGTTACCCCGAAAATGGCCCAAGCGGCGCTGGCGCGGCGCAAAACCGAAAATGCATCGTCCCCCAAGTTTGCCGTCATTCTCTGGGTGAATGACTCCCAGCAGATGGTGGATCGTGCCCTGCTCGATCACCCGCAGGTGGCGGGCGTGCTGGATGCTCGCTGTTCGAAGGAAGTGGCGTATGCCACGCTCAAATCGGCGACCGCCCTGTTGCGGCAAGGGGGCGAGCAGCGTGCGGCGCAGATGCTCGAACACGTGCTCGAGATCGGACGCGCGCTGGCCTCGGAGAAGGATCTCGACACGCTGCTCGGACTGATTCTCACGCATGCGCGCAACTTGACCGGTGCTGACGGCGCATCCATTTATACGCGCGACAGCAACGGCAATCTCTATTTCCGACTGTGGCAGAACGCTTCCACCGGCGCCACCTCCGATGCCCAGAAAACCCTGGTCGGCGAGTACAGTATCGCCAGCCATGTTGCGCGTCAGGGCAAGGCGGTGATGCTGGATGACGCCTACGCGATCGCCCCGACGGCGCCGTATAAATTCAATCCGGCCTCGGACCGCTCCATCGGTTACCACACCCAATCGCTTTTGACGGTGCCGCTCACGAACAAGGCGGACGAGGTGGTCGGCGTATTGCAGCTCATCAACCGCAAGAACAACCCGGATGCCGTGCTGCGCCGGCCGGAAGATTTTGCAAACAACGTGCTGCCGTTCGATGAGTCGGACCGCGCCATCGCACTGGCGCTGGCGGGACAGGCGGGGGTGGCGCTCGAGAACAGCATGCTGTACGCCGACATCGAGAACCTGTTCGAGGGTTTCATCAAGGCCTCGGTGCAGGCCATCGAGGCGCGCGATCCGACCACGGCCGGTCATTCGTTCCGCGTGGCCGACTTCACCGAGCGCACTGCCGTGGCCGTGGACCGGGCCGACGCGCCCGGCCTGCGCGATGTCAGTTTCACGAAGGAACAACTGCGTGAGCTGCGCTACGCTTCCCTGTTGCACGACTTCGGCAAGGTTGGCGTGCGCGAGAACGTGCTGGTCAAGGCCAAGAAACTGCAGCCCGCGCATCTCGACCTGCTCAAGCAGCGCTTCCGCTACGCGCGCGCCAGTCTGGAACGGCGCGCCTACCGCCGTTTGCTCGAATTGCACGAGGCGCGCAACCGGGATGCCGGTGGATTTGAAGTGCGCCGCCGGGAAATCGAGCAGGATATCGCCGCCGACCGGACGCGTCTGGACGAGTTCCTGCAACATGTATTGCGCGCGAATGAGCCGACGGTTTCGCACGAACAAATAAGCGCTGAACTGGCCGCGGTGGTCACGTTCCGTTTCCCGGGTGAGGACGGCGAGGAGCTCCCGCTGCTGCATGACTTCGAGTTCGCCGACCTGGCGCTCTCCAAGGGCAGCCTGAACGCCGAGGAGCGCGCCCAGATCGAATCGCATGTCAGCCACACCTACGCATTCCTGAGCCTGATTCCGTGGACGAAAAATCTGGCGAACCTGCCCGCCATCGCGTTTTCGCACCACGAAAAACTCGACGGTTCCGGTTACCCGCGCCGCCTCTCGGCCGATAAAATTCCGCTACAGTCGCGCATCATGACGATTGCTGATATTTACGACGCGCTCACGGCCGGCGACCGGCCGTACAAGCAGGGCCTGCCGGCGGAGAAGGCGCTGGATATCCTCGCGGCCGAGGCCAGGGCCGCCAAGATCGATGCCACGCTTTATCACGTGTTTGTCGAATCCGGTGCGTGGCGACTCAAGCAATGAAAAGCAGGTTCGTGGCACCGGCGAGGATTTCCGGTATAATCCGCGCCGCTAACATGCTACTGCTTCTTTTCGTTTTAGGTCTGGCTGAAGGACTTCGCCGCCCAACGAACCAATGACTGCCGCAACTCACACGCACCCGAAACGAAATGGCGCGAAACTGCGCGTCGGCGTGGCTGGCGTCGGTTACCTCGGACGCATTCATGCGCGCATCTATGCCGCCATGCCGGATGTCGAGCTCGTGGGCGTAGCCGATATCAATGAGAAGGCGGCCCAGGAGATAGCCCAGCAACACGGCTGCCACGCGTATGCCGATGCGCGCGACCTGCTCGGTAATGTGGACGCCGTGAGCATCGTGGTGCCGACGGTCTATCACAGCCAGGTGGCGAAACCCTTTCTTGAGCGCGGCGTGCACATGCTGATGGAAAAGCCGATCGCGCCGACCTACGAAGAGTCGGCCGAGCTGGTGAAGCTTGCCGAACGCGCCGGAGTCATTTTCCAGGTGGGTCACCTCGAACGGTTCAACGCCGGGGTCATGGCCCTGGCCGCGCGCGTGCAGAACCCGCGCTTCATCGAGGTCCATCGCATCGGTCCGTTCGTGGCGCGCGCCACCGACGTGGACGTGGTGACGGACCTCATGATCCACGACATCGACATCGTGATGTCGCTGGTCAGGTCCGATATCCGCAGCGTCGCCGCGACCGGCATTCATGTGTTGACCGATCACGTGGACATCGCCAACGCACGTATCGAGTTCGAGAACGGCGCGGTCGCCAACGTTACCGCCAGCCGCGTCTCGAACAAGAAGCTGCGGCGCATCCGCGTTTTCGGCGATCATCAATACTACGGATTGGATTACGCCGAGCAGAAGCTCGACATAACGCACGCCCTGCCGAGCGAGGCCGGCGCCGAGTGGCCCCAGATCGTCACTGAAACGGTCCCTATCACGCCGCGTCCACCGCTCGATGCCGAACTGGATTCTTTTGTCAGAGCCGTGCGCACCAGTACCCTGCCCGTGGTCAATGGCCACGTCGGGCTGGAGGCATTGCGCGTCGCTCAGTTGGTAAAGGAGAAAATCGCCGCATGCATGCCATAACCAAGACCAAGCCCGTCCCGTTTCTCGATCTTTCCGCGCAGTACAAAAGTCTTGAAGCCGAATGGCTCGCCGCCATCCGCGAGACCGGTGCGCGCGGGAGTTTCATTCTCGGTCCCAATACGCAAGCTCTGGAGAAGGAATTCGCCGAATACGTCGGCGTGAAACATGCCATCGCGGTGGCGAACGGCACCGACTCGCTGTTCCTTTCGCTGCGTGCGCTTGGCATCGGCAAGGGCGATGAAGTCGTCACCACGCCGTTTACCTTCTTCGCCTCGGCCGAGACCATCGACATGGCGGGCGCGACCCCGGTGTTTGCAGACATTCTCCCGGGCAGCTTATGCCTCGACCCTGCTAGCGTGCGTGCCAAGATCACCGCCAAGACCAAGGCCATCGTGCCGGTGCATATATTTGGTTACCCGTCCGAGATGGGCGAGATCATGGAGATCGCGAAGCAGCACAAGCTCGCCGTGGTCGAGGACTGCGCCCAGTCTTTCGGCGCCCTGCACAACGGCAAAGTGGTCGGTTCGATCGGCGACACCGGCAGCTTCAGCTTTTATCCCACCAAGGTGCTCGGTTGCTACGGCGACGGCGGCATGGTCACGACCAATTCGGACGCGGTCAACGAACATATCCGCCGCCTGCGCAACCACGGCGCGGTGAAGCCGTTCGTCCACACCGAGATCGGCATGAACAGCCGCCTCGACGAAGTTCAGGCCGCGGTGCTGCGCATCAAGCTGCGGCACATCAAGGACGATATCGCCGGCCGGCAGAAAGTGGCGGCGGAATATACCAAACGACTCGCTGGCTCGCCTGTGAAAACACCGTCGCTGCCCAAGAACGGCACGCACGTTTTCAATCTCTACACCATTCGCGTACCGAAACGCGACGCCGTGCGCCAGGCACTCACCGACGCGCAGATTGGCAGCTCGCAGTGCTATCCGCAGGGCCTGCACCTGCAAGAGGTGTACAAGCATCTCGGCTACAAGTCCGGGAGTCTCCCGGTGTGCGAACACGCCACCACTGAAACGCTCTCGCTCCCCATCTATCCCGGTATGCCGCTCGATCACATCGAACGTGTGTGTGAAGTTCTGCTCGCCGCTGTCAGGGGCTGAGAACCTTCATCTAAGGAAGGTCTGATTAATAATGATTATTTGACGCAAAGACGCGAAGGCGCAAAGAAAGACTCGAAATACAACTGAAAAAAATCTTTGCGTCTTTGCGACTTTGCGTCAGAAATTAATAAATCAGAGGTTCCCTAAATCTCTTAGAACGTCCCGCCGTCCCAGCCCCACATGGAATTTTTGGCATCGGCGAATTCGATGTAAATCCGCTCCGATGGAATTTTAAGTTCATCATTCAGGAACTGACACAACACTCTGGAGAGCGTCTCAGTCTTGCTTTCCAACAGCCCGATGGATTTCAACTCTAGGTAGGCGCACGGGTGGGCGTCTCCGGCAAACATCATGGGATGCGCGGGGTCGAAGCGTACCATGACATACTTCTCGGGCTTGCCGAGATTTTTTGACACCAGCACGGAAAGCTTTCGCAAGATCTCCTGCTTCGCGTCATCCGTCACTTCGCGATTCGTCTGGATTTTCAGATAGGGCATGGGGGCTCCTCCTGGATTGCCATGGTGGACATATTAATCCACCATAGCACGATAAATGAAACAGTCTTCGCCATCCTGCGAGCGCAACAAGGAACCGATTCTGGCGGTACTGCGCGAGATTCTCTCGGTTCCCGGCCTGGTGCTCGAGATCGGCAGCGGCAGCGGACAGCACGCGGTGCACTTTGCGCGCGGTTTGCCGCATGTTGAATGGCAGCCGACCGACGTGGCCGATAATCTTCCCGGCATTTCCGCCTGGCGCGACGAGGCCGGACTGGCCAATCTGCGCGAACCACTGGCGCTCGATCTTTTTTCCGATCGTTGGCCGGTAGCCGTGGCACAGGCCGTGGTGTGCATCAATACGATACATATCGTCTCGTGGGAGGCAGTGGAAAGATTGTTCGCCGGCGCCGGCCGGCTGCTCTCACCCGGTGGCGTCATGTACGTTTACGGACCCTACCGTTATGCCGACCGACCGCTTGAACCCAGCAACGAGGAGTTTGATCGTTGGTTGAAAGCACGCGATTCGGCATCCGGTGTGCGCTTGTTCGAGAACGTGAACCGGCTGGCCGGACAGAACGGCTTGATTCTCGCGGGCGACCGCGCCATGCCGGCCAACAACCGCTCGATATGGTGGATCAAAAACGGGCGGGATGGATAAAATACGCCGCCGGGATTGGTTGCACGCCGCAGTTTAATTGACGCGTTGTTTTCTGGCGTGTGCCACGGCTTCGGTCAGATTGTTGTCGCCCGAGGCATGCAGTCGCTCGGCAAGGCCGCGCACGATCGCTTGTACGATACAGGGCCCTTCATAGATGAACCCCGTGTAGACCTGGATCAGGTCGGCGCCGGCCACCAGTTTCTCCCAGGCATCGTCGGCGTTCTCGATACCACCCACGCCCATGATTGGCACATTCCCCTGCAATTGCGCGTACAACTTTTGGATGATCTCCGTGGAAAGCGGCTTGAGCGGCCGCCCACTCAGGCCGCCGGTCTGGGCGGCCAGGGGTTCCTCCGTGAGGCCGGGCCGGGTGATGGTGGTGTTGGTGGCGATCACCGCGTCGAAGCGGTGTTCCAGCACCCGGCGGGCAATCGCCGCGATCTGTGAGTCGTCGAGATCGGGCGCGATCTTGAGCGCGATCGGCACGTAACGTCCGTGTTTTTCGGCGAGCGATGCCTGCTCGGCCTTGAGCGCGCGCAGCAGGGCGTCGAGGTGTTCCTCGTTCTGGAGCTCGCGCAGGCCCGCGGTATTCGGCGACGAGATATTCACGGCGACGTAATCGGCATGCCCATACACCGCTTGCAGCGCCGAGAGGTAATCCTCAACGGCCCGCTCCACGGGCGTGTCGCGGTTCTTGCCGATATTGATGCCGATCGGACAGGATTTTCCCTGTCGCACGAGGTTGGTGATCATTCGGTATACGCCGACGTTGTTGAAACCCATGCGGTTGATGATGGCCGCGTGGCGCGTGAGGCGAAACATCCGCGGGCCCGGATTGCCGGGCTGCGGCCGCGGCGTAACCGTGCCGACCTCGAGAAACCCGAAGCCGAAATCGGAAAGCGGTCTGATGTGTTCGGCGTTTTTGTCCATGCCTGCCGCCAACCCCACCGGATTGGAAAAGCGCAGTCCCATCACGCTGACCGGCAGCGTCGGAAGCCGGCGGACGAACAAAGTTCGTATGAGGGCGCGCGCCCCGGGCAGGCGGTAAAAAAAACCGAGCAGCGTGAATATCAGTCGGTGGCTGGTTTCGGCGGGGAGCCGGAACAGCAGCGGGCGCAGCAATCTATACCAGGCGCAGGAGGCCATATACGTGGCGTCATCATAACCGATTCGTTCCTTGACCGGGAAACTCATGGTGCCCGGGTTGGATTGCCGCCGCGTGACCCATGTTCGGCAGCCAAACCCCCGCCAACGCACATCGTTAAGTCTGGCGCGCCGGTTGTGCTGCGCTGCGTATGATGCTGTCGGCAGCGCTGGCGCTGCGATATGATGATGCCGGCATCAGCCATCGGACATGACATCAGGAGGATGAATATGGCCACAGCACAGAAGGTCAGTTATTTCGCAATGCAAGTCCCCAACCGGACGGGCGAGGCAGGTCGGATTCTGGCGGGACTGGCGAAGGCCGGGATCAATCTGCTGGCGTTCACCGGCTTTCCCGACGGACAGCGTTCCCAGGTGGATTTTGTTCCCGCCAACCCCAAGACTTTTCTGGCAGTCGCGCGTGGCATGAAATTGCGGTTGCGGGAAAAGAAGACGGGATTTCTTATCCGCGGCAAGGACCAGCGCGGCGCCATCGCCAGGATCATGTCAAAACTGGCCGTGGCCAAAATCAACGTTACCGCCGTGGACGCACTCTGCGCCGGTGGCGGGCGCTTCGGCGCCATCCTGTGGGTGAAGCAGAAGGATGTGAGCCGGGCGGCCCGGGCGCTGGGCGCCTGATCTAAAGTTTCCCGCCGTGCCACAGTCTGCACCCGTTTCGCGGGCGCAGAATTCTGCTGTTGTCCGATTTTTTCCTCGGCGGTTTCCGTGTCTCTACGGTAAAATCGCGCTTCTTGCCACAGCGCTGATTTCGACGCGGCAAGGACGGGATTAATTGTAGAGAGTCTTGAATTTATTCTGGAGTCATCCATGGCCACGAAGCTGAACCGTTACAGTTCCCGCATCACGCAACCCAAATCCCAGGGGGCGTCCCAGGCGATGCTCTACGGCGCCGGCCTGACCCGCGATGACATGAACAAGGCCGAGGTCGGTATTGTTTCCAACTGGTGGGAGGGCAATACCTGCAACATGCATCTCAACGACCTGGCCGTGAAGGTGAAGGAGGGCGTGCAGGCGGCCGGACTCGTGGGCCTGCGCTTCAACACCATCGGCGTGTCCGACGGCATTTCCATGGGTACGGAGGGCATGTCCTATTCCCTGCAATCGCGCGACCTCATCGCCGATTCGATCGAGACCGTGGTGGCGGCGCAGTGGTACGACGCGTTGATCGCGTTGCCGGGGTGCGACAAGAACATGCCCGGTTGCGTCATTGCCATGGGTCGGCTGAACCGTCCGGCGATCATGGTTTACGGCGGCACCATCAAGCCTGGCCACAGCAAGAAGGGCGAAACGCTCGACATCGTTTCGGCGTTCCAGAGCTATGGTGCGTCCATCGCGGGCAAGATCGACGAAGCGATGCGCGAAGACATCGTTGCGCATGCCTGCCCCGGCGCGGGTGCCTGCGGCGGGATGTATACCGCGAACACCATGGCGAGCGCGATCGAGGCGCTGGGCATGTCGCTGCCATACAGTTCTTCAACGCCCGCGGTTGAACCGGGTAAGCTCCAAGAGTGCCTGAATTCCGGCAAGGCCATCCGCACTCTGCTGGAAAAGGACATCAAACCGCGCGATATCATGACGCGCCGGGCCTTCGAAAACGCCATGGTGATCGTGATGGCGCTCGGCGGCTCGACCAACGCCGTGCTGCATCTCATTGCCATGGCGCGTGCCGTGGGTGTGCCGCTGACCATTGAGGATTTCCAGACGGTGAGCAACCGCGTGCCGTTCCTGGCCGATCTCAAGCCTTCCGGCAAATACGTGATGGAAGACCTGCACAATGTCGGTGGTACTCCGGCGGTGATGAAATATCTGCTCGAGAAGGATTTTATTGACGGCGATTGCCTTACCGTGACCGGCAAGTCGATCGCCGAGAATCTCGCCGCACTCCCGGGCCTCAAGGCCGGACAGGACGTGTTCATGCCGCTCGAAAGGCCGATCAAGCCGACCGGCCACATCCAGATACTGAAAGGCAATCTCGCGCCTGGTGGCTCGGTGGCCAAGATCACCGGCAAGGAGGGCCTGCGTTTCTCGGGGCCGGCGCGCGTTTACGATTGCGAGGAAGACATGTTGAAGGGCCTTGAGCGCGGCGAGATCAAGAAGGGTGACGTGGTCGTCATCCGTTACGAAGGCCCGAAAGGCGGTCCGGGCATGCCCGAAATGCTGACGCCGACCTCCGCGATCATGGGAGCGGGTTTGGGAAAAGACGTCGCGCTGATCACCGACGGCCCATTCTCCGGCGGTTCGCACG
>Ga0210377_10005479_pt1 | contig 10416 bp, 10 predicted proteins | sample PLM4_65_b1redo_FD_155480 | JGI IMG/M metagenome (GOLD analysis project Ga0210377, IMG submission 155480) | Groundwater sediment microbial communities from an aquifer in East River, Colorado, USA - PLM4_65_b1 redo | ecosystem: Environmental > Terrestrial > Soil > Riparian zone | place: USA: East...
CCGCCCTCGGCTTGCGACTACGCGACAGCAGGTCGGCCGCCGCCATCAGCATGCCCGGGGTGCAGATGCCGCATTGCGCGGCGCCGTGGTTCTGGAACGCCACCTGCAGCGCCGAGAGCTTGCCGTTCTTCGCCAGGCCCTCGACCGTGACGACGTTGCGGTCCTCCACCTGCCCAAGCGCAGTCAGGCAGGCGCAAACCTGGCGCCCGTCGAGAAGCACGGTGCAGGCACCGCAATCCCCGGCGTTGCAGCCGATCTTGGTGCCGGTCAGGCCCAGTTCGTCGCGCAACACGTCGGCGAGGCGCGCGACTCGGGGCGCGCGGCTCGTCACCTTGCGCCCGTTGACCGTGAACTCCGTGGCCTCGGTGCCGGCGAGGAATTCGGCGCGCGGGCGGTTCATGCCATCTCCCGCAACAGGCGCCGCACCAGTTCCAGCGCTGCCTGCCTGCGATAGTCGGCGCTCGCCCGGACATCGGCTATCGGTTCCAGCACGGCCAATTGCGACGGATTGACCCAATCGGCCAGCGAAGCGTCGAAGCGCTTGCCCTTCAGTTGCGCTTCGAGCGCGGGAAGGCGCAGCGCCACCGGCGAGCAGGAACCGACGGCGACGCGGGCGTTCACGACCTTTCCAGCGCGATGCTCGATCACGGCGCTGGCCATGACGATCGAGATCACCAGGTACTTGCGCGCGCCGAGCTTGAGGAAGTGGCTGGCGGCGGCCGTGTCCGGCTTGGGCACCAGCACCGCGGTGACCAGCTCCCCCGGGCGCAGCGCGGTCCTGCGCGGGCCGAGGATGAACTCGTGCAGCGGCAGTTGGCGCACGCCCTTGGTGCTACCCAGCTCCACAGAGGCGTCCAGCGCCAGGAGCGCCGGGACGCCGTCCGCGGCGGGGGAGGCGTTGCACAGATTGCCGGCGACAGTTCCCGTGTTCTGGATTTGCTCGCCGCCGACTTCGCGCGCGGCGAGCTTGAGGCCGTCGAACAGGGGAGGCAGCTTGGCTGCGATGATCTCGGACCAGGTGGTGGCGGCGCCGATGCGCCAATGGCCGCGCTTGGCCGAAATGCCGCGCAGCTCGCGCAGCGCGGTGATGTCGAGGACTTCGGAGGGAAGGGCTTGCGCCACGCGGGAGGGGTAGAAATCGGTGCCGCCCGCCAGCACGGCGCGCGGCGCGCGCGCGAGGATCCGCAGCGCTTCACTGAGTCGGGATGGCCTGGCGTAGCCGGACATGGCCTATATGCTGCCACGAACTTCTGCAGATCGGCGGCGAAGAGCGAGCTGAAGATCGCGTCCGGCTTGGCGTTCGCCAGCGCCTGCACCTCCGCGCTGGCTGAACGTCGGCTGCCGACCCATTGCAGTCATTCAACCAGGCACCGGTGACCACGCATCGAAGTGCGCTTCTCGCCCCCGTGAGTTGGCCCCGGTAGGCCGACCTCCCCTGACCAACCATCCCGTTCTCGACATCGCCTAAGTTGTCGTACGGCCAAAACGCTTCCAAGCAGCCGGTGTGCGGGAAAGAGTTTGTCGCCCTATTGATGGCTTAGTGGATGGAGAACGGCCGACCAGTGGTGAACATTGCATGGACGTCAGCGGCTGACGTCAATCGGCCGCGGTGCTGCAGGGCGCATATCTTCCTCGTGTGCTCGAATAGAAGCCTCGAAAGACGCCAACATCGCCTCTGACAGGACCATGACGGCAATCATCACCTGAGGAACGGTCCGATTCTGAGACTATCTGCTCGACCACGTCCATCGGTCCGTGGCGATCTGATTTCAGAGCGGTCTTCACCGGATCGGCGATGCCTGTGCGTGCTGCAGCAACCAACTCGAATACGGCAGAAGACCGCGGATCAAGCGGACTGCTGTACCTCGTGTGACTTGTCCACTACGCACTTACGAACTGCCCTCCATCCCTAGTCAATTTGCAGCACCATGGCTATGATCAGCCACTTTCGCGTCGCCGACCCTAAGAGCCAACCACCATGCTCCGCTCAGTCCGCCTCCAAAATCTTCGCTCCTTTGTGGACACTGGCTCAATTGAGCTACGCCATCTCAATGTCTTCATTGGAGCAAACAACGCGGGGAAAACATCCTTCTTAAGTGCAATCGAACTAGTATTACAAAGTGCGAGAGAAGGTGGAGCCTCGGGCCCACTTGCTTTCGAAGCGATTCCGAATTTCGCATCATTCGATTCCGTCCTACGCCGCCACTGGTCGCCTACTGAGCAGCGGCCCACGGAATTTACTATCTCCTTTGAACGCGATGGGTATCGCGGAACCCGCGCCTTCCACGAGTTCAAGTGCAGAGGTCGTCCGAAAGACAACACGACGTACGTTGCTGAAGCCACGTACAAGCACGGGGAATCTGAGTTCACGCTTGCATCCCAATCACCTAGCCCGAGGCGGCCCCAATACCAAATTCGCAGCGGCCGCAAGGTATTCAACGAATCGCGCATCTTCTTTCATCAACTTATTCCAATTGGGCCTCACCTCCGCATTCCTGGTGTCGAAAAATTCCTGCGCTCAGCTGATCGCTTCTTGAATGTTGAGGTCGTACACCCTTATCGCCCAGTGCCAAGGTCCTTTTACGTTCTTGATGACCCCAGTCTTAGTCTGGCCGATCGAGAGCTACTGTCCTTTCTACTCCGCGTCTGGGCTTCTGAGGAGACACACGTTATTGCAATACGGAATCGAATAGTTGATAACCTCAGAGGTCTGCGTCTCGTCAATGCGTTTGAAGTCCAACAGGTATCAAAGCGTTACGGACCAAAAGTAATTGAAATTCGTGTCGCCCCAACGATCAGAAGACATCGTGTAACTATTGCAGACGCTGGCTTCGGTCTAAGCCAAGTGCTTCCCTTGGCTGCGTATGACGCTAGGCTAAGTAAAGGGTACTTCCTTGCGTATCAACCTGAGGTCCACCTCCACCCGTTCGCGCAGTCTCGATTGGCGGATCTCTTCGCGAGATCGGTTGCTCGTGGCAATCAAGTATTTGTCGAAACACACAGTCCTGACCTTGTTCTTCGTCTCCAGCAGCAAGTTGCTAAGGGGGATCTGCCGGCCAAGGCAGTCCGGGTCTTCTGCGTTGAGAATCGTGGCGGCAAGAGCAACCTGAAATCGGTGGACTTTACGTCTGCAGGGTCGCCCGCAATTCCCTGGCCGGCAGGCTTTCTGGACACTTCTTTAACACTGGCCCGCGAACTGGCCTCGCAACGCATTGCGCGAAAAAAGTGACATGTCCGTTAGCCCAACCTATTACGACACGTGCGTATTCCTTGAATCTCTCAATCCAGACCACGCAGAGTACGAACCCTGTCAACAGCTCTTGGACGTAACAGTCATATCTTGGCGAATTCACTACTGTGCTGAACTGTGTGCAGCGGAAGCGACCGCCATAGAGTACGTAAGCAAGTTTGAAATCCATTGCATTGCGAACGGTATTGATATTCAGCGCGTGACTTTGGTTCAAGCCAAAACTACAGCCAAAAGCCACCAAGCTCTTAAGAAGCAGTTGCGCTTACTCGGATTTGCTGGGAGAGATTGGACGCACTTGATGGCTGCCATTGCGTCTTCCTCTGACGCCCTCTGCACTACCGACCAAGATTTCTGGGACCCCGCGAACAAGGCCAAAGATAAGCCGAAGAAGAAGGGTGTCAAAGTATTGCGTCATATCGAGCGAACGCTTCCGATCCACATCTATTTGCCCTCCGAGTTGGTCGCGGCCTACATTCCCTAATACATCGACCAACGTTCACTCACGTCCAAGAATTGCGTTAAGCGTTGTACTCCCACAGGGCTCTGACTCCATCCATTGGTCCCGAACGTGGGGAAAACGTGGAGAATTCAGCGGTTCTTGGGACGACTTAGCGAGTGTGGCGGGCGAAAATAAATCACTTACGTTAACGGTCGCCAACTTTTAGTCCGTTGGTCGTAGATTCGAGGCCTACTCGAGAAGCCGAGCGAGGCTCGACTATGAACTCTCGTCAGATTCCGCTCTTGGCCGGAAGCGAAACTTCAGGCTATGACACTACCTCAAGCCGCCTTGCGCTCGGCGGGCGGCAGCAGCTGCTAGAGGCAGCCGCCAATCCAGAGGGCGGTGAGTTTTTCCTGCACCCCGTTCTGCGCCAAGCGCTGGGCGAGGGCGCCGAAGTAGACCTGGTCGAGAACTGGCACCGCCCTCAGGCGGCGGTGATCTCGACGCGTGCGGAAAAACCCAGCTTCGCGAGCAGTTCCTCGCAGTCCGTCCAGGTCAGCCCGAAAGCGCGCACGTCGGCAACGCCGAGGCGCGCGACGACGGCGGCGATCGTCGCAGCGTCTTTCTCGTCGAATTCGCCGTCCATCATCGCGTTCTCGGCCCATTCGACGAGTTGAGGCAAGGTGACGCGGTGCTGGAGGTGCGCCGCGATCCGCTCTGCAACCGTTTGTTTCGTCACGATCATTTGCCCATCCTACGCTTTCCTGTGACCCTTATCCAGCGGGTACTTTTCGTGAATTTCCGAGAGCTTGCCTTTGCCGTCGTAGATCTCCTGCCAGAACCGTAGAGTCGCTTCGTCCGCGTCTACCTCTTTCACGTACCGCGCCCTCCAACCCTGCCGGCCAAGGACGTCGATCCAATAGCGGCGGCCACCGCGAGGTGTTTCCTCCCACTGGCCAAACTTTTTTTCGTTTTGCGCCCGAGTGCTCATACGTGTTCCAGCACTTAGCGCGCGAGCGGCATCCCCGGTTGACGTGACCGGAGTCCACGCCGTGAAATTCAGGCGGCCTTGCGCTCGGCGGGAGGAGGGAGTTGCTTGAGGCAGCGATCAATCCAGAGGGCGTTGAGCTTCTCCTGGACTCCGTTCTGCGCCAGGCGCTGGGCGAGGGCGCCGAAGTCGACCTGGTCGAGAGGCTGGTCCTGGTTGAAGCAGGAGAAGACGTAGGTGGTCTTGCCGGTCTGCGGGTCGACGTGGGGCTGGAGGCACTGGGCGCAGATTTCTTTCATCATGCACTGCATCGGGCTGTTGATGGAGCCGATGGCGATGATGCGGTAGCGGTCGCCGAGGTGCTTGTAGCCGGCGAAGTAGACGACCTTGGAGCCGGCGGCGAAGAGCGAGCAGAAGATCGCGTCTGGCTTGGCGTCCGCCAGCGCCTGCACCACCGCGCCGGTTGAACTCGCCACCCAAAACGGACATCCGGGGCACCAAGCGCGGGCACTCCCCCTGATGCCGATAAATGGTCTCTTAGGTTGGGCGTCTGGGATACCCGGCAGTATCCAGCAACCCAAGTAAGGCAATAGACTCCTGGCCTTATCGCATCTGGCGTCTGGCGGCGCTCCGCCAGGTGCAAGGAAGAAGCCTGTTTGCCATAGGGGGGGCGATGGATCAGAGCATCCGGTTCTGTACGACCGACGACGGCGTGCGCATTGCCTATGCCACATCCGGAAGAGGTTCACCGATCGTTCGTCCCGGACATTGGCTGACGCATCTTGAGTACGATCTGAAGAGTCCGGTCTGGCGACCTCTGCTCTTGGGGCTCTCGGAGCAGCACACACTCATTCGCTATGATCCTCGCGGCACCGGCATGTCTGATCGCGATGTCGACGACGTGTCTCTGGATCTGTGGTTGAAGGATCTCGAGGCTGTCGTCGGCGACTTGGGTTTGGATCGTTTCGCGCTTCTTGGCATGTCGCAAGGCGGACCTGTGGCGATTCGCTACGCCGTCAAGCACCCGGAGAAGGTAACTCACCTCATCTTGTACGGCAGCTACGCACGCCGACGCCTTCCTGGCGATGATGCCGAGTTCAGTCCGGAAATGCTGGAAGCGATGTGTACGCTAGTCCTCAAGGGCTGGGGAAGCGACAACGAGTCATACCGCGAACTGTTCTCGTCGCGCTACGTGGCGACCGGCAACCGCGAGCACATCCGATGGTTCAATGAACTGGAGGCGATCAGCGCATCGCCGGAAATGGCAGCGCGGTACTTGCGCGCACTGGCCGACATAGATGTTCGCAACCTCCTTTCGAAGGTCAAAGCACCCACTCTGGTGCTGCACTGCCGGGGCGACCGGGTTGCACCGCTTCGCTTCGGTCGCGAGCTGGCGGCGGGGATCGCTGGCGCAAAGTTTGTAGCGATGGAAGGAGACGATCATGTCTTTCTCGAGCACGCGCCCGCGAGCGGGACATTTTTCCTCGAGGTCTCGCGATTCCTCGGCGACAAGCGCCAGTTGGTGAGCAAGGTCGCCTTCGGAAGGTATGCACGCAACTGGCGGGCGCTGATATCGCATGTGCATCACGCTGTCGAGCCCTATTATGTGATCGCCGCCGTGGCGAGTTTCGTAATCGGTGCGATCAGCTATCTGGTGTCACGCTTTGGCTGGCAGTGAGGCACATCTGCAACTTCGCCAATGGCCGCTCATGGCCGCTATTCGCCCGAATGCCGCGAAAGGACTGAAAATGAGTTCGACCGTTCGGATCATCGTGACGCCATCCGTGACCCGCCTGCCGGCCAACACGCCGGGCTCGGTGGTAGTCGGCGGCAGCCATGCCGCGATTTACACCGTCTACCTCTCGGCCAAGGCCGGGGCCCGGGCCGCCATCCAGCACGATGCCGGCATCGGACTCGACCAGGCAGGCGTCTCGGGTCTCGCCTGGGCGGAGAAGCTCGGCATGGCAGTCGCGGCGGTCGCCGCGAACTCGGCGCGCATCGGGGACGGCGAAGACATGATGCGACGCGGCATTCTGAGTCGGGTCAACAAGATCGCGGCCGCCTGCGGCGTTACCCCGGGCATGACCTGTCGCGACGCGGCGGAATGGCTCAGGAACGCGCCACTGCTCCATACCCCACCCGAACCATTCGCGGAAACGCGCTTTGTCCACGAGAAGGCCAAGGGCAAGCGCCGCATCATCTGCGTCGATTCGGTCGCACTGGCGAAGACCGAGGACGAGGACCAAGTGCTGGCCGCCGGCTCCCATGCCGGGCTGCCGTCCGGAGAATACATCGCCAAGATCCGGCCCAGGCTCAGCCTGTGCAACGACGCCTCCATGGGCATCGACCAGGCGGGCATTTCGTCCCTGCCCGTCCTCGGCACGGCCGGCATCGCCGCGGCAGCGGTCTCGTTCATGACGGCAAGAATCGGCGACGGCCGCTCGACGCTGCTCGAGGGCGTGATCTCGGCGCTCAATCGCGAAGCCACCGCCCTCGGCGGCGAGATCGGCATGAAGGCCCTCGATCTCGCCCGCCTGGCCGCGGCGGCAAAATGACCTAATGCTCTTTTACCAATAGCGGCTCGCGAGACGACATAAGCACGATTGCGCACCGTCACACCGGGGCGGATGGCGCAGTCGCTACTGCTGCGCGAGAACAAGGCGCAGCTGCAGAGGGTGTGACTACAATGAGCTATAATGTGACTACATCGATTCCCAGGACTCCGCCATGGCCCAATCCCTCGTCAGCATCCGCGAACTGAAAAGCCGCCTCAGCCACTACCTGCGCCTCACGCGCAAGGGCGAATCCGTGGTGATCACCGACCGCGGCGTGCCGATCGGACGCATCGTGCCGATGGGCCAGGATCTCGATCAGCGCCTCGCGGCGATGCGCGAGACGGGGCAGGCACAGTGGAGCGGCCGCAAGCTCGCCCACCGCAAGCCGGTCGCGAAGCTGCGGGGGCGCGGGAGCGTGGCGCAACTGATCGTGGAAGACCGCGATTGATCGTCTACCTCGACGCGAGCGCGCTGGTGAAGCGCTACGTCGCGGAAGCTGGGTCGGCGGAGGTCGAGGCGCTGATCGGCGAGGCGCAGGCGACCGGCACCGCGGTGCTGAGCCGTGCCGAGGTGGCCGCGGCGCTCGCCAAGGCGGCGCGCGTCGGGTTGGTCACGCACGAATCGGCGCTGAAGGCGCTGCAATCGTTTAACGCGGACTGGGAGCACCTGATCCGCTTGCAGTTCGGCGAACCGCTCGCCGCGCGTGCCGCGACGCTCGCCTGGGAGCATGGCCTGCGCGGCTACGACGCGGTGCATCTCGCCACGGCTCTCGTCTGGCGCGAGACCTTGGGCGAGACGGTGACCGTGGCAACCTACGATCGGGAGCTGTGGCGCGGCGCCCAGGCAAGCGGGCTCTCGTCCTGGCCGGCCTCGGTCTCTTGAATCTCAAGCCGCCTTGCGCTCAGCGGGCGGCGGCAGCTGCTTAAGGCAGCGGCCGATCCAGAGGGCGGTGAGTTTTTCCTGCACTCCGTTCTGCGCCAGGCGCTGCGCGAGCGCGCCGAAGTCGACCTGGTCGAGAGGCTGGTCCTGGTTGAAGCAGGAGAAGACGTAGGTGGTCTTGCCGGTCTGCGGGTCTACGTGGGGCTGGAGGCACGAGGCGCAGATTTCTTTCATCATGCACTGCATCGGGCTGTTGATGGAGCCGATCGCCCGGTGGGTGGGCTTCAGGTATTGCTGCAGGACGCCATGCCTCGCGGCGGCGACGGCGGCCATCATCTGGTCGGAGCCGATGGCGATGATGCGGTCGGTGGCGCTGAACGCAATCGCCTGGGCGCCGAGGGCGCCGGAGGCGTAGGCGTGCATGGCCTGGACGATGTTGCCGGTAAAGCCGCGGTCCTGCGGACGGCGCGGGGTAAAGCCGGGCGGCTCGTCGCAGCACCAGACGACGACTTCGGAAGCGGCCTCGATGTCCTCGATGCGGTAGCGGTCGCCGAGGTGCTTGTAGCCGGCGAAGTAGACGACCTTGGAGCCGGCGACGCGGAGCGCCCGGCCGATCGAGAAGAGCACCGCGTTGCCTAGCCCCCCTCCGGCAAGCACGACGTTTTCGCCTTGCGGGATCTCGGTAGGGGTGCCGGTCGGGCCCATCAGGATGACAGGCTCGCCGGGCTGAAGGTAGGCGAGCAGGTCGGCCGAACCGCCCATCTCGAGCGCGATCACGGAAATGAGGCCCTTTTCGCGGTCCACCCAGGCGCCGGTGAGCGCAAGTCCTTCCATGGCGAGCGTGGTGCCGGGCACATGCAGCGCGAACGCCTCGAAGTTCTGCATGCGGTAGAACTGGCCGGGCCGGAAGCGCCGCGCGGCGACCGGCGCGCGCAGCACGACCTCGATGATGGCGGGAGTGAGGCGCCGCACCTCGTGCACCACCGCGCGCAGGTCGCGATTCAGGCGGGCGAGGAAGGTCGCGTCGTCCAGCGCGGAGGAAGGTTTCCTGCTTGACAGCACACGGCTTACGACGGGAAACCCCTGTTTCGCGCTGCCCATCGCCTTCACCACGTTGCCGAAGTAGGACGGGTGCAAGTCGCCGAAGAAACTCATGAAGCGGCCGTCCGGATAGCGGTGCAGCAGCACCTCGGGGCGCCCGGGCTTGGAGGTGTGGCGCTCAGGTCTCACCGGGGCGCCGGATTCGTCGCAGGCGAGGAAGTACTTGCCGTCGAGCGCGAGGCTCACGCCTTCCTCGCGCGCCAGCACCGTGTTGGGCTGGGTGCCGGCGGCGATGAGAACCGATTTTGCTTTCAGTTCGATCTCTCCCGAAAACTTGACGGCAGAGGCGTGGCCGTACTTGTCCACCTCGATGCGCTCGGGCGTCAGGCCCTCGGCGAACACGATGCCCTCCTCGAGCGCCTTGCCGACTTCCTCGTGGTTGAGGGTGTAGGAGGGGCTGTCGATCATGCGGCGCCGATAGGCGATGGTGGATCCGCCCCACGCTTTCAACAATTCCAGTTTCTGTGAAGGGCTGGCGACGCGCAGCGCTTTTGCGTGCGCCATGAACTCCTCGGCGATCTCGCGCTCCTCGGGGCTCCACCCGGGCTTCTCCTCGAGCGCCTCGCAGCGCGCGAGGAACTTCTCCACCTGCACCGCGTAGTAGGCGAGCGACTCGGTGGCGGTGTCGATCGCCGTCAGGCCGCCGCCGATCACCACGATCGGCAGACGGATCTGCAGGTTGGCGATCGACTCGCGCTTGGCGGCGCCGGTGAGCTGCAGCGCCATGAGGAAGTCCGACGCCGCTCTTACGCCGCGCGCGAAGCCGTTCGGAATCGTCTCGAGCACCGTAGGCCGGCCGGCGCCGGCGCAGAGCGCGATGTGGTCGAAGCCGCCGGCGAAGGCCTCGTCGATGGTGAGCGTGCCGCCAAAGCGCACGCCGCCGAACATGACGAACTGCCGCCGCCGTTCGAGCAGGAGGCGGACGATCTTGAGGAAGTTCTTGTCCCAGCGCACCGTGATGCCGTACTCGGCGACGCCGCCGAAGCCCGCCATGACCCGCTGGTCCAGGGGCTCGCGCAGCTGGGAGATATCTTTGATCGGAGCAAACGCAACCCGGTTGCCCAGGGGATCCACGCCTGAAATCCCCGCCTCCAGCGGCTCGATCTTGAGGCCGTCTACGCCGACCACGGTGTGGCCGTCGTTCATGAGGTGGTGCGCCAGGGTGAAGCCGGCCGGGCCGAGACCCACCACCAGCACCCTGCGG
>Ga0210377_10005480_pt1 | contig 10416 bp, 25 predicted proteins | sample PLM4_65_b1redo_FD_155480 | JGI IMG/M metagenome (GOLD analysis project Ga0210377, IMG submission 155480) | Groundwater sediment microbial communities from an aquifer in East River, Colorado, USA - PLM4_65_b1 redo | ecosystem: Environmental > Terrestrial > Soil > Riparian zone | place: USA: East...
CGCCCGGCCGTCCACGCGGATCGCCATGTCAGACCGCCTCGGTGAATAGATTCAGGGCACCTTGGGCTAATCGCTTGGCGGCGACTTCGCAATACTTCTCTTCCCGCTCGATCAAGATGCAGCGCCGGCCGAGACGTTTGGCCGCTACGGCTGTCGTACCGGATCCCGCGAATGGATCGAGGATGAGATCGCCGGGGTCGGTGAACAGCGACACGAGCTCGCACATGAGCGCCTCAGGCTTTGGACAGGGGTGCGCTGGCCGGTTAGTCTTCACGGTCCCGTAGGTCCACGTCGCCGCCTTCCCGCCGCCATTCCAGCGCATCGGGCCATTCGCATGCGCGATAGTGCAAGGCTCGAAGCCCACGGCCGGACGGTCCCCGCTCATCTGCGGCATAGGGTCGGTTTTGACCCACGCGCCAGTCCGTACGTAACGGAGCGCTGGCCGGCATCCCTCGATACTTCTAGTAAGAGCCGTCCGCCACTCGTGACAAAACTCCACATCAGAAAACACGATCACCCAGCGCTTCGCCCTCATTGCGGCATCGGCGATCATAGGGAGCAGTTCATTTACTGACCCAATATCGCCAGCCGCCATCTTCGCCATGTCAGTGCCGATGGATTGCAACACCGATTGCGGTGTGCCACTTGGCCGCAATCCGCCACGCCCAAGCGCCCCAGACGCGGCATGGAGATTGAGGGCGTTCATCCGCATATAGACATCACGCGAGTACGGGGGGTCGGAAATTAGGTGATCAAACGCCTCAATGTGCGGGAGAACGTCCCGGCAGTCACCGTGATATAGCGTCACCGCCGCGTCCTCGTAGTACGGGCTATTCATCTCCCCGCCTGCTCTGCTTGCACAGACGAGCAGATCCGTACTAATACCGGCGACATTCGCGCTCCCATTTCAGCGACTCAGCCAACTCAGACACGCGCTTTTCCAGATCCGCGATACGCGCCATCAGCAACGGTTCGCCGCCGTGTTTTGCACAGGCCGCCCGCACGTCTACGGCGTCGTACCGCGTAGATAGCGGATAGCGATTCATCGCCCATGATTCACCCGTCAGCAGGGCCTTTACGGTGTCGTCCACCATGCCCGCGATGTGCCCCTGAAGATTGCTCTCTAGATCGCTCCGCATGTGGTCCTCGACGTACTCGTAGACCGCTGTGCGAATGTCATCGGATACCTTGTCGGCCACCTTCCGCAACGGCTCGGCCTCAACGCCAGCCATCAAGCGTTCAGCGATACGGCGAGCGGCGAAGTAGCCAGGGCCGAGCACCTCGCGCCGCTCAGAATCCTTGATGTCGTCCTCTACGATCTCAGTCATGATTTGGCCTGCTCTGCTTGCCGCGCATAGATGAACGGACGGTCACACGAGATGCAGATCGTGCTCGGCTTTGTTATCCACCAGAACTTTTTACAGATCCAGCATTGGGTGAGCGTCGCACCCATCTGAATCGCGTCGTAGTTCTTCACAGCGCTACCGCCTGTTCGATGCTGGTGACGACCTGCACATGCACGCCCTTACGATAGAAGTGCCACCGCACGTCTTCCTCTGCCTCAGTCAAGGCCTGCGCGCTTGGTGGCTTCGTGCCGTCCTTGACTTCGACCATCAGTAAGCGCCCCGCTTTCGCAATGACCATGTCCGGGAACCCACCGCCCAACCGTGATGTGTCATGGACGTGCCATCCGCAGTCCCGTAGGGCCGCTGTCACCGCTTTGTGGTTGGCGTCAACGCGAGCACGGCGTCTCATACCGTCTTCACCGTGATCGCCAGCCGCACCGGCCGAAACTGCCACACATAGTTCGGCCTGAGAGGGCGATACGTCTCCGTCAACATCCGCGCCTGATCGCGCGCCTTCGCCCGAGTCGGAAACACTGCAGGCCAGCGAGGCGTGCCGTTCGGGAGGGCCACCTTCGGCCTGATCCAGTGCACGCCTAGTGGCCCACACCAGTCGCCCTTACCAGCGCGCTTCTGGATCCCCCAGTGCAGAGCGGTATCAGCCATCAGGCGACCCTCCGATAACGGTCGGTGTAGTGCGGGACCACGCCGCCAATCCTGATCAGCTTCTTACCCCCGACCCCGCCGTGAATGTCTCGGTGGCAGATATTGCACACGTCCAGTTTGCGCTCTGCCTTAACGCTTTCTCCGATGCCGCGCTGACCTCGCCCGCTGATGAGATGATGAATCGCGTTCGACGCACGCTCGCAGCGGAACCGGCCATAACTCGCGCCCACGTACACCTCAACCACCACCTCGCAACGGCCGCCGCTACGTTCTTTCACGAGCGCGTTAGCGGCCCGGTCCTTCGCCTGGTTGGCCTGCCGGCGCGTTTGGATGCGCTTGCCTGAGGTCTTGGGATAGGTCGGCATCTACTGATCCCTGTAGCGTCCGAGCTTGAGGACGACCGAAGTACCGTTCACAGTCTTGATGCAATACATCGCGTCCATCGTGTATCGCGCCTTGGCATAGCCACGATTCAAGCATTCCCCACGCGGCCACTGCCGTCGCACGTCCCGGACCACTGCCGAGATCGGGAGGACAATCAACGCGATCAGCGCCACGAAGACCACAACCAACCTCATGCCACCCTCCTACTTCACGACTTCCGCATCAACCGCCCCGCCATCGCCCAGCAGCTTCGGCATCTTCCCGGTCTTGTAGGCGTTGGAGATTTGCGGGATCAACATGTCGCCCACGGTGCGATTGTTCGGGAGCACGATGTGCGCCAGAAATTCCTGCTCGAATGTCGCGATGTCGCTGGCGACTGCTTCAAGCTTGGCCTTGATCACGAGTAGCAGCGCCCGCCATCGTTGCCGCGTCTCCTGATCGATCTTGATCTGTCGGCGCGAATCGGCGGTCGGCAGTGTCAACTCGAACCGCACCTGACGATCCTTGACGCGAAATCCCAGCATCGCGCGCCCATGTTCCCAGCCGGAGATGAATTGATCGGCGCCGTAGTTCATCAGCGCCCGCTCGATCTCCTGCTTCGTGCGCTCCACCGGGACGCTCGTTGTCGCTGCGTATCGTCGTGTCATGCCGCCTTGCTCCACACGGAACGCCCTGATCGGTAGACGATCAAATTGATCGGCTGACTCGCCACGATGCGCGCCTGCTCCATCCCTAAAGTTTCAATCCCCACGGTTTGATACCCGCACCCGAGACGGCACACCAGCCGATACCGGCCCTCGATCACCTTGGGTAAGCCGAGCTCATGACCACCGAGAACGCGGCAGAGAACGGATCGCAGGGTCATGATTCGCGCGTCGGCGGCTCTACCGGCTTCGTCGAGCAGCGGGCTACCGCGTCATGGTGTACGGGTGGAGTCGTTCGACAGAGGAAGCGCCAGACCCGAACGGCGAGCATCGATTCGAGCGCCAGAATATGAGCGTCACGCCCCCGAATCTCTGCCGACAGTTCATCAACGGCCGCCGCTAGATCGTGGATGCCCGTCGTTAGGTCCACAATCTCGGCGCGCAACTGCTTCTCCACGATGCCGGTATCGCGCAGCGCCGATGCGAACGGACTACTCGACACCACCGTCCACGGCGCCTCGCCAGCGCGTCCAGGCCGACGCCGACGTTCAGCGCGAACCTCAGGTGATGCCTTACGCCGTGCCGTGACGTCAACGCCAGTCGCCGCACGAAGATCGCTGATCGCGTTCCTGTCGGCGCGGGCATCGCTGGGCGTACTGGCGACGACGAAGTTTCGGCCATTCGGCAATTCGTAGACGCGGTGCTTCTTGTCGCGCTTAAGCCGAGCACCAACGGCGTCGAGCGCATCGGTGAGGCGATTTGATAGCTTTCCCATCGATTGGCTTTCCTCTCTAGGACGCGGTAGCAAGGGCTGTGGCGTGACTCTCAGGCTGCGCCATCGCGTAAAATCTTTAGTGCTCTATCCCACCATCGGGATACCAGTCCGCCTTCTCTTTCGGCCAGCGCACCGTGACCGTGATCCTTCCGAGCCAGTCCCAGTAGTGACGGAGCCAGGTCATCGCGGAAGCTCCCGAAGGCCAACCGCCCGCGCGCCATCAACGGTCGCGTGATAGCACGGATCAGACGACAGCCCGTATCGCTCGTTCTTTACGACAAAGCCAGACTCGCGTAGGCGCTCCATGCTCTCGACGTCCTTCCCGCCTGCTACGAAGTAGTTGCGATAGCCGCGCCGATGCTTGTCCGAGACGCCCAGCATGTGGCGCAAGTTGTCAAGATCGTCGGCTGTTATTCCGTTCATCGCTAGCCTGCCTTTCGCTGCAACACCGCCACCGTCCGCGCGTCGAACTCCCAGCCATGCGCTTGCCGAATGCGCCAGTGAAAATCGCACGACCAGCCGTGCGGGGTGCCGTGCCAGCTTTCAGAAATGGACACGCCGCAATCACGGCAGATCGGCCGAGGCTCGTCAGCAGCCCCAGTGTCCTTATACCGGCCGTGCATGTCTGAGGGCTGACGAGCGAACCATTCATCGCGGCTCATCGAGACAGCCTCATCTCGGCCTCTTGCGACCGCATGAAATACTTCAGCCCGCCGATCATGGTTTCCACTAGTTCCTTGGTATCCCGCGCTTCCCGCTTCCGCTGATACTCAGGCGTGATCTCAGCTTCGATCCGTGCCCGGTTCGCCTTCTCACTCGACTTCAAGCAGGCCAAGAGCACCGTGGCGTAATCCGCATCGGCTTCTCGGATCTCGAGGTTGCAGTTGCCCATCAACGCCGTGAGCTTCATCAACAGATCCGCCGCGCGATTCGGTTGCAGGTCGGTGTCCCGAATCTCAACCTGAATCGATCTGACAAGCTCACGGACGCTCATACCGCTATCGCCTCGGCCACCGGAGAGGCAATCAGCCCGATCCGCTGCGCGAGCGCGGTTGTCGTCGCCACATCCGCCCGGCAATGCCCCGCCACGGCCTCCCAGTTGCCAGCCACGACCAGCGCCGGGACGTCCTCGCCCTTCACGCTGTCGTCGTGCGGAATGCCAAACCTGCGGGCGTAGAAGCCCAACGAGCGCCAGGTCGTCTTGCCGCCCATCGTGAGCACGTCCGCCACGTCGATCACCCCGTCATGGCGGTATTTGTCGATCTGGACTTTGGGCGCGTCGATGCCGAGATAGAGCGAGCGGCGCAGCAAAATCGGCAAGTCGAACTGAAGGCAGTTGAAGCCGACGATCACCCCGCCTTCCCGCTGAATCGACCGCACGAAACGCCAGAAGCCGTCGAGCATTTCCGCCTCAGAGGTCGTGCCACGCGACTGCGTATATGCAGGGACTTCATCCATCGTCCACCCGATGGCGGCGACTTCGCATAGGTCCAGATCGAGCGCGGCTTTCTCGATCTGCTTCTTGCGCGCCTTCTCGACGTAGGCCGCAATGGCGTCCGGCTTGGTGTAGTTACCAGGTGCCTCAATCGGCTCCGTCAGATACTCAGCCACGCCAGACAGCGGCATTGTCTCAATGTCGAACGTCATCCACGGTCGGCCAACGATGCGCGCGTTCTCGTTATCCATCCCCATCACGTCACCGTTTAGGCGAGCAGCGAACACGCGGCCAGCGCCGGCAGCACGAGCGGCATTAGCCACGCGAAGGGGATGTCGCTGTTTTCCATCGGCGCGACGTATTCCGGCTCCGGCTCAGGGCGCACCGGCCGACTCTTGAACTCCCCGCCCTTCGGCTGCTTGATGCGGATGCACTCCACCGTCTCGCCGCCGAACTCGGTTTCCGTCGCGTAGAGCGTCACCTTGACCCCGCGCCAGTCGTCGGTGTCGGGGGAACTCGCAATCTGGGCGATCTTCTTGGAGTTCGTCTTGTTGAGGACGATCCCCTTCTCCTTGCCGACGAAGTAGACAACCGGCTTCATTTCCTTGTCCCGGCCCACCGCTTCGATCTCCACACGATCAATCGACACGACCGGCTGGGCGTCGCCCAGGTCGGAGGCTTTGAGGTAGTGACTGGGGAACGCGTCGTTGATGTTCACTGTCAGGCTCCTTTAGTTGTTGCATGGTTCCCGTGCATCGCCGGCCAGATATGGGCATGCAGTAAATGCTTCGCCAGAGCCCTCGCCGCCCGGTAATCCGTATCCGCCACCGCCACGAACTCGCACTTTCTACAGGCTTCGGTGTAGACCGGCCGCATCATCACGACCTCGCCGCTTGCCAGCACGTCATAGGCCCGCGCCACCTCGAGCGCCCCGAGGATGATCGGATCGCCCGTCATCCCTGCCTGTTCCCGTCCAGCCTGTTGCGCCCGCTTGGCGCGCGCGAGTGTGTCAGCGGTTTGCGGATAGTCGTCCACGGGTGCGCGGTGCTGAAGAATCGTTGCCATGATTAACCTGCCTTTCGATTGGCCGTCTCTCCGGCCTGTCGCGTCTGATTCCCTCGACGTTCAGGGACGCGGCTCTTATCCCGCGCGTAGCATCTGGCTTCACTCGACATTTAGCGCCCGTCTTGGAAACCAGCAAAGGTCATCCAGGCGTCTTGCTAACAGCGCGCCGGGCTTCATACCGACTCTGGAGGTGGCTGGACTTGAACCAGTAGCCTCTGGGTTTCTAGCCCAGCGCTCTACCTGTTGAGCTACACCCCCAGCCGCACGTCACAGCGTGTCTGTCACCATTCACGCCGACGCTGCCGTGTTCATGACGCGAGTTCCGCGAGTTCATCCAACCGCGAGCGCGCTACCCGAATCAGAGTTCGACGCGATCGATGATGTTGCGCAGCCGTTGCGCGATCATGCCGAGGCGGTCGTTTATCTGGCCCAACGTCGCGGCCATCGGCACGGGATGCGATGGCTGCGGCCCTTGCTTGTCTGTTGTCATCGGCGCGTCAGGCTGGAGAATGCCCACGAGCCGCGCCTCCAGTTCCGCGACGTGCTGACTGAGCGATTCCGTTCGATCGCTCAATACCCCCATCTGATCCGCGATGGCCGATGGCCGCACCGCGACAGAGGAACCAGATATTGCGCCGTAGCCCGTTGTCGTGCCTGTGCCGCCGTTGCCGTATGCCATTCGCTCTACCCAACCTTTCGTCGTAGTTCGATTACTGTTCTCACAATCGCGCCCTCAGTGACTTCGGCCTGTGCCGCGATCAACGCCGGACCGAGTAGTTCGTCGTCATGCCACCGCCACACCTGTCCGTTCTCTTTGCCCAACAACCAGCGAGAGAACTGCGAAAAGTCCACCTTCAGCCGCGCCGCCGCTTCCTTGTCGATCAACCCCGCCAGTTCTACGGATCGCGCCAACACACGCCCGAATCGCTGCCTCGCGACCTCATCCTTTTTCTGGACGTTTAGCGTTTCGACTTTCGCCATGCGGGTCGTGACGGTATCCAGAGATTGGCGTGGCGCACGATCCAACTGAGCCGTATCTTTGATGGGCATGGAGCGATTACTCCCCTTCCCGACGGCACAGCGCACGGCCCACAGCCGCCCCAAGCTCCCACCGAGCCCCCAGCCCGCCGTCAATGACCGCCCGCGCCAGATTCGCAATCTCCAGCCTGCCCAGCACGGCGTCACCCGGCGCCGTCCCGCCCTCACGCTGGCCGTCTGCGAACTGATTACGGCGTGGGGTGCGTACGAGAGGGCGCGGCTGTGATGTCACAGGGCCTCCGCGGCTTTGATGGCGTCGTGAATGCGCTGCATCCCGCAGTTACATACACCGCGCTCTTCATTCGCAGGGCAGAACGACTTATGGCGCACCATCACCGACTGCGCCCACTTCAGCGCCGACAGGAGCGCGTCGTGGCTATTGCAGGCACGCACGATGAAGGCGGCGTCTATGTCGGCTCGTGGGCCGCGCGCGATGCCACATTCAGCAATACGCCCCTGCGCCGATTCAATATCCGACTTGTAGTACGGCCCGACGTGCCACGGCCCTGGTGTGCGCTCTGATGAACTCATGCCGTCCTCCGTCGCCTCGTGCGCGCGTACAACCTGTGTCTGGCGAGGTGTTCTCGTGTGTGGGTTGTCTCCCACGGCGGCGAGCGCCTGACTCCACAACTGGGGCACGAATCGCTCTCGAATCTGGACACATGAGCACAGGCGGCGCATTCCCGGCCCATCCAGCAAATCTCATTGATCGCCTCCGCGACTGCCTCGGCTTCGGCCTTCGTGAGCCCACTTGGTAGACCACCGATGTGCCACAGGAGCCCGTCCTTGCGAGTCTGGGGGCTATGTGGTTGATACACATACACGCCACTGGGGGCTTTCGTGCTCATGCCGTCCTCCGTCGTGCCGCCAATACCTCAGCCCGATCCGCCTTCCGCTTGGCCAAATATCGGGCCCGGTATACCTCTTGTTGCTCAGCCCAACTCATCCCCTGTGCCGTCACACGGCGGCGATACTGCCGTTGCGCAGGCAACTGCCGGGACTCAGGGATTAGCGAGGAGCGCGGGGCCGCAGAGGACAGCGAGCGCGAAATGCGCAGAAGTTGCCACTGGAACGCGGCGTCGAGCGTCATGCCGCGGTCCGTTTCCGCGGTGCTCGCCGCCCAGCTTTGTAGGACGGGATGAGTTCGCGCATGTAGGCGGTGTAGGTCTGCGCGCCGACCGTGGCGTGCTGCTCGTGCCAAAACTTCAGGTAGTCGATGAAGCGCGAAATCTCAGCGGCGGGTCGGTCGAACCGCCCAAGGAGGACGTTGCACTCGTGACAGATGCGCCCACGGCACAGGTCCGTTCGGTGGTCGTGGTCCTGTTCTAGGACGCTAGGCCGAAGGCAGAGCGGGCACTGTTCCATTACGCCGCCCGCTTCCGTCCGCGCGTCCGCTTCGAGGGCCGCGTCGGGTTCGTGGCGTCGCGCGCCACCGCCATGAACTGATCGAGCTCGCGCTTCATGAAGAACTTCCGGCGCCCGCGCTGCAAACACGGGATGCCATCGCGCTTCACGCAGATCAGGAAGTAGTGCCGCGAAGAGAATCTGAGGTAGTTCGCCGCTTCATCGGCGGTGAGATAAGGCGATTCGATAGGCTGTGAGTTGCTCATTCAGAGTTCCATCTGGGACTCTACGCCACCCCTCCTATTCGGTCAACCGAAAAAGATCGGTATACCGAAAAAACATGGACCGGGTGCGAATAATGAGCGGAGCGCATGCCACCACGCCAACTCAGCGCCGGCCCTCGCCACACGCTCGGCGTCAATCTTGTGGAAGCCCGTGAGCGCGCCGGACTCTCTCGTGAGAACGCAGCCGACAAGGCAGGAGTCGGGCGCAGTCGTCTCTCGCAGTGGGAAAACGGACGCGAAACGCCCGGCGCGGAAAGCCTCTTGCTGCTGGCGGTGGCCTACGGGTGCCCGCTGGATTATTTATTCAGCGGTGTCGATGCCGCGTATGACGCGATCATTGAGCGCCGGATTCCGATTGATGCGAAGCGTCACTACGCAGGGAAGATCGCAGGGATCAAGCAAGCTGCCATTGCGGCGATGAACGCCCTCACAGGCGACAAAGGAACCGCGCCCACGCCAGTAGCGCCCGTCGGAGGTCGGCCGACAGCGCGCGGGAAATCCCGATCAACTCGCGCTCGACGGAGGACAACGACGTAACGGCACCGCCGATCGTGCGCTTGGTCATAGAGATCCTCTGGGAGGGAAGGATCGACTTATATCATCCGGAGCCGACTCGCCCACAGAGAAAACATGCCTACCAGACGCCGCAACGAAATCGGGATCGTGCGCACCGATACGGGATGGCGGGCCTTCGTGCGCGTCAAAGGCGTGTTGTTCTCCAAACGGTTCTCCCCCGAGACGACGATCACGACCGTGCGCGATTGGCGCGCCGCACGCCGTGTTGCAGAATTGACCACGCTGAAGGCGAAAGCGGAGCGGGCGATTCCGCACGGATCCTTCGCCGACGATATAAGCACGACGTATCTCCCCGCCGTGAAGGCCATGACCACCTACCACGAGCGTGATTTTCAGATGGCGCAATGGGTCGCGGCGCTTGGGGGGAATCGCCACAGAGGCTCGATCACGAGCGCAGAGATTCGAGGCGTGCTACAGGAGTGGCGCTTGGCGGGGAAGAACGGGAAGCCGCTCTCGGAGTCGGCCTGTAATCATCGGCGTTCCGCCCTGATGCACTTCTTCACCGTCATGCACGGCCGCGGCGGGATCAATCCGGTCAAGGACGTGCCGAAGTTCCGCGAGCCTGATCCAGAGCCCAGAGGACTGCCGTTCAGTGAGTTGCGCAAGGTGTTCGACGCGATGCCGGATACTAAGACGAAGGCTCGCGCCCTGGTGCTTGCCACCACGGGCCTGCCGCCCTCTACGTTGATGCGCCTGACCCCGGCCGCCCTCAACCGCCAGGCGAAGACATTGACCGTCCCACGTCGCCGTAAGGGCCGAGGCACGAAGACCCGCACGCTGCCGTTGACACCGGATGCGCTGCAAGCGTTCACGCTACTCACCCGGTACGATGGCTGGGGCACGTTCTCCCGCGATGCCCTCA
>Ga0210377_10005481_pt1 | contig 10416 bp, 3 predicted proteins | sample PLM4_65_b1redo_FD_155480 | JGI IMG/M metagenome (GOLD analysis project Ga0210377, IMG submission 155480) | Groundwater sediment microbial communities from an aquifer in East River, Colorado, USA - PLM4_65_b1 redo | ecosystem: Environmental > Terrestrial > Soil > Riparian zone | place: USA: East...
GGGCATGGCGGTGCAGCTCGCCACCTGCTGCCGGCCGATCCCGGGCGACGCCATCGTCGGCTCGATGAAGAAGGGCCAGGGGCTGGTGGTGCACAACGCGGAGTGCAGGCAAATCGAGCGCTCGCGCAAGAACGAGCCCGACCAATGGATCGACGTGGAGTGGGATCCTGCGGGTACCCGGCTCTACCAGGCGGCGATCAGGGCGATGGTCGCCAACCAGCGCGGCGTGCTGGCCAAGGTCGCCTCCGAGATCGCCGATTCCGGGTCCAACATCGACTCGATCAGCATGGAGGACGACCGGGCGGTCTACACCACCATGCTGCTGGTGCTGGAGGTTTCCAACCGGCAGCACCTCGCGCGCGTCATGCGCGCGCTGCGCCGGCTGCCGGACGTGAAGAAGCTCGCGCGCGTGCGCGAGTAGGGAAATTTGAATTGAAATCGGCAATTCTTCGCGCCTTCGGGCGCGAGTCGCAGGCTGCACCATGGGATAACGAAGAGTCCGTCCGCGCGGAGCTCTTCAGTGTCGAGCGTCTCGAGCAGCATGCCGAGAGCCTTGCGGCAGCCCAACCCCTCGCCGCCAGGCCGGTGACCGGGCGACCCCTCGCCGCTCGACTGAGGGACAACGAGTCGGTTCTGCTCAAAGCCTATCGCGCCATCGCCAACGCGATCGGCGAGGGGCGCTCCATTACTCCGGCCGCTGAGTGGCTGCTCGATAACTACCACCTCGTCGAAGAGCAGATCCGCGAAATTCGTGACGATCTGCCACGGGGCTACTATCGGCAATTGCCAAAGTTGGCCAGTGGACCTTTCGCCGGCTACCCGCGGGTCTTCGGCATGGCCTGGGCCTTTGTCGCGCATACGGACAGCCGCTTCGACCCCGAGATGCTGCGCCGGTTCGTGCGCGCCTACCAGCGTGTTCAGCCGCTCACGATCGGGGAGTTGTGGGCGGTCGCGATCACGCTGCGGATCGTGCTCGTGGAGAATCTTCGGCGCGGGGCCAGGCGCATCGCGACCAGCCGCGCCGCGCGCCAGGAAGCCGATACCCTGGCCGACCGGCTCCTGGGCGTGAACGGGCGCCCGGGCGAACCGATGCGTTCGGTCTTTCAGCATTACGAACGGGCACCCTTGCCGGGGTCCTTCGCCGTCCAGCTCGTGCAACGGCTGCGGGACCAGGATCCGAAGGTCACGCGGGCGCTGAGGTGGCTCGAGGAGCGCCTGGCAGCGCAGGGAACCACCGCCGACGAGATCGTGCACGACGAGCACCAAAAACAGGGTGCGACGAACGTGACGGTCCGCAACATCATCACCAGCATGCGCCTGATCTCCGACGTCGACTGGGCGGACTTGTTCGAGAACGTCAGTCTCGTCGACGAAACGCTGCGCTCCGGCAGCGACTTCGCGGACATGGATTTTCCGACCCGCAACCTCTACCGCAGCGCGATCGAGGAACTCGCGCGGGGCTCGAAACTGACGGAACTGGAGATTGCGCGAGCGGCTCTTCTGGCCGCAAGTAATCCAGATGGCCGCTCGCGGGATCCAGGCTACCACCTGATCGCCGGGGGGCGTCGCGCGTTCGAGGCGACCGTCGGATTTCGCGCTCCCTTACGGAGCTGGCTCGGTCGTTTCAATGCAAGAATCGGCATCGGCGGCTATATCGGCAGCGTCATCATGATCGCTGCGATCCTTCTCTCCTTGCCGTTGGTTGCGCTGGCGGAAGCGGGAATCGGCGGCGGGTGGCTCGGTCTCCTCGCGTTTCTCGGGCTGATCCCGTCGATCGATGCCGCGATGGCGCTGGTGAACCGCAGCGTCACGAGAGGATCCGGCGCGACGATCCTGCCGGGCCTGGAACTGCGCCACGGCGTACCGGCACACCTGCGCACGATGGTCGCCGTCCCGATCCTGCTCACGACGCAGGCCGCGCTCGAAGAGCAAATCGAGCGCCTGGAGATCCACCACCTTGCAAACCCGGACGGCGAGCTGCATTTCGCACTGCTCTCGGACTGGGCGGACGCCGCGACCGAGACCGTTGAAGGAGATGACGCACTCCTCGACGCGGCCGCCGCAGGCATCGCCCGCCTGAATCGCCGCTATGGACCGGCGCCGGCGGGGGACCGCTTCCGCCTGTTCCATCGCCGGCGGGTGTGGAACGAAGGACAGCAGCGCTGGATCGGGTGGGACCGCAAGCGCGGCAAGCTCCACGAGTTGAACCGGCTGCTCCGCGGCGCGGCTGATACGACCTTCCAGGGCGTCGGCGGACGGCTCTCGGCGGCGCCTGCCGGCGTGCGCTACGTCATCACGCTCGATGCCGATACCCGGATGCCTCGGGAAACGGCCCGCCGGCTGGTCGGCAAGATGGCGCACGCGCTTAACCAGCCGAGGTTCGACCCCGTCATGCGACGCGTGGTCGAGGGATACGGGGTGTTGCAGCCGCGCGTCACGCCTTCGTTACCGATCGGTCGCGAGGGGTCGCTGTTCCAGCGCATCTTCTCCAGCATGAGCGGCATCGATCCTTACGCCTCCGCCGTGTCCGACGTGTATCAGGATCTCTTCGGTGAAGGCTCCTACACCGGCAAGGGCATCTACGACGTCGATGCCTTCGAGGCCGCGCTCGAAGGCCGCGTACGCGAAAGCACGCTCCTCAGCCATGATCTGTTCGAGGGGACCTTCGCCCGCGCCGGCCTCGCTTCCGACATCGAGGTCGTCGAGGAGTTTCCGTCACGCTACGACGTGGCCGCCGCACGCCAGCACCGCTGGGCGCGAGGCGATTGGCAATTGCTGCCGTGGATTCTCGCCCCGGGGCTGCCGCTGATCGGCCGCTGGAAGATGCTGGATAACCTGCGGCGGTCGCTGTCGTCCCCGGCGAGCGTCCTCGCCTTGCTGGCGGGATGGGCGCTGCCCCTGCAGGCTGGCGTCGTCTGGACGGGTTTCATCCTGTCGACGATCGCGCTGTCGACGCTGCTCCCCGTTCTCGCCGCGATCGTCCCGCGACGCGCACGGGTCACGGCACGCAGCCACCTGCGCGCGCTCGCCGCGGATGTTCGGCTCGCCTTGTCCCTGACCTCATTGCTGGTCGTGTTCCTTGCGCATCAGGCATGGTTGATGGCCGACGCGATCGGAAGGACACTGTTTCGTCTCCTCGTGAGCCACCGGCATCTGCTCGACTGGGTCACCGCAGGTCAGGCGATGGTGAGCCCCCGGCTCGACCTCCTCGGATTCTATCGGCAGATGAATGGTGGTGTCGCCATCGGCATCGTTGCCGCGATCGTCGTCTGGTGGGTCGGGGACGACGCCTGGGCCGTGGCGGCGCCGTTCCTGATCGCTTGGATCGCATCGCCAGCCATCGCTCGATGGACGAGCCTGTCGCCGCTGGTGGCGGGTCGCCTGTCGGTCTCGGATGCGGACGCCCGCGCTTTGCGGCTGGTCGCGCGCCGCACCTGGCGCTTCTTCGAGGCCTTCGTGACGGCAACGGACCACATGCTCCCGCCGGACAATTTTCAGGAAGACCCGAAGCCGATTACCGCGCACCGGACCTCCCCCACCAATCTCGGCCTCTACCTCCTCGCCGCGGTCAGCGCCCGCGACTTCGGCTGGGCGGGGACCAACGACACCGTCGATCGGCTGGAAGCGACGATCTCGACCATGAGTGGCCTGCAACGGTTCCGCGGCCACTTCTATAACTGGTACGACACGCGGGATCTTCGTCCGTTGGACCCGCAGTACGTCTCATCGGTGGATAGCGGCAACCTGGCCGGACACCTGATCGCTCTTGCGAATGCTTGTCGAGAGTGGATCGACCGCCCGAGGGCAGGTGCTGAATTATTTGCCGGCGTCGAAGACGGCCTGAACCTCACGCGTGAAGCCTTGCACGCACTTCCCGACGACCGGCGAACGCAGACGATCACTCGACATCAGCTGGACGGCGCGCTCGCTGCGCTGGCCGCCGCGCTCTGCCAGGACCCGCTTCTCCAACACCCACCACCGGAGGGGATCGCTGCACTACTGGTGAAAGTCGCGCCTCACGCCGCCACCATGATCGACATCGCCCGAACGTTGGCGAGCGAACGTGGCGACGACGCTGGCGCCGAAATGCTGTTCTGGGCGGAGGCGACTCTGGCATCGATCGAAAGTCACCGCCGCGACATTGCACAGACTGCCGATGCCGTCCGCTCTCTGGAACAGCGCCTTGCGACGCTCGAAGCGACGGCGCGCACCATGGCCGACGCGATGGAGTTCGGCTTTCTCCTCGACCCGGAGCGCAAGCTCCTGTCGATCGGTTACCGGGTCGCGGAGGGCAATCTCGACCCGAGCTGCTATGACTTGCTCGCCTCCGAGGCGCGCCTTGCGAGCTTCGTGGCGATCGCCAAGGGCGAAGTCGCCTCGCGGCACTGGTTCCGGCTCGGGCGCGCCGTCACGCCGATCGGACGTGGCGCGGCGCTGATCTCCTGGTCGGGATCGATGTTCGAGTATCTGATGCCGTCGCTCGTCATGCGCGCACCGGCCGGCAGCCTGCTCGAGCAGACGAGCCGTTTCGTGGTCCGCCGGCAGATCGCCTATGGCGCCGCGCTCGGTGTGCCCTGGGGGATTTCGGAATCCGCCTACAACGTCCGCGACCTGGAGCACACCTATCAGTATTCGAACTTCGGCGTCCCGGGCCTGGGTTTGAAACGCGGGCTGAGCGAGAACGCCGTCGTCGCGCCCTACGCGACGGCACTCGCGGCCATGGTCGATCCGGGAGCGGCGGCGCGCAACTTCGCCCGCCTTACCGCGATCGGCGCGCGGGGCCGCTACGGCTTCTACGAGGCGCTGGATTACACACGCTCGCGTCTGCCCAAGGGGAAGGATGTCGCGATCATCCGCGCCTTCCTGGCGCACCATCAGGGCATGACGGTGGTCGCCATCGCCAACGGTCTCCTCGACGGGAAGATGCGGGCACGGTTTCATGCCGAGCCGATCGTGCAGGCGACGGAGCTTCTGTTGCAGGAACGCACGCCGCGCGATGTCGCAGTGGCTCATCCCAGGGCGGAGGAAGTCGAGACGGCAGCGACGGTCCGCGACCTGGAGCTGCCTGCGGTGCGGCGGCTCCGCTCCGCGCACGGCGCCACGCCGGAGGCGCACCTGCTTTCGAACGGCCGGTATACGGTAATGCTGACGAGCGCCGGCTCCGGGTACAGCCGCTGGGGCGATCTCGGGATCACGCGCTGGCGCGAAGACGTCACCCGCGACGACTGGGGCGCCTACGTCTTCCTGCGCGACGTGGAGAGCGGCGACGTGTGGTCCGCAGGCCACCAGCCGAGCGGCGTCGAACCGGACAGTTACGACGTCACGTTCACCGAGGATCGTGCCGAGTTCGTCCGGCGCGACGGACCGATCACCACGACCCTCGACGTTGTCGTCTCGCCGGAGGACAACGCCGAGGTGCGCCGTGTTTCGGTCGCGAATGCGGGCAGCCGGACCCGGGACATCGAGCTCACCTCATACGCCGAGCTGGTGCTGGCGCCGCCCGCAGCCGACGCGGCGCACCCGGCCTTTTCCAAGCTCTTCGTGCAAACCGAATATCTCGCCAAGACCGCGGCCATCCTGGCGACGCGGCGGCGGCGCTCGCCCGGCGAGCCCGAAATCTGGGCGGCGCATCTTGCCGTCGTCGAAGGCGAGGCGGTGGGCGAGCCGGAGATCGAAACCGACCGGGCCCGTTTCCTCGGCCGCGGACGCGAAGTTCGGGCGCCGATCGCGGTGATGGACGGCCGTCCGCTCTCGAATACCGTCGGTACCGTCCTCGATCCCGTTTTCGCGCTTCGCCGTCGCGTGCGGATCCCGCCGAGCAGGACGGTGCGCATCGCGTTCTGGACGGTCGTCGCGTCGTCCCGCGGCGAGGTGCTGGACCTCATCGACAAGCACGAGGACACGACGGCCTTCGACCGCGCGGCCACATTGGCATGGACCCAGGCGCAAGTGCAGTTGAGCTATCTCGGCATCGACGCGGAGCAGGCGGGCCTCTTCCAGCGTCTCGCCGGCCACGTGCTCTACGCCGATCCGTCGCTGCGTCCGTCGTCGGACACCATCCGCCGCGGCGGCGGCGGACCGGCGGCGCTCTGGGCGCAGGGCATCTCCGGCGACCTGCCGATCGTCCTCGCGCGGATCGACAACATCGAAGACGTCGCCATCGTCCGCCAGTTGCTGCGAGCCCATGAATACTGGCGCATGAAGCATCTCGCCGTCGATCTCGTGATCCTGAACGAACGAGCATCCTCCTATATCCAGGATCTCCAGACCGCCCTGGAGACGCTGGTTCGGACGAGCCAGTCCCGACGGCAGATCGGAGCGGACGTCGCGCGTGGCTCCGTGTTCGTGCTGCGTGCAGATCTCATTCCGGTGGAGACACGCGCCCTGCTGCTCTCCATGGCCCGGGCCGTGCTGGTCGGACGACACGGAACGCTATCGGAACAGCTCAACCGTCTCCAGGAAGCGGACACCACCGCCCCGCCGCCGCCGAGGCGCGTGCCGCCCGCGGACGTGTCGCAGACCGCTCCGGTGCCGCCGAACCTTGAATTCTTCAATGGGCTCGGCGGATTCGACGCGGATGGACGGGAGTATGTGACGACGCTCGGCGCCGGGCGGTCGATGCCGGCCCCGTGGATCAATGTCATCGCCAATCCCTCGTTCGGATTTCAAGTTGCGGTCGAAGGCAGCGGCTACACCTGGTCGGTCAGCAGTCGCGAGAACCAGCTCACGCCCTGGTCGAACGACCCGGTCACCGATCGGCCGGGCGAGGTCCTCTATGTGCGCGACGAGGAGTCCGGCGAGCTGTGGGGGCCGACGGCCCGGCCGATCCGTGACGAGGCCGCGCCCTATATCGCCAGGCATGGTCAGGGCTACAGCCGGTTCGAGCACACCGCACACGGTATCGCGCTCCACCTCCTCCAATACGTGCCGCTCGATGATCCGATCAAGATCTCCCGGCTGACGATCCGGAACACGTCGGGCCGATCCCGGCGGCTTTCGGTCACGGCCTATGTGGAGTGGGTGCTCGGCCCATCGCGCAGCGCCTCTGCACTCTCTGTCGTGACGGATATCGATCCGCAGACCGGCGCGATGCTCGCGCGCAACCCCTGGAACATGACGTTCGGTTCCCGAGTCGCCTTTGCGGATCTGGGCGGACGACAGACCGCCTGGACCGGCGACCGGCGGGAATTCCTGGGGCGCAATGGCACGCTCGACAACCCGGCCGCGCTTGCGGGGGAAGCACTCCTCTCACAGCGGGTCGGTGCCGGCCTCGATCCCTGCGGCGCTCTTCAATCCCCGGTCGAGCTCCAGCCGGGCGGCACGGTGGAAATCGTCTTCTTCCTTGGCGAGGCAGCGACCGCAGCCGATGCGCACTCCTTGATCGCCCGTTACCGGGCGGCTGATCTCGATGCGGTCCTGCGCGAGGTCGTCGCATATTGGGACGACGTGCTCGGCACGCTTCAGGTGAAAACGCCGGACCGGTCCATGGACATCATGTTGAATCGCTGGCTGCTCTACCAGACGCTCGCCTGCCGCATGTGGGCACGATCGGCGTTCTATCAGGCGGGCGGCGCTTACGGTTTCCGCGACCAACTCCAGGACGGAATGGCCCTCGCCCTGTCGCGACCGGCGCTGACGCGCGAGCATCTTCTGCGCGCCGCGGCCCGACAATTCGTCGAAGGCGATGTTCAGCATTGGTGGCTGCCGCCATCCGGCCTGGGCATTCGCACACGCGTCTCCGACGACCGGATATGGCTCGCCTATGCCGCCGCACACTATGTGGAAGCGACCGGCGACCTCGCGGTGCTTGACGAGCTGGTGCCATTTCTCGAAGGCCAGGCGCTGCAACCCGGCGAGCGCGACGCCTACTTCAAGCCCATGCTCGCGGAACAGACTGCAACGCTCTTCGAGCACTGCGCGCGCGGACTTGACCAGGGTCTCGCGGTCGGCGAACACGGCTTGCCATTGTTCGGCACAGGCGACTGGAACGACGGCATGAACCGGGTCGGCGAGATGGGCAAAGGCGAGAGCACGTGGCTGGGCTGGTTCCTGCACGCGACGCTGGCGACGTTCGCGCCGTTGGCGAAAGCACGCGATGAACGAACGCGCGCGTCGAAGTGGCTGTCGCACGCGGCCGCGCTGCGAACCTCGCTCGAGCGTGAAGCATGGGATGGCGATTGGTACCGGCGCGGCTATTTCGACGATGGCACGCCGCTCGGTTCGTCGACCAGCGATGAATGCCGCATCGATTCGATCGCTCAATCCTGGAGCGTGCTGTCCGGCGCGGCGGACCCGGCGCGTGCTCTGCGTGCCATGGCCGCCGTGGACCAGCAGCTCATTCGTCGCGGCGATGGTCTTGCCTTGCTCTTCACGCCGCCCTTCGACCGGACGCCCCTCGATCCCGGATACATCAAGGGCTATCCGCCCGGCATTCGGGAAAACGGCGGCCAATACACTCACGCCGCGGCGTGGTCGGCGATCGCCTTCGCGGCGCTCGGCGATGGAGAAAAGTCGGCCGAGCTGTTCTCGCTCATGAATCCGATCAATCACACGAGCACGCGAGCCGATGTGCGGCGTTACAAGGTCGAGCCCTACGTCGCCGCCGCCGATGTCTATTCGGTTGCTCCGCACGTCGGGCGGGGGGGATGGACCTGGTACACGGGCTCAGCCGGCTGGCTGTACCGAGCCGGCATCGAAGCGATCCTCGGCTTTCGTGTGCAGGGAGCGTTCTTGCTCCTCGCTCCCTGCATCCCCAAGGCGTGGCCGCGGTTCGAGATCGTCTTCAAATACCGCTCTGCGCGTTACGAGATCGCAGTCGAGAACCCGCATGGCGTCAGCCGTGGCGTCGCTTGCGTCGAGCTCGACGGCAAGGCCCTGCCGAAAGGCCCGGCGCGACTTCCGCTCGTCGATGATGGTGAAGCCCACAAGGTGCGCCTGATCCTCGGGCAGGTATAGCCGATGTTCGCGTCGACTCACGTTGCTGCAATAACCATGACTGCGCCGATGTCTTGTATTGCTATAGTGGAGCAGTGGCTCGTCGTACGCCTCGTAGCTGCGGCGGCCGTCACGTGGAGTCTGCATATGGCGCGCATGGTCAAGTGCATCAAGCTCCGGCGCGAGGCCGAGGCGCTCGATTTCCCGCCCTATCCGGGCGAGCTCGGCAAACGCATCTTCGAGAACGTGTCGAAGGAAGCGTGGAAGCAGTGGCTCGAGCAGCAGAAGATGCTGGTGAACGAGAACCAGCTCAACCTCGCCGACAAGAAAGCGCGCGACTACCTCGCGCAGCAGATGGAGAACCATTTCTTCGGCAGCGGCGCCGACGTTGCTTCCGGCTACACCCCGCCGCAACAGAAGTAGGCATGGAAACCGATACGCAACGACCCACGGAAATCAAGCTGCACCAGAAGTCGCGGGTGCTGGAAATCTCGTTCGCCGACGGCAGGACGTTCCAGCTGCCCTGCGAATTCCTGCGGGTTTACTCGCCTTCGGCCGAAGTGCGCGGCCACGGCCCGGGACAGGAAGTGCTGCAAGTGGGCAAGAAGAATGTGGAGATCACCCATATCGAGCCGGCGGGCAGCTACGCGATCCAGCTCACCTTCTCCGACAGCCACGACACCGGGATCTACTCATGGGAACTGCTGTACGGATACGGCCTGCACCAGGAGGAGATGTGGCAGCACTACCTCAAGCGCCTGGCAGAGGCCGGGGCGAACCGCGAGCCGGGCCCCGCGCCTTTCGAGCAGCGGCCAAAATCAAAATAGCCGACCCGTTCAAGGTCGTCCTCATCAACCCCTATGAGCTGGGGCGGCAGCCGTTCGCCCTGGCCGAGCCTGCCGCGTGGCTGAAGCGCGAGGGCTTTGCGGTGAGCTGCCTCGATCTTTCGCTGCAGAAGCTCGATCCCGGGACTCTGCAGGATGCGCGCCTGGTGGCGCTTTACGTGGGCATGCATACCGCGACCCGCGTCGCGATCGAGGCCCTGCCCCGCATCAAGCAGCTCGCCCCGAAGGCCCACCTCTGCGTCTATGGGCTCTACGCCCCCATGAACGAGGCGCTGCTGCGCGGACTGGGCGTGGGCACCGTGCTGGGTGGGGAGATTGAGCCCGCACTGGTTTCCGTTTGTCAGCGACTCCGGGCCAACCGAAAGGCGATGATTCAGAGTGAGCCGGTCATCAGCCTGGGCAAGGTCCCGTTTGAGGTGCCGGACCGCAGTGGCCTGCCGAAGCTCTCGCGCTACGCGCACCTGGTGCTGCCGGACGGCTCAACCCGGATCGCCGGGTTTGCCGAGGGCAGCCGGGGCTGCAAGCACCTTTGCCGGCACTGCCCCGTGGTCCCGGTGTACCAGGGGAAGTTCCGCATCGTCCCGGCAGGCGTGGTGCTGGAAGACATCCGGCAGCAGGTAAGCGAAGGGGCAACGCA
>Ga0210377_10005482_pt1 | contig 10415 bp, 8 predicted proteins | sample PLM4_65_b1redo_FD_155480 | JGI IMG/M metagenome (GOLD analysis project Ga0210377, IMG submission 155480) | Groundwater sediment microbial communities from an aquifer in East River, Colorado, USA - PLM4_65_b1 redo | ecosystem: Environmental > Terrestrial > Soil > Riparian zone | place: USA: East...
TCGGACTTCCGGGTCTTGCTCTTCGCCGTCGCCGTGCTGGTCATCTCGCCTCCCACTCTTCTAGCTTGGTCGCATCGCGAATTGGGTGGTTGAGCAGAAGATTAACCACGAAGGCACGAAGGACACGAAGCACACGAAGGAAAGCAACAAGGTGTTGTTCTTCGTGTCCTTCGTGCCCTTCGTGCCTTCGTGGTGAATCACTGGCCGAACCTCAGGCCGCCGCCGTCTCCCGGCTGGACAAAGGGCGGACACGCGGGATCCCGGCTCGGGCGGTGTCGTCCCGGATGCTCCAGGGCATCCCTTCCCGGGCCATGCGCTCGAGGAACGGATCGGGGTCGAACTGCTCGGGCGACATGACGCCGACGCCGCGCCACACGCCATGGTGAATGAGCCGGGCGGCGATCACCGGCGGGATGCCGGTCTGATACGCCGTCGCCTGCACGCCAAGCTCGGCGTAGACGCTCTCGTGGTCCGACACGTTGTGGATGTAGTAGGACCGCGGCTCCCCGTTCTTGACTCCCTTGACCAGCGTACCGACGCAGGTCTTCCCCCGCATCCGGCCCGCCAGATCCTTGGGCTGCGGCAGCAGCGAGACGACCAGATCGCGGGGCGCGATCGAGGCGTCCCCCACCCGGACTCGGGTTTTTCCCGAGAGGCCGAGGCGCTTCATCACCCGCAGGGTCTCCACCGTGACGTCGTCCATGCAGAGCTTGAAATCCACGGTGCGGGCCTGCGGGAAGAATCGAGGCAGGGTCTTCGACTCCTCGTGGTCCACGTAGTAGCAGTTGAGAATGCCGAGCTCCGGGAAGTCGAACGGCTCGAACCCGGTGAGCGGCTCCTCCAGGTGGTAGCGGCCATCGCGCCACGAGACGGCTCTACAGAGGCATTCGTCGATGAAGACCCACGGACTGAAGGCCGCCACGAACCCGTCGTGCCCCTGGCAGACGGAGTTGTCGCCGTCGCGGACGCGGATCTCGGTGATTGCGTCCAGCAGGTGCTTCGCGGCGTAGGCGGCGTAGACGTTGGTGGTGCCGGGGTCGGCCCCCATGCCAAGCAGGGCAAGCCGTCCGGCGGCCCTGAATTCCGCGTCGAGCGCGAACTGGTCGTCCAACTTGGGGACGCCGTCGGCATCGGTGCCGCCGCTCGCCAGGTCGATGTAATCGCAGCCTGCGTTCAGGCAGGCGCGCATCACCTCGATGTTGGTGAGGGGCAGGGCCGCGTTCAGGACGATGGTACTGCCGGTTTCACGGATGGTGCGGGCAACTGCGGCACGATCGCCGGCGTCGAGGACAATAGCCGAGACCCGAGGATCGTTGAGCCGGTCCGCCAGGAGGGAGGCGCGGGCGGACACCGCGTCGGCGATGACGAGTTTTTCGAGCATCGCCTCCTGCACGAATTTTAGGGCGGACACGGTCCCCACCGCGCCGGCACCCAACATCAGGACTTTCACAAACTCCTCTTTTCGGGTGAAGCGGGACTCGGTCTGGAGGCTGTGCCTCCTCGCCCCCCCCGCATATAGGGGCTCGCAGCTCAAGGAGATCGTCAGCTGCGAGGAGTGGACCCTCCGCTTGGTCGGAGGATGCAAACACGCCCGCCCCGGTGGGGCCGACGCATTGGCATCATAGCTCTCGCCCCCCACCGGCTGTCCAGCCCCGGGTGGCATTCGGGGGGCCGGGCAAACCCCTGGCGGAGCTGCATTCTGTTGTGTAAATCGTTCTGATCAAGGGTGTTATAATCACGGCCGATAGCCTCGCTGAATAGTTATTCAGACCCGCCCGACCGCTGAACCCACCGCTCGACCTGCTGCCGCAGCATCGGCAAGGTGACCGCCCCATTCTCCAGCACCCGGTCGTGGAACTCGCGGATATCGAACCGCGATCCCAGCTCTTGCTCGGCGTCGGAGCGGAGCGCGCGGATCTCGAGATTGCCGAGCATGTAGGACGTCGCCTGACCGGGCCATGAGATGTAGCGATCGATCTCGCCCTGCAGCTGTACCGGTGACATCGTGGTGGTGGCGCCGAGGTATTCGACCGCCCGCTCCCGGGCCCAACCCCGCGCGTGCACCCCGGCGTCGATCACCAGCCGGGCGGCGCGCCACGCCTGGCTGGCGAGGAGGCCCATTCGCGCGATGTCGCTCGAGTAGAGCCCCATCTCGTCGGCGAGCACCTCACTGTAGAGCGCCCACCCCTCGCCGTATCCCGAAAAGAAGAAGTACCGCGTGATCGGGTGCGCGGCCTTTCGCTCCTGCGCGATCGCCACTTGGAGATGATGCCCCGGGATCCCCTCGTGGAACGCGGTCGCCTCGCCGTAGGCCCGGGGAATGGCCTCGGGGCGATAGGTCGAGATCCAGAAGATGCCGGGCCGGCTCCCATCCTCCGCCGCCGAGCTGTACTGGGCGACGGCACCTTCGCGCTGGCGGAACTCCGGGTGCTGGCGGATCTCCACCCGCGCGGCGGGCAGGAGGCCGAACCACTTCGGGCTCGCGACCCGGGCGCGCTCGATCGCCCGCATCGAGGCGTCCACGATCTCGTCCCGGGTGCGGTAGGTGAACGCGGTGTCCTCCCGGAGCCGTCGCAGCAGCGACGGGAGATCCGAGGTGCCGAAGCTCCGCTCCGCGAGGGCGAGCATCTCCTTCCGGATCCCCGCCATCTCCCGCTCTCCGGCGCGGAAGACGTCGTCGGGCGAGAGATCGAGCGTGGTGAACCGCCGCATCGCCGCCCGGTAACAGGCGGGGCCGTTGGGAATGGACCGAACCCCGATCTCGGTTCTCGCCGCGCCGCGGTACTCGCCGGCCAGGTAGTCGCGGTAGCGGCGAACCGCGGGGTACAGCTCGCGCTCGATCGCCCGGGCCAGATCGGTGGCGAAGCCGGGCGACGTATCCCGCCGGGCAGGGGAGAGAAAGGGAGAGCTGTCGGCCGGGGTGCCGAGGATCCCGTCTATCTGCCGGATCGTGGCCTCCACGATCACGCGCGGGGCCGTGTAACCCTGCCGAACCCCCTCACGGAGATTCGCGATCTCGACGTCGATGTAGCGCGCCAGGCCCCCGACCCGCCTGATGGCCTGCGACCTGAGTGTGTCGGTGCCGGCCGGCTGGAGACCTGCGAGCGTGGCGTACCCGGCCTGCCATCCCGACGGCCCCGAGCTCACGGCCCACAGCTCGGGCCGGCAGACCCGGACCGCTACCGAGTCTTCCAGGACCTCGCGCAGGATGCCGTACGTCGCCCACTCGGGACGGCCCTCCAGCTCCAGCGGATCGATGGCCTTCACTTCCGCGAGCCAGGCGCCCTCCCGAGCCCGCCAGGCGGCCACCGCCTGGAGCGAGTTGTCCAGCACTCCTCCATTGTCGATACCGGGGAGGCCTCGCCGGGTCGCCGACTCCGGCGAGCGCTCGAAGTGGGCGGCGACGTAGTCATCCGCGAGCCGGGTCACCCGGGCAGCGACGGCATCAGCAGAGGGGGCGGCCGGCGTGGCGGCAGGACTGCAGCCGGCGACGGCCACCAGGACGAGAGCGAACAGTGTGGTTCTCAAGAGCGTCTCCTCCGGCCTCAATGCTACACCCGGCCCGCGGGCGCCAGAAGTATCTTTCCTGCATCCTTCCCACCACACTGCCACCATTTCTCGAGGCGACGATGGCCGGCGTCATCCAGATCCGGACCGAGATCCCGGGCCCGAAGAGCCGCGCCCTGCTGGCCCGTCGCGCCGCGGCGGTGCCGCGAGGAGTGCCGGCCGTCACGCCGATCGCCGTCGTTCACGCCGAAGGTGCGGTCGTCACCGATGCCGACGGCAACCGGCTGATCGACTTCGGCGGAGGAATCGGGGTCGTGAACACGGGCCACCGGCATCCCGGCGTGGTCGAGGCGGTGCGGACGCAGCTGGACCGCTTCGCCCACGTCTGTTTCCCCGTCTCGACCTACGAGCCTTATGTCGAGCTGGCCGAGCGGCTCAACCGTATCACGCCGGGCACCCACGAGAAGCGCACCTTCATGGTGAACAGCGGGGCCGAGGCGGTGGAGAATGCGGTGAAGGTGGCCCGCGCTTTCACCGGCCGGCCGGCGATCGTCTGCTTCGAGCACGGCTTCCACGGGCGGACCAACCTGGCGATGGCGCTCACCTCGAAGGTGGTCCCTTACAAGAAGGGGTTCGGGCCGTTCGCGCCGGAGGTGTATCGGATTCCGTATCCGTACTGCTATCGGTGTCCGTCAGCGCGGCGGCGGGGCAGCGGGGCAGCGGGGCAGTTGGACGAGGAAGCGACCGGGCCGTGTTGTATGTCGGATCGCGCGTACTTCGAGCGGCTCTTCGCGGTTACGGTGGACCCCGAGTCCGTCGCGGCGATCGTGATGGAGCTGGAGCTGGGCGAAGGCGGGTTCGTGCCGGCGCCGGTGGAGTACGTGCAGGCGCTGGCCGCCTTCGCGCGGGAGCACGGCATACTCTTCGTGGCGGATGAGATCCAGACGGGGTTCGGCCGCACCGGGGCGATGTTCGCCTGCGAGCACTACGGCCTGGTCCCCGACATCATCACCACGGCCAAGTCGCTCGCCGGCGGCCTGCCGCTCGCGGCGGTCACTGGCCGGGCCGACGTCATGGAGGCGGCGCAGCCGGGTGGACTCGGCGGCACCTACGGCGGAAACCCGCTGGCCTGCGCCGCCGCGCTGGCGGTGCTGGACGCGATGGAGCGCGAGCGGATTCCCGAGCGCGCCCGCCGGGCAGGGGAGCGGATCGCCGCGCGGTTCCGGAGCTGGGCGGAATGCTACCCATGCATAGGCGACGTCCGGGGACTCGGCGCCATGGTGGGGATGGAGCTGGTCGGCGACCCCGTATCGCGCACCCCGGACAAGGCGCTCACCGGCCGGCTGCTCGCCGGGGCTCTCAACCGCGGCGTCATCCTCCTCTCCGCCGGCACCTACGGCAACGTGATCCGGGTGCTCGCCCCCCTCACGATCGATGACGAGGTGCTCGACGAGGGGCTCGAGGTGATGGGAGAGGCCTTCGGGGAGGCCGTGGCCGGCTCTCGACAGCCTCACTAGCGGGCAGTACGTTCCCCCGCCATCCTGCAGCGAACCAATCGATCTTTCGGGAAGGACCCCCTCCGCGTGGTCGTCTCTCCCTCGTCAACAACCGGTCCCGTCGTCCAGCTCTCGCGCGTCTCCAAGACCTTCGGTGACGTGAAGGCGGTGAACGACGTCTCGTTCGAGATCCAGCGAGGCGAGTTCTTCTCCATGCTGGGTCCCTCGGGGTGCGGCAAGACCACTACTCTGCGGCTGCTGGCCGGCTTCGAGCAGCCCGACGAGGACGGCGGCGAGGTCAAGCTGCTCGGCGAAGTGGTCAACAAGAAGCGTCCCTACGAGCGGAAGATCGCGATGGTCTTCCAGAGCTACGCCCTCTTCCCCCACCTCTCGGTGCAGCGGAACGTGGCGTTCGGGCTGGAGCAGCGGAAGACGCCGAAGGCCGAGATTGGCGACCGGGTTCGCCGGGCGCTCGAGATGGTCCGGCTCAAGCCCGACACCTTCGCCAAGCGCATGCCGGGGCAGCTCTCGGGCGGCCAGCGCCAGCGGGTGGCCCTGGCCCGAGCGCTCGTGCTGGAGCCCGATATCCTCCTGCTCGACGAGCCGCTGGGCGCGATCGACCTCAAGCTCCGCAAGGAGATGCAGCTCGAGCTCAAGTCGCTGAACAAACAGCTCGGCACCACCTTCGTCTACGTCACCCACGACCAGGAAGAGGCGCTCACGATGTCCGACCGGATCGCGGTCATGGACAACGCGCGGGTGGCGCAGTTGGGGACGCCGGCGGAGATCTACGAGAACCCCCGTACCGCGTTCGTGGCGAAGTTCATCGGCGAATCGAACTTCTTCGACGGAACGGCGGAACGGCGGAACGGCGGACGGTGGGAGGTGCTCAGGAACGGCGGGGGCCGCTTCGTGGTCCCGGACCATCCGGCGGTCAGCGAGGGCAAGCCGCTGCGGATCGCCGTACGGCCCGAGTGGATGGACGTCTGGCGACCCGATGGCGTGCCCGCCGGAGAGAACGCCGTCGGCGGGACGATCCGCGACGTCATCTACCTCGGCGAGACGATGCACGTGATCGTGACCGTCCCGGGTTGCGAGGACGTCACGGTCGCGGTGCGGAACGAAGGCCAGCTCATCAAGCCTCTGCCGTGGAAGCGCGGCGACCAGGCCGCGGTGGCCTGGCTGCCGGAGGACTGCCAGATCCTGGAGGAGGTGTAGTGGCCTCGCTGCGTGAGCGGATCCTGGCCTGGCTGCACCCGCGCCCGCAGGCGCGCGCGTGGGCCCTGCTCGCGCCCGGGACCCTCTGGCTGATCCTGTTCTTCCTGGTCCCGATCCTCATCATGTTCGCCTACAGCATGATGCCGCGCGGGATCTATGGCGGGGTGGAGCCCGGGTTCACTCTGGAGCACTACCGGCGGTTCTTCGACCCGCTGTACCTCGACATCCTCCGGCGTACGTTCGTCTGGTCCATCGCCTGCACGTTGATCTGTCTCGTGCTCGGGTTTCCGGTGGCGTACGCCATCGCCCGCGGTGGCAAGTGGAAGAACCTTCTCCTTTTTCTCGTCGTGCTGCCGTTCTGGACCAGCTTCCTGGTCCGGACGTTCGCGATGATCTTCCTGCTCCGGGACACCGGACTGATCAACAACTGGCTGCTGCGGCTCGGGCTGATCGAGAATCCGATCACCATGCTCTACACCCCGTTCGCCGTCATGGCGGGGCTGGTGTACGGCTTCCTCCCGTTCATGATCCTCCCGATCTACGCGTCGCTCGAGAAGCTCGACCTCTCGCTGCTGGAGGCAGCCGAGGTCCTGGGGGCGCGGCCGGCCGAGCGCTTCCGGCGCGTCACCTTGCCGCTCTCGATGCCGGGAGTCGTCGCGGGGTGCCTGCTGGTGTTCATCCCCGCGCTGGGCTCGTTTCTGACCGCGGACCTGCTCGGGGGCGCCAAGCAGATGATGATCGGCAACCTGGTGCAGAACCAGTTCTCCGCCGCGCGGAACTGGCCGTTCGGCTCGGCGGCGTCGTTCATCGTGATGGCACTGGTGCTCGTCGCGGTGATGCTCTATCTCCGAGTGAAGGACAAGGCCCCGGGCGAGGCCGCCTGAGATGGGCGCCCGGCTGCCGCGCTGGATTCTCGGCGTCAGCTTCGCGGTGTACGCGTTCCTGCACGTGCCCATCCTGGTGCTGGTCGTCTTCTCGTTCAACGACTCCAAGTTCTCGGTGGACTGGGCCGGGTTCACCCTGGACTGGTACCACCGGCTTCTCGAACGGCCCGACATCCTGCGGGGCCTGAAGGCGAGCCTCATCGTCGGCGGGGCGTCCGCCGTCATTTCGGCGGTGCTGGGCACCTTGATCGCGCTGGCGCTCGCCCGGCACCGATTCCGCGGCCGGACCGCGTTCGAAGGCTTTCTCTACGTCCCGATCGTGACGCCGGAAATCGTGGTGGGCATCTCGCTCCTGGTCCTCTTCGCCCTGGTGAAGATCCCGCTCGGGCTCACCACCATCGTCATCGCGCACGTGGCGTTCTGCCTCTCGTTCGTGGTGATCGTGGTGCTCGCGCGGCTGGAGGGGATGGACCGGACGCTGGAGGAAGCGGCGATGATCCTCGGCGCGGACGAGGTCACCACTTTCTGGAAGGTGACGGTACCCCAGCTCTGGCCCGGGATCCTCTCGGGGGCGCTGCTGGCATTCACCATGTCCTTCGACGACTTCGTGATCACCTCGTTCGTGTCGGGATCGGGCTCGTCCACCCTCCCGATCGTGGTCTACGGCATGGTGCGGCGAAACGTCGAGCCGAGCATCAACGCGATCAGCACCATCATCCTGCTGGTGACCACGGCGCTGATCTACCTGGCGGACCGGCTTTCGAGGGAGAAGTAGCGAAGCCTACGGTGATCGAGCGATGCCTCTGGGACGAGGCTGTCTTGCCGCCCCGCGGCCCCGCCGCCCCGCCGCCCCGCTCCTGCGACGTCGCCATCGTCGGCGGCGGGTACACCGGGCTCTCGGCGGCCCGGACGCTGGCTCGGCACGGGGTGGCGGTCACGGTGCTGGAGCGCCATCGGGTAGGGTGGGGGGCCAGCGGCCGGAACGGCGGGCTCGTGCTCCCGGGGTTCCAGCCCCAAGCCCACTGTCTGACCCGCCGATACGGCGCCGAGCGGGCCCGGGCCCTCTTCGCGGTCTCGATCGAGGCGATCGGATTCCTCGAGCGGCTGATCGCGGATGAAGCGATCGACTGCGGGTACGCCCGCCGGGGAGCGGTGACACTGGCGGCGCGTCCCGGCCACCTCCGCGGCCTGGAGCGGAGCCGGCGGCTGCTCAGCGAGCGCTTCGGCCATGAAACGGTGCTGCTGGGCCCCGCCGAGCTGCGCGAGGAGATCGACTCCCCGTGCTATCATGGCGGGCTGCTGGATCCGGCGGCCGGCGGCCTGCATCCGGCGCGGTACTGCGCGGGATTGGCCGCCGCGGCGCTCCGGGCGGGAGCGGTGATCGTCGAGGGCGTCGAGGTGCTGGGCGTCAACCGCTCGGATGGAAAAGCGACCCTCGCGACCTCGGGCGGACCGCTGGCGGCGGCCGAGGTGCTGGTGGCGACCAACGGATACACCGGCGCCGCGTTTCCCGGACTCCGGCGGCGCGTGGTACCGATCGGAAGCTACGTCGTCGCGACGGCGCGGCTCGAAGCGTCGGTCGCCCGCGGGTTGCTGCCCCGGGCGCGGGTGATGAGCGACACGTGGAATCTGCTGCACTATTTCCGGCTGTCGGACGACGGCAGGCTGGTGTTCGGCGGGCGGGCGTCGTTCACCCCGACGACCGTGGAGCGGAGCACCCGGATTCTGGCCGCGGCAATACGCCAGATCTTTCCGTCGCTCGCCGCCGTCCCGATCGAGTTCGCCTGGGCGGGCAACGTCGCGTTCACCCGCGACCGGATGCCGCACGCGGGGCGGCTCGACGGCGTCCACTACGCGCTTGGCTACGCGGGCCACGGCGTGGCGCTCTCGACCTGGCTGGGTGCGCGCATGGGCGACGCCCTCGCCGGGCGTGCAGCGATCCCTGGACTCACCGGGGAATTGCCGGCCATCCCGCTCTACGGCGGTACGCCGTGGTTTCTGCCGGGGGTGGGTGGGTACTATCGAATGAAGGATTGGATGAGGTGAAACCACGACTCCACGGGGAGCCCACATGAGCAAGCGCAAGCAACTCGAACGCCTGGTCGGAGAGCTGGAGAGCGGGGGGGGTTCCCGCCGCGATTTCGTCTGGCGCGCGATGGCCCTCGGGCTCAGCATGAGCTCGGTCGGTGCGCTGCTCTCCGCCTGCGGCGGTGGCGACAAGGGGGGACAGGCCGGCGAAGGCACGGGCGCGCAGGCGGAAGCCGAGCTCGGGCCGCTCGAGAAGGAGCTCCACATCTACAACTGGTCCGACTACATCGCTGACGACACGGTGCCGAACTTCGAGAAGGAGTTCGGGGTGAAGGTCACGTACGACACCTACGAGAGCAACGAGGAGATGGTCGCGAAGCTTCAGGCGGGCGCGACCGGTTACGACATCCTCGTGCCGTCCGGCTACATCATCCCCGTGCTCGTGGCGACCGACCTCATCAGCCCGCTCAACAAGAAGTACCTGACCAACTGGGGGAACGTCGCGTCGATCTTCCAGAACCTGCCCTCGGACCCGGGGAGCACCCACACCGTCCCGTGGCAGTGGGGCACGAGCGGGATCGCCTACCGGACCGACAAGGTGAAGTCGCCGGTGGACAGCTGGGCGGTGTTCCACGATCCCCGGTTCCGGGGCAAGATGACGATGATGGACGACGGGCGCGAAGTCATCGGGGCGTTCCTGCGCTACCGGGGCCACTCGCTCAACTCCACCGACGCGCAGCAGCTGGCGAAGGCCAAGGCCGACGCGGTGCAGGCCAAGAAGCAGCTCAAGGCGTACCTGTCGGCCCCGGTGAAGGCGCAGCTCATCTCGGGCGATGTGTGGATCTCGCAGCTCTGGAACGGCGACACCACCCAGGCCAAGGCCGAGCAGCCGAACCTCGGCTACTTCATCCCCAAGGAAGGGTGCACCATCTGGGGCGACTCGATGTGCGTGCCCAAGAGCGCCCCGAACAAGCGCGCCGCGCACGCGTGGATGAACTACATCCTCCGCCCCGAAGTGGGGGCCGGCCTGTCCAACGCGACGGGCTACGGCACGCCGAACGCCGCCGCCGCCAAGCTGCTCGAGACCCCCGTCCCCTACCCGACGGAGGATGAGCTCAAGCGGCTGGAGTATCAGGTGGACCTCGGCCGCGACACCGCGACCTGGGATCAGATCTGGACGGAGATCAAGTCGGCTTGAGCCGCCATTCGAACGACGAGGTCCTGGCGCTCAGCCGGCGATACCTCGAGCTGATCGGGGGACGGGAGCTGTCCCTCGAGGAGA
>Ga0210377_10005483_pt1 | contig 10414 bp, 7 predicted proteins | sample PLM4_65_b1redo_FD_155480 | JGI IMG/M metagenome (GOLD analysis project Ga0210377, IMG submission 155480) | Groundwater sediment microbial communities from an aquifer in East River, Colorado, USA - PLM4_65_b1 redo | ecosystem: Environmental > Terrestrial > Soil > Riparian zone | place: USA: East...
CAAACGACAGCTCCTGGAACGCCTGAGAGTCTCCTTTCACGTCTACCCGGCCGACAGCGACGAATCGTCTCTGCCCGGGGAAACGCCGCACGACCTGGTCGTGCGCCTGGCGCGCCTCAAGGCCAAAACCGTGGCCGCACGGTTTCCGGACGCGCTGGTCGTCGGCGCGGACCAGGTGGCCGTGTGCCGCGGCCGCATCGTCGGTAAACCGGGAACGCCGGAGCGCAACATCGAGCAGCTGCGCGACGCCAGCGGCGAGCCGGTGACCTTTCTCACCGCCGTGTGCCTGCTGCGCGAATCCGACCAGCGACTGGAACAGCACGTTGACACCACTACCGTGCGGTTCCGTCAACTCACGCACGTCGAGATCGCCCGCTACGTGGAGCTCGAGCAGCCCTTTGATTGCGCCGGCGGCTTCAAATCGGAAGGGCTCGGGATTTCGCTGTTCGAGCGCATCGAATCGCGGGACCCGACCGCCCTCATCGGGCTGCCGTTGATCTGGATCTCAGCAGCGTTGCGACGCGCCGGGCTCATGTAGCTCGTGCCGGGTCGGAGGATGTGTGGGGGACTTATCCACATTTCCCCGTCACTCTTCGTTACGTACAACGTTCGCTGACGTACTCCGCGAACTGCTACGCGCGCGGCGAAGGTGCGGGTGGTTGCGTTTCGGGAAATGTGGGTAAGTCCCCCACACATCCTCCGACCCGGCACGAGCTCAGAGCCTGTCGAGCACGCCCTTGAGTTTGTCGTCCAGCGGCACGCTCGCGGTGAAATCCCGGCCGGAGTCGCCCCATTCGAAGCTGACGGTCTGGGCGTGCAGGAACATGCGTTTCAGACCAATCTTGCGCAGCGACTCGTTGAACGCCTTCTCGCCGTATTTCTCGTCGCCGGCAACCGGGTGGCCGGCGTAGGCGGCATGCACGCGGATCTGGTGCGTGCGGCCCGTTTCCAGTGCCACGTCCATCAGCGTCGCGCGCTTGCCGAAGAATTGCACCGGTTGAAACCGGGTCGCTGACTCCTTGCCTCCCGCCTGCGCCTTGACCACGCGCTCGCCGCCCTGCAGCTGCCGCGTCGCGAGGGGCACGTCGATGCGCTTGCGCCCGAGCTGCCAGTTGCCGGCTAGCAGCGCGAGGTAGTGCTTCTCGACCAGGCCTTCGCGCATGAGCCGGTGCAGCTCGCGCAGGCTCGAGCGCTTGCGCGCGACGAGCAGGCAGCCGCTGGTTTCGCGATCGAGCCGATGCGCGAGCTCCAGCGTCTCCTCGGGGCGGTCGGCGCGCAACGCCTCGATGACCCCGAAGTCCATGCCGCTGCCGCCGTGCACGGCGATGCCGGCAGGCTTGTTGAGCACCAGCAGATCGGCGTCCTCGTGGACGATCGCGTCGCGAATCGTGCGCACCAGACTATCGGGCACCCGCCCGACGCGCGGCCCGGCATCGATCCGCACGGGCGGTATGCGCACCCGATCGCCTGCCGCCACGCGATAGTCGGGCCTGGCCCGCTTGCCGTTGACGCGCACCTCGCCCTTGCGCAGCAGGCGGTAAACCCGGCTGCGCGGCACGTTCTTGAGGTGCCGCAGCAGGAAGTTGTCGATTCTCTGCCCGGCGTCCTCCCCTGCCACTTCCACGTGGCGGACCGCCTCGCGCCGTCCCGCGGCTTCCCGCGGCGCCGTGGCGGTCACGAAACGCTCCGGTCAACAAGGCAGACGTAACACATTGATTTGCCGACGGTGGATTGCTATAGTCCGGCGCGATTTTCCGGCGGGCCCCCGCCAATTCGGGGTATCCGTAAGACCGGACGTATCAGCGGTGCCGAGAAACTCAAGGGTTTTTGCCGGCGCCGCATGTTAGTTGGTTCTGGATTTCCAGACCATCGCTTGGGCCTCGAGTGACATCGCGCCGGTTCGGCGCGTTTTCCAAAGCTTACGTCAGAGCTCCGGGCGTGCCGCTGCCTCACAGGCGGGATTGACCAGGCGTACGCGAGCGCAAACGCTCGCCGCCGTCGAATGCGATGAACATGCACAACGCAACATCCTTCCTCCGCACCACGGCTCCCCGCGCTCCGCGCTCGATGGCCCCTACGCCAATAGCAGGGGCAAATGAAGAGAATGCTTGTCAATGCAACTCAGCAGGAAGAGTTGCGCGTCGCACTGGTTGATGGCCAGAAGCTGTACGACCTGTCCATCGAGATTCCCTCCAGAGAACAGAAAAAAGCCAACATCTACAAAGGTCGAATCACGCGCGTCGAGCCGAGTCTCGAGGCCGCGTTCGTCGACTACGGCGCGCAGCGCCATGGCTTCCTGCCGCTCAAGGAGGTGTCCAAGGACTACTTCCGCAACGGTGCCCAGCCGGGCGGCCGCCTGAACATCCGCGACCTCCTGCAGGAAGGCCAGGACCTGATGGTGCAGGTCGAGAAGGAAGAGCGTGGCAACAAGGGCGCCGCCCTCACCACGTTCATCAGCCTCGCGGGCCGCTTCCTCGTCCTGATGCCGAACAATCCGCGCGGCGGCGGCGTTTCTCGGCGCATCGAGGGCGAAGAGCGCGACCAGCTGCGCGAGGCGATGCAGGACCTGCAGATCCCCGACGGCATGAGCGCGATCATCCGCACCGCCGGCGTGGGTCGCTCCACGGAAGAGCTGCAATGGGACCTGAACAACCTCAAGACCGCGTGGGATCAGATCGCGCAGGCCAATGAAGGCCGTCCCGCGCCCTATCTGATCTACCAGGAAAGCGACGCCATGACGCGCGCTCTGCGCGATTACCTGGGCGACGACATCGGCGAGATCCTGGTGGACGACGCCGCGGCATTCCAGAAAGCCCAGGAGTACATGACGCGCTTCATGCCGCCCGAGGCGCAGCGCCGCCTCCGCATGTACCAGGACGAGGTGCCGCTGTTCACGCGCTTCCAGATCGAGAGCCAGATCGAGTCGGCCTATTCGCACAAGGTCACCCTGACTTCGGGCGGGAGCCTCGTGATCGATCACACCGAGGCGCTGGTCTCCATCGACATCAACTCCGCGCGCTCCACGCGCGGCGCCGACATCGAGACCACGGCGTTCAACACCAACCTGGAGGCCGCGGAGGAAATTGCGCGCCAGCTGCGGCTGCGCGACATCGGCGGCCTGATCGTCATCGATTTCATCGACATGGAATCGCAGAAGAACCAGCGCGACGTCGAGGACCGCATCCGCGACGCCGTGCGCCAGGACAAGGCGCGCATCCAGATCGGCAAGATCTCGCGCTTCGGACTGCTGGAAATGTCGCGCCAGCGGCTGCGGCCGAGCCTCGGCGAATCCACGCACATGGTGTGCCCGCGCTGCACCGGCATGGGGACGATCCGCGGCGTCGAGTCGCTGTCGCTCGCCATCCTGCGCCTGGTCGGCGAGGAAGCGCGCAAGGAGCGTTCTTCGCGCGTCTTCGTGCAGGTGCCGGTGGACGTCGGCACCTACCTGATGAACGAGAAGCGCGAGTGGCTCAACACCATCAGCGAGCGCAGCGACGTGCACGTCGTCGTGATCCCCAACCCGAACCTGCAGACGCCGAACTATTCGATCAAGCGCGTGCGCGACGATGAGTCGCAACTGCCGGAAAACACGGCGGCCAGCTACCAGATGATCGAACAGGAAGAGTTGCTGCCCGACTCGGCGTTGACGCCGGAAAAGAAAGCGCCGCCGCCGGCGCCGGTAGTGCCGACGATGCTGCCCGCCACGCCGGCCCCGATTGTCGAGGCGAAGCCCCCTGTAGCCGCCGCGCCTGCGCTGGAGGTCGTGAAGCCGGGAATCTTCGTCCGTCTGTGGCGCTACCTGTTCGGCGCGGGAACGCCTGTGACCGCGGAACCGCCTCCCGCCGAGCCGCGGCGCGACCGGCATCCCCGCGATGACCGGCACCGCCACGACAGTCATCGCCGGCAGCGCGAAGACAGCCGCGATCCTCGGCGCCGCCACGCCCACGACGGCGACAAGGATCGCGAAGGTCGCGATCGCTACGGCGAGCGCCACGGCCGGCATGAGCGAGGCGAGCGTCCGGACCGATCCCGGGATCGCAGCGCGCAGGGCCGCCAGCGTGATGGCCAGGGCGCTGGCCAGCGCGACGCGCAACGCGACAACCAGGGTGCGAGCCAGCAGCGTGCCGAGAACGCGCCGCGCAACGAGCCGCGCGGTGAGCCGCGGCCGGAAATCGCGGCGGTCGCAGCGAACGCGCCAGCTCCGCGTGAGGGTCAGCAGCCAGATGCCTCGCGTCCCGATGCCTCACGTCCCGACGCCCAGCGCGCCGATCGTGGCGAGCGCGGTGACCGTGAGCGGGGTGAGCGCGGTGGCCGCAGCCGTCGTGGTCGTCGCCGTCGCGGCGGCGGTGCGCGACGCGAGGGTGGCCGCGACGAGGCCGGCTCTGGCCAGGGATCCGGCGGACAGGAGAATCGCGATGCTGGATCGACGGGCGGGGTTCAGCAAAATGGCGTAGAGCCCCCTGCCCCGCCGCGTACCGGCGAGCTGCCGTTTGCCGGTGAGCGGCCGTCCGAGCCGCGTGAAGCGCATGAACCGCGGGATTCGTGGGATTCCGCACCCCGGCCTGCGCCGCCGCCCGCGGAACAACGCCGTCCCGCTGAGCCCGCGTCGTCCGGGTCCGATGGCCCTCGCCAGGAGCCCGTACAGAAACAGGTGGTCTGGACCTCCGGACCGTCGACCGATCTGACGCGAGGTCCGGGGCGCGACGACTAGGGAATCAGCGGAGCACCTCGAGCCATCCCGCGCCGGCGCAGGTACTCGAGCAGGCCGCGCGCGGCGGCTTCGCTGAGATCGAGCACGCGTTCGAATCCGGCCTGACCTCCGTAGTACGGGTCCGGCACCTCGTCGACGTCGCGCTCGGCCGCGAACTCCAGGAACAGCCGCACGCGCTCGAGTGCCTGCGCCGGCGCCCGCCGCCGCAGCTCGTCGAGGTTGGCGCGATCCATCGCCAGGATCAGATCGAACTGCGTGAAATCCTCGTGCGCGATCTGCCGCGCGCGTTGCTCGCTCATATCGAGGCCGCGCCGCCGCGCCGCCGCCTGCGCGCGCTCGTCCGGTGGCTCGCCGATGTGCCACGAACCGATGCCGGCGCTCTCGATCGTCACGTCGATACCCGGCGCTTCGGTGCGCATCAGGTGACGGAACACCGCCTCGGCCGTAGGGCTGCGGCAGATGTTGCCCAGGCAGACGAACAGGACCTTCACGCCTCGTTACCTCGCCCCGCGCTCGACGAGCCGCGAGGCACGCTCCAGATCAGCCGGAGTGTCCACACCCGGTCCTGGTACTTCGCAGGCCAGCGCCACCGCGATGGCGATGCCGTTCTCCAACGCACGCAGTTGCTCGAGCTTCTCGCTGGCTTCGAGCGGGCTGGGCGGCCAGACCGCCAGTTGCTTCAGGGCGCCGACGCGGTACGCGTAGAGGCCGAGGTGCCGCAGGGTGCCCTCGAAGCGCGTCTGGCTGGCCAGACCTGAGGGCGCACCGTCGCGAATCCACGGGATCGGCGCACGCGAGAAATACAGGGCGCGGCCGTCCGGTGCGAGAGCCACCTTCACGACGTTCGGATCGAGGAATTCGGCGAGGTTGCGGATGGGTGTCGCCAGCGTGGCCACTCCGGCTCGCGGGTTCGCCTCGAGTACCTCGGCCACTTGCCGGATGAGAGCCGGTGGCAGCAGCGGCTCATCGCCCTGCACATTGACGACGATGGTCGAATCGGCCCAGCCGTGGCGCCGGGCGACTTCAGCGATACGGTCCGTTCCCGAGGCATGGGCGGCGTCGGTGAGCAGCACGCTTGCGCCGAAGCGCTCGCAGGCCGCCTGGATGCGCGCGTCATCCGTAGCGATCCAGACTTCTTCCGCGCCGCTGGCGGCGGCACGTTCATGCACCCACTGGAGCATCGGCCTGCCGGCGATCGGCAGCAGCGGCTTGCCGGGCAGGCGCGTGGAGGCGAAGCGTGCCGGGATGACGACCTTGAACATCGCTACTTCAGCAAGGGATCGTCGGGGGCGAGCGCACGCGCCTCCTCTTCGAGCATCACAGGAATGCCGTCGCGCACCGGATAGGCAAGGCGGCTCGCCTTGCACACCAGTTCGGACGTCGCCTCGTTATAGAACAGGGGCGCCTTGGTGACCGGGCAGACGAGGATATCGAGCAGGCGTTTGTCCATGGGCGCTACTTCCTGGGAACGTACAGATCCGTGATCGTGCCTTCGAAGGCTTCGGCAGCGAACGCGACAGTCTCCGACAAGGTGGGATGCGGATGGATCGTCAGGCCGATGTCGCTGGCGTCCGCGCCCATTTCGACTGCGAGCGCCAGCTCCGAGATGAGATCGCCCGCGTTCGTGCCGACGATGCCCGCTCCGATGACCCGGTGGCTCGACTTGTCGAAGAGGATCTTGGTGAAACCTTCCTCATGATTGAGCGTGAGCGCGCGCGCGCTCGCCACCCACGGAAACATGCCCTTGCCGTACTCGAGGCCTCTGTGCTTCGCCTCCGCCTCGGTGACTCCGAGCCAGGCGATTTCAGGGTCGGTATAGGCGACCGACGGAATCACGCGCGCGTCGAACGAGCGCTTCAGGCCGCTGGCAACCTCCGCAGCCACTCTGCCTTCGTGCGAGGCCTTGTGCGCCAGCATCGGTGCGCCGACGATGTCGCCGATCGCGAAGATGTGCGGCACGCTGGTGCGCTGCTGACGGTCGACCGCGATGTAGCCTCGATCGTCGACCTTCACGCCCGCGGCCTCGGCGCCGATCTGCCGGCCGTTCGGCGTGCGCCCCACGGCCACCAGCACGCCGTCGTACACCTGCGAGGACGTACCCCTGGCGCCGGAGAACGTGACGCGGATGCCGTTGGGGACGACCTCCACTTCCTCCACGCGCGTGCCGAGCATGATCTGCTCGTAGCGCTTGGCGATGCGCTTTTCCAGCGGCCGGATCAGATCCGCATCGCAGCCGGGAATCAACTGCTCGGTCAGCTCGACGACCGATACCTTGGCGCCGAGAGCGTCGTACACGCACGCCATCTCGAGCCCGATGATGCCGCCGCCGATGACCAGCAGCCGCTCCATGCCCTCCGGCAGCTCGAGCGCGCCGGTGGAATCCATGATGCGCGGGTCCTCGGGAAGCCTGGGGAGCCGCGCCGGCTCGGAACCGGCGGCGATGATGCATTGCTGGAATTCCAGCTGCGTCACCTTGTCGCCGGAGCGGACTTCGAGGTGATGGGCGTCGATGAACGTCCCCACACCCTTCACCACTTCGACCTTGCGCTGCTTCGCGAGCAGGTTCAACCCGCCGGTGAGCTTGCCGACGACGCGGTTCTTCCAGCCGCGCAGGCGCTCCCGATCGATGCGCGGAGTGCCGAAGGCAATACCGAACGGCGCCATCGCCTCCGCGTCCTCGATGACGCGCGCGGCGTGCAGCAGCGCCTTGGACGGAATGCAGCCGACATTGAGACACACGCCGCCGAGCGTCGGCGCGCGCTCCACGAGCGTCACGCGCATGCCGAGATCCGCGGCGCGGAAGGCCGCCGTATAGCCGCCTGGACCCGCGCCCAGAACGACGAGCTGGTCTCGTGCCGCGCTTGCGGCCGGTGAGGTGCCCGGCGCGGGTTTGCCGGCCGGCTTTTTCTCGCTCGGCGCCGCGCGCTTTTTCTCGCTCGGCGCCGCGGGCTTCTTCTTGCCCGGCGCCGCCAGCGTGATGGTATCGATGTACGGCTGCTCGGCCGCGGGTGGCGGGGAGAGCTCCACGATGGTGTCGGTGAAGGGCTGCTGTGCCGCCGGGGGCGCGACTTCGACGATCGTGTCGGTGAAGGGCTGCGGAACCCCTTCCGCGGGGGCAACTTCCACGATCGTATCGACGTAGGGTTGCTCGCCCTCGTCAGCGCCCGCGGGGTCCTCGATCCGCAGACGCGCGATCGCCGTACCCTTGGATACGCGCTCACCCTTCTTCACCAGCATCTGCTCGATCACGCCCGCGGCGCTCGCGGGCACGTCCATCGAGGCCTTGTCGGTTTCGAGCGTGATCAGCGGGTCCTCGACCTGCACACGGTCTCCCGGCTTGACCAGCACGTCGACCACCGGGACGTTCTTGAAATCGCCGATATCCGGTACGACCAGGTCGATGCTCTTCACGGGATTGCCTCGAGCAGGCCGCGGGGATCGGCGAGCGTCTTCGCCAGGAACGTGGTGAACCGCACCGCGAGCGCGCCGTCGATCACGCGGTGATCGTATGACAGCGACAGCGGCAGCAGCAGCCGCGGCACGAAACTGCCGTTCTGATAGACCGGGCGGTGCGCGGAGCGCGACACGCCCAGGATGGCCACCTCGGGCGCGTTGATGATGGGGGTGAACGCGGTCCCGCCGATGGAACCGAGACTGGAAACGGTGAAGCAGCCACCCTGCATGTCGAGCGCGGTGAGCTTGCCCTCGCGCGCCTTCTCGCTCAGCGCGCCCAGATCGCGCGCGATTTCATAGATGTCCTTCCTGTCGATGTCGCGGATCACCGGCACCACCAGCCCGTTGGGCGTATCCGCCGCGAAACCCATGTGCAGGTATTTCTTGTGGATCAGGTTCTCCCCGCCGGCGTCGAGCGAGGTGTTGAACTGCGGGAATTCCTGGATCGTCTTGACGCAGGCCTTCATCACGAAGGCGAGCGGCGTGAGCTTGATGCCTTCCTTGATGGCCTTGGTCTTGAGCTGGCCGCGCACTTCCTCCAGGTCGGTGATGTCGGCATCGTCGAACTGCGTGACGTGCGGAATGTTGAGCCAGCTTGCCAGCAGGCGCGGCCCGGAGATCTTCTGGATGCGTGACACCGGCCGCGCTTCGACCGGGCCGAATTTCGCGAAGTCGACTTCGGGCACCCCGGGCAGGCCGGTGCCGGTCGCGGGCGCGCCCTCGGTGAGCGCACGCTTCACCCACGCCTTCACGTCATCGTGCGTGATGCGGCCCTTCGGCCCGCCACCCTGCACGCGCGCGAGGTCGACGCCGAGCTCGCGCGCGAACTTGCGCACCGAGGGGCCGGCATAGGCCTTCGAGAAATCCTGGTTGAGCAGCGCCTCGCTCATGTCTTGCGGGCGCCTCGCCGGAGGCGCGGATGGCGTCGGCAACATTGCCACAGGAGCTGCAGCTGCCGGTGCCGTTGCGGGCGGACCCTCGCTTGCCGCAACGCCCGGCGCAATTGCGCCGAGGGAGGGATGACGCACCGTGGGCTCGGAATCATCGACCGCCAACGACGGGCGCTTCACGGTGGTTTCGGTTCCGACCGCCGCATCGTTCTTCGCAGCCGCGGCCGCCGCCGGCTCGAGCAACGCGATCAGACTGCCCTGCGAGACCTTGTCGCCCTTCCTGACCTTCACCTCCACGACGCGGCCGGCGGCGGGCGAAGGCACATCCATGGTCGCCTTCTCGGTCTCCAGCGTGATGAGCGGCGTGTCGACCTCTGCCGCATCGCCGGGCTTCACGAGCACGTCGATCACCGCGACGTCGGCGAAACCGCCGAGATCCGGGACGCGCACTTCGATCGGGGCGGCCATGCGTCAGACGGTGACGGGATTGGGCTTGGCCGGGTCGATGCCGAACGTCCTGATCGCGCTCGTCACCGTGGCCACGTCGATCTTGCCATCGTCGGCCAGGGCCTTGAGCGCAGCCACGGCGATGTGATGGCGATCGACCTCGAAGAACTTGCGCAGCGCCGCGCGGGTGTCGCTGCGGCCGTAGCCATCGGTTCCGAGCACTGCGTAGCGGCCCGGCACCCACTGGCGGATCTGGTCGGGCACGATCTTGATGTAGTCGGTCGCCGCGATGAACGGCCCCCGCCGCTCGCCGAGGCACTCCTGCACGTAGTTGACGCGCGGCGTCTCGGTCGGGTGCAGCGTGTTCCAGCGCTCCACGTCGAGCGCATTGCGCCGCAGCTCGTTGAAACTGGTCACGGAGAAGACATCGGCGGGCACGCCGTAGTCCTTTTCCAGGATGGAAGCCGCCGCCAGCACCTCGCGCAGGATCGTGCCCGAGCCCATGAGGTTCACGCGTACCTTGCCGCGCCCGCCGATCTGCAACAGGTACATGCCCTTGATGATCCCCTGCTGCACGCCCGAGGGCATCGCCGGCTGCGCGTAGTTCTCGTTCATCACGGTGATGTAGTAGTAGACCGATTGCTGCTCGGCGTACATGCGCCGCAGGCCGTCCTGCACGATCACCGCGAGCTCGTAGGCGAACGCCGGGTCGTAGGCGATGCAGTTGGGAATCGTGCTCGCGAGCACGTGACTGTGCCCGTCCTGGTGCTGCAGGCCCTCGCCGGCGAGCGTGGTGCGTCCCGCGGTCGCGCCGATCAGGAATCCGCGCGTGCGCATGTCGCCGGCGGCCCAGGCGAAATCCCCCACGCGCTGGAAGCCGAACATGGAATAGAAGGTGTAGAACGGCACCATG
>Ga0210377_10005484_pt1 | contig 10413 bp, 6 predicted proteins | sample PLM4_65_b1redo_FD_155480 | JGI IMG/M metagenome (GOLD analysis project Ga0210377, IMG submission 155480) | Groundwater sediment microbial communities from an aquifer in East River, Colorado, USA - PLM4_65_b1 redo | ecosystem: Environmental > Terrestrial > Soil > Riparian zone | place: USA: East...
CGTCGGCGCCACCGCGCCGCCCCTCTCCACCAAGGGACGCACGCCGGGCGCGACGCCGGCGATTTCCGAGGAGGGCGGCCTGGCCGCGGCGGCGCTCGGGATCGTGTTCGAGGCCGACAAGGAGCTGGTCTTCCACCGGCCCCTCAACGAGCTGCTCGACAAGATCATGGATCTCGCCGCCAAGGCGGTGAAGTTCGAGCGCGGCTTGCTGATGCTGCGCGAGGGGGAAATCCTCCAGCCGCACGTCGTGCGCGTCCCGCCGGCCGAGGCCGGCCGGTCGATCACCATCAGCCGCACCATCGCCAACCGGGTCATCCAGAACCAGGAGTCGATCCTGACCTCCGACGCGCTGGTCGACGACCGCTTCAAGGCCGGCGCGAGCGTCGAGATCCAGCAGATCCGCTCGCTGATGTGCGTGCCGCTCTGGAACAACCGCGACGTGATCGGGCTCATCTACGTCGACAGCCGCCAGCGCGCCGGGCTGTTCAGGCTCGATGACTTGCGGTTGCTGACCCACCTGGCGAATGTCGCCGCGGTCAAGATCGAGAACGCCCAGCTGTTCGAGCAGGCGGTCGCCGCCGAACGCATGGAGCAGGAAATCCAGAAGGCGGCCGAGATACAAAATCACCTATTGCCAGCCGACGGGCCGCCCATCAACGGCTACGATGTCTTCGGCACCAGCCTCATGTGCCGCGCCGTCGGCGGCGACTATTACGACTATCTCGACCTCGACGGCGGCCGCATCGCGGTCTGCCTGGGCGACGTCGCCGGCAAGGGGATGCCTGCGGCGCTGCTGATGGCGTCGTTCCAGGCGAGCCTCCGGGCGCTGTCCGAGCTGGGCATGTCGGCGGACGAGACGATCACGAGGATGAACCGGGTGATGTGCAAGACGGTCCCCGACAACCGCTTCGTGACCTTCTTCTATAGCGTCCTCGACCCGGCGACGCACACCCTCACCTACGTCAACGCCGGTCAGACACCCCCGTACCTGGTGCGCGCCACCGGCGGCCTCGAGCAGCTGAGCCAGAGCGGGCCGCCGCTCGGTCTCATCGACCACTCGACCTATACGCCGTACACGTTGACGATGGAGGCAGGCGACATCCTGGTCTGCTACAGCGACGGCGTCAGCGAGGCTTCGGCGCCCGAGGGCGACCAGTTCGGGGAGGAACGCCTCGCCGCGCTGGTCGGACAGGAGAAGAACCGGACACCCACCGACATCGTCCGCGTGGTCACCGAGGCGATGGCGGCGCACTGCGCCGGGCGGACCTACGGCGACGACGTCACCATCGTGGTTCTGAAGAGACGCCGGTGAAGGTCGTGCTGCTGGGGGTGGGCGCCGTGGGCGGCGTCATCGCCCGGCACTTGGCCCGACACCCCGCCATCACCGGCCTGACACTCGCCGACCGCGACCCGCGGCGCGCCGTCGAACTCGTGAAGACGCTCGCCGCCGCGCGCGGCGACGCTGTGCCGAACGGCGACGGGCCGGCTGCCGGCGGCGACCTGTGCGTCGTCGAGGCCGACGCCGGCGATCCCGGAGCACTCCGCCGCCTGCTCGAGGGCGCCGACCTCGTGGTCAACGCCGTGGTGCCGCGCTTCAACGGCGCCGTGATGGACGCCGCGCTCGCGGCCGGATGCCACTACGTCGATCTCGCCGCCGGCGACGAGGACCAGTTCCTCCGCGATCCCGCCTGGCGCGCCGCCGGCCGCATCGCCCTGCACGGCATGGGGGAGGATCCCGGCATCAGCAACGTCCTGGCGCGCCGCGGCGCCGACCGCCTCGACACCGTCAACGCCGTGCGGGTGCGCGACGGCGAGTTCTCGGAGAGCGACGACCTGCCGCTCACCTGCCTGTTCTCGATCGAGACCTTCATCGAGGAGGCGGTGTCGCCGGGGCGGGTGTTCGCCGACGGCGCCTGGCGCACCCTGCCGCCCTGGTCGGGGCGCGAGATCTACCCCTTCCCCGAGCCGGTCGGGCCACAGCCGGTCTACACCATGGTCCACGAGGAGGTCGACACCCTGCCGCGCTGCCTCGGCAAGGGGGTCCGCAACGTCGACTTCAAGCTCGCCATTCCGGACGCGATGCAGCAGGCGCTCGCCTTTCTCGACCGGATCGGCATGACGCGCCGCGACACCATCGACGCCGGCGGTGTCCGGGTGCGGCCGCTGTCCGTCCTGGCGGCGGTCCTGCCGCAACCGGCCGATCTCGGTGGGCGCGTCCGCGGCGCCGCCATCATCCTGGTCGAGGTCGAGGGGAGGCAGGCCGGCCGGCGCGTCGTCCACGTTCTGCATGCCGCGATGACCCACGCCGAGGCGCACCGGCGCGCCGGCGCGACCGCCACCGCGTATCTCACCGGCAGCGGCGGCGCGGCCGGAGCATTGGCGATCGCGACCGGACGCCTCGCGGCGCCGGGCGTCCATGCGCCCGAGCAGGTCGACCCCGTTCCCCTGCTGGAGATCCTCGCGGCCCTCGGCGTCGAGGTCCACGAATCGAGCCGCGGTCCCGACGGATGAGCGCGGCGCCGTTCCGCGATCTGCGCCAGGTGCGCGACACCATCATCGCCTGCGAGCTCTGCCCGCGCCTGCGCGCCCACTGCCGCCGGGTGGCGCGCGACAAGGTGCGGCGCTTCAGCGATCAGGAGTACTGGGGCCGTCCGGTGCCCGGCTTTGGCGACCGGCAGGCGCGCCTGCTCATTGTCGGGCTGGCTCCCGCCGCCCATGGCGGCAACCGCACCGGCCGTGTCTTCACGGGCGACGCGAGCGGCGACTGGCTGTATGCGGCGCTGCACCGTTTCGGCTTCGCGAGCCAGGCGCGCTCGACCGGAAGGGGCGACGGTCTGCGTCTCACGGGCGCCTGGGTCACCGCCGCGGCGCGCTGCGCGCCACCCGACAACCGGCCGTCACCGGCCGAGATCGAGCGTTGCCGTCGCTACCTGTCCGCCGAGATCGCGCTGCAGCGGCAGGTGCGGGTGGTGGTCACGCTGGGACGGATCGCCCACGAGGCCTGGCTGCGGGCGAGCGGCTGGCGGGATCGGCTGGCGCCGCGTGAGCGCCCGCCGTTCGGACACGGGCGCGAGACCCGCCTGCCGGACGGCACGCGGATCATCGCTTCGTACCACCCCAGCCGGCAGAACACCCAGACGGGAAGGCTGACACGGTCGATGTGGGAGGGGATCTTCGCGCGCGCCCGAGCGGCGCTCGCGAACGACGATGCCGGCCGGCCCGCCGTCCCGATGCCCCGGGCGGCGGCGCCGGCCGACGCGCGGCTCAGTGGTGCGGCCGCGAACCGCCCGACGGGCGCGATCCGCCCGAGGGCCGCGAGCCGCCTGAAGGCCGCGACCCGCCCGACGGCGGCCGGGCGCCGCCGCCATGCGAACCGCCGCCCTGGTATTGATTGATGCGCGCCGAGCCACGCTCACGCGAGCTGCGCGCGCTGTCGAGTGACTGCCCGCCGCGCGGTCCGGCCTGGTTGCCGTAGCGGCCCGAGGGCGGCGGCTGCGGAGCCTGTCCCTGCGGCGTCCGGCCCTGTGGAGTCTGGCCTTGCGGCGGCTGCGCCGATGGTGACGCGGGCGCGGCCGGCGCCGACCGTGGCTCCGGGCGCGGCGCGGGATGGCCGACCGAACCCGGTCGCGCGCTCCCCGCCGATCCACTGCCGTTGCGTCCGGCAGCGGCGGGGCCTGTAGACGAGCCCGACCGGCCGGTTCCCGTGGCGCCTTGCGCGCGCGCCGCCGGGTTGCCCTCGATCGGCTGCCAGCGACCCTGCTGGCGCTGCTCCCATTTCTGGTTGCTGTAGCGATAGACGTCGCCGTTCGGATCGACGAAGACGTTGTTCGCCCCGCTCCTCGGCTTCGGCGTCACCCGCGTGGCGCCACCCGGCGCCGGCCGGGCGCTCGTTCCGGGCGCGGGATGGGTCGTCGTGCCGGTGGTTGGTCGGGCGCTCACGCCCGGTTCGGGGCGCTTCGCCGTCGGCGGCGCAGCACCGGAGCTGGTCGCCGATCGGCCGGCGCTCGTCGCGCCCGGCGCGCCCGGCGCGCCCGTGGGCGGCCGGTTGCCGGGCTGGCGCGCGAGGCTCGTTGGTTCGTGTGTCACCGGACTCGTGCGCGCCGGACGCATTGCGGTGGCGTTCGGATTGTCGCTGCGGGCGTAGAGGTTGTACCCGGCCGTGCGCGGCACCCGGCCGACGTTGCCCTGGGCCTGGCCATGCCCCGGCGACGGCGGAGACATCGGCGCCGCGGGTCGCGGCTGCCGCGCCGAGTAGTACGGGTAGTATCCACCCGGTCCAAAGTAACCGCCGGCGTGCACGCCGTTCCAGTAGCCGGCATTCCAGCCGGCGGCGTAGCCGTACGGATAGGGGGCGTAGTAGCCACCCGGATAGTACCCGTGGTACCAGCCTCCCCAGCCGTAACCCCAGCCCCACGAGAACGACGCCCAGCCGCCATACCACGACGCCCCGTATCCCCAGCCGTACCACGGGCTGTAGCCGGCATGGAAGCCCCAGGTCCAGGAGTGCGGGTAGTAATAGTAAGGACTGACATAGGGCGGGTAGTACCAGCCGGTCCCGTAGACGACGGTGCCGTAGTACGGGTAGCAGCCGGTGTAGCCGGGCAGGTAGCCGACGTAGACGTAGTCGGGCGTGGTGTCATAGATGTAGACGTACTTGACGTTGTAGGCCGGGCTCGAGGCCGGGATGTCATCCACCCCCTCGGGCCGCTCGTCGGCCACCTGCCAGGGCCCCTCGGGTGAGTCCGCGACGTACCAGACCCCCTGCTCGCACAGCCAGTACTTCCCCTTGATCTTCAGGACCTGCGACGCCGTGTTCACCGCCAGCTGCAGGTCGGTGCCGGGGATGCGATCGAACTTCGGCTTGCCGTCGTAGGCCACCGCGACCTTGGCATCCTTGCGGCTGACCGCCGCGGTTTGCGGGATCATCGCGTCGGCGACGGCGTCCTCGGCCTCCTCGGTGCCCGGGACGTGCGGCCGCACCTCGGCCCAGCGCGACGTGGCCGGGATCTTCGCGAACACCGCGGGGAGGTCGGGCGGCGGAACGTGCGTCCACGAGCCGTCGAGCCGCGACGCGATGTACCAGCGACCCGACAGGACGACGTAGTACTGCTGCGAGTCGACGTCGAGGAACACGTCGCTCTCGGTATTCGAGAGCGCCAGCAGGTCGCCGCCGACTACCGGCGACCAGCGCGGCTCGCCCTCGGCGACGATCAGTTCGGAGGGCACGGTGGCGACGATGATGCGCGCACGGCGCAGCTTCTCGGGCGACACCCCCTCGCCCGCGGGCGGCTGGGTCGGCGCGCCGTCGGCGCGCTCGTCGTCCTTGAAGAGCGCGGCCACGTCCTTCGGCGGGGCGTTCACGGCCTTCCACTCACCGTTGACCAAGTCGCCGGTCGCGAACCAGACGCTGCTGCCGTAGAGGTAATAGGTCTTCCCCGCCGGGTCGTAGACGATCGGGAACGGCGTGTTGACGACCCGCATCAGCTTTGTCTCGCCGATCGGCCGCAGCTCGGGCTGGCCGTCGATCGAGATCAGCAGGGCCGGCTGCGACGAGAACAGGATCTTCGGCGGATCGCTCTTGAGATCCTGGCCCTTCTGCTCGCGCTCGGAGGCCTCGAGGCTGGTCATCAGCCGATCGAGCGACATCGTCATGTCGAGGTTGGCGAACTCCTTCGCCAGGAGGGCGCGCAGTTCCTCCTGCTTCGACTCCTCGACATCCGGGAAGCGCACGCGGTCGACCGCCATGGTGACGGCGCTGACGGTGCGCGCGTCACGGTCGATGTCGAGCGTCGCCGTGCCCCAGACCGCGCCGAACACCGGCGTGCCGCCGCCGCGGGCGATCGACACCGCCGTCCGCGTCGTGAGGGTGTTCCCCTCGAGCGACTCGGGCTGCGGCTGGTAGATGACCAGGACGGCGTCCTTCGTCGTCACCTCCCGCGGCCAGCCGAGATCCTCGGCGGGTGCCGTGGTGAAGGCCGCGACCGACAGGAGAACGACGGCAAGAAGTGCCAACGGTTTCGGATCAGCGAGACTGCGCATGGTTGCCTCCGCGCCGGGTGGCGGCCCGCGCCCCGTCCGACGGTGGTGCCGGAGGGATTCAGGAAGGGGTTCCCGGGTGCCCGCACCCACATGCAGGATAGACCACAAGGGCTGGACATGCCAGCGGCGACGGGGGTTTATCCCCGGAACGGGCTACGCCGCGCGGGTCGTCACCGTTCTCGTGACGACCGATCCCTGTCCCACGGCCCGGGCGATGGCCGCATGTATCTCCCCGAGGTTCCAGGGCTTGAGGAGCACCTCATTGCCGGTTTCCTCGATGAACTGCCGGGTCTCGGCGCTCGCCCCATCCCCGGTGGTGAAGATGATTCTCCTGGCGAGCCGTGGCCATCGTGCGACCACGGCGGCATGGATATCCCGCCCGGTCCCGTGCGGCATTCTCACGTCGGAGATAATCAGGTCGTGGTCGTCGGTGGCGATCTTCCGCAGGGCCTCGGGGACATCCGAAGCCGTATCCACGCGGTGGCCGGCATCGGTCAGGAGGTCGACCAGCAGGCTCTGCACACTCGGCTCATCGTCGATGACCAGGATTCGCAGGCTGCTCGATGCGGCGGCATTGGTCGAGGGCGAATCTTCGGCCGCCACGGGAGGGCGCTCGACGATCGGGAGATCAAGGACAATAGTGGCGCCTTCGCCGGGCCTGCTTTCGACGCGAATCTGTCCACCGTGCTCCTGAATGATGCCGTAGCACATGGACAAGCCGAGACCGGTACCTTCACCCTCCTTCTTGGTCGTGAAGAAGGGCTCGAAGATGCGGCTCTGCACTTCGAAAGGGACACCCGGGCCGGTGTCGGACACGCGCGCCTCGATCCTCTCGCCGTTGCGCCGGGTCGCGATCCGTATCCTCCCGCCGCGGCCGGTTCCGCTCATCGCCTGCTCGGCATTGTTGAGCAGATTGATGAGCACCTGCTGGATCTGATGGAAGTCCAGCATGGTCATCGGCAGATCGGGAGAGAGATCAGTGTCCGCTTCGATCATGCTGGTCCTGAGGTGGTAGGCCTTGAGCTCGAGGGTCTTCTCGATGATGCCGTTCAGGCCCAGGTACTTCTTCTCGGGAGGCTGTTTGCGGGCGAACACGAGGAGATTGCGCACGATCTTCCCCGCCCGCTCCGCCTCCGAACACGACGTTTCGAGAAAGCGCCGGACATCGGGACGGAGGTCCCGCGCCAGGGCCAACTGGCTGTAACCCAGAATGCTCGCGAGCGGGTTGTTGATCTCATGCGCGACGCCGGCGACCAGTTCGCCGAGGGCGGTCATCTTCTCCGCCTGCATGAGCTGCTGCATGGCACCGTCCAGGCGTTCCCGGGTCTCGTACAACGCAGTCCCTTGTATCCTGAAGGCCAGCCGCGTTCCCACAGCCCGGCAGGTTCCCGCCCAGGCGACGGCGCCGGTCACCATCGCCAGGAAGGAGCCCAGGACCCAGAAAGCGACCTGGCCGGAGCTCAGACGCGCGCTCACGACCTCGTCTCGCGGCCTGGTGCGTACTTCCCAGGTGCGCCCCCCAAGATTGAACACCTCGGCCACGGACGCGCCCTGGGGATTCACAGCCTCGAACCCCTTGCTCGCGAAGAGAGGGGTGCCGGAGTCAAGGATCATCTCCTCCCATCGTGCGAGGACGCCCGGGTGGATCAGGGTGCTGAAGAACTCACTGCCCCGGAAGGAGCAGACCACCGCACCCAGGAAGCTCTGGTCGCGATAGATCGGATACATCAGGAGAAAGCCCTGCGCACCACCGATTAACCGCAGAGGCGGCGACAGTGCCGCCTCGCCTGTCTCCATGGCGCGGCGGAACGTCTCGTAACCCTCCGGGTGAGTCCTGACGTCGAACCCAGGCAGCGACTGATTGGGCTCCGGGGGATACACCCACTGGATGCGGGCAGACGCGTCCACAGAGGACAGCCGCAGGCACAGAGGGGTGAGCTCGTTGGTCCGACGTGCGAAACGATAAAACTCCTGTTCCGAGACCACCTTCCTGGTCTCCCAGAAATTGGCCATCTGCCCCAGACCGACGAGATGCTGCTGCAGGCCGCCCTGCATGCGGTCCACGAACTGGTGGGCGACGGCGTGGGAGTCCCGCGCGAGGTCCTGTCGCCGGGAGGCCATTTCCCTTGAACTGAGCCAGGCGAGAAGGCTGAGGCACACCGAGGACACGATGATTCCGGCGATGGCTGATTTCTGCCAGCGGCCCATCGAGTTCCCCCAAAGCACAGTTGGTAATGTAGGTCCGGGCCCCCGGGATGGCAATCCGGCTCGTCGGCGCCGATTCAACCCGCCGTCGCAAGCTTGAGGAGGAGGACCTTGTCGAGGTACGTCGTGTCGAACGGTTTTTCGATGTAGTCGGCCGCACCGAGCACGAGGGCCTGTTTCGCCTGCTCTTCGTCCGCGGCCCCGCTGATCATGATGACGACCGCTTTGGGGTTCCGCCGGAGGAGCTCCTTCAGGGTCTCGATGCCGTTCATCACGGGCATGTTGATGTCGAGAAAGATGCAGTCGAAGGACCGTGACTCAGCCAGAGCCAGGGCGGCACGCCCGTTCTCCGCAGCCTCCACGGCATGGCCCCGGTCGGACAGAAGGGTCACCAGCATTTTGCGAACCGGGGCTTCGTCATCAACCACGAGAAGTCGAGCCATCGCCGTCCCCCCCTCGATCGCCGTCATCCGGCCGGCGTTGGGCTTGATTCTACACCGCCGCGGCGCCCCTGCCGGCGGCGCGGCCGGTCGCCCAGGCCCACAGGAAGTTGTATCCGCCGATCGGCCCGAATGCATCGAGTAGTTCGCCGCAGAGGTGCAGGCCGCGGTGCCGGCGGCTCTCCATGGTGACCGGGTCGATCTCCGCCAGGCTCACACCGCCTCCCGTTACTTCGGCCTTGCGGTACCCCTCGTGCCCCGTCCACGGCAGCCGGCCGCGCACCAGTGTCTCGATGAGACGCTGACGCTCATCGCGCCGCAGGTCGGCGAGCGTCCGCCCCGCGTCGACACGCGCCGTCCCGATGAGCGCCGCCGCGAGCCGCTCGGGAAGCTCGGCGCGCACGGCGCCGGTCACGGTGCGCGAACCGACCGGGCGCAGCGCCGCCCGCCAGTCGTCGTCCCCCTTCGGTGTCCAGCGGACGATGAGGCGAGCGGGCGGTCCGTCCCCGGCGGCCGAGCGCACGGCGACGTGCGACACATTGAGCACCGCCGGGCCACTGTATCCCCGGTGGGTGAACAGGAACCCTCCCGTCGAGGTGGCGCTGCGGGCGCCGGCCCGGGCGGTGATCGTGACCGGCAGCGATACACCTGCGAGCCGGGCATACGGGGCCGGATCGGCGGTCAGCGGCGTGAGCGCCGGATAGGCCGCATGCACGGTGTGCCCGAGGTTGGCGAGGATCGCGAGTCCCTTGCCATCGCTCCCCGTGTTCGGCACCGACAGACCGCCGGTCGCGACGACCACGGCGTCGGCGCGCAGCGGCTCCGCTGCGCCGCGCTCGATCCGCCAGCCATCGGCCGCGGGCGCGAGCCCGGTGACCGCCGCGCCGGCCATCAGGGTCGCGCCGCGCCGCGCCGCCAGCGCCAGCAGCCCGTCGCGCACGTCGCGGGCGCGGTTCGAGACCGGGAAGTACTTGCCCGACTCCGGCTCGGCGGCCAGCGCGATCCCGAGGTCGTTCTCGAAGAAGGCGATCTGCTCGCGCAGCGGCCAGGAGCGGACGATCTTGCGCAGGATGTTGGGCGAGGAGTCGGTGACGAAGCGCGCCTCGTCGACCTGCATCGGCAGGATGTTGCACCGGCCGCCGCCGCTGATCAGAATCTTGCGACCGCCGTCGGCGGTGCTCTCGAGGAGCAGCGTCTCCGCCCCGGCGGAGGCCGCGGCGATCGCCGCCATCGTTCCCGCGGCGCCCGCGCCGATGACCACGACGCGGCGCATTCAGACCATTCCTCGATCTGGTGAGATCGTCGCGGCGGCGTCGCGCCATGCGAGGCTGTCGATGGTCTCCGGCATCGGTCACCCCTGGAGGCGGCACCCGCGCCGCAGCGGCGCCCTGGCGACCACGCCCTGCCTCGGGCAAGCATATGTCATCTGCGAGCACCATTTGGATGGGACGATGGCGGCGAAGATGATCGTCGGTCCGCCCTCGAGCGATCTCAATCGTCGCGCCTCCCCGGGTGGAGCGAAAGCGCCCCGGGGCGCAAAGCTGTAGAATCACCCCTGTCATGCAGCCCCGGATCCGGAGCGCCCTCGATCGGTGGGTCGGCGCCGGCCTCATCGACGATGCGACCGCCGCGCGCATCCACGAGTTCGAGGCGCGTGAGCAGCCGCGACACGGCGCGCGCTGGCCGGTGATCCTGGCGCTGGCGTTCGGCGGGCTCCTCCTCGGCGCCG
>Ga0210377_10005486_pt1 | contig 10411 bp, 5 predicted proteins | sample PLM4_65_b1redo_FD_155480 | JGI IMG/M metagenome (GOLD analysis project Ga0210377, IMG submission 155480) | Groundwater sediment microbial communities from an aquifer in East River, Colorado, USA - PLM4_65_b1 redo | ecosystem: Environmental > Terrestrial > Soil > Riparian zone | place: USA: East...
GTGCCGCTGGCGACAATGTGGCCGGCGGTTAACCGCGCATCGACGTTTTCAATATTCACCTTCGAGCCCGCAAAGGTCGCGCGCGCAACCATTGCCTCCAGCGGTTCGCCGCCCAAGCGACCGGGACCGAAACGCAGTTCAGCGCTGCCGGTCATGGCGTTTGGTATGCCGGTGATTCTTATTTGGCCGGAAGCGTCGGCCTGGGTATCAGCAAATTGAGCCCGGGTTGACTTGCTTAGCGGCAGAGCCGCAATCAGATTTCCAGCGTTGACCCGATCAAGCGTTGCTTCAAACGTGGTGTTGTCTTTCCCGGTGCGCGGGGCAACCAGAGTAAACTGCATCCCACCGCCGTCTTTCTCGGTCAAACGCCCATCCGCAATGCGCAACTCGGTCCCGGTCATTTTTAGCGCGGCCGATAAAGAGCCCAGATCGTTTCCATTGACCAGGAGAGTACCCAGCGAAATTCGACCATCGATATCCGGCGAACTGAGTCTTCCTCTTAACGTTCCATTGAAGGCCAACTGCCCTGCGAGGTCGATACCGTAGGTCCGCATCTGCTCTTCAAGATCGGGAAGCAGACCTGACGAGATGAGAACAGTCTGCAACTCGGCCGCGTCTGACGAATTTAGCTCGACCTGGAGGTTGGAATCCGCGGAAAACGAAAACTGTCCAGTAGCTTTTAGTTTCGTAGCAGTGGTTTGCAAATCGACGCGGTCGATGTTGAACAAACCGTGGTCGGCGCGGATGGCCACTACGCCGGAAAGCGGAACGAGTCCGTTGGCTGTTGTTACATCTTCACCAGTGAACGTGCTTGTGAGCGTGCCGGAAGCTTGTTTGAAATCAGTTCCCGGAAAGGCGAGGTCAATCTTGCCGGTGGCCCTGCCCGATAGTGGCACGGCGGAGCCGGCAAGCGCAGTCAATGGCCCGGCAACATCCAATTGATCAAAAGTCGCAGCGATGCGCGACGAGCCGCCCCTGGCGATCGCTATACGCGCGTTGCCGCTGGCGCGACCTTTAAATACGTCCGCGGTAAAATTGTTGAGTTGTATTTCGGTATTCGTGGCGACCAACTGCGCTCGGGCCTGGCCCATATTCATCTGCCCCAACACGCCGCCACCAATACTCAAGTCTGCGCTCGCTCGATAACGTCCCGAAGGCTCAACGACAAATACAGGCTTGGCAAGTTTCACGTTCTCCATCTGGCCATCTGCGACCTTTACAGTTCCCGCGTCAATGTCCGCAGTCGAACCTTCCATGTGTCCGTCGCGAACTGAGAGCCGTACGCCGGCAATATTAATGCTGCCAATTTCCGCGCCGGCAGCGCTGGTAGCACCGACTTGAACATCTTTGACAACTACACTGGTCACGCCCTCTCGACTGACAATATCGACGTTGTTCGCAGTTACCCCATCTACTTTGGCGCCGGATCCCACGATCGTTCCCGCCTTCACTTTGGAGACGGTGGCAGTCGTGACGTTATTTTCGCTGCGCAGCCGCAAATCGGCGGCGGTGATTCCGTTTGCTCGAGCGCCTGACGCTGCCAGATTATTCGCAACAAATTGACTGGACGACGCCGTCAACACTCCATCATTCATCTCGGCGCGCACATCCTGAAGGATCAAACCAGTGATCGTTGTGCCGTAGCTTCGCTCCGCAGCCGCGCGCAACTCACCTATCCACCGAAAATCCGAGCCGGTGCCCATTACGCCGCCAACCAGTTGCACGTTATTCAGTTGAAAATCGCCCGCCGTCAGAAGCGACGCTACCGCCTTGCCGTTAATGTCGTAAGTTTTGCCATGGCCCGATCCTTTGGCAGTGACATTCAAACCCTGGAGACGCAGGTTGTCTGCTGCCAGCGAATCGGACTTGATGCTGCCGTCAACTTTATATTTGTCACCTTCGCCGGAAACTGTCCCGGCAAAATTGCCCGTCCCGCGTAAGGTCGTCCCGGACTGAAGCACGTCGGAAAGCTGCGTCAAATCAACGGACGACGTTATGTTCATTTGGTAATGAAGCGCGCGCCAATCGTCCATCGTTCCCTGCAGCCGCGCTTCCGCGACCGGCGAACGCAGGATGAGTTCCTGTATTTCAGCGCGCGTTTCATTCACTCGAACCTCCGCCTGGATGTCGATGTTATTAATCGGACGTCCGTCGTAGGTGAAGGTGGAATTCGAGACGCTGAATGTCACAGGGTGCAACCCGATCTCGAGCGGAACGCCAGGATCCTTCGGCAAAATTACCGCTTGCAGATTTCGCGCTTCGCCGGAGATTTCATGCCGGCTATCCCCGTAATGGATGACTCCGCCACTGATCGTGATATTAGCCGCGGTGTAGGCAAACAGGATGCGCCGGTTTGTCTCGGGCGGTGGAATATGGATGTTGCGAAAGTTTGAGCGGCCCTGTTCATCAAATGTTACCCATACTTCGAGGCCTTCAATCTTGAGGTCCTTGAGATTGATATTGCGTTGTAGATTCAGGGCATAAAGATCTTCGATGCGCACCGTGGCCAGCAGGCGATCCATCTTCCCAAGTTTCTCTCCGCTTTGGGCGTCGTAAAGTTCCACATCCGACATCTCCACGGTTTCCGGTGGGAAGCCGGCATGGAACTCCTTGATCTCCGCGCGAATACCGTACTTAGCAAACGTGTCCTTGATTTGTCCCGCCACATAGCGGTCGACATAGCCAAGCCGGTAAACGATCACGATCAATAGGGTTAAGGCAACAACACCGATCGCGGCGAATGTCGTAGCGAGCAATAAGTTGCGTCTGTTGAGAAAGCGGCGGCGACGTCCTTGAGGAGTGACCGGATGCTTGCGTTCGGCATCGCGTTCGGCAATGGCTTCAGCGAGGGGCGGGAGCGGCTCATCGGTCTCAGATCGCAGAGCATCGCGAATGTCCTTACCACTCGGCGGCGAAGAAGGGTCCGTGGGCGAAGCATCCCCGGGCGAAGGACTCTTTGAATCCTTAGGATTTTCGCCTGAACCGTTATCGCGATCGTCTACACTCATAACGAGCAGCCGCCCTGTTTGTCATGGCGTGAACCCGCCTCCCAACGCAGGCGGTCCACGCGGGGTGGTAGTTTAGTCCAAAATGGGAGAGGGAATCCCGAAACTAAAAATGAGCCGTTGAAACAAGAGAGAGAGATTCTCGACCAGGGCCCGCGCTCCGCGATTAAAGACAGATGGCAAACCCGCTCAGGTGCGTTGCTCTCTATCCTCCGGCAGCGGTACTTTTCCTTCCACCGATGAATCTTTGAGATGCGCGGGCTGGCCCAGAGGCACGTTGCCCACCACCTCAAGCGCGAACCCTTCAAGAGCTGCGACTTTGGGGGGATGGTTCGTCAGCAATTGTATACGACGGAGGCCAAGGTCATGAAGTATCTGCGCGCCCACTCCGTAATCGCGGTCCACGCCGTAACCAGTCTCCAGGCTGGCTTCACGCTTGCCCACAGCTTTCTCCTGCATCACCGCGTAAGTGCGCAACTGATTTACGAGATCCAGACTGTGCTCGCGCTGGCGCAAATAGAGAACTACTCCTCGACCGGCGGCGGCGATTTTTTCCAGGGCGGTATGGAGTTGGAAACCAGTATCATCGATTAGTGATCCAAACATGTCGCAGGTGACATTCTCTGTGTGCACGCGAACCAGAACCGGGTCCTCGGTTTTTACGTCGCCCATGACCATCGCCAGATGCACGTCTCCGTTAATGATGTTTTCGTAAGCAACCGCGCGAAAGCGTCCATAAACTGTCGGCAGATCAGTCTCAACGGCGCGTTTCACCAACGTCTCTTTATTAATGCGATATCTGACCAGGTCGGCGACAGTGATCATTTTTACGTCGTGGCCCCGTGCAAACTGCTTTAGTTCGGGAAGACGCGCCATGGTTCCATCTTCGTTCATGATCTCGCAGATGACTCCGGCGGGGTAAAGGCCGGCAATGCGCGCAATGTCAACGCTCGCTTCAGTCTGTCCGGGACGAACGAGAACTCCGCCCTTTTTCGCGCGCAGAGGAAACACGTGGCCCGGTCGCGCTAAGTCCTGGGGACGGGTTTGCGGATCAACGGCAACCTGAATTGTCGTAGCGCGATCGGCTGCGGAGATTCCAGTGGTTACTCCCCTGCGAGCGTCGATGGAAACGGTAAAGGCAGTGCCAAGAAAGGAAGTGTTGTCAGCGACCTGCGTAGTGAGATGCAACTCATCGCAGCGATCTTCCGTGAGCGGCAGGCAAATCAAGCCGCGCGCGTGACGGGCCATGAAGTTAATAATCTCGGGCGTTGCCTTCTCGGCTGCGCAGACCAGGTCGCCTTCATTCTCGCGATCCTCGTCGTCAACAATAATGATCATGCGCCCTTCGCGTATTTCGGCAACGGCGTCTTCAATGGAGGCAAAGGTCATAAGTTTCGAGATCTGAGATCTCAAATTTGAGATTTGAAATTGCAGGGTCATGTTAACCCAAAAGTCCTCTTTTTTGCATGGAGTCGGATAATCAACCATCAGAACCGGAAGCGACAGCGACCGGGTGTCGGTAAAAACCATTGTAGTCGTTTTGCCTTGATCTATGATGCACTTTAGAGCTTTTAGTGAAAGCGAGGTGGCGCGCTAAACAAATACGGAACCGGGAGCAGGTAGCGCCGGATGCTGCCATCAACTACAGAACCGAGCGCGGTAGCGCCGGATGCTGCCATCAACTACAGAACCGAGCGCGGTAGCGCCGGATGCTGCCATCAATTACAGAACCGAGCGCGGTAGCGCCGGATGCTGCCATCAACTACAGAACCGAGCGCGGTAGCGCCGGATGCTGCCATCAACTACAGAACCGAGCGCGGTAGCGCCGGATGCCGCCATCAACTACAGAACCGAGCGCGGTAGCGCCGGATGCTGCCATCAAGTTCAAATAAGCGAACAGCTGCATTCTGATCCCGCAGGAGCAGCTTTGGATCCGGCGCTACCGCGCTCGGTTCTGTAATGCTCGCCTGATCCCGCAGGAGCAGCTTTGGATCCGGTCGCTATCGCTCCCGGTTCCGTTTTAGTCTGGATCGATGGGTATTTATCGCCGTGATAGTTTGTCTATCCAGCGGCAGGAGTTTGGGAAAACGTTAAGATCCGCTCGACGTATTTGGCAATGACGTCGGCTTCCAGGTTTACGTCGTCGCCGGGTCTAAGGTGAGAGAAGTTGGTAACCTCCCAGGTCTTGGGAATGATGGCAATTTCGAAGTAATCGTCGGTCAGTTCGGCGATGGTAAGGCTAATTCCTTCAACCGCGACGGAGCCTTTGAAAACAAGATAACGCCGAATCTCAGGCGGGTAGCTAATGCGCACGGTCCAGGAGCCGCCGAGGTCTGTTGCGCCCAGAAATTTTCCCCGAGCATCAACGTGGCCCTGGACCAGATGTCCGCCGAGTCGCGTAACGGGCGTGACAGAACGCTCGAGATTCACCGGTGTGCCTGAACCTAAGCGACCGAGTGTAGACCTGTCTAATGTTTCGCGTGATACGTCTGCCGCAAATGAACCCTTGTTCACGTCGAGTGCGGTCAGGCAAACTCCGTTGACGGCAATCGAGTCGCCTTCATGAATATCTTCAGTAACAAGACGAGCCTCGATGACAAGACGTGCATTCTCCCCAAGCGCTTCCACGCTTCTTACTCGCCCGAGTTCTTCAATGATTCCAGTGAACATGAATAAGGTTCAGCTTTCGAATCAGCGGGGGCAAGCCCGCCTTCCCAGCCTCGAGACTATGTTGCCGGCCAATTTACCTTCTCCCGTGAAGACCTCTTCAGCGAAGTGATCACTGGCAAATGAAAAATGATAAATGGATCTAACAGGAGATTTTCCATTTACATTTCGCGAATTCAACTTAGAAGTGCAACGCAAGTGTCTTTTCTTAGTTGATGCTGTTAACTCTCATTAACACCTGGCTTCAGCCAGGTGGTTGCAGGGCAAGCAGAAGTAGGAAACCGTTTAAACGGTTTCAGAATTAATTGCGTATCCCCGTTCACCTGGCTGAAGCCAGGTGTTAATGAGAGAAGTACCACAACTTTTCCGACTGAATATGCAGTTGCACTTCAAACTTGCATCCACCTTTTGTCATTTTTCATCTTTTTCATTTTTCATTTTGTTAGTGAGGCCGCTCTTGTCCTGAATGGCCGCTATCATCTGTCGAAAGACTTCATCGATAGACAATCCGGTCGAGTCAACCACGATGGCATCGTCAGCAATCTTCAACGGCGAATCGGCGCGCGTGGAATCCCGAGTGTCCCTTTCCGTCATCTCGGCGAAAGTTTCCTCAAAGCTAGCCTCTGGATCCTGAGCCCGATCCTCATTGAATCGTCTTTCCGCACGTGCCTGCGGCAGCGCTGTCAGGAAAAACTTTACGTCGGCGTCCGGGAACACTACCGTGCCAATATCGCGGCCATTAAGTACGGCGCCGCGTTTTCCCATTTCGCGTTGCCGCGCCACCATCGCCCGGCGCACCGCGGGAATGGTGGAAATAATGGATGAGAGGTCCGTGACTTCCTCGCTGCGAATCTGATCAGTGACGTCGCGCCCGTCAAGAGTTACACGCAACGAATCCGGATCGCCCGCGAGATCAATGTCGATCCTGCCGGCCAACGAGCCTACTGCGATATCATCGCCGGCGCTAATGCTTGATTCGAGTACCGCCAGGGCCACCGCCCGATACATCGATCCGGTGTCGATGTAAAGCAGGTTCAAAGCACGCGCGAGCATACGGCCAAGCGTCGACTTCCCGGCGCCGGATGGGCCGTCAATGGCGATGATCAAGTTGCGCTTCATCTTGAGTTGGGGCACACCTCAAGTAGTTTAGAGTTCAAGCTTCAGCTTGTCTTTTGGTGAGACCCGAGCAACCTAAAGGTTGAACTCTAAACTGCTTGAGGTCTACCCCAACAATACGCCAGAGCGAAGGCAGCCTGTCTCTAAACAAAAGCCGCGAACACTTCATTTGAGAGCAGCGCTCCCGCTCGCGTGAGTTTCAGCAGGTCACCGGTGCACTCGATCAAACCCGCCTCGCGAAAGCGTGTGAGATCGTTTTCATGTTTGGCGCGAAGGTCTGCGCCAAACGTCTGCTCGTATTCTTTGAAGCTAAAGCCCCGCATCATTCGCAAACCAAGAAACACCGCTTCCGCCTGCCGGTCAGTCCTGGTCAATAGAGTTTCGCTTACGATTGCCGCGCGGTCATGCTCGATCAGCTCCACGTAAAGGTTCAAGTCGCGTTCATTCGCCCAACGCCGAAACTCCCCGTCATACGAATGCGCGGAACAACCGAAGCCGTAGTAAGGCGCGGCGGTCCAGTATTTCGTGTTATGTCGCGACTCGTATCCGGGCAAAGATAGATTTGAGATCTCGTAGTGCTGATAGCCAGCTTCGGCAGCGCTGTCGAGCATTACTTCATACATCTCCGCGGCCAGATCCTCGTCGGGCTTTGGTTGAAGACCACTCTTAATGTGACTGGCGAGTGGAGTTCCCTGATGGACCTCCAACAGATAGAAAGACAAATGTTCGGGCCGCAGCGAGAAAGCCTCCTCGAGGTTTTGACGCCAGGTTGCCATCGTCTGCCCCGGCAGTCCAGCAATGAGATCGAAGCTAATATTCTCGAAGCCGGCGTCGCGCAAATAACGAAAGGTGCGCCGCGTATCGTCTGAAGTGTGCGAGCGGCCCAGGCGAGCGAGTTCACCATCGTCAAAAGTTTGCGCGCCAAAGCTGGCGCGACTGATGCCGAGCCGGCGAAACGCGCCGAGTGCTTCCGGAGTAACAGTGCCGGGATTGATCTCTATCGTCACTTCCACATCACCGGCTATCGTGAAGGCGCGACGCACAGCGCGCAAAAGACTTTCCAGCTGGGGCGGTGCGAGCAATGATGGCGTACCACCGCCAAAATAGATCGTGTCAACAACTGAAGGGCTATCAACCTGGCGCCATGCTCCAATTTCGTTAACCAGGCTCTGGACATAACGTTCCGCCATCGGAGCGTTGTACATACCGGTGGCAAAATCGCAATACGAACAACGCGAACGGCAAAATGGTATGTGTATGTAGATTCCGGCTGGCTTCATCTTATGCATCCACAGATTACGCAGATTACACAGATTTGCCAATTCGCGGCTGTGGGGAAGTTTCCGGTTTTCGCTGCTATTTGCGAAACCTCGTCAGGGGCCAGGTTTTAGGAATCTGCGTAATCTGCGCAATCTGCGGATTGTCACTTCGAAATCCGTTTCAAACTCCCATCGCCACTAATCGTCTTACTCAGACTCCGGCTTATGCGTTCAGCTTCGGCAAACACACGCAGGAAGTTCTCGCCCAGAATCTTGCGAATGTCCTGCTCGCTATAGCCGCGCCTCAAAAGTTCATAAGTGATATTCGGAAGCATTGAAACATCCTGCGCGCCTTCAGGCATATCGACCGCGCCGTCAAAGTCGGCGCCGATGCCAACATGATCTATGCCCGCAACTTTAACAATGTGATCGATATGATCGATCAGTTTCGAGATCGGTAAGGGTGGCAACGGATTCGCCGCTTCGAGTTTGTCGCCTTCCTCAGCCAATCGTTCCGGATCGTCTTTGTATTTTTCGTTGAGGGCGTCCTGCTGTGCTTTCAGGCGTCGATCCCGTTCCTCGCTCTGTGGCGTCACGGTGGCAGCGTCGACGAAGACGGAGTAGAAATTCACCTGCACGACGCCGCCATTCTTCGCGATACGCCGCAAGAGATCGTCAGGAATATTTCGTGGCACATTGCTCAACGCTCTGGCGGAGGAATGCGTGGCAATAATGGGCGCCTTCGATACGTCGAGGGCATCGCTCATCGTTTCGTCGGAAACGTGAGAGACATCGACCAGCATTCCCAACCGGTTCATCTCACGCACAACTTCTTCACCAAAAGGCGAGAGGCCATGATGCTTCTTCTCGCCGCGCGCGGCGTCGGCCCAATCATTGGTGTTGTTCCAGGTGAGCGTCATGTAACGAACGCCCAGTCGATGAAACTCGCGCAGGGCAGCGAGCGAGTTCTCAATCGCATGACCGCCCTCGATACCCAATAACGCAGCAATCTTCTTTTGCTTCTTGGCTCGGCGAATGTCGGCCGCGGACGTCGCCAACATCAAATCGTTAGGATGGCGCTCAACGGCGCGATAAACCGAATCAATCATATCCAGCGTGCGGCGCGCCGCTCCGCCGTGTGCGACATACCACGGCCGGACGTAAAGCGAAAAAAATTCAGCAGTCAGTCCACCCTGCTTCATGCGTTCAATGCTGGTGCGATAAGGGACGGGCGGTGGTCCACTGAGATCGTAGTCGTCATTCGTCATCGGCGTCGTCACATCGTTATGCGTATCGATGACGATTGCCTTGCGGTGTATCTCGAGGGCCCGCTTCCAGAGTTTTTCATCGCGCGGTTCGGCGGGAGCAGACAGCTTTGAGTCATTGCTGCCGCTCGTGGCTGGATCATGTTGATTCTTATTCACTGCGCCGGCCGGCACTGTATACAAATTCAAGGTTGAGACACTTAACAAACAGAGAAGTGCCGGGATAATGATCTTTCGGAGATGCATGATGTGCCTTTCAAGGAAAGTAGACGTGCGGGAGTTTCAACAGCGCCATAGTGCAAAGAAGCACCGCGCGCGTCAAGTGAGGTCGGGAACGAGTACTGGTTCAGTTTGGTAATTGAAAGCAGCAAGTAATGAGTCGTCGGGAATTCAACGAGGAAACAAACGATTACAGAACCGAGCGCGGTAGCGCCGGATGCTTAAGTCAAGCTGACTATTAAGAGATTGCCCAGCTTATGGCCAACGTAGACTTTAGAATCCGGCGCTACCGCGCTCGGTTCTGTAATGGTTCTGCATAGTTCCCGAAGTTGAGACAGTCGCGCGACCTGCGGCCAACATTCTGTAAAGTTCGAACGCTCGTGCCGATTCCAAACTGAACCAGTACCCGGGAACGAGTCATGTGGCAGCCAATCAACGCCAAAAATGACGACTCTTTTTTTCGGAGCGCGGCTCTGCCGTCTGATGAGCGGAAGGTCTATGACAGTCTATGACCTTCCGGCACTCGCTTTAAAACGCTTGGGGCTGCGCGCCAAATTTCCGGGGCATAGCCCCGAGAAAAACCAATAGTCTATCGGAAGGTCAGAGACCTTCCGCACATCAGGCGGCAAAGCCGCATGCGTAGGTGTGGCGAGCCACATTGTCCAGAAGCACTTGTTTCGCAAGAATGGCTCATGAAAAATCAACCGTCCACGGCTTCGTTAAATCGTAAAATCCTAGCGGTCTTTGTTTTCACTTTTTCTTCTACGCCTGCGGAGCGAGGAATCTTGAGCCGAATCGCCAGGAGCCCGCACCCAATACGGATCAGAAGGGTACTCCCAGCCCAATGCCAACGGCTCAACAAACTGAAACAACGGTGGGC
>Ga0210377_10005487_pt1 | contig 10409 bp, 8 predicted proteins | sample PLM4_65_b1redo_FD_155480 | JGI IMG/M metagenome (GOLD analysis project Ga0210377, IMG submission 155480) | Groundwater sediment microbial communities from an aquifer in East River, Colorado, USA - PLM4_65_b1 redo | ecosystem: Environmental > Terrestrial > Soil > Riparian zone | place: USA: East...
GGTTCCTCGACGCCACAGAATTGAGTTCTGGCACGCGATCGCGAAAAGAGAAACGGCGAGCTATTCGCCGTAGCCCACCCCCCGCCGCCTCCCTCCGCTCGCTCGTCGAATGTCGGATCGGGGCTAGTGCAAAACCCCGTCGCCGTCGAAGCCCGCGCGGGTGCGCATGCGAAGCACGAACGCGGACAGGATGCGCAGCCCCTCCTCGAGCTTGCGCAGCTCATCGGTGAAGCCGAGCATCAGGCGCTGGATCTCCGCCACGTCGCCCGCGCGGTCGTTCTCGGGGCCCGCATCGTCGCGCGCGACCTCGACCGCCGCGGCCGCGACGTCGAGCGCGGCGCCGTAGGCGCGGGCCGAGGAAGCCTTCAGAAGCGGCGCGAGGCGGGTCGCCACCGGCTGCGCGATCTCTCGCGGTAGCCCGCGGCTCTCGAGGTCGGCGCGGATGCGGCGCTTCTTCGCACCAGGGCTCGGTCGGGCGTCGCCCACGCTGCTGAAGCGGTCTCGCATCTGGCTTCCCCGTCTCCCGCGCCGTTCGTGGCGCTCACGCCGTGTGGTTTCGCAAGATCGGTGCCAGCTCCCAGGAGCCGGAAGAAGTCGCCTGATCTCGCGGATCCCACAATGGAAACCGCAGGCGCGGTGTGCTGGGGGGCGCGCGGGAGGGTCCGTCGGCATGGGGAGCCCGCTGCCTTTTTGGGAAGCCGCTTTCCGTATCCGGGCGCCAAGGGCTCCGCTCGCCTGCGGGGCGCTACGCGCGAATCCGCGCCTGCTCGAGGCGCGGCGGCGGCGCCGGGCTACTCGCGCCAGCTCATCGGCACGCGCGCGCCGTCGGCCTCGCCCTCGAGCAACGAAAGCTCGCCGAGCAGGGCCGTTCGCTGCTGCTCGAGCTGCTCCTGACTGCGTGCTTTGCTCGTCGACTTCGTCTCGAACTCCTGCTCGACCCTCTCGATGCGCGCGCGCAGCTCCTGGTACTCGGCCCGCCACTGCGCCTCGCTGCGGCCCCCGCGGATCGCCCCCGATTCGGCCAGGTCATTGGGCACCAACGTGAGGACGCCGGCGGCCGCGTCGACGTTGTAGGTGAAGTGGTTGAAGAACGAGAGCCCCAGCAGGCCGATCTCCATCGTCGGACTGATGCTCGCCGGAACGTTCTCGACGATGGCTCCGCCGAGGTCGACGGAGCGCAGCATCACGGTCGCGTGCGTGACGATCCCGTTCGCCGTCTGGTAGCTCTTCGTGCGCGTGTCCGGCCCCGCCCGGATCCCGAGACGCTCCGCCAGCGAGGCGGGAATCAAGACGTCGGTCGCGCCCGTGTCGACGAGGAACGGCGCCGTGACGCTGCCATCGAGGCGCACGTTCACGATCATGCCGGTCCCCGCCCGTGCGACCGGGACGCGGATCTCGCGCCCCCCCGTGACGCCGGAGCCACGCAGGGCGCCACGACCGGGCTCGGGCGCAGCAGGCTGGCTGTAGGTTTGCAGGCGGCCGGCATCGGGCGGCGCCAGCGCGCGCAGCTCCGCTTGCGAGCGGTGGCGCGCGGGAACCTGGCTCAGATCCTGCGTGAAGTGGACACGGCCCTGCTCGTCCGTCCACTGGTAGATCTCGGCCCCCGCCGCGAGCGGCGCGAGCGTAAGCACCAGACACAAGCAGCGGGCGAGCGGACGCATGGCGATTCCCCGCCTCGGAAATCGGATGGCGCGATCCCCGCCTTTACTGCGGGGCGCCCTCCTGCGGATCCGCTTCGGCCTCGCCTGGGAGGCTCAGCGCCGTGAAGAAGCGCTGCAGCGTCGCGGCATCCCGCGCCGAGATGCCGGGCACGCTGGCCAGGCGCTCCAGGCTCGCGCTGCGCACCGCCCGCAGCGAGCCGAGCTCTCGCAGCAGCGCCCGGCGCTTGCTCGGTCCGATCCCGGGCAGCTCCTCGAGGATCGAGACCAGGCCCGCCTTCGAGCGCAGCTCGCGCTGGAACTCGATCGCGAAGCGGTGCGACTCGTCGCGGATGCGCTGCAACAGCAGCAGCGCGCGCGAGCTCGCCGGCAGCACCACGGGATCCTTGCGCCCCGGGACGAAGATGCGCTCCGACTTGAGGCCCCCCGAGCGTCGCACGCGCGGGGAGCGACTCTGCGTGTCTCGCTCCTTGGCGAGCGCGATCGCGTCGGCCTCGAGGCCTGCGTCGGCGAGCGCCGTGCACAGCACCGAGAGCTGCCCCTTGCCACCATCGACCAGCATCAGATCGGGCAGCGGTTCGCTCTCGGCGCGCGCCAGGCGGCGCGCAAGCACCTCGCGCAAACACGCCAGGTCGTCGTCCGGCGCCGCATCGCGGATGCGATAGCGCCGGAAGTCGGCCTTCGAGGGCTGCCCGTCGCGGAACACGACGCGGCTCGCGACGCTGAGCGTCCCGGCGAAGGTCGAGACGTCGTAGCCCTCGACGTGGCGCGGAAGGCGGCGCAGGCCGAGCGCCTGCTGTAGCTCGGCGCTGGCCGCCTCGACGCTCTCGCGGGCCTCGAGACGCTGTGCCAGGCCAAGCTCGGCATTGGCGTGCGCCGTCGCGAGCAGCTGGGCCAGGCGGCCGCGCTTCGGCGCCCGCATCGCGATGCGGCGTCCGGACCGCTCCTCGAACAGGGCAGCGAGCGCCCCGTCGTCCTCGATCGGCAACGGGGTCAGCACTTCGGCCGGGATCTCGCGGCCCTCCTCCGCGCCATAGAACTGGCCGAGGAACGAGCTCATCACGTCGCCGTCGTCGAGCGACACGCCGGAGAAGCCGAAGCCCTGCGTGCCCATCACGCGGCCATCGCGTACGTGCAGCGCCTGCACCTCGATCTCGCCGCCGCGCCGCGCGAGCGCGAACACATCGCGATCGATCGCTTGTGGCGTCACCATCTGCTGTCGCTCCACGGTGCGTGCGACCGCCTGGATCTGGTTGCGCAGGCGCGCGGCATCCTCGAAGCGCTCGGCGGCCGCGGCATCCCGCATGCGCTCTTGCAGCGTCTCGGAGAGCTCCCCCGAGCGGCCGCGCAAGAAGAGCGTCGTGCCGCGCACGAGCTCGTCGTAGGCCTCGCGCGAGACGAGCCCGCAGCAGGGTCCCAGGCAGCGTTTCATCTCGTACTCGATGCAGGGGCGCCCGCGTCGCGCATAATCCCGGAAGACGGCCTCGCGGCACGAGCGCAGCGGAAAGATCCGGCGCAGGTTCGACACCGATTCGCGCATGGCGATGCTCGAGGTATAGGGGCCGAAGTAGGCAGCTCCGTCGCGACGGAAGCGCCGGACCTGGGTGAGGCGCGGCCACGTCTCGCGCGGATCCAGACGCAGCGCGAGGTACTGCTTGTCATCGCGCAGGCGTACGTTGAACGGCGGCTTGTGGCGCTTGATCAGCTCGTTCTCGAGCAGCAGCGCGTCCTTCACGCTCACGGTCACGATCACGTCGACGTCCTCGCTGCGATCCATCAGCAGCGGGATGTGCGGGCGACCATCGCCGCCTCCGAGGTAGGAGCGCACCCGTGCGCGAAGGTTCTGGGCCTTGCCCACGTAGAGCACGCGCCCGGCGGCCGTCTTGAACAGGTAGACGCCGGGACCGTTCGGCAGCGCGTCGGCTCGCTCGGCGAGCTCCATCTCAACCGAGCCTGAGCTGCTCGGTCTCGAGCTCCCGGATGCGGTCGCGCAGCGAGGCTGCGCGCTCGAAATCGAGCTCGCGGGCCGCGTCGCGCATCTCGCGGCGCAAGGAGTCGAGCAGCTCCGGCAGCTCGTGCCACGGGATCGCGGGGCCCTTGTCGTCTACCGCCGCGGGAACCGTCACGTAATCGCGCTCCCAGATCGATTCCCGCAGGCTCGAGATCCGCTTCTGCACCGTCTGCGGCGTGATGCCGTGCTCGATGTTCCAGCGCGTCTGCACCTCGCGCCGGCGGTTCGTCTCGGCGAGCGTCTCGCGGATCGAATCCGTCTCGCGATCGGCGTAGAGGATCACGGCTCCGTTCACGTTGCGCGCCGCCCGTCCGATCGTCTGGATCAACGAGCGGGTCGAGCGCAGGAAGCCTTCCTTGTCTGCGTCGAGCACCCCGACCAGCGATACCTCCGGCAGATCCAGGCCTTCGCGCAGCAGGTTGATCCCCACCAGAACGTCGAAGACGCCCTCGCGCAGCTCGCGCAGGATGTCCATGCGATCGAGCGTCTTCACGTCGCTGTGCAGGTAACGGACCTTCACCCCGAGCTCGGCGTAATACTCCGTCAGCTCCTCCGCCATGCGCTTGGTGAGCGTCGTGACGAGCACCCGCTCGTGGACGGCCACGCGCGCGCGGATCTCGGACAGCAGGTCATCGACCTGACCGCCGGCGGGCCTCACTTCGACCTTCGGGTCCGTGAGCCCCGTCGGCCGGATGATCTGCTCGACCACCACGCCTCCCGATTTCTCGAGCTCGTACGCCCCCGGCGTCGCCGAGACGTAGATGCGTTGCGGTGCGCGCAGCTCCCATTCCTCGAACCGCAGCGGACGGTTGTCGAGCGCCGACGGCAACCGGAAGCCGAAATCGACGAGCACCTCCTTGCGAGCGCGATCGCCGCGAAACATCCCGCCGATCTGCGACACGCTGATGTGGCTCTCGTCCATCACCACGAGCAGGTCCTTCGGGAAGTAATCGAACAGCGTGTAGGGCGTCTCGCCGGGGGCCCGTCCGTCGAGCCAGCGCGAGTAGTTCTCGACCCCGTGACAGAAGCCCATCTGCTCGAGCATCTCGAGGTCGTAGAGCGTGCGCTGCTCCAGGCGCTGGGCTTCGAGCAGCTTGCCCTGGCCACGCAGCGCGGCCAGGCGCTCTTGCAGCTCGCCCCGGATGCCCTCGATCGCCCGCGCGAGCGTCTGCTCCGTGCCGACGTAATGGCTCGCCGGATACAGCATCGCGCGCTTCGGACGCGCGATCACCTTCCCGCGCAGCGGATCGATCTCGGCGATCGACTCGACCTCGTCGCCAAAAAATTCGATGCGCAGCGCACGTTCCGCCTCGTACTGCGGGAACACCTCGACGACGTCCCCCCGCACGCGGAACGTGCCGCGGTGGAAATCGACGTCGTTGCGCGCGTAGAGCATGTCGACCAGCCGGCGCAGGAAGCGGTCGCGCGGCAGCGACATGCCAGTCTCGACGTAGGCGTGCATCGAGCCGTAGGTCTCGGGAGCGCCGAGGCCGTAGATCGCCGAAACGCTCGCCACCGCCAGCACGTCGCGGCGCGTGAGCAGCGCGTGGGTCGCCGAGTGGCGCAGCTTGTCGATCTCGTCGTTCACCGACGAGTCCTTCTCGATGTACGTATCGGTCGCCGGCAGGTACGCCTCGGGCTGGTAGTAGTCGTAATAAGACACGAAGTACTCGACGGCGTTGTCCGGGAACAGATCCTTGAGCTCCGAGTACAGCTGCGCGGCGAGCGTCTTGTTCGGCGCCATCACGAGCGTCGGGCGATTCACCTGCTCCACCACGCAGGCGATCGTGAACGACTTTCCGCTGCCGGTGACGCCGAGCAGCGTCTGGTGCGGATCGCCGCGCCGCAGGCCGGCGACCAGCGCCTCGATCGCGCGGGGCTGGTCGCCCTTGGGCTCGAACGGCGAGACGAGCTTGAAATCGCGCGGCGGCGCACCCGGCTCGGGGGCGCGCGGGGCCTCGGGCGCCTGCGTCTCGCGTCGCTCGCGCGGCGGGCGCTTGCCCTTGTTCGGCTGGGGGACGCGCGGGCTCACGCGCGCCTCCAACGGCTTCCGCCCGGCGTGTCCTCGATCGCGATGCCCTCGGCGGAGAGCTCGCGTCGGATGCGGTCGGCCGTCGCGAAGTCACGGCGCTCGCGCGCTGCGTCGCGCTCGGCCACCAGGGCGTCGATGCGCGGATCGCTAGGGCTGTGCGCGGCGCGCGGCACGCCGTGCGCGAGGTCCAGCCCGAGCACGTCATCGGCCTCGCGCAGCAGCGCCCAGCGCTCGGCCGCGCCGAGTCCGTGCGCCCGCGTCGCCTGCCAGGCCACCGCCAGGGCGCGCGGCGCATTCAGATCGTCGCGGATGGCCGCACGGAAGCGCTCGCGCAGCGGCTCGATGCGCGCCGCGGAGACCCCGTCCGTCGCCTCGCGCAGCTCCGCGCACGCGAGGAGCAGACGCTCGTAGCCCGTCGCCGCCGCGTCCATCGCCTCGTCGGTGTAGGTCTGCTGCTGGCGATAGTGGGCCTGCAGGAAGAGGTAGCGGAAGGCGAGCGGCGACACGCCACGCTTCACCAGGTCGTCGAGCACCGCCACGTTGCCGGTCGACTTCGCCATCTTCTCGCCGCGCAGATCGAGGAACTCGTTGTGAAGCCAGAAGCCCACCCACGGATGCACGTCCCAGGCGCACTCGCTCTGCGCGACCTCGTTGGTGTGGTGCACGGCGACGTGGTCGACGCCGCCGGTGTGGATGTCGAAGCGATGGCCGAGATAGCGGTCGGCCATCGCCGAGCACTCGACGTGCCAGCCCGGGAAGCCGCGGCCCCAGGGCGAATCCCACTCCTGTTGCCGCTGCACGCCCGGCGCCGCGAACTTCCAGAGCGCGAAGTCGGCGGGCTGCCGCTTGCCGGGCACGTCTCCGATGCGGGCGCCCGCCGCCTGCCCCGCGAGGTCGAGCCGCGCAAACTCTCCGTAGCGCGGAAACTTCGAAGTGTCGAAGTAGATGCCATCCGCGATGCGGTACGTGTAGCCCCTGGCTTCGAGCACGCGCACCAGCTCGATCTGCTCGGGGATGTGGTCGGTCGCCTTGCACAGCACCTCGGGAGCGAGACAGCCGAGCCGCTCGCGGTCGCGCAGCCACTGTGCCGTGTACTGCGCCGCGATCTCCGACGCGCGCCGGCCGCTCTGCGCCGCCGCACGCTCGAGCTTGTCCTCGCCCGCGTCGCCGTCTCCGGTCAGGTGGCCGACGTCGGTGATGTTGATCACGTGCTGCACCGCGTAGCCCTCGAAGAGCAGCGCGCGCTTCAGAAGATCTGCGAGCAGCTGGGAGCGCATGTTTCCCAGATGCTGGGGCGCGTAGACCGTCGGGCCGCAGCTGTAGACGCGCACGTGCCCGGGCTCGAGCGGCGCGAATGCTCGCTTGCTTCGCGTGCGCGTGTCGTAGAGAACAAGACCCTCGCCGCTCACGCTGCGCCTTCGAGCAGCACGACCGCGTGAGCAGCGATGCCCTCCGCGCGGCCGATCGCCCCCATGCCGTCGGGGCTGGTCACCTTGACGTTCACGCGCTCCAGGCCGGCTCCGAGCAGCGCCGCGATCACCGCCTGCATCCTGCCGAGAAAGCCGGCGAGCTGCGGCTCCTGCGCGACGATCGTGGTGTCGAGGTGCGCCAGCCGCAGCCCGGCGGCGCGCATGCGCGCCGCCACCTGCGCGAGCAGCTCGCTGCTCGGGATGCCCGCGAGCGCTGGATCCGACGACGGGAAATGCCGGCCGAGATCCCCCTCTCCCAGCGCGCCGAGCAGCGCGCTCGCGACCGCGTGGAGCAGCACGTCGCCGTCGGAGTGACCGGCGAGGCCGCGGGCGTGCGGGACGTCGACGCCGCCAAGCCTCAGGGGGCGGCCGGCCACCAGACGGTGCGCATCGTAGCCGTGTCCGATCCTCACGGATGCCCATCCCTCGCGGCGCAGGCCGCCAGCAGCCTTCGCTCCGCCGCCGGAAGGTCGTCGGGACGCGTCAGCTTCCAGTTGTCGGGGTCGCCTTCGACCACGGCGACCGGGACGCCGAGCCACTCGACGAGCTGGGCGTCGTCTGTGGCCACGCGCCCCAGCGCGTTGGCCTTGGCGAGCGCCTCGCGCAGCAGCTCGACGCGAAACACCTGAGGCGTCTGCGCCGCCCAGCACTCTGACCGCGCGGGCGTCTCGAGCACGCGGCCGGCCTGCACCCGCTTGATCGTGTCGGCGACGGGCGCCGCGAGGATCGCGGCCCCGCTCGCGCGGGCCGCCTCGACGACGCGCGCCACGGCATCCGGCCGCACGAACGGGCGTGCGGCATCGTGCACCGCCACCCACTCGACATCGGAGGCGAGCGCCTCGAGCCCCGCCCGCAGCGAGTCCTGACGCTCGGCCCCCCCGAACGCCGGCGCCGCGAGCTTCGGAATCGCGGCGAGCTCCGGCCGCAGGCGCTCCCAGCGCTCGAGATCCGCGCGCGCGATCACCGGCACCACCCGCGCGATCACCGGCGCCGCCGCGATCCCGGCGAGCGCGTGCAACAGCAACGGCCGGCCGGCCAGCAGGACGAAGGCCTTGGGCACTCGCTGTGCGAGGCGCTCGCCGCGACCGGCGGCGAGAACGAGAGCGGCAACGCTCATGGCTGGCGAGAATAGCGGCGGCTCCCCGGACCCACCCCTTCAGCGAACCGCGGAACTGTTGGTAAAGTCCCGGCTACGCTCCCAGGAGGATTCGATGCTGCTGCGCGCGATCTCGGCCGCTCTCGTGCTCGCGGGGCTGGCGCTCCCCGTAGCCTACGCCCGCGCGGAGGACGTGCCCCCGCCGCCGGTGACGCCCTCGCCGATCGCCCCCCCGACGCTGCATGGAAACCTCGCCCTCTCGCTCCAGGAAGCCATCGAGATGGGGCTGAAGAACAACCTGAACCTCGAGGTGCAACGCCACGCGCCGCTGATCGCGGAAGAGGACGCCACGATCGCGTGGGGCGCCTACGACCCCGAGTTCTACGGTAAGACGACGTACCTGGACAGCGAGACGCCGAACGCGATCGCGCTCAACGCACAGAGCACGACGTCGCTCCAAGGAGTGGAGGGTACCGGTGGCTTCCAGGGCCTGATTCCATGGCTAGGGGCGAGCTACGACCTGTCGCTCTATAGCAGCCGTCTCGAGACCAACAGCACGATCCAATCGGTGTCTCCGGCGATGCGTTCGATCGTCAGCATCAGCCTCACCGTACCTCTGTTGCGGGGGCTGATCTGGAACCAGCCGTGGACTCGCGTGAAGGTCACGCGCATCCTGCACGAGGCCGAGCTCGAGAACTTCCGCACCGAGGTGATGGACACCGTTCGCGACATCGAGGGCGCCTACTGGGGCCTGATCGCGAACGAGGAGCAGCTGCGCGTCGAGGAGAAGAGCCTCGAGACGGCGAAGGCGCTGCTCGAGCAGACGAAGACGCAGTACGAGGTGGGCGTCGTCTCGAAGGTCGAGGTCACGGAGGCCGAGGCGGGCGTCGCCGCTCGCGAGTACTCCCGGATCACGGCGGAGGCGATCTATCTCAGCGCCCAGGATCGGCTGATCGATCTCGTGCTGGGTCCGAATCTGACTGCGGAATCGAAGCTCGTGATCGAGCCCACGGACCGGCCCGAGGATTACGTCACCTACGTCATCAACGTCGAGGAGTCGACGCGCAAGGGCCTCGAGAACCGGCCCGAGCTGGCCGTGGCGCAGTGGGAGATCGAGCGCCAGCAGGTCCAGCTCAAGTTCGCGAAGAACCAGCGGCTGCCCCAGCTCGACCTGATCGGCAGCTACGGCAACGAGGGTCTCTCGGGCGACGAGAATCCGAATCTCTCGTGCGTCTTCGGGGCCACGCGCCTGCCGGACTGCGCCGACCAGCCGGGCATCAACGACCCCGGCGGACCGGGCACGCCCGACATTCCGCCGACGGTGTACCCGCGGACCGGGATCACGGTCGGCAAAAACTACAAGGACAGCTACGACAATTTCTTCACGAGCAGCGCGGCCGATCGCATCGTCGGCGGGGCCATCTTCTCGATCCCGATCCCGAACACCGCCGGGCGCCACGGGGTCTCGAAGTCGGAGCTCGAGCTGCGCCGCGCCGTGGTGCAGAAGCGTCGCGTCGAGCAGGGGATCGTGCTGGAGGTGCGCCTGGCCGCCCGCAACCTGACCGCGGCGCAGGAGGGCATCGAGGCCTCCCGGCGCCGGGTGGACGCCGCCGCGGAGCAGCTCCGGGCCGAGAAGATCCGCCTCGAGTACGGCGAGTCGACGCCCTTCGACGTGCTGCTGCGCGAGCGCGATCTGGTAGCCGCGGAGACCGAGAAGATCGTCGCGTTCCGGGTCTACCGGACGTCGGTGACCGACCTGGACCGCTCCCAGGGGACGATTCTCCAGAGCCGCAACATAGCCATCGATGCCGTGGGCCGGCTGCGATAAGCTGCGCCGTCCAACACGTTGGGGAGGGGGGTATGAGCTTGTTCAGCGGCAAGGGCAAGGAAGACGAGCCCAGGGTTTGGGCGCCGCCAGGCATTCCCCCCGACCCGTACGCGGCCCGCCCCGAGCGGGGCAGCGAGCGCAATCAACCCGCATCGATCGGCAAGGGGGACGGCATGGCGAACATCGGAAAGTCGATCTCGATCAAGGGAGACCTCACGGGCAACGAGGATCTCGTGATCGAGGGCAAGGTCGAGGGCAAGGTCGAGCTTCCGAACAACCAGCTCACCGTCGGCGCGAACGGCGTCGTGAAGGCTG
>Ga0210377_10005488_pt1 | contig 10408 bp, 7 predicted proteins | sample PLM4_65_b1redo_FD_155480 | JGI IMG/M metagenome (GOLD analysis project Ga0210377, IMG submission 155480) | Groundwater sediment microbial communities from an aquifer in East River, Colorado, USA - PLM4_65_b1 redo | ecosystem: Environmental > Terrestrial > Soil > Riparian zone | place: USA: East...
GTTTCACGGACTACGGCCTGCACGTGATGCTGCAGGGCGCGGTCCCGCCCGACGTCATCGACCAGATCCCGGAGGCGATCCAGGCGGGCTTCCCGAGCATCAAGATCTTCACCACCGACGTGCGGCCTATCGGCAAGGGCCGGATGATCCGTCTCGGCCATCTGTGGGCCATCATGGAGACGGCGGCCAGGCACGGCGGCGTGCTGGCGATCCACGCCGAGGACGACGACCTCGTCATGTACATGTACGAGCGCCTCGAGCGCGAGGGCCGTACCGACATCCAACACATGCCGCTCGTCCACAGCGCCATGTCCGAGGACATCTCGTTCCGTCGCGTGCTGCGCCTGGCGCGCTACGTCGAGGGCGCCGCGGTGTACTTCGTGCACGTGAGCGCCGGGGCGGGCGTGGAGGCCATCGCGGAGGCGCGCGCCGAGGGCCGGGCCATCTACGGCGAGACCCTGCACCACTACGCGACCTTCACGGCGGACGCCTACCTCCGGCCCGACGGCGTCCTCTATCACACGTACCCCTCGCTCAAGCACGAGGAGGACCGCCAGCGCCTCTGGAGCGGCCTCAAGAGCGGCACGCTCAGCACCGTCGCCACCGACGAGCTGTGCACGCCGCGCGCGATCAAGGTCCGCAGCCGCCATATCGCCGACGCCACCGGCGGCCACGTCGGCGTGGAGACACGCCTGCCCATCATCTACACCGAGGGCGTGTCCAAGCGCGGGATGTCGCTCGAGCGCTTCGTCGCCGTCACCTCGACGAACGCGGCGAAGGTCCTCGGCCTCTATCCGCGAAAGGGTGTGCTCGCCCCGGGCAGCGACGCCGACGTCGTCGTCTTCGACCCCGCCGGCCGGCGCACGCTTCGCTCCGAGGATCTCCACGGCTCCGACTACAGCGCCTGGGACGGTTGGGAGGTGCACGGCTGGCCGGCCGTGGTGATCCTGCGCGGCAAGATCGTCGTCGACAACGGCAAGCTCAGCGGTCAGGCCGGCGACGGCCGCCACGCGCCTGGCAAGATCGCTGCCGCTATCCAGGACGGCCCCGCCGTGTGAAGACGGCGGGCGCGTTGGTCGACCGGCGCTATCGCCGCCGGGCCACCTCCGCGGCATCGGCCTCGTAGAGGTAGCAGGCAACCTCGTGCGTCGCGCCGACCGGCCGCAGCGGCGGCGGCGCGTCCCCGCAGCGCGGCATCGCGAACGCGCACCGGGTGCGGAAACGGCAGCCGGAGGGCGGATCGATCGCGTTCGGCGGATCGCCGGCGAGCGGCGGGCGGTCCATGCGCCGGTCGGGATCCATGCTGGGCGCCGACGCGAAGAGCGCCTGGGTGTAGGGATGCTTCGGCGATTGCGCCAGCGCGTCGGCGGTCCCCGCCTCCACCACCTCACCCAGATACATGACGAGCACCCGGCTGCTGACGTACTCGATCACGTTCAGGTCGTGCGAGATGAACACGTAGGTGAGCGCGCGTTCCACCTTCAGGTCTTGCAGGAGGTTGAGCACCTGCGCCTGGACCGACTTGTCGAGCGCGGACACCGGCTCGTCGAGGACCAGCAGCTTCGGATCGAGCACGAGGGCGCGCGCGATGTTCACGCGCTGGCGCTGTCCCCCGCTCAGCTCGTGCGAATACCGCCGGCCGTAGAGCCGCGGATCGAGGCCGACGCGGCCCAGCAGCGCCCGGGCCAGCTCGCGCGCCTCGCCGCGCGGCGTGCCGTGCACGAGCAGGCTGAACGCCACGGCGTCCTCCATCGTGAGGCGAGGGTTCAGCGACGCGTACGGATCCTGGAACACCAGCTGCATGTCGCGCCGCAGCCGTTTCATGCGCGGCCGGGACGCCCCGCGCACGTCCTCGCCGCCGAAGGTCAGGCTGCCGGCGTCGGGCTCGATCAAACGCAGCAGGAGCCGCGCCAGCGTCGATTTGCCGCAGCCGGACTCGCCGACAATCCCGAGCGTTTCGGTCGGATAGACGTCGAACGAGACGCCGTCAACGGCGCGCACCCAGCCGTACGCGCGCTGCAGCACGCCGCCGCGCAGCGGAAAGTGCTTGCGCAACCCGCGCACCTCGAGCAGGGGCGCCCGGCCGTTGTCCGGGCTCAGGCGCGGATCTCCATCGCGTCGCGCAGGCCGTCAGAGAGCAGGTTGAACGCCATCGACGTGACGAAGATCGCGAGCCCGGGCAGCGCCGGCACCACCGCGTTCACGTAGATCGACTGGCGCAGCGTGTTCAGCATCAGCCCCCACTCGGCCGCCGGCGGCGTGACGCCGAGCCCGAGGAACGAGAGGCCGGCGGCGAGGATGATGGAGAGCGACACCTGGGTACTCGCGAACACGAGGATGGGGCCGAGCACGTTTGCGAAAAGATGGTGACGCATGATTGCGCCCACGCCGGCGCCGCTCGCCCGCGCGGCCGCGATGTACTCGAGGCCTTTCACCTGCACGGTGGCGGACTCCGCCACGCGCACGACGCGCGGCACGAACACGATCGACAGCGAGATCAGGGTGTTCGGGAGGCCGGGGCCGAGGGCGCCGGAGATCGCGATGGCCAAGAGGACCGCCGGGAACGCGTAGAAGATGTCCATCGTCCGCATCACGAGCGTGTTCGTGAGCCCACCGACGTAGCCGGCGAGCACGCCCAGCCCGGTGCCCAGCACGAATCCGATGAGGACCGGTGTGAGCGCGGCCACCAGGGTCATCCGGCCGCCCCACAGCAGGCGGCTCAGCATGTCCCGACCCTGCTCATCCGTCCCGAGGATGTGCGCCGGCGCGCCGACCGGCGCCAGGCGCAGCCGGATCGACCCGGCGTTCGGATCGTAGGGCGCGAGCCACGGCGCGAGCACGGCGGAGAGCACGATGAGGGCGAGGGCGCTCCCGGCGACGAGCGTCATCCGATCGTGGGCCAGCCGCCACGCGACCGTCCGCCAGTACGACATCGGCGCGCCGGCGACGGGCTCGAGCTCGTGCGGCAGCGCGGTGGCGATGGCCATCAGTGGCGCGCGATCCGGGGATCGACGAGCGTCTGCAGCAGGTCGACGGCGAGGTTCAGCAGCACGAAGAAGGTCGCGAGGACCAGGATCACGCCCTGCAGCACCGGAATGTCACGCTGGAAGATGGCGAGGTTCAGGAGATAGCCGGTCCCGGGCCACGAGAACACCGCTTCCACCAGGACGGAGCCCCCGAGCTGGAAGCCGAACTGGAGCCCCAGCACGGTGAAGATCTGCGGGGCCGAGTTCTTGACGACGTGCGTGAACACGCGCCGCGCCGCCAGGCCCTTCGCCCGCAGGGCGAGGACGAATTCCTGGTTCAGGATGTCGAGCGCGGCCGAGCGCACGACGCGCGTGATCACGCCGAGCGGGATGAGCGACAGCGCCACCGTGGGCAGCGCCATGTGGCGCAGGTACTCGAGCGGGCCCCCGCCGTCGGCCGCCCCCATGGCCGGGAGCCAGTTGAGCTGCACGGAGAAGACGATGATCAGGATGATGCCCGCCCAGTAGTGCGGGACCGAGACGCCGACGATCGCCACCGCGCTCGCGATCTTGTCGAGCGCGCGGCCCTGCCGGAAGGCGGCGAGGAGGCCCAGCGCGATGCCGAGCACGAAGGAGAGCGCGGACGACGACAGCGCGAGGACGAGGCTGTTGACGAGCGAGTCGCGGACGTCGAGGATCACCGGCCGGCGGGTGGCGATCGAGCGGCCGAGATCGCCCTGCACCACGTGCCCGAGCCAGACGAGGTATTGCACCGGCAGCGGCTTGTCGAAGCCGTACGCGCGCTTGGTGGCCTCGATCTCCGCCTGGCTGGACTCGGCCGGCATCACCGCCGCGATCGGGTCGCCGGGGGCGAGGTGCACCATCGCGAAGACGATGATGCTCGCCCCGAGCAGCGTCGGGATCGCGAGCAGGAGACGCCGGCCGGCGTACGCCCACACGGAGCTGACGCTACCGGACGGTGACCGCCGTCAGATCGACGAACCAGCTCTGGGGCTGCACGAAGCCCTTGACCCTGGGCGACAGCGCGCGCGGGTTCTGGTCGTGCACGACGAAGATCCACGGCGCGTCGTCGACGATCACCTCGTGGAGCCGGGCGAGGATCTCGTTCTGCTTGGCGACGTCGAAGGTCCGCTCGGCCTCGTCGATGAGCTTGTCCGCTTCGGGATTGATGTACGGCATGGTGTTCACGGAGACGGGCACGACCGACTTGCTGTGGAAGAATCGCCCGAAGCCGCTCCATGGCTCGAGGAAGTTCCACGAGATGTTCCAGGCGTTCAGCCCCTCATTGTCCGCGGTCTTGAAGCCCGCCCGCCACCGCGTGAGCAGGGTGTTCCACTCCACCGGCTGCAGGTCGACGTCGATGCCGACCTCCTTGAGATTCTTCTGGATCAGCTCGTTCATCGCGAGCGGCAGCATCTGGCCCGAGCCGGACGTGGAGATGAGGTGGACGGCCTTGGCCGGGTGCTTCGTCCCGTCGAAGCCCGCCTGCCGCAGGAGCTCCTTCGCCTTGGTCGGGTTGTACTCGTAGACCTCCTTCGGCTTGCCGAACCACGGATGGCCCTTGTACACGACGCCGGTGGCCGGGACACACGTGTCGTTCAGCAGACTCTTGCAGATGCCGACCCGATCGACCGCGTAGTTCGCCGCCTTGCGCACGAGCTTGTTGCTCCACGGCTCCTTGTCCAGGCGGAGCGTGTGCGTCCAGTTGTGCGGATAGGAGTTCATCGCGATCTGGAACCCGGCGCCCTTGAGCTGCAGGATGGAGTCGGGCGGCGGCACCTCGATCCAGTCGACCTGGCCGCTCCGGAGCGCGGCCAGCCGCGTGGTCGGCTCCGGCATCGGCAGCAGGACGAGCTTGTCGATCTTCGGCCGCCGCTTGGCGTCCCAGTACTGCTTGTTCGTCTCGAGCTCGAGCCGCTCGCGCGGGACGAACTTCGTCACGCGGTACGGGCCGGTGCCGGAGGGCTGCTCGGCAAACTTCCGCCAGTCCTTGACCTTCTGCCACTGCGCCGGCGACACGATCAGCATGTAGCAGATCTGGTAGGGCACGAAGCTCGTGGGCTTGTTCGTCTCGAACTCGACCGTGTGGTCGTCGATCTTCGTGATGCCGGTGAGCGACGCGAGCCGGAAGCTCACCTGGCCCGAGCCGTAGGGGTCGAAGTGCGGCGCGTCCTTCTTCTTGATCGACTCGTACGAGAAGACGACCGCATCGGCGTTGAACGGGCTGCCGTCGTGGAACGTCACGCCCTTCCGGAGCTTGAACACCCACTTCGTCGGCTGGTCCCGGCGCGCTTCCCACGACTCCGCCAGCCCGGGGACGAGCGGCGCCAGCCGGTCGCCGCGCGAGAGGTCCCACGCGATGAGGGGCTCGTAGATCTGGTAGCCGACGAACCGGAAGCCCTCGAAGCCGTTGTCCGTCTGGCCGCCGGTGTAGGGAATGTCGCTGGCCGTCATCCCGATGCGCAGCGTGCCCTGCGCGAACGCGGCGCCGGTCAACGACAGCGTGAGGACGGTAGCGAGGGTCAGGGTGGTGAGGCGTCTCATGACGATCCTCCTTGGGTCGGGCTCGAGCCGACGATGGCCGGCACTGCGTGCGGGTCCGCGAGGCGCTCGGCGACGAGGTGGCAGCGCGCGACGTGGCCGGGGGCCACGGGATGGAACGACGGCAGCGTCGTCGTGCACAGATCGCGCGCGATCGGGCAACGCGGGGCGAATGCGCAGCCCGGTGGCAGCAACGCCAGGTTGGGGGGCGCACCGGGGATGGGAACGAGCGGGCGGCCCTTCTGGCCACGGCGCACCGTCGCCTGCATCAGCCCCTCGGTATAGGGATGCGCGGGACGGCGGAACAGCTCCCGAATGGGCGCCTGCTCGACGATGCGCCCGGCGTACATGACGGCGGCGTCGTCCGCGATCTCGGCGGCGACACCCAGGTCGTGGGTGACGAAGATGACCGCCAGGCCGAGCCGCTGCTGCAGGTCCCGCAGGAGCCAGAGGATCTGCGCCTGCACCGTCACGTCGAGCGCCGTGGTCGGCTCGTCGGCGAGCAGCAGCTCCGGCTCGCCGGCGAGCGCGATCGCGATCATCGCGCGCTGGCGCATGCCGCCGGAGATCTCGTGCGGATAGCTCGCCAGGCACCGCTCGGGCGACGGCACCTGGACGAGATCGAGGAGCTCGCGCGCTCGCCGGGACGCGGCGCGGCGATCCAGATCGCGGTGCTGCACGAGCGTCTCGACGATCTGGCCGCCGATCGTGTAGACCGGGTCGAGCGCGGTCATCGGCTCCTGGAAGACCATGGAGACGATCCCGCCCCGGAGACGTTCGCGGGCGCGCTCGTCGAGCCGGTTCACGTCATGGCCCTTCACGAGCACCGCCCCGGTGACCCGGGTACGAACGGCCGGATGGAGGCCAAGAATCGCGCGGAGCGTGACACTCTTGCCGGAGCCCGATTCGCCGAGGAGGGCGAGAACCTTGCCGGCGTCGAGCGAGAAGGTCACGCCGTTCACTGCACGCACGACTCCGTCGCGCGTCTCGAACGCCACGCTGAGATCGCGGACACTCAAGAGTGACATGTCACGTGGCCCTGGGTGGCGGCGATCATAACACCGTACGGCCAGGCGTCCAGCCTGGCAGCAGCCGTCGGGTCGGCGCAGCCGGACGGCGCAGGTACTCCGCGCCCTCCAGCGTGCAGGCCACGCCTGCAGGATGGCGCTGGCTCTCGATACTCGCCCTGCCGCTGCTTACGGCGTCGGCAGCCATACGCGCGTGCTTGCACACCAGTAGCGCTGCGGCCACGAACCTGTCGAGGCCGACCCCGCCCCCAGGAATCGCGAAGGCTGAGGACAAGCGGGAGTAGTCTGTAGCGTGTCCCATTTGTCGATCGAGGAGGTTGCCATGGGAGTGAAGGGTGAGGCGCTGGCGAAGCAGTTCGAGGCGAAGGCCCAGGACGCGACGGCGGTGCTGGAGAAGGTGAGCGAGGCGGAGTGGAAGAAGGTCACCGAGGCGGAGAAGTGGACGGTCGGGGTGACCGCGCACCACGTGGCGGGAGCCCACGAGCAGATCGCGATGATCGTGAAGACCGTCGCGTCGGGCCAGTCGATGCCGCACTTCACCATGGACATGCTCCACGAGGCGAACGCCAAGCACGCCAAGGAGCACGCCAGCTGCACGAAGGCGGACACGATCGCGCTGCACAAGAAGGGCACCGCCGCGGCGGCCGCCGTCGTGCGGGGGCTTTCGGACGATCAGCTCGCCAAGAGCGGCACCGTCCTGACGGGCGCGCCCGCCATGAGCGCGGAGCAGATCGTCACGAACATCCTCATCAACCACGTCAACGAGCACCTCGGGAGCATCCGGAAGACCGTCGGGGCGTAAGCGCGGCTGAACAGCGAACGCGGGGACTATTCTCTCTGCGCGGCCAGCGTCGAACGGATGACCGCGTCCACCGACGCGGCCGCGTCGAGCCCGGCGATCGCCGCCACCAGCGCGTCGTACCGCGCCGGCGCGATCGGCAGGCCCGGCAGGAAGCGGCGCAGCTCGCGGGCGTCTCGCGCGAAGTCCCACATCAGCTCGCGGCCGTGGTACTCGCCGGTGACCCGGCGGCCGTCGCGCAAGACGAAGGTCATGCGCGGCGCGAAGCATTCCCGGCTCACCACGCCCAGGATCTCGACCCGGCGCTGGAGCGCGGTCACATGCGCCGTCACGTCGGCGGCGGCCGACGCCCCCGCATCGCGCGGGTCCTCGACGTTGCGCTCCAGCACGGGATAGTCGCCGGCGACCACCGTGTAGGCCAGCATGTAGGCGGTGCGACCGAAGCCGCTGCCGTCGGGGGCGGGCGGGCGCGGGAAGCGCGGCGAGGGATAGAGCGTCTCGAGATGGTTCATCTCGAGGGTCACGTGCTCGATCTCCTCGGCCTTCAGCTGGTGGCGGGCCGTCATCTCGTGGGCCAGCCAGACGACCGGCTGGTTGAAGCCGGGGGTGGGATAGATCTTGAACTTGACGTCGAGGATCTCCCAGCGCCGGCCGAGATCGGCGACGATCTCACCGAGGTCGGCCCTGAGCGGGCCGGTGAAGCTGTAGGTGAGGTCGCCGCGGTGGCTTCCGGTGAAGGCGTTGTAGAAGCCGCCCTCGCCCTCGAGCGCCGTCGGCGCGCCCTCGAAGCCCTCGGCGGCGAGGGTGGCCGCCCACATCCCGCTGCGCGCCGCCTGGGCCTCGGCGAAGTCGGCGTCGCGCGCGCCGGTCCGCTGGCCCTCGATGAGGCTGCCGGCGAAGCTGGCGGCGAGCGCGATGGCGCTGGCGGTCCGCGCGGCGTCGAGCCCCAGCAGCTTCGCCGTGGTGGCGGCGCAGCCGAGGATGCCGTAGACGGGACTCGCCCGAAAGCCACGAGCCGGCGTGGACGGGATGAAATCGCGCGCGCAGCGGCATTGCACCTCGTACCCCGCCGCCAGCGCCGCCAGCAGCTCGCGGCCCGTCCGGCCCTCGCCCTCGGCGGTGGCGAGGCCGGCGGGGACGATGAGAACGCCGGGATGGGTCAGCATGTGGTACGAGTCGCACTGGTTGTTGACCGCCACCGCCACGCCGTTGGCGAACGCCGCGCCGGCGCGGGTCACGCGCGTGCCGTCCACCCACAGCGTCGCGCCCTGACCGGCGCCGACCCGCCGCGCGCCGAGACCTTCGTGCGCGAGCACGGCGCGGCGGGCCGCCTCGGTACGCGCGGCCCCGAAGCCGGCCAGGCCGACGGTGACGGCGTGATTCACGACCGCCTTGGCCTTGTCGACCACCGCCGGCGGCAAGTCCTCGAAGCGCAGCCCGGCGACGAACGCGCCGAGCTCGACCGCCAGCGCTTTCTTGTCCATGACAGCGACCAAGATACTACGGTCGTCGTCCCCGTCGACCCGACATAGAATGGCGGCACCAGAACGCACGTCAGCCAAACGCGAGGCGCCGATGACCGACAGTGCGAAACAGAATCTCGTCGCCCAGTGGGCCTTCGACACCCGCCCGGTCCTGCTACGCTTCCACCTCTGGCTCGAGGACGTCGAGGTCGAGCGCGCGCAGGCCGAGCCGGTCTCCGCGCACACGTTCGCGCCGCGGGGCATCGCCCGGTGCCTGGCCATGACTTCCGCCGCGACGGCGCTCGGCACCCGGCTCTTCGGTGAGTTCGGCGCGGGCGCGGGCCGCGACAAGGCGACCGTCAACCAGGTGAAGAAGGCCTCGGACGCCGTGAGCGCCTACGTGATGAGCGAGGGGCTGTGGCATCTCTCGCGGACGCTGCCGGAGAACCACGCGCTGATGGTGTGCCTCGGGGAAGGCCTGATGCCCAAGGCCGGCGAGACGCCGGAGATGGGCGCCAATCCGATGCTCGGCTTCGGGCGGGTCTACGCCCGGCCGGAGCTGGCGCGGACCGTCGATCGCCGTGTGCGTCGGTTGCTCAACGAGCCGGGCCACACGTTCGAGCAGTTCCACGAATGGCTGCAGGGCCGTGGCATCACGCTGTGGGGCGCGGCCGTGGACACGCTGGAGAACACCTCCCGCTTCGCCGACGGCAAGTCCACCGGGCCGATGGCGGTCTTCCACCTCTTCGATTCGCCGCTCAGGCTCTCACGGCCATACGAGTCGTACATGGGCTGCCTCACCGTGCCGTCGCGGGTGGCCGAGGCCGCCGAGCGCGCCTCCGTGTTGCTCGACTACCGCACGCCCCGCAGGCAGGTGGCCGAGGCCATCGAGGCCGCGTATCCGGGGATCCGCCGCGAGCACATCCACGTGTGGACGCTCCGCGGCAAGAGCCGGGCGCACCGCCTGGGACGGCTGTGGGAGGAGTGGGAGAAGGTCGGCGTTCACCTGGTCGAGGACGGCTGGAAAGCGCCCTCAGGTCTCGCGGTGTTCACCGACTCGGGGACGTACGCGCCCACCTTCCTCGTCGGCAGCTGGCGGGACGAAGCGCAGGCCACCCACGTCTTCCTCTGCGACGGTTACGCGGCGACGGCGGAGGCGATGCAGGCGGCGAGCCTGTCCGACGTGCTCGACGTGCACAGCACCATGTCGCTGTTCTCGCCCACCTTCGAGCTACCGGTGGACGTCGAGGGACGGCTGATGCAGCTCGATCCGTCAGCGCCGGACTTCGGCCGGCGGCTGGCAACGCTGATCGGCGGCCAGGACGTCGAGGCCGGCCGCGTGCGGACGTACGCGGAGGCGATCCGCGAGGCGGCGGCCTCCAACATGCCGCTGGGCAAGCCGGTGCTGCGGGCCGACGACTTCCTGCCCGACAAGAGCTGGTCCGTGCTCGCGAGCGTCGGCTACATGTGCGACGACCCCTACACCGGGGCGCCCGGCGTCACGCAGGTCGCGGAGAACGTCTATCGCGTCACCACGCGGCTGGCGACGCGGAAGGCCTCGAGCCGGATCACCTTCACCCTGCGGCTCAT
>Ga0210377_10005489_pt1 | contig 10408 bp, 8 predicted proteins | sample PLM4_65_b1redo_FD_155480 | JGI IMG/M metagenome (GOLD analysis project Ga0210377, IMG submission 155480) | Groundwater sediment microbial communities from an aquifer in East River, Colorado, USA - PLM4_65_b1 redo | ecosystem: Environmental > Terrestrial > Soil > Riparian zone | place: USA: East...
CTCCAACGCGTCGCCAACGTAGGAAGGAAGCAACGTCCCTTGGTGTTGCTCGTACCGCTTGAACTCGCTCTCATCACCCATGCTCGCCATGCTAGCGCCCGGGCGAGTCTCGGGTCAGGCTCCTAGGCGCGCGGCTTCGTCGCGTTCGCGACGAACCGCGCGTTTCCTGCCGCGAGGCGCTCGAGCGCCGCAGCGGGCGTCATCGCGGACTGCGTCTCCTTCGTCTGCACTTGTGCGGCGACCCGAGCGGCCAGCAGGAGCAAGCCGACGGCAAGCACCGGACGTTTCAGGGCTTCACGTCCGAGGGCAATGGCCCCGTCAGCGACGCGCGCTGCGAGATCTCGATCCAGTTGCCGTCCGGATCGCGCACGAACGAGATGCGCGCGACGGAGCCGAGCGTGCGCGGCGCGCTGCCCTCGCTGCCGCCGCGCGCGAGAATGCCCGCGTGCTCCGCGTCGACGTCGAAGACCTGGATCGTGATGTAGCGGTAGCCGCTCGCCGTCATGCGGCCCGCTACGACGGCGCTCGGATCGCGCGCGAAGCTCAAGCGAGAGTCGCCGCAGCGATAGGCGCGCGGACCGGCCGGCTCGAGCTCGAGCGCGCGGCCGTAGAAGTCGTGGAAGGCCGCCTCGTCGCGCACCGCGAGCTGCATGCCGATCGCCGACACGTCCTCGTGTCCCGGGGGGACGAGGACGACGACGTTCCCGTCCGGGTCGACGAGGCGCTTGGGCTCGGCGACGCCCGCGCGCGCGATCCAGAGCTCGCGGTAGCCGCAGCGGGGCTCTGCGCCAAGCGGCTCGCGCGCGTGGTTGATCTTCAGCACCGAGCCGTTCAGGCCGTGGCGATGCTGCTGCAGGCCGCGGCCCATCGGCAGCAGCTCTTCGTACGGCAGTCCGACTTCCTTCTGCCAGAAGGCGAGCATGCCGTCTCGATTGTTCGTGTGCAGGCCGACGTCGATGCGAGGCTTGGCGAGCTTCAAGATCGGCCGATCATACGCGAGGCCGGTCGGGTGTGGCACGATGGGGCCGCGCGCCGCGCGAGGCGCTGAAGGAGACTTTGGGCATGAGCCGTTCGCCGCTCCGCTTCGGAATCTTCCTTGCGCCGTTCCATCCGACCCACGAGGACCCGACGGCGTGCCTCGATCGCGACCTGGAGCTCGTGAAGCTGCTCGATCAGCTGCGCTTCGACGAGGCGTGGATCGGCGAGCACCATTCCGCCGGCTTCGAGATCATCGCGTCGCCGGAGATCTTCATCGGGATCGCCGCGCAGCACACCAAGCACATCCGGCTCGGCACCGGCGTCATCTCGCTGCCCTATCACCATCCGTTCATGGTCGCGGAGCGCATCGTGCAGCTCGACCACATGACACGCGGCCGCGTGATGTTCGGCGTCGGCCCGGGCGCGCTGCAGTCGGACGCGCGCATGCTGGGACTGGACGCGTCGAAGCAGCGCGACATGATGGACGAGGCGCTCGGCGTGATCCGCCGGCTCTTCGCGGGCGAGGTCGTCACGCACGAGAGCGATTGGTTCAAGCTGATCGACGCGCAGCTGCAGCTGCGCCCCTGGAGCCGCGAGATCGAGATCGCCGTCGCGAACCAGGTCTCCCCCGCGGGCGCGCGCGCCGCGGGCAAGCACGGCGCGGGGCTGCTCTCGATCGGCGCCACCACGTTCTCGGGCTTCGACATGCTGGCCATGAACTGGCAGGCGTACGCACAGAAGTGTCACGAGGCCGGCCGTGAGCCCGACCGCAGCAAATGGCGGCTGGTCGGCCCGATGCACATCGCCGAGACGCGCGAGCAGGCGGTCGCGAACGTGCGCTTCGGGCTGGGCGACTGGCTCTACTACTTCAACGAGATCGCCTCGCTGCCGCTCGCCGCGGGCGCAACGGTCGACGAGGCGATCCACGACCTGGTCGAGCAGGGCTTCGCGGTGATCGGCACGCCGGACGACGCGGTCGCGCAGCTCGAGCGGCTCCAGGAGCAGAGCGGCGGCTTCGGCACATTCCTGCACATGGCGACGAACTGGGCGAGCTTCGAGAACACCAGGAAGAGCTACGAGCTCTTCTCGCGCTACGTGATGCCGAAGTTCCAGGCGCGCAACGACGGCCGCAAGCTCACCGTCGAGCTCGCGCAGAAGAATCGCCCGGAGCTCCTGGCCGCCTACGGCGGCGCGATCGAGAAGGAGTTCGCGAAGCACGCCGCGGAGCAGGTCGAAAAGACCGGCGGCTGAGCGTTCGCGCGATCGTTGACAGCGCCCGGCTCGCGGCCTAATCAAGCGACGCGCCTGCGAGATGCGCGGTCGGGGAGTGCGTGGCGGGGGTCAAGATCACGGTCCGGGACGCGGCGCAGCTGCTAGGCGTTCCTGAGAAGACGATCTACCGCTGGGTCGAAGAGCGCCGGCTGCCGGTGCATCGCGTTCACGGAGAGCACCGGTTCAACCGCGCCGAGCTGCTCGAGTGGGCGACCGCTCAGGGTGTGCGAGTATCGGCCGAGCTCTTCCACGAGCCGGATGGCCTGGAGACGGCGCCTCCGACGCTCGCGAGCGCACTCGACGCCGGAGGCATCCACTACCTCGAAGGCGCGCGCGATCGCGAGTCCGCGCTGCGCCAGGTCGTCTCGGTCCTGCAGCTCCCCGACGAGGTCGATCGCGAGTTCCTGTTCGAGGTGCTGCTCGCGCGTGAGAACCTCGGCTCGACCGCGGTCGGTGACGGCATCGCCATCCCGCACGTCCGCAATCCCGTTCTGCTGCACGTCCGGCCCGCGGTCGCACTTTGCTTTCTCGGCGAAGCGATTGCGTTCGGGGCGCTCGACGGAAAGCCGGTCGACATCCTGTTCGTGATCGTCACGCCGAGCAGCCGCACTCACCTGAGCCTGCTCTCGCGGCTGAGCTCGGCGCTGCATGACGCGGGATTCCGCGACGTGCTGAAACGGCGCGCAAGACCCGACGAGATCAGCGCGGTGCTGAAGCGGGTCGAAGCCGGCTTCGCGGCCCCCGGGACGGGCTGCACGCCCGCATGACGGCGCTGTTCGCGGCGTTGCTCGTGCTGCTCGCCGCGGGTGTCCTCGAGTTCGGAGCATCCCGTCTGGGACGCTCGGCCGGTTTGCTGGGCAGCCTCGGGGCTCCGCTCGCGGCGCTGCTCGGCGCCGGCCCGGTGATCGGCGTGCTCTCGGGCGGACCGGTGATCGGCAGCGAGTTTTCCTGGAACCTTCCGGGCGGCGCGCTCTCGTTTGCGCTGGATCCCCTCTCGGCGTTCTTTCTGGTGCCGGTGCTCGCGCTGTCGGCGCTCGCGGCGGTCTACGGCCGGGCATACCTCGCACCCTACGCCGATCGGCGTAGGCTCGGTGCGAGCTGGCTCTTCTTCAACCTGCTCTGCGCGGCGATGATCACCGTCGTCCTCGCGCGCAATGCGGTGCTCTTCCTCATCGCCTGGGAGACCATGTCGCTCTGCGCGTACCTGCTCGTGACATTCGACCACGAACGCGCGGAGGTGCGTCGCGCGGGCTGGATCTACCTGGTCGCGGCGCACACCGGCACCGCCGCACTGCTCGCGCTCTTCATCGGGCTGGGCAGCGCGTTCGGCGCTTCGCCGGACTCCGGATCTGCACTGCACGGCGCGCGCGCGAGCGGCCTCTTCGCGCTCGCCCTCTTCGGCTTCGGTGTGAAGGCGGGCATCGTGCCGCTGCACGTCTGGCTGCCGGAGGCGCACGCGGCCGCGCCCTCGCATGTCTCCGCCCTGATGTCCGGGGCGATGGTGAAGCTCGGGTTCTACGGCATCCTGCGCGTGATGCTCGTGCAGGGCGGTGCGGCTCCGCTCTTCGGCGCGCTGCTCGCCGCGCTCGGTCTCGCCGGCGCGCTCACCGGGATCGCGCTCGCGCTCTCGCAGCGCGACCTGAAGCGGGCACTGGCGTACTCGAGCGTCGAGAACCTCGGGCTGATTGGTCTGGGCATCGGGATCGGACTCACGGGCCTCGCACACGCCGAGCCGCGCCTGGCCGCGTTGGGGTTCGCCGCGGCCCTGTACCACGTTTGGGCACACGCCGCGATGAAGGGCCTGCTCTTCTTCGCTGCGGGAAGCGTGCAGCACGCCGCCCACACCCGCGATCTCGAGCGCCTCGGAGGATTGCTCCGGCGCATGCCGCGGCTCGGGTTGCTCTTCGCGGTGGGCGCGCTCGCGCTCGCAGGACTGCCCCCGCTCTCCGGGTTCGCGACCGAGTGGCTGCTCTATCTCGGGTTACTTCAAGGCGTGACCGGGTCAGCGCCCCTTGCGTCGATCGGTGCGGCGCTCGCGCTCGGCCTGCTCGCCCTGGCCGGAGCGCTCGCCGCCGCGGCGTTCGTGCGGCTCTTCGGAGTCGCGTTCCTCGGCGAGCCTCGAAGCGCAGCGGCGAGCGACGCGCACGACGCGAGCGGGCCGATGCTCGCGGTGATGGCCGGGCTTGCGGGGATCTGCGTCGCCCTCGGCCTCGCGCCCGCGCTTGCGCTCGCGGGGGTAGCGGCGCCGCTGCGCCAGCTGCTCGGCGCGAGCGCGGGAGAGCCGCTGCTCGCGCCGGTCTCGGCGGCACTCGCACCCCTGCCGCCAGTCGCTCGCGCGCTTTGGGCCGCGTTCGGGATCGTCGGTATCGGGCTCGCGCTCCGGCTGCGGCGCGCGCCCGTCGCGCAGGACGCTACGTGGGCTTGTGGGTACGCCGCCGTGAGCGCTCGCATGCAGTACACCGCGCGGTCGTTCTCGGAGCTGATCACCCGTCGCGTGCTGCCCGGTTCGATCGAGGCCGCCACGACTGAGCCGCTCGCGCGCGGCGCGCTGCCGGCGCGCGTCCACTTCGACTCGAGCCACGACGAGCCGCTCACGACGCGCGTCTACGAGCCCCTGTTCTCGGCCATCGCCGAGCGTGTCGCGTATCTGCGGCGGCTGCAGCAGGGGAACGCGCACCTGTACCTCGCGTACATCCTCGTCGCCGTCGTCGCGGCGCTGACCTGGGCGTCGCTGCGGGACTGGCTCGCTCCGTGACGACGGCTGTCGCGCTCGCGGCGATCGCCTGCCTTGCGGCGAGCGGCTTCGCCGCGGCCGGCGCGCGTGGGCTCGGAGCGGCGCTCGCGGATCGGATCGGCGCCGCGCTCGTGCTCGCGGGCGCGGCGCTCGGCGCGTTCTCGGCGGCACTCGCACTCGCCGGGCACGGGGACCAGCTTGTCCTCCGTACCTCATTGCCCGGCGGCGCGCTCGTCGTCGGCGTCGACGCGCTCTCTGCGCTCTTCGTTCTGCCCGTCGTCGTGATCGCGGCGGTGTGCAGCGTGTATTCGCTCGCATACTTCCCCGCCTCGGCTCACCCGCGCGAGGCGAGCCGGCTGCGCGTGTCCTATGGGCTGACGAGCGCGGGTCTCCTGCTCGTACTGGTGGCCCGACACGCACTGGTGTTTCTCGCCGGCTGGGAGGTCATGGCGATCGCGGCGTTCTTCGCGATTACGGCGGAGGATCGCGACCCCGAGGTGCGCGACGCGGGCTTTCTCTATCTCGTGTGCACGCGCGTGAGCACCTTGTGTCTGCTCGCTCTCTTCGCGCTCTTCTGGGCGGCGACGGGGTCGCTCGAGCTCGTGCCGGCTCCCGCCGGGCGGATCCCGGTCGCGCTTGAGTCGGCGATCTTCGTGCTCGCGCTCGCGGGCTTCGGGCTCAAGGCGGGCGTCGTGCCGCTGCATGTCTGGCTGCCGTCCGCCCACGCTGCCGCGCCCACGCACGTCTCCGCGCTGCTCTCCGGCGTGCTGATCAAGTCCGGCATCTACGGGCTCCTGCGCGTGGTCTCGCTGCTGCCGGATACGCCCCTGTGGTGGGGCGAATCCGTGCTGTGCGTCGGCGTGGTTTCGGCGGTGCTCGGCGTCGCGTTCGCGCTGGCGCAGCACGACGTAAAGCGGCTGCTCGCGTATCACAGCATCGAGAACATCGGCATCATCGCGATCGGCGTCGGGCTCGCGCTCGCGGCGCGCGCGACGGGGCACACGGAGATCGCGGTGCTCGCGCTCGCCGGCGCGTTGCTGCACGTGGTGAACCACGCGCTCTTCAAGGCGCTGCTCTTCCTGGCGGCGGGCGCGGTGACGCGCGCCACCGGCTCGCGCTCACTCGATGCGCTGGGAGGTGTCGCGCGGGCGATGCCGGTCACGGCCTTTTTCTTTCTCGTCGGTGCAGTCGCGATCGTCGGGCTGCCGCCGCTGAACGGCTTCGTGAGCGAGTTCCTGATCTACTCGGGCTTGCTGCGCACCGTGGCGACCGACACGGGCCGCACGTGGCTCTTCGCCGCTCTCTCCGCGCCGGCGCTCGCACTGACGGGCGGGCTCGCGCTCGCGTGCTTCGCCAAGGTTGTCGGCGCCGTCTTCCTGGGCGAGCCGCGAACCGCCGCCGCTCGACAGGCACTCGAGGCTCCGGCCTCGATGCTCGGCGCGATGAGCGCGCTTGCGGGCCTTTGCGTTGCGATCGGGCTCGCCCCATTCCTGATCGCTCCGGCGCTCGCCGCAGCCTGCTCGACGGTGCTCTCGGCGCCCTCTGGCGTGCTCGGCGCGCCCCTCGCCGCGCTCTCGCGCGTGAACGTCGGCGTGCTCGCGCTCTGCGCGCTGGCTGGTGTCGGCCTCGGCCTGCGCGTCGCGCGCGGTACGCGCGGTGCATCGGGAACCTGGGACTGCGGCTACGCCGCGCCGGGCCCGCGCATGCAGTACTCCGCGTCGTCTTTCGCGCAGCTGCTCGTGCGCGCCTTCGCATTCGCGCTCTGGCCGCGCACTCACGCTCCGCGCCTGGCGGCGGTATTTCCGGCGCCCGACGCGTTTCACAGCGAGGTTCCCGACGTCGTGCTCGACCGCGTCATCCAGCCTGCGACGGACGCGCTCGCGCTCGCGCTGAATCGCCTGCGTGCGCTGCAGCAAGGCAGCATTCACGCCTATCTCCTCTACGTCTGGCTCGCGCTCGTCACGCTGCTGGTTGCGACGGGAGTATCGGATTGACCTTCGCCGATCTCGCCGCGGCGCTCCTGGTGCCAGTGCTCTTCCCACCGCTCCTGCTCGGCGTGATCGCGCGCACGAAGGCGCGGCTATCCGGGCGCCGCGGCCCGCCGCTTCTGCAGCCGTACTTCGATCTCGCGCGCCTGCTGCGCAAGGGCATCGTGCGCAGCCGCACCACCACCTGGGTCTTCTTCGCCGGGCCGGTGGTCGGCCTGGTGACGGCGCTCTTCGCGGCGCTGATCGTGCCGCTGGGTGCGCGCGGGGCGCTCGTCGCCTTTCCCGGAGACCTCGTCGCGTTCGCCTATCTGCTCGCGCTCGGGCGCTTCTTCACGATCGCGGCCGCGCTCGATACCGGCTCCGCTTTCGAGGGCATGGGCGCGGCGCGCGAAGCGGCGTTCTCGTGTCTCGCGGAGCCGGCGGCGTTCTTCGCGCTGCTCGTGCTGGTGAAGCTCTCGGGGTCGCTCTCGCTCGGCGAGATGCTCGGACCGTCGCTGCCGGCGCTGTGGACCGCGGGCGCCCCGTCACTCGGCCTCGCGGCGATCTCGCTCTTCGTCGTGCTGCTCGCCGAGAACTGCCGCATCCCCTTCGACGACCCGAACACGCACCTCGAACTCACGATGATTCACGAGGTCATGGCGCTCGACCACAGCGGCCCGCCGCTCGCGCTGATCCTCTATGGCTCGGCGGTGAAGCTCTTCGCGTACGGTCTATTGCTCGTGCGGATGGTCACGCCGCTCGAGCTCGGGAGCACCGTCGCGGGCGTGGCTGCGAGCCTCGCGGGGCTCTTGGCACTCGCGATCCTGATCGGCTTCGTGGAATCAGTGATGGCGCGCCTGCGCATCTTGCGGGTGCCAAGCCTGCTCGTCGGCGCGGGGCTGCTCTCCGCGTTCGGCGTGATGCTGTTGGTGGGGTAGAAGCTTGGTGGAGCTCCTCGATCTCGTGCTCGTCGCGGTGCTGCTGCAGAATTTCCTCATGCTCGGCACGAGCCGCCTGCGTGCCGCGATCCAGTTCGCAGGCATCCAGGGCGGCCTCGTCGGCGCCGCGCTCTACATCGCGCATGCGGACGCGGGCCTGCGCGTGCTCGGCCTGGCCGCAGCGACGATGGTTCTGAAGGGACTCGTGATCCCGTCGATCCTGCTGCGCGCGATGCGCAATGCGTCGATCCGCCGGGAGATCGAGCCCTTCATCGGCTTCACGACGTCGCTCATCCTCGGGGCGCTCGCGACGGGCCTCTCGCTCGTGTTCTCGCGCACGCTGCCACTGCTCGACGAGCACGTCGAGGCGCTGATCGTGCCGGCGTCCTTCGCGACGGTGCTGACCGGTTTTCTCGTACTCACGACGCGGCGCAAGGCGATCACGCAGGTGGTCGGGTATCTCACGCTCGAGAACGGGATCTTCGTCTTCGGACTCACGCTCGTCCAGGCGATCCCGTTCCTCGTCGAGATCGGCGTGCTGCTCGATCTCTTCGTCGCCGTCTTCGTGATGGGAATCATCATGGATCACATCAACCGCGAGTTCTCGTCGCTCAGCACGGAGCACCTGACCTCGCTGCGGGAGTGAGCGTGGCAATCTGGCTGGTGCTCACGCCCCTGTGCTTCGCGGTCGTCGCCTTCGCGACGCCCTCCGAGCGCATGCGGCCGTGGCTGCTTCCGCTCGCCGGCGCGACACAGCTCGGCCTGGTGACGCTCGAGCTCGGCGGCCACGGCGGCACGATCGGCCAGCCGTGGCTCGGGCTCGACGCGCTCGGCCGCCTCGTGACCGCATATCTCGCGCTGCTCTTCTTCGTGTGCGCCGCGTACGCGCCCGGCTATCTCGTGCTCCGAGCGGAGCGCCCGAACCGGATCTTCTGCGCGGTCATGCTCGTCTTCTTCGCGATGATGAATCTGATCGCGGGCGTCCAGCACCTCGGGCTGCTCTGGGTAGCGGTGGAGGCGACGACGCTCGCGTCGGGTCCGCTGCTCTACTTCAATCGCAACCCGCGCTCGATCGAGGCGACTTGGAAGTACCTGCTGATCGGCTCGGTCGGGATCGCGCTCGCGCTGCTCGGTACGTTCTTCGTGGCGTACTCGGCGCTCCAGGCCCGGATCGCGCCGTCGCTTCTTCTGCCGGACATGCTCGCGAGTGCGCCGCAGCTCTCGCGCCCGTGGCTGCACGCCGGCTTCGTGCTGGCGCTGGTCGGCTACGGCACGAAGATGGGGCTTGCGCCGATGCACACCTGGAAGCCCGACGCCTACGGCGAGGCGCCGGGTCTGGTCGGCGCGCTGCTTGCCGGCGGGCTCACGAGCTGCGCGTTCGTCGCGATCCTGCGGATGTTCCAGATCTGCGGCGCAGCCGGTGAGGCGGAGTTCGCGCGCACGCTTCTGCTCTCGCTCGGCCTATTCTCCATGGCCGTGGCCGGCGCGTTCATGGTCCGCCAAGGCGACTACAAGCGCATGCTCGCCTACTCGAGCGTCGAACACATGGGCATTCTCGTCATCGGTATCGCGATCGGCGGCGCCGGAACCTTCGGCGCGCTGCTTCACATGCTGAACAACGGACTCACCAAAGGCGTGCTCTTCCTCTCCGCGGGCAACATCCACCGCGCCTTCGGCAGCAAGCGCACCGAGGACGTGACTGGCGCGCTGCGCGTCCTCCCGGCCTCGGCATCGCTCTTTCTGGCCGGCTTCTTCGCGATCACCGGCACGCCGCCGTTCGGACCGTTCGTGAGCGAGTTCACGATCCTGTCGGCGATCGTCCATGCGGAGCGCTATGGCGTAGCCGCGGCTTTCCTCGTGCTTCTCGTCGTGATCTTCGTCGGCATGGGCTCGACCGTGCTCGCCGTCGTGCAGGGCGAGCCGTCCGAGCGCGCGCAACGGACACAGTATCGCGACCACTGGCTCGGGGTCGCGCCGATTGCTGTCCTGCTCGCCCTCGTGCTCGGCTTGGGGCTCTGGATCCCGGAGCCGCTCGCCGCGCTCCTCTACGATGCGGCGCGCGTGGTGGAGGGCGGGCATTGAGGGCCCATCACGCACTCCGCCGCGTGCAGAACGGCGTCGCGCTGCCGGCGGACGTGGTGCCGCGACTTCCGATCGCCGAGCTTCAGGCCGCGCTCCTGGAGGGCGCGAGCCGCGGCGAGCGCGTCGCGACGCTCTTCGGTGTTGCAGAGCCCGCGGGCGTGGCGCTCGTCGCCCTGCTCGTCTCCGATCGGGATGGCGCGCTCTGGATCGGCCGGAGCGAGCCGTTGCGCGCCGCGTTTCCATCCCTGACCCCGCGGCTGCTCGGCGTCCATCTCTTCGAGCGCGAGATCTTCGAGCAGCACGGGCTGCGTCCCGAAGGCCATCCCTGGCTGAAGCCCGTGCGCTTTCCGGGGCGCACGGCCGGCGCGCCCGCCGTCGGCGTGATGGACTTCTACCGCGTCGAGGGCGAGGAGGTGCACGAGGTCGCGGTCGGTCCG
>Ga0210377_10005490_pt1 | contig 10407 bp, 8 predicted proteins | sample PLM4_65_b1redo_FD_155480 | JGI IMG/M metagenome (GOLD analysis project Ga0210377, IMG submission 155480) | Groundwater sediment microbial communities from an aquifer in East River, Colorado, USA - PLM4_65_b1 redo | ecosystem: Environmental > Terrestrial > Soil > Riparian zone | place: USA: East...
GAAGGACTTTGGCGGCGCAACCCTCGCCACCCTTCTGTGGCCCCTCGCGAGGCTGACCGCAGGACGCACCTGATCAGCCCTACCGCAGCCAGCGAGGATTCGACAGGACGTAGCCGGCGCCCAGCGTCAGGACGGCCCGGCGGCCCGAGCCGTCCGGCTGTATCGACACCAGGCTGGGCTGTCCGGTGAGGGGATCGATCTCGGGGAAGACGATGCCCCGAGAGCCCCAGTCCGGAGCGCCGCGGAAGGCGGCCCCCGAGGCCAGGACCTGGAGGCCCGTGCCGTCGAGGCCGATCGTCAGGATGTCCCAGTTCCCCACGCCCGCCGTACCGGGTGCGGTGAGCCGCCTGAATACGACGGACTGCCCGTCCGGTGAGAAGGCAGGGTCGGCGTCGGCGCCGACGATGTAGGGGGAACCGGGAAGTGGGTCGGTCCCTGGCCCCGCTGGCGCCACGCGCACCTGGGAGGTCGGGGAGTTGAAGAGGAAGATCTCGCCCTTGCCGCCCGCGGGGATGCGCTCGAACACGGCGACCTCCCCGGTGCGGTTGATGCGAGGATGGCTCTCGGCAATGGTCGGATCGCAGGCCGCTATCGGGGTGTCGTTCACGACACAGCTCGTGAGGTCGGCTGTGTTCTGTTGGTTGTCGGGCGTGGGCCGAGCGACGTCCGTACGGAACAGGTCGTCGACGCCTCCCTGGCCGGCACCGCTGTAGGCCAGGACGTCGAAGGCGGGCGACCAGTCCACGCCCGAGACACGGCCGGACGCCGGGACCAGCTCGAGGCTCGTGCTCCGCGAGAGGTCGAAGTAGACAAGGGCCGCGGGCTCGTCGGCGGAGAAGCGGCGGAGCGCCGCCGTGCGACCCCTCTCGGGAGAGAAGGCGGCCTGGACGATGTCACAGGGGCGCTGGGCGTCGTTGCAGAAGGTCAGGCGCGTGAGGCCCGAGCCGTCCAGGCTGATGGCGAAGAGCTCGCGCCCGGCGCCCGCCTCGGGCGCCCAGCCGTTGGCCGTGAAGGCGACGTCGGTGTTCGGCGGTGGCAGGGCGGTGCGTGTCTGATCGGCGAACGGGTTGGGCGCATCCTTGGCGCACGCAGGCATGAAGGCCGCGACGAGAGCGAGCGGAAGGACCGAAAGTCGCGGCATGGAACCCGCTTGGCAGCGTAGCCTCCGGTCGCAGTGCAAGTCAAGCAGCGTGTTATCATTCCCGGTCCCTTCGGCATCGCGGGCTCTCGCGGGAGCCATGAGCGTGCCGGCCGCCTCGTGGGTTCCCTGTGACGATGGCGGCCCGGCCGCCCGGGGCCGACAGCGACGAGCGCGCGACGGTCCGCCTGAGGATCGTCCTTGCGCTTGCCCGGGATTGCGGCAAGGGTGACTGCCGAAGGCAACCGACCGGGGTGTCCCAATGACGTATGAGTACCTGATCGTCGAGAGGAAGGATGCCGTCGCGATCGTCACCGTGAACCGGCCCGACAAGCTGAACGCGCTGAATGGTCAGACGATCGGAGAGCTGGACGCGGTTTTTTCCGATCTCGCTGGAGACCCGGCAGTGGGGGGCGCGGTTCTGACGGGGGCTGGGGACAAGGCTTTCGTGGCCGGCGCCGACGTCGGTGCCCTGAAAGCCGAAGGGCCCGTCGGCGGGCGGGAGCTGGCGGCTCGCGGGCAAGGGGTCTTCCGCCGCATCGAGGAGCTGGGCAAGCCGGTGGTCGCGGCGGTCAACGGGTTCGCGCTGGGGGGCGGGTGCGAGCTGGCGATGGCTTGCCACGTTCGGCTGGCGTCGGAGAACGCGACGTTCGGTGCTCCCGAGGTCAAGTTGGGTCTGATGTGCGGGTACGGCGGCACGCTCCGTCTGCCACGCCTGGTAGGGAAAGGCCGCGCCCTCGAGATGCTTCTCACCGGGGAGAGGGTCGACGCCCAGGAGGCCTTTCGGATCGGTCTCGTGAACAGGGTCTTTCCGAAGGACCAGCTCCTGCCCGAGGCGGAGGCCCTCGTGCGGAGGATGCTCGCCAACGCGCCCGCGTCGCTCCGCTTCACGATCGAGTCCGTCAACGCGGGCCTCGATCTCCCGTCGGCGCAGGCGCAGGAGCGCGAGGCGGCGCTTTTCGGCCTGCTCTGTTCCACCGAGGACATGTCGGAGGGGACGAGAGCCTTCCTGGAGAAGCGTCCCGCACGCTTCCGCGGTCGGTGAAAGAGCCGACTCGAGGCACCCCCGACGCTCGGGGTCTCCGCATCGCCCTGCTCCGGTCCCAATTCAACGCGCCCGTCGTCGAGGGGCTCGTATCCGGCGCACGCGAGGCCCTCAGGGCCATGGGCGCCCAGAAGCGCGATGTCGTCGTCGTCGACGTGCCGGGGGCCTTCGAGCTACCGCTGGCCGCCAGGGCGGCGGCCGAGAGCGAGCGCTTCGACGCGATCGTGGCCCTCGGGGCCGTGATCCGCGGGGAGACCGACCACTACGAGCACATCGCCCGCGAGGCCGCGTCCGGGCTCGCCGCCGTCGCCCGCCGCACGCGGGTGCCGGTGGGCTTCGGCGTCCTGACGGTGGCCGAGGAGGCTCAGGCCCTCGCGCGGTCGGCCCCGGGCCCCGAGAACAAGGGTGGCGAAGCCGCCCGCGCCGCGGTCGCGATGGTCCACGTCCTGGCACGAATGAAGCCGGCCACGCCGGATACGGCGCGCCGCGGTCGCGCCCAGCGGACGGAGGAACGCAAACGGAGCCGAAGGCCCGCGGGGGACTCTACGACGGGTGAATCCGCCCGAAAGGAAGGGACCTCTGCGGCGCGAGGGGGCGCAGGGACAAGGCGCAGGAAGGCTGCGTCTTAAATCATGGGGCGCCGGACGAGAGCGAGAGAGTGCGCGTTCCAGATGCTGTACCAGTGGGCGTCGACTCGGGACCCGATGGACCGGGTGGCTGAATCGTTCTGGCGGGTGCGGAGCACCACCGACGAGACGCGGGGGATGGCCGAGCGCCTGGCTCGGGGCGCTCAGGAGCGCGTCGCCGCCCTCGACGAGGCCATCGCGGCCGCGGCCACGAATTGGCGCATCGAGCGCATCGCGGCCGTGGACCTGAGCATCATGCGGATCGCGGTCTATGAGCTGGTGGCTGAGCCGCGGACGCCTTCGGCCGTGATCCTCGACGAGGCGGTGGAGATGGCGCGGCGGTTCGGCGAGGCGGACTCGCCGGCTTTCGTGAACGGCGTGCTGGACCAAGTGATGCGGACGGTCCGAGGGGCCGGGGAGGCGAAGGGTGTCCGAGGGGCATGAGCAGACGCCACCGCCCGTGGAAGGGTGGCCGGCGGAATCGGCGCAGCGGCTGGAGAAGGCGGCGGCGCTCCGCGCCATGGGCATCGATCCGTACCCGAACCGGTTCGTGCGTACACAGGCCCTCGGGGAGGTCGTGGCCGCGCACGGCGACAAGAGCCTCGAGGAGCTGGAAGCTCTGGCGGCGGACGTCCGTATCGCCGGGCGCGTGTTGCTCAAACGCGGCCACGGCAAGGCTTCTTTCGCCACGCTGTCGGATGGCGACGCGCGTCTGCAGATCTACGTTCGGCTGGACCGGGTGGGAGAGACGGGATACCGACTGTTCGACCTCGTCGAGCGAGGCGACTACATCGGCGTCTCGGGCCGCGTCATGCGGACGCGGAAGGGTGAGCTGTCGGTGGAGGCGACGGAGCTGACCTTCCTCTCGAAGGCCCTCCTTCCACTCCCGGAGAAGTGGCACGGTCTCGCCGACACCGAGATCCGGTACCGCCAGCGCTACGTCGACTTGATCGCGAACCCGGAGGTGCGCCGTACCTTCGTGGCGCGGAGCCAGATGGTGGCCGAGATCCGCCGTTTCATGGACGCCAGGGGCTATATCGAGGTCGAGACACCGATGATGCAGCCGATCCCCGGCGGCGCCCTCGCGAAGCCGTTCGTCACGCACCACCACGCCCTCGGGATCGATCTTTACCTGCGGATCGCCCCCGAGCTGTACTTGAAGCGACTGGTCGTCGGAGGACTCGAGCGCGTGTACGAGATCAACCGGAACTTCAGGAACGAGGGGCTGTCGGCCATGCACAACCCAGAGTTCACGATGCTGGAGTTCTACACGGCCTATTTCGACTGTCGGGACGTGATGGAAACGACCGAGGCCCTGATCGTTGCCGCCGCGTCACGCGTCGCGGGCGCGGGGCCGCTTTCGTACAAGGGCCGAGAGCTGTCGCTGAAGCCGCCCTTCCCTCGCTGGCGGATGACGGAAGCGATTGCGCAGGTCGCCGCGGAACAGGGCTGGGGGATCGACGAGGGAAGTCTCATGGAGCCGGCCGCGCTGGAAGCCTGGCTCCGATCGGACCCGAGGCCCTCGAGGTTGTCGCCGCGGTCGAGGGACCACGAGTTCTGTGTCTCGGACTTGTCGTGGAAGAGGTACTCCGGGCTCTCGCATGGTCATCGTATCGCCCGGCTCTTCGAGGGTCACGTGGAGCGACGCTGGGATCCTCGAGGCACACGGGTCTGGGAACCCACCTTCATCGTCGACTATCCGGTCGACATCTCGCCGCTCTCCAAGCGACGGGGCGACGACCCGAGGGTCGCCGATCGTTTCGAGCTGTTCATCGCAGGGATGGAGGTCGCCAACGGCTTTTCGGAGCTGAACGACCCGCTGGAGCAGCGGGAGCGCTTCCTCGACCAGGTCCGGCAACGGGCCGGAGGCGACGCCGAGGCGCACCTGATGGACGACGACTACGTTCGTGCGCTCGGCCACGGAATGCCCCCGACGGGCGGGTGCGGCGTGGGGATCGACCGGCTGGCCATGATCCTGACGGATTCCCCGTCGATCCGCGACGTGATCCTCTTCCCCCACATGCGTCCCGAAGGCGGCCGGGAAAAAGCGGCCCCCGAGACGCCGAGGGACCGAGAGTGATGGCAAGAGGTTCTTCGAGCGCCTCCGTGCCTCTGTACCCGGTGTCCCATGCCGTTTGAGCTTCGCATCGCGCTCCGCTACCTCACGGCACGGCGCAAGCAGGCCTTCATCTCGCTGATCTCCGGGATCTCGGTCCTGGGTGTGGGGGTCGGCGTCATGGCGGTTCTCATCGCCCTGGGTTTGATGACCGGGCTGCAGGGCGAGGTGCGCTCCCGGATCCTCGGGGCGACCGCCCACGTAAGCATCTTCAGGAGCCGCAGCGACGCCCTCGAGGACTATCGCGAGATCGTGGCGTCGATCCGGAAGGTCCATCGCGTGAAGGGGGCCGCCCCCGCGCTGTACGGCAAGGGACTGCTGACGAGCCCGACGGGCTCGGCGGTGGCGACGATCAAGGGTGTGGTGCCCGCCGAGGAGCGGACCGTGACCGAGCTCGGCAACCAGGTCCGCGACGGGACCCTCGACGCCCTCGCTTCGCCGACGCAAGGCCTGGGGCCGATACTGCTGGGCTGCGACCTCGCGACCTCCCTCGCCGTGGGCGTGGGGGATGTCGTGACCGTCACGTCGCCCCAGGGGCGCCTCTCGCCGATGGGGATTCTCCCGCGCGTTGCGCGATACCGGGTCGCGGGTACGGTGCGGAGCGGCCTGTACGAGTTCGACGCGGCATGGGCGTACCTGCCCCTGTCCGCTGCACAGCGGCTCTTCGAGACCGGAGACCGGGCCTCTCTCATCGAGGTTCGCATCGACGACATGTACGCCGTGAAGGAGGTCGCCGCGGCCATCGTGGAGCGCCTCGGCCCGGGCTACCTCACCCAGGACTGGATCCAGATGAACCAGAGCCTCTTCTCGGCGCTCTGGCTCGAGAAGACCGCCATCGCCATCACCATCGGCCTCATCGTGATGGTTGCGGCGCTCAACATCGTGGCGACGCTCATCCTCATGGTGATGGAGAAGCACAAGGACATCGCGATCCTCGTGTCGATGGGGGCTTCCCGCGGGGCGGTCGCCCGCATCTTCATGTTCCAGGGAACCGTGATCGGCGCGGCGGGAACGCTCGCCGGCGCGGTCCTCGGGTGGGGCGCGTGCCTCGTCCTCGATCGCTACCGTCTGATCCGCGTTCCCCAGGACGTGTACCAGGTTTCCTACATACCCTTCACCCTGCTCCCCCACGACGCCGCGATCGTCATCGTGGTGGCCCTCGTCACGTGTTTCGTGGCAACGATCCGGCCGGCCCGAGGCGCCGCGCGCCTCGACCCCGCCGAGGCCCTGCGCTACGAATGACCGGCCACGCGGGCGTGACGGAGAAGGGGAGGCGGCCCGCTTCCTGCATGACCGCAGCGGATGGAGTCCCGTGGCGGAGCCGCTGATCGTCGCGTCCAAGCTGGTCAAGGGGTACCGCACGGCGGCCGGGTACGTCTCGGTTCTGCGGGATCTGGAGTTGTCGGTGGGCGACGGAGAGATGCTGGCGATCATCGGGGCTTCGGGTGTCGGGAAGTCGACCTTGCTCCACGTCCTCGGCGCCCTCGACCGGCCCGAGGCGGGAAGTGTGCGCGTCGCGGGGGAGGACGTCTTTCGCCTCTCGCCGGAGCGTCTGGGAGCCTTCCGGAATCGCACACTGGGCTTCGTCTTCCAGTTCCACCACCTGCTCCCCGAGTTCACGGCCGTCGAGAACGTGGCGATGCCGCTCCTGATCGCGCGGGTCCCGGCGTCGGAGGCCTGGTCGCGGGCTCGAGCGCTGCTCGTCGAGCTGGGGCTGGCGGAACGCTTGGACCACCGCCCGGGGGCGTTGTCGGGGGGCGAACAGCAGCGGGTCGCGGTGGCCCGGGCGCTGGTCCAGTCCCCGAGAGCCGTGCTGGCCGACGAGCCGACCGGCAATCTGGATCAGGAGACGGGAGACCGACTTCACGAGCTGCTCCGGCGTCTCAACAGGGAAAGGGGGGTCTCCGTGGTGGTGGTGACACACAATCCGCGCGTCGCGTCGGCCTGCGACCGGACCGTGCGGCTCGAGGGCGGTTCCCTGCATCCGGTCTCGCCTTTGGGCTAGAATCGGAAGATGTTCGAGCGGTACACCGAGCGGGCGCGAAGGGTCATCTTCTTCGCCCGCTACGAGGCCAGCCAACTGGGCAGCAGCTCCATAGAGACCGAGCACCTCCTCTTGGGCCTCATCCGGGAGGGGAAAGGGCTGACCTCGCGGATCTTCGGCAAGAGCCACCTCTCGATGGAGACGATCCGGAAGGAGATCGAAGGGCGTGCCCTCTATCGCGACAAGGTCTCGACCTCGGTGGACATCCCTCTTTCCCTGGAGTCGAAGCGCGTCCTCGGATACGCCTCCGAGGAGGCCGAGAGGATGCTCCACAACTATATCGGGACGGAGCACATCCTCCTCGGCCTCATGCGCGAAGAGAAATGCGTGGCCGCCGGGATCCTGGGCGACAAGGGGATGCGCCTGACGGCGGTCCGCGAGGACATCGTCCAGCTCCTGAACGAGAAGGCGAGCGTCGGCAAGGCGAAGGAGACGCCGCTGCTCTCGGAGTTCTCCCGGGACCTGACCGAGGCGGCGGCCCGTGGGGTTCTCGACCCGTTGGTCGGCCGCCAGGACGAGCTGGCACGGATCGTCCAGGTTCTTTGCCGGAGGACGCGCAACAATCCCGTCTTGATCGGCGAGCCCGGCGTCGGGAAGACCGCCCTCGTGGAAGGGCTCGCGAACAAGATCGTCCAGGGGGACGTGCCCGTCTATCTCGCGGACAAGCGGATCCTCGCACTCGACATTTCCCTGATCGTCGCCGGGACGAAGTATCGCGGCCAGTTCGAGGAACGCCTGAAGACGATCATGCGGGAGCTGACGGAGAACCACAACATCGTCATCTTCATCGACGAGCTCCACACGCTGGTGGGCGCAGGCTCGGCCGAGGGGAGTCTCGACGCCGCGAACATCCTGAAGCCGGCCCTGTCTCGGGGGGAGATCCAGTGCATCGGCGCCACCACCCCGGCAGAGTACCGGAAGTACATCGAGAAGGATCGCTCCCTCGAGCGCCGCTTCCAGGCGGTGAAGGTGGCTTCTCCCACCGAAGAAGACACGATCCAGATCCTCCGGGGGATCAAGGACCGGTACGAGAAATTCCACCACGTGACGTACCAGGACGAAGCCCTCGAGGCTGCGGTCTACCAATCCCACCGGTACATCCCGGATCGCTTCCTTCCCGACAAGGCCATCGACCTCCTGGACGAGGCCGGGAGCCGAGTGAAGCTCCGCGACGCCGCGGCGCTCGGGGAAGCACCCGAGTTCTCCCGGAAGATCCGCGTGGTCGTGGACCGGAGCGAGCCCTTCGATCGGTCCGCCTTCTTCCGGGACGAGGAAGTGGCGCAGCGCGAGAACCTTCACATCGTTCGGGAGCACTGGGACATGGGCGGCCCGGGGACTCACGAAGTGACCAAAGGGGACATCGACGACGTCGTGTCCAAGTGGACCGGCATACCGATCACGGCCGTGAAGGAGGAGGAGTCGGCGAAGCTCCTGCGGATGGAGGAAGAGCTGCACCGACGCATCGTCTCCCAGGAGAGCGCGATCAGCGCGGTGGCGCGAGCCATCCGGCGCACCCGGGCTGGTCTCAAGAACCCGAATCGTCCCGTGGGCTCCTTCATCTTCCTCGGGCCCACCGGCGTGGGGAAGACCGAGGTCGCCCGCAGTCTCGCGGCGTTCCTTTTCGGCAGCGAGAGGAGTCTCGTGCGCTTCGACATGTCGGAATACATGGAGAAGCACTCGGTCTCGAAGCTGATCGGCTCGCCGCCGGGGTACGTCGGCCACGAAGAGGGCGGCCAGCTCACGGAGAGGGTCAAGCGGAACCCGTATTCGGTGGTCCTTCTGGACGAGATCGAGAAGGCCCACCCCGACGTCTTCAACATCCTCCTCCAGGTCTTCGAAGACGGGCACCTGACCGATGGCCTCGGGAACACCATCGACTTCAAGAACGCCATCATCATCATGACGTCCAACATCGGAGCCCGCTTCATCGAGAAGAAGGGACGGATGGGATTCACGTCGGGGGAGGCCCGGCAGACGGCCGAACAGATCAACGAGATGGTGATGGGGGAGGTGAAGCGGACGTTCAATCCGGAGTTCATCAATCGGATCGACGAAATCATCATCTTCGACGCCCTGACCGAGCCGGAGCTGGTGCAGATCACCCGGCTTCTGATCGACCAGTTGAACGCCAACCTCAAGGAGAAGGGGATCGAGCTGTCGATCCGTGACGACGGGGTGGATTGGATCCTGGGGAAGACCCTGGCGGAACGCTCCTACGGCGCCCGGCCGCTCCGACGCGCCATCCAACGCTATATCGAGGACGCCCTCTCGGAAGCCTTCATCCGCGGCCAGATCCGGAGCGGTCGGCCCATCGACATCGGCGTGCAGGACGGGGCCCTGTGGTACTGGCAAGACGGAGAGGGAGGGGCTCTCTCGGCATGAAGGCCGCTTCCCTCGAGACCCCCTCTCTGCTGCGGGGAGGAAGCCGCACGGGGGTCGCCTGCCTGTTGCTCTCCCCCTGGATGTTGGCCGCGGTGGCCGAGACCGCGCGCGCCCAGGAGGAGAGCGAGTCGGCGGCGCCCATCGTTGAGCGCGTGAACGTCCTCCAGAACCAGTTCCTTCAGACGGAGACGCTCCTCTACTACGTCTCGACCAAGGCCGGCGAACGCTATGATCCCATTCGGCTCAAGGAGGATTTCCGGCGCCTGTGGGACACCGGCTTCCTGGACGACCTCCTCCTCGACGTCAAGGACGGCCCCAAGGGAAAGATCGTGACCTTCGTGGTGCACGAGCGGAGCCGAATCCGGATCGTCGACTACCGTGGGAGCAAAGTCCTCACGACGACCAACATCGAGGACGCGCTCAAGGAGAAGGAGGCCCAGCTCAAGCTCGATACCTTCTACGACCCGGCCAAGGCACGGCGGATCGAAGGGATCATCAAGAGGATGCTGGACGAGAAAGGGTGCCCCTTCGGCACGGTCAAGCACGATTCGAAGATGCTGGGAGGGGCGGGGGTTCAGATCTCCTTCATCGTCGACGACGGGCCCAAGGCGCGGATCAAGCACGTCGAATTCGACGGGAACCACGTCTTCCCCGATGGGAAGCTCCGGAAGAAGATGAAGAAGCTCCGCCAGGCCGGCTTCTGGAACCTGAGCTGGCTGGGGGGCAAGACGACCTACACCGAGGAGAAGTGGGAGGAGGACCAGAGGAACATCAGGGACTTCTTCCTCGACCACGGCTACGTGACGGCCGAGGTCGGGCAGCCGAAACTGTCGTACGCCGACGGGAAGTCGGGTCTCTTCAAGAAGAAGCCCGTGAAGTGGATCACCCTCAACATCCCCGTGACCGAAGGGGAGCAGTACCGTGTCGGCGAGATGCAGTTCGAGGGCTTGAAGCTCTTCAAGGAGCCCTTCGTCCGCAGAATCTTCAAGCTGGAGACGGGAGACGTGTACCGCGAGAGCCGTTTCAAGAAGGCATTCGAAAAGCTGAGGGATCTCT
>Ga0210377_10005491_pt1 | contig 10407 bp, 23 predicted proteins | sample PLM4_65_b1redo_FD_155480 | JGI IMG/M metagenome (GOLD analysis project Ga0210377, IMG submission 155480) | Groundwater sediment microbial communities from an aquifer in East River, Colorado, USA - PLM4_65_b1 redo | ecosystem: Environmental > Terrestrial > Soil > Riparian zone | place: USA: East...
GAAGCCCACCACGATCCCCGCGAAGATCAAGAGGCTCATCCCGTTGCCGATCCCGCGCTCCGTGATCTGCTCCCCCAGCCACATGATGAAGGCCGTCCCCGTGGTCAGGGTGAGCACCGTCATGAACTTGAAGGCCCAGCCCGGGTGGTCGACGATGTGGAAGCTCTGGTTGAGGGTCATCCGCTCCAGGTAGACCGCGATCCCCATGGACTGCACGATGGACAGGGCCACGGTGCCGTAGCGCGTGTACTGAGTGATCTTGCGGCGCCCCAGCTCCCCCTCCTTGCTGAGCTTCTCGAGATACGGCCAGACCACGGTGAGGAGCTGCAGGATGATGGAGGAGGAGATGTAGGGCATGATCCCGAGGGCGAAGATGGTGACCTTCGCCAGGTTGCCCCCCGAGAACATGTCCACCAGGCCGAACCAGTTGGCCTGGTTCTGGCGGAAGAAATCCACGAGGGCCGCGGCGTTGATCCCCGGCGTGGGGATGTGGTTCCCCAGCCGGTAGACCGCCAGCATCCCGAGGGTGAACAGGACGCGCTTCCTGAGGTCCGGGATGTCCCAGATGTTCCGGAGGCTTTGGATCATGGCTCAGCCTTCGAGGACCTCGGCCTTGCCGCCGAGCCCGACGATCGTCTCCTGGGCCTTCGCGCTGAACTTGTGGGCGCGGACCGTGAGGGCCTTCGTGAGGCTGCCGCCGGCGAGGATCTTCAGGCCGTCACGCAGCTTCCGGATGGCGCCCCGCTTCAGGAGCAGCTCCGGGGTGACGATGGTGCCGGAGTCGAAGGCCTCCAGCCGGTCCAGGTTGACGCAGGCGAACTCCTTGCGGAACAGGTTGTGGAAGCCGCGCTTCGGCACCCGCCGGTGCAGCGGCATCTGGCCGCCCTCGAAGCCCACCTTGCGGCTGTAGCCGCTGCGGCTCTTCTGCCCCTTCTCACCGCGGCCCGAGGTCTTCCCGAGGCCGCTCCCCGGACCGCGGCCCACCCGCTTGCGGTCGCGGACCGCGCCCTTCGCCGGCTTGAGTTTGTCGAGACCCACCGATGCCTCCCCGCTACTCGACGATCGCCACGAGGTGGGGGACCTTCCTCACCATCCCCCGGATCTCCGGCGTGTCGGCGCGCTCCACGACCTGGTTCATCCGGCGGAGCCCCAGGCCCCTAACCGTGGCCCGCTGCTTCTCCGGGCAGCCGATGCCGCTGCCGATCATCTTGACCTTGAGGGTCCCGCTGGCCTTCGCCTTCCTGGTCTTCGCCATCTCGCGCGCTCCCGCTGCCTAGGGCTCGACCGGCTCGACCGGCGCGGCCGGCTCCGGCGCGGCCGGCTCCGGCGCCGCCGGCGGCTCGGGCTTCTTCTCGTCCAACCCGAGCACCTCGGCCACGGACTTGCCCCGCAGCCGCGCGACCCGCTGAGGCTCCTTCAGCGACGTCAGGGCGTTCACGGTGGCCTTCACCACGTTGTGGGCCGTCGTGCTGCCGAGGCTCTTGGTGAGGATGTTCTTGATGCCGGCGGCGGTGATCACCGCCCGGACGGGGCCGCCGGCGATGACGCCGGTCCCCTCGGAGGCGGGCTTCAGCAGCACGCTTCCCGAGCCGAAGTAGCCGATCACGGCGTGGGGGATCGTGGCGCCCTTCTCGGTGATGGGGACCCGGACGATGTTCTTCTTGGCCGCCTCGACGCCCTTCTTGATGGCCGAGGAGACCTCCCGGGCCTTCCCCATGCCGTAGCCCACGTGGCCGCGGCTGTCGCCGACGACCACCAGGGCGCTGAAGGACAGGTTCTTGCCCCCCTTGACGACCTTGGTCACGCGGTTGATCGAGACCACCTGGTCCTTGAGCTCCAGGCTCCCGATGTCGATCTTCTCGAGGCTCGTTCTCATCCTGGTCCCTGCTTCCTTAGAACTTCAATCCGCCCTCACGGGCGGCATCGGCCAGGGCCCTCACGCGGCCGTGGTATTGGAACCCCCCGCGGTCGAACACCACGGCGGTGATCCCCTTCTCCTTGGCGCGGGTGGCGATGAGCTGACCCACGGCCTTCGCGGCGGCCACGTTGGACCCGCGCTTGGCCTGCTTGCGGAGATCCCCGTCCAGGGACGAGGCCGCGCACAGGGTGCGTCCTTCCTCGTCGTTGATGATCTGGGCGTAGATGTGGCCCTGGCTGCGGTACACGGCGAGCCGGGGCCGCTCGGGGCTGCCCGCGATCTTCTTGCGGATCCGCGCGTGGAGGCGCTCCCGGATGTCCTCCTTGGTCTTGATCTTCATCGTGGCCTCGCCTGAATCGTCATCTACTTCGCGGCGCCCGTGGCGCCGGCCTTCCCGGCCTTCTTCTTCAGGACCTCGCCGACGTAACGGATCCCCTTCTGCTTGTACGGGTCGGGGCGGCGCAGGCTCCGGATCTCCGCCGCCACCTGCCCCACCTGCTGCCGATCGATGCCCGACACGACGACGCGGGTCTGCTTGTCCACGGCGATCTTGATCCCTTCGGGGATCCGGTACTCGACGGCATGGGAGTAGCCCAGGGCGAAGACCACCTTGTTCCCCTCGACGGCGGCCTTGTACCCCACGCCGACGATGTCCAGCTCCTTGGAGAACCCCTCGAAGACCCCCCGGACGGCGTTCTGGGCCAGGGCCCGCGCCAGGCCGTGGAGGGCCCGCTGCCGGCGGTCGTCGCCGGAGCGCTTGCAGGTGAGCTCCGCCCCCTCGAGGGAGAAGGAGATCCCCGGCGGCACCGGCGTCTCCAGCTTGCCCTTGGGCCCCTGGACCTGCAGCGAGCGCTCCGAGACCTGGACCTTGACGTCCTTCGGGATGGCGATGACCTTTCTGCCGACGCGGGACATGCTAGGGCTCCTTACCAGACGTTGACCAGGATCTCGCCGCCGACGCCCTCGCGGGCCGCGCTCCGCCCGGTCATCACCCCTCGCGACGTCGAGAGGATGTTGATCCCCAGCCCTCCGTAGACGCGGGGGATCTGGTCCTTGCCGCAGTAGATCCGGCAGCCGGGGCGACTCACGCGCTGCACGTCGGTGATGACGCGCTCCATCCCGGGGCCGTACTTGAGGATGATCCGCAGCACGCCCTGCTTCTCGTCCTCGGTGAGCTTGAAGTTGACGATGTATCCCTCGTCCTTCAGGATCCGGGCGATCTCGGCCTTCAGCTTCGACGAAGGGATGTCCACCTTCGGGAGCTTCGCCCGGACTCCGTTACGGATCCGAGTGATCATGTCCGCGACGGGATCGGTCATGTTCATCTGTTCTACCTCTGAGGGCCGCGCTACCAGCTGGCCTTGATGACGCCGGGGATGTCCCCGGCCAGGGCGAGCTTCCGGAAGCAGATGCGACACATCTCGAACTTCCTGAGGTAGCCCCGGGGCCGCCCGCACTGGCGGCACCGCGTGTAGCGCCGGACGCCGAACTTCGGCGTCCGCTTGGCCTTGGCAATGAGCGACAGCTTGGCCACTCTCTCCCCCCTACTGAGTCCGGAACGGCATGCCGAGGTACTGGAGCAGGAGCTTCGACTCCTCGTCCGTCCTGGCCGTCGTCACGAAGGTCACGTTCATGCCCCGGAGCTTGTCCACCTTGGAGTAGTCCACCTCGGGGAAGATGATCTGGTCCTTGAGGCCCAGGGTGTAGTTCCCGCGGCCGTCGAAGGCGCCCGACGGCACGCCCCGGAAGTCGCGGACGCGGGGCAGGGCCACGTTGCAGAGCCGGTCCACGAACTCGTACATCCGGTCGCCCCGCAGCGTCACCGTGGCGGCGATGGGCATCCCCTGGCGGAGCTTGAAGGCGGCGATGGACTTCTTGGACCGGCGCACGGCCGGCTTCTGGCCGGTGATCCGCCCCAGCTCGTCCATGGCGGCGTCGAGCAGCTTGATGTTCTGGGTGGCCTCGCCCACGCCCATGTTCACCACGACCTTCTCCAGCCGCGGCACCGCCATCACGCTGGTGTAGCTCCGCTCCTTCATCAGGCGCGGCGCGATCTCCTTCCGGTACGTCTCCTTGAGCCGTGCGCTCATCTGTCAAGCACTCCTTCGCCACGGCGGGCGATCCGGACCTTGCGGCCGTCGGCCAGGACCTTGAAGCCGATGCGGGTACGCTTGTCGTCCTCGGAAGACACGATCATGACGTTCGAGACGTGGATCGGAGCCTCGCGCTCCGCGATGCCCCCCTTGATGTTCCGCTGCGGGTTCGGCCGGGTGTGGCGCTTGATGAAGCCCACGCCCTGGACGATGACCCGGTTCTTCTCGCGGAGGACCTTCAGGACCTTGCCCCGCTTCCCCGCGTCCTTGCCCGAGATGACCTCCACCAGGTCGTTCTTCCGGAGCCGGATGCGGTTGCGGACGGCCGGCTTGCGCTTGGTCACAGGACCTCCGGCGCGAGTGAGACGATCTTCATGAACTTCTTGTCCCGGAGCTCGCGGGCGACGGGGCCGAAGACGCGGGTCCCCACGGGCTCCCCGGCCTCGTTGATGAGCACCGCGGCGTTCTGGTCGAAGCGGATGTAGGAGCCGTCGCGCCGGCGCTGCTCCTTGCGGCAGCGGACGATGACCGCCTTCACCACCTTCCCCTTGCGCACGGGGTCCGGGGCGTCGGGGGCCGATTCCTTGACGTTGGCCGTGATGACGTCACCCAGGCCCGCGTAGCGTCCCGTGGACCCTCCGACGGGCAGGATGCAGGAGATCTTCCTCGCCCCCGAGTTGTCGGCCACCTCGAGGATGGTCCGCATCTGGATCATGGTGTGCCTCCCTGGTCCCTAGGCCCTGGCCGCGTCGTCGCTGAGGGCGGCCCTGGCCACGATCTCCTCGACGCGCCAGCGCTTGTGCCTCGAGAGCGGGCGCGTCTCCACGATGCGCACGGTGTCGCCCTTCTTCGCCCCGAGGTCGTCGTGGGCCATGAAGGTGGACGTCCGCTTGATGGTCTTGCGGTAGACGTCGTGGCGCACCAGGCGCACCACGGCCACCACGACCGTCTTCTGCATCCTGTCGCTCACGACGACGCCCACCTGCTCGTTGCGTCGCCTCTCGGCGGCCTTGACTTGCTGCGGCTGCTCCATCTCGCTAGGCCCTCTTGCCCTTCTCCCCGAGGATGGTTTTGAGGCGGGCGATGTCCCTCCGCGTCTCGCGCATCTTCAGGGCGTTGTCGAGCTGTCCCACGGCCTTCTGGAGCCGCAGCCGGAACAGCTGCTCCCGGAGCTCCTTCTCCTTGGCCCGGACGTCCTCGACGCTCATCTCGCGAATGACCTCGGCCTTCACGACGCCACCCCCTCGCCCACCCGCGTCACGAACTTGGTCCTGACGCAGAGCTTGTGCGCGGCCAGGCGCAGGGCCTCGCGGGCTTCCTGCTCGGGGATCCCCTCCATCTCGTAGAGGATGCGCCCCGGCTTCACCACCATGACCCACGAGTCCGGCGCGCCCTTCCCCTTGCCCATGCGGGTCTCCTGGGGCTTCTTGGTGATGGGCTTGTCGGGGAACATGCGGATCCAGTTGCGGCCGTTCCGCTTGACGAAGCGGGTGATGGCGATGCGGCCGGCCTCGATCTGGCGCTGGGTCACCCAGCCGCACTCCAGGGCCTTCAGGCCGTAGTCACCGAAGGAGAGCTTGCTCCCGGTCCAGGCCTTGCCCTTCATCCTTCCGCGCTGCTGTTTCCTGAACTTGACCTTCTTGGGCATCAGCATGAATGCGTCCTCGCTCCGCCTTCCGCGTCATTGAGCACCTCGGCGGGAGTGAATCCCGCCTCGGTGGCCAAGGAGAGGCTCCGCTGCGGAAAACGCATCGAAATGCGTCCTCGCTCCGCCCTGGCCTCGGATCCCCTGCTCATCAGCACCATGCGCGTTCCTGCCTACAGTCCCTTGTTGGGCCGCAGGGCGTCCAGCTCGCCCTTGTAGATCCAGCACTTCACGCCGATCTGGCCGAAGCTCGTCCGCGCCTCGTGGAAGCCGTAGTCGATGTCGGCCCGCAGGGTGTGGAGCGGGAGCTGCCCGTGGAGGTACCACTCGGAGCGGGCGATCTCGGCGCCGTTCAGCCGGCCCGACACCCGCACCTTGATCCCCTTGGCGCCGAAGCGCAGGGCGGCGTCCACGGCCTTCCGCATGGCCCGGCGGAACGCGATGCGCTTCTCGAGCTGCAGCGCCACCGACTCCGACACGAGCTGCGCGTCCAGCTCCGGCTTCAGGATCTCCTGGATGTTGATGAAGACCTCCTTGCCGGTGCGCTTCTGGATCTCCTGCTTGAGCTTGTCCACCTCCTGCCCCTTGCGGCCGATGATGATGCCGGGGCGCGAGGTATAGATGCTCACCTTGAGCTTGTTGGCGGCGCGCTCGATCTCCACCCGGGAGACCCCGGCGTGGCTGAAGCGCTTCTTCAGCTCCTTCTTGAGCTGGATGTCCTCGAAGAGCAGGTTGGCGTATTCCTTCTCGGCGTACCAGCGGCTGCGCCAGGTCTTGTTGAAGCCCAGCCGGAACCCGATGGGGTGGACCTTCTGACCCATTACTTGGACTCCCTCTCCGAGATGTGGACCGTGAGGTGCGCGGAGCGCTTGATCACCCGGAAGGCCCGGCCCATGGGGGCGGGCCGCACGCGCTTCTGGGACGGTCCCTGGTCGGCGTAGCAGGCGCTGACGTACAGGTCGTCCTCGTCCAGGCGCCGCTTCTGGTTGCGGTCGGCCACGTTCACGGCGTTGGCGATGGCCGAGCGCAGGGCCTTCTCGATGTCCCGGGCCACGGACTTCCTGGTGAAGCGCAGGATCGAGAGGGCCTCGGAGGCCTTCTTGCCGCGGATCAGGTCCATCACCAGCCCCGCCTTCTGGGCCGACGTCCGGACGTACTTGGCTTTCGCGACTACCTCGAGCATCGACCCTTCTCCCTAGGACTTCGCGGGGGCGGGTGCGCCGGGCGCCGGCCCGGCGACCTTGGCCACCTTCTCCACCTTGGACGAATGGCCCCTGAACTGCCGCGTGGGCGAGAACTCCCCGAGCTTGTGGCCGACCATGTTCTCGGTGATGTAGACCGGGATGAACTTCCGGCCGTTGTAGACCGCCAGTGTGTGGCCCACCATCTCGGGCGAGACCGTGGAGCGCCGCGACCAGGTCTTGATCACCTTGCGGTCGTGGGCCGCGTTCAGCTCGTCGATCTTCCGGGACAGGTGGGCGTCGATGAAGGGCCCCTTCTTGAGCGATCGTGCCATGGCTACTTGCGCCTCTTGACGATGAACGGCTGGGTGCGTTTGTTGTTGCGGGTCTTGTAGCCCTTGGTGGGCTTGCCCCACGGGGTCACCGGGTGGCGGCCCCCCGAGGTCTTCCCCTCGCCGCCGCCGTGGGGATGGTCCACGGGGTTCATGGACACGCCGCGGTTGTGGGGCCGGCGGCCCAGCCAGCGATTGCGCCCGGCCTTGCCGATGGAGACGTTCTTGTGGTCGATGTTGCCCACTTGGCCCACGGTGGCGCGGCACTCGACGTGGACCTGCCGCACCTCGCCGGAAGGGAGCTTGATCTGGGCGTAGGTCCCCTCCTTCGCCACGAGCTGGGCGGCGCCGCCGGCGCTGCGCACCATCTGGCCCCCTTTGCCGGCCCTGAGCTCGATGTTGTGGATCATGGTGCCGGCGGGGATCATGCGGATCGGGAGGCAGTTGCCGGGGAGGATGTCGGCCCCCTCGCCGGAGACCACCGTCTGCCCCACCTTCAGCCCCTCGGGGCAGAGGATGTAACGCTTCTCGCCGTCCAGGTAGTGCAGCAGGGCGAGGAGCGCCGAGCGGTTGGGGTCGTACTCGATGGCCGCCACCTTGGCGGGGACGTCCTTCTTGTCGCGGCGGAAGTCCACCAGGCGGTAGCGCCGCTTGTGGCCGCCGCCACGGAACCAGATGGTGATGTGGCCCTTGTTGTTGCGGCCGCCGGTGCGCTTCCTGGGCTCGGTCAAGCCCTTCTCGGGCCGGGTCTTCGTGATCTCCTCGAAGGTGAGGGTGGTCATGAAGCGCCGCCCCGGGGACGTCGGATTGAATTGCTTGAGTGGCATTTTCTTAGGCCTGCTCGAAGAACTCGATCATCTTCTCGCCCTTCCTCAGGACGATGTACGCCTTCTTCCAATCGGGGCGCCGGCCGGAGTAGCGCCCCTGGCGCTTCACCTTCCCGTGGACCCGGGCCACCCGCACGTCGGCCACCTTGACCCCGAACAGGCTTTCCACGGCCTTCTTGATCTCGGGCTTGGTGGCGTCCCGGTGCACCTCGAAGCAGACCGTGTTCTGGAGCTCCTTGAGGTTCGTGGACTTCTCGGTGATCAGCGGCCGCCGGATCACGTCGTACAGGTTCTTCATGCTCTGCCTCGCTACGGCGTGAGCCGCTCCTCCAGCTTCGAGAGGGCTTCCTGGGTCACGACCAGGATCTTGCAGTCCAGCACGTCGTAGACCGTGAGGTGGGCGTCGTTCACGACCCGCAGGCCGGGGATGTTCCGGCCCGAAAGCACGAGCGCGTCGGCGGGCTCGTGGTCCACGATCACGGCCCGGCCCGCGATCCCCAGCTTGTCGAGGACGCCCTTCAGGACCTTGGTCTTCGGCGCGGCGAGGCTGAAGCCTTCGACCACCTTGAGGCTCCCCTCCTTCACGCGCTGGGAGAGCGCCGACCGCAGGGCGGCGGCCCGCGCCTTCTTGGGCATCGAGTAGGAGTAGTCCCGGGGCGTGGGGCCGAAGACCGTGCCGCCGTGACGCCAGAGCGGGTTGCGGGTCTCGCCGACCCGTGCGCGGCCGGTGCCCTTCTGCCGCCACGGCTTCCTCCCCGAGCCCGAGACGAGCGCCCGGTTCTTGGTCATGTGGGTCCCGCGGCGCCCGCCGGCACGGTGCTGCTTGACGGCCTCGTAGAGCAGGTGCTCGTTCACCCGGACGCCGAAGACCTCGGGGGACAGGGCGGTCTCCCGCACCGGCTTGTTGTCGGCGTCGTAGACCGAGACGTTCCCCGCCGCCGGGGCCTCCGGCTGCAGGGCGGGCTCGGCCGGCGCCGCGGCGGCCTCGGCCCTGGGCTTCGCCGCGCGCTTCGGGGCCGGCTTCGCCGCGGCCTTCGGCTTCTTCTCGGCCTTCCCCTTCTTCTTGCCCGTCGCCTTCTTCTCGGCCATGTCGCGTCCCCTCATCGCTTCCGGATGATCACGTACCCGCCGCCGGGGCCGGGCACCGCCCCGCGGACCACGAGGAGGTTGTTGCCGGCGTCCACGCGGACCACCACGATGTTCCGGACCGTGACGCGGTCCGTGCCCATGTGGCCCGCCGCCCGCGTGCCCTTGAGCACGCGGGAGGGGAAGGCCGAGGCGCCGATGGACCCGGGAGCCCGGTGGAACATGGAGCCGTGGGTGGCGGCGCCGCCGCGGAAGTGGTGGCGCTTGACGACGCCCTGGAAGCCCTTCCCCTTGCTGACGCCGGTCACCCTGACCTTCTCGCCGGCGGTGAACAGGTCCGCCAGCACGCGGTCCCCGACCTTCACCTCGGCCCCGTCCTCGACGCGGAACTCGCGGAGCACGCGGCACGGGGGAAGCCCCGCCTTGTCGAAGTGGCCCTTCATGGCCTTCGTGACGCGCTTCAGCTTGCGCGCCTCGACGAGGCCGAGCTGCACCGAGGAGTAGCCGTCCTTCCCCTTGGACTTCCGCTGCACCACGACGCAGGGCCCCGCCTGGATCACGGTGGCGGGGATGGCCCGGCCGTCCTCGGCGTAGACCTGCGTCATGCCGACCTTCCTGCCGATGATTCCCTGGACTGACATTGGTGTCCTCTAGCTCCCCGTCACCCTGAGTAGCTCCCCGTCACCCTGAGCGAAGCGAAGGGTCTGGTCACGGCCGCGTTCAGATCCTTCGCGATCGACGACCGGGACGGACGATCGCTCAGGATGACCGGCGCATTCGCGCCGGTCACTTGGAGTGCTCCTTGCCGAAGGCCTTGATCTCGACGTCCACTCCGGCCGGCAGGTCGAGCTTCATCAGGGCGTCCACGGTCTGGGGGGTGGGCTCGAAGATGTCGAGGAGCCGCTTGTGGGTGCGGATCTCGAACTGCTCGCGGCTCTTCTTGTCCACGTGGGGGGAGCGGTTCACGGTCCAGCGGTTCTTCACCGTCGGCAGAGGGATCGGCCCCGCCACCCGGGCGCCGGTGCGCCGGGCCGTGTCCACGATCTCGCTCGTGGACTGGTCCAGGATCCGGTAGTCGTACGCTTTGAGCCGGATGCGGATCTTCTCGTTCAACATCATAAGTAATGCGTCCTCGCTCCGACTCTCTCTTCACTGAGCACCTCGCCGGGAGTGAATCCCGTCGAGGTGATCTGGAGGAAAGTCTCCGCTGCGGAAAACGCCTCCCTTTCCTCTCCCCTACTCGATGATCTCGGTGACGGTGCCGGCCCCGACGGTGCGGCCGCCTTCGCGGATCGCGAAGCGCAGCCCCTTCTCCATCGCGATGG
>Ga0210377_10005492_pt1 | contig 10406 bp, 10 predicted proteins | sample PLM4_65_b1redo_FD_155480 | JGI IMG/M metagenome (GOLD analysis project Ga0210377, IMG submission 155480) | Groundwater sediment microbial communities from an aquifer in East River, Colorado, USA - PLM4_65_b1 redo | ecosystem: Environmental > Terrestrial > Soil > Riparian zone | place: USA: East...
TCAGAAGAACTGCCGGATCGAAATTTTCCGAATTGCGTCTTCGAGTTCTCCCGGATCAACTCTTTGAATATGCAGAGTTCCTTTGCGTCCTTCGCGTGCTTTGCGGTTGAACTGCACTATCCGGGCTGAGTCCCCAGCGCATGGACAGCTTCCTCTTGTATCTCGGCATAGCCACTCTGTTGTTCTGGGTCGCCATTGGCATTGAGCTTGGCCTCGGCAATCGCTCGATTCGATTTCTGAGGGACCTTCCTCTGCCGGCAGAGCCTCCATCCCGCAGGGTGTCGATCATTATCCCGGCTCGGAATGAGGAACGGAACATCGAGGAAGCGTTACAGTCTGTTCTCAGGCTGGAGTACGGGAACCGGGAGATCATCGTGGTCAATGACCGGTCAACGGACCGGACCGGCGCTATTCTGGGCAGAATCGCAAGAGCTTATCCCGCGCTTCGCGTCGTCCACCTGACAGAGCTGCCCCCGGGCTGGCTGGGGAAAAATCACGCCCTGCATTGCGGTGCACAACAGGCGAGTGGAGACCTCCTCCTCTTTACAGATGCCGACGTCGTCATGCAGCCTTCCGGTGTGAGCAGGGCTGTGGGCTACATGGTCGGACACCGGCTTGACCATCTCGCCATCGCCCCGGACGTGCGAATGCCTGGGGTGCTGCTGGAATTGTTCGTGGGGGCATTCGGGATCTTCTTTTCCCTGTACGCTCGACCATGGAGGGCCAAGGACCCAAAGAGCAAACGGTATATCGGCATCGGAGCGTTCAATCTGGTGCGAAGAGACGTGTATCAAGCTGTGGGCGGGCATCAGGCGATCGCGATGCGGCCGGACGACGACATCAAGCTGGGAAAGCTCATCAAGAAGCACGCATACCGCCAGGAGTTCCTGTTCGGGACGCAGATGATGCACGTGGAATGGTACGCTTCCCTGGGAGAGCTCATTGACGGGCTGATGAAGAACGCCTTCGCTGGAGTTGAATACAACGTCTCGGCGATCATCGGCGCCTCGCTCGCACAATTCCTGTTGAATGTGTGGCCGGTCTTCGGCATCCTCCTTACGCACGGAGCAACCCGAGTCATCAATGTCTTCGTTGTGCTGGTGATCATCGCCGTATGCGCGGATACGGCGAAGTTTCATAACGTCATTCGATGGTTCGGCATCGGTTTTCCGATTGCCACGCTGCTTTTCATCTACATCATGTGGCGGGCTATGCTGACCGCCATCTTCAGCCAGAGCGTGCACTGGCGAGGAACGCGCTACTCCCTGGCCGAGATGAAGGCCAACAAGGTCTGAAGGCGCCACGTCACGTGCACGGGCATTGCGCATTCGGTTCGGGGTGGGAAGGCGGCCGGGTGTGCGACAAGGTTGTAGGTCCGGAGATCTAACTCACTTTCCGTTTTTCAGGGTCTGGTGTTATTGACGTTGACTACGAGGATTATCACTGAGGTGGCGTATGAAGATGCACAATCCGCCCCATCCTGGTGAGGTGTTGCGGGAACTGTGCCTTGAGCCGCTTGGGCTGAGTGTCACCCAGGCGGCCCGAGCGCTGGGTGTCAGCCGCAAGACCCTGTCGAGCATTCTGAACGGCCGGGCGGGTATCAGCCCGGAAATGGCGGTCCGTTTGTCGATCGCTTTCAGCACGACAGCCGAAAGTTGGCTGAGGCAGCAGGTGCAGTACGACTTGGCCAAGGCTGAGGCGAAGCGCAGATCTTTCCGGGTCAAGAAACTCGCGGCTGCATGATCAACCGGATAGGACCGGATACCGGATAACCGGAGACAGGAAACTGGGTGCGGCCATGCGGGGTCATCACGCGCAGACGCATGATAACAACTTGCCCTACTTGGCAACGGATTCCAAGAAGAATCCTACCGCGAGGGGGGGGTCATCCATTGCCATGCGACGGTCCGAGGAGACAAGTATAATAAGTATCCATCGTCCCCCATTACACAACCACAACAACGTTGAATCGAAGGGGCAATCAGTTGTAGACAAGAGGGTCGCTCGCCCCTATTTCTTCTTCAAGTATTGATCAAACCATTCGATCGCCATTCTTGTGGCTGGCTCACGACTCTTCGTGTAGATCTCATAGTGGGTTCCGGGGACCACCTCGTATCGGACAGGGACCCGGTTCTTCAGAAGCCCATGGAGAGCTTTGCCGTGTTCGTTCGTTTTAAATAGCTCTTCATTTTCAGCATCGATGATAAGGACCGGGATCTTCAAACGATCGGCAAAGTCGATTGGATGGGAGGCGGCCATTCTTACGTAATTGGGGATGCCTTTCTGCCCCTTCAATCTATCGGTATCCGGCGGAAGCTGGTCCATCGCACTGCGCGCACGCGCAATCGCCTGCCGCGTCACTTTTTCTGTCGATATCCATCGGTGATGTAGCGAGGGCACTTGGATCACAATGGACTTCACACGGCCGTCCTGGGCCGACACAGAGACCACATTCCCGCCGCCGAGACTCGTTCCCCAAAGCCCTATCCGGTCGGGGTCGACCATCGGTTCCCCGCTGATAAAATTAATGGCGCTCACGATGTCCTCGGTCTGGTCGCGCCGATCGACGATTTCCCGCACTGTCCGGGCGCGCACCGTCACCTCGCCGTTTTCATCTGGTTTCGGCGCAGGGCCCGTGATGATGAGGCGGCTGTCGCTGTCTCCCCAACCCCGATAGTCGAACGTGAGCACCACATATCCTGCTCGGGCAAAGGCCGGCGCATAACCACGACTGAGGTCGGCCCGCAGTCCTCCCCAGCCTGGACACAGGATGATGGCCGGAAGATTATCGCCGGCCCGTGCCCCCTTCGGATAGAAGAGATCCGCTGCAAGCCGCGTGTAATCGCTCCAGATGTCCACATGACGAGACTCGATCTCGGCCGTCTGTGCTGCCCCGGCTTCACTTGGGCCGGCGAGCAGTGTCGCAGCAAGCAAAACGATAAGGAGCATGACGCTCCTTGGGGATGTTGGCTTACGCTTCACGCTCTTTCCTCCTGGATGCCTTTCTGCACTGTCCCAACCGCTCTTCAAGTAACCCTCTCACAACCTCACACCTTGACTGATTGCTTTCCGCCTCCGAAAGGGCACCTCTGATGTGGTCGGCAAGCTCCGTATCGTCCATGATGTTCCGTACCCAGGCCTCGAGGTCTCCGAAATCGAGTCGGGGGTGTTGATGGTTGAAAAATGAGACAACTTCCTCGAACCGGTACATTGTTACAAGCGTGGGGCCTGAACACTGTCGTACACTGTATCCCTCGAAGCGGTCTTCGAAGCTCACCTCACGAAATACCTGTCGTGCCAATCGCCTGGAAGGCTCCTTCAGCGCACCCATATTGTCAGATCCCTATCCTTTTTTGCTTTTCCAACTCCTGGGCAACGGCGCTCAGGCCGAGCCCCTCCAACGTCTTCTTCGTCGGCCATCCGGTTCTGGTATCCCATCCTTCGAGCTGATAAAACCTCGTCTTGAATTCCTCGAACTTCGCGCGGTCGAGCCGCCGGCCGTTGACCTGGATGTACTTCCATGCCCCCTTCTCTCTGCCGGGCAGAAAGTACCACGCATACTTGCCGATTCCGCCAAAGGGCACGTCGTAGATGTAGTCCGCGAAGTGGACCATGTCTCTGTGTCTGCCCTGAAGACTCCAGATGGCGTTGTCGAGGTTCCAGATCTTCCTTCCTCGCTCCATGCCGTCTCGGAAGGTCAGCCCTTTGCCGGTCACCGCATTATAGAATCTCGGCTCGCCTTCCCCCGTGAGGCCCTGGTAGCTCGGGGCTTTCGTATTGAGGAAATCGGGCCAGCGCTGATCGCAAAAGAGCGCTGACTGTTTCCAGAACCGCGTGTAGTGCCTGTGCCAGACGACGAGTTTCGCCATGTGTTCGGAGTAGATGTTCTCGTCGCTGAAATCGAGCATGAGGGGATTGTTCTCGTACGGAACCAATTTCTCCGCATAAATCTTCACTACCATTTCTGCCGACGGTTGCGGCGTCCTCCCTGCCCAGATGGCGCCGCTTGGATACCAAAAGAGGGAATTGAAATCATGCTCGTTGATGTCCCGGTCGCCCAGTATTGAACCGTATCCCCACTCGACCTCTGCCCTCGGGTCGTAACCATGTTCGGGAAGGCCCCAGTACGGATACGGAAGGACGCCGCTCTTCAGGTCGGTCTCGAGTCTTCCCCACCGCTTGGCCGCCCTGTAGAATCCTTCGGCAAAGTCGTTTCCAATGCCCCTTCTGTACGCGATCAGCGTGAGCAACTCCTCGGCGAATTCGAACTCCCCGATCTTTCGGAAATCGAGGTTACAGTCGATAGCTTTGCCCCGGCCGAGGACCCCCATTCTCACGAGGGCCCGAATATAGACCAGTCCTTGCGACGCCTCATAGGCATTGATGCCGTATTTCTGCAGGAGATCAGTGGCCATGTATGCTGCCGAAGTCTGTTTCCCTCCGTGTTTGGCTTTATCGTAGCCGGCGTAGAACGCTGATTCATCGCAGATGGATTCATTCCCCAAACCGGAAGCGGCCCGCTCTTTGCAACCTGTATTGCAGCCGATGCAGGCGTTGAGTCTTGCGTTTTCCTGTTGATCCCAAAAACGGTTCTGCGGTCTTCTGTAGCCGAACCGCGACCACCAGGATGGATCGGGATTCTCGATATCGAGGCCATATTTCTGCTTGGCCCAGAGGCGCGCCTCGATCAATCCTTTGGGGTCTGCGATCCGAACACCTCCTGTGCCGACGACGCTGATGGCCTTGAGGTTCTTGGAGCCCCATATGCCGCCAAACCCTCCCTGGCCGGATGCATTCCCCGCATCATGGATGAGGCACCCCATTCTGCTGAGGTTCTCACCGGCAGGGCCGATGGTCAGTATTGCAGGACGCTGCGTGGTTCGTTTTTCGTCGTCGGTGTCCTTCACGTTTACCCAACTCTTGTAGCCTCCCTCGCTCATCTCACGCCAGATGGTCTCCTGGGTTCTCCAGGCATCGAGCCCCCACAACCTCCTGGCATCTCTAATCTCCACATCCCCGTTTCGGATGTCTATCCACACCGGATTTGTTGCCCTACCTTCAAGGACGATGCCGTCCCAGCCCGCATATTTCAGCATGGCGCCAAATCTTCCGCCGAAATTGCTCCGAGTAAACCATTCGATGGGGGAAGAGTGCGCACCGATTCCCTGCACTTCTGTCCGGGATGAGGCTCCTGGTACGAGCGTTCCCGAAAGGGGGGAAGTCATAATCGTGACGATGTTTCTCGGATCGAAGCCGGTTATGGCCTTGTCCGGCACGAGGTCCCAGAAGAGGGCTGAGCCAATACCATGGCCACCGCCCCACTCTTCATAATCCTTGGTGTCGATCGTTGAGGTGTTCCTGCTTGTGAGATTGACTCTCAGGATCTTTCTCGCATATCCACTCATCTCAGCCGCTCTCCCAGATAATCCTGTTGTCAATCCGTAGGAAATCCGAGCTTCTTCCAACCGCTGCCTCTCAGGTTGACGTTATACCCGCCCTCGCCCCTCTGCTCGGGTATCGTCTTCGTGAACTTAAGAGCACCAAGGGCGCAGACCTCCACGCACGCCTGCTTCCCGCCGGGGCCTCCTTTTTGACCCCAGAAAGGACTGTCCGCACACAGGTCACATTTCTCGGCATGTCTTTCTTCAGAATTCCACAAGGCCCTACCCGGACTATAGGGGCAAGCCTGAGTGCATGCCTTGCAGCCAATGCATTTCGTGCTATCCACCCGTCTCACATTTCCGTTTCGCCCATCGATATGGAGAGCCCCGACGGGACAGACTTTGACACATTCAGGATCCACACACTGCCTGCATTGCGCCATGGTCAGGTCGTCGGGAAATTTCTCAAATGAGTTCTGCAGTATCTGAATGCGCGCCAGAGAAGGGCCGATCCTCCCATGATGCACCAACGAGCAGGCGAGCATGCATGACAGACAACCCTGGCACTTCTTCGTATCGACAAGAAGGTATCCCTCTGAGGCAGGGAGTGCAGCTATGGCATCATCTACCCATATGATCTTGGCGAAGAAGTCACCGATCCCGGCTCCGATAGCCGCTGTCCCGGTGAGTTTGATGAACTCGCGGCGAGAAACAGGGGCGAGAACCTTTTTCTGTTTTTTCTTTGTGGTGCCCACGTTGGGATGTCCCCTAACCGTCTCGTGCTCACCAGATAGGAAAACCAGAATCAGATAGGAAACTGGAAACGGGGTCCGGCTCGCGGCTGGTCACCAATCCGGGCGGGCGACCGGGGCGATGGCCGAGCCGGGGACAAGAACCGGGGGAAACCAACGTCGGCGGGGACGCTACCAACGGCGGGTGGGTCTGTCAAGCGGAATTCAAACGGAATCTGGTGAAGCCTGGGCGACGGGGACCCCGCCTGGGACAGACCGGGCCATCCGCCTTCCGGCTACGCGGTCACAGGATCGGGGCCGGGGAGGTCGTCCAAGACCCGTTCGGAGGACCACGCACGGGGCGGGTCACCCGCCAGGCCCTGGGTCTGGTCGGGGGGCGCTCGGAGGCTCGCCGCTCGGGTGGGGAGGCCCAGGTGGTCGAGGCTTCGTCGCGAGCTCAGCCGAGCGGCGTGCCCAATGGTGGCCTGGGTGAACTGGTCGTCGGTGACGACGAACTCGCGGGCGTCGGCGAACGCCGCCGGCTGCGATCGATCCAGGTAGGCCGCGAAGGTCAGCGCCGACAGCCGCTCGCCAAAGCTCGCCGCCAGATCGAGGCCGCGCGGCGGGCAATGGCGCAGGAGGTGAATGCCCTGCAGCGCTTCGTGCAGGCGCGCCAGCATCTCGTCGACGTCGCGGCGGGTCCGGGCACGCCGGCGGCCCGAGGTCAGCGCGTCCACGGCCGCCCGATGACGCCGGGCAATCGCGTCGAATGAGCGCTCGTAGAGCGTGTCGCCACGCTCGGCCAGTCGCGCGGCGTCGAGGAGCTGATTCGTGACGCCCTGAAACGCTGGGACCACGACGGTCACGCGCTCGCGGCGCGCTTCGTCGAGGACGATCCGGCCGACGTCCCGGAGATGGCTGGGGGTGGCGATCGCGGAGTGCACCATCCGGCGGACTGAAAGGGAAGGGCGGCTTTCGCGGTTCAGCAGGAGGAAGGGGTTGGTCCGGTCCGGGGGCTTTACTCCAGGGCGTGAAGCCGGCGCAACATCTCCGGCTGCAGCAGGAACCGGCGGCCGGACCTCTTCCAGAACGCCTTGAGCGGCCCCCTCATCGCGGCGTGCTGGCGGGCCCGCCGGCTCTCGCTGGTGAACCGCTTGTAGATGCCGTAGCGGACCTGGCCCTGCGGGTCGATCACGACCGTGCAGCCGCCGTTCATGTCGAACAGCTCACCCTCGCGCTGGATCGTGCACGACTGCGTGACCTCACCGACCAGGTCGAACAGGATGCGCCCGTCAGGCGCTGCCCGCCGCGTCACGCGCACCGACTGCACCAGCGGCGGCGACGCCTGCGTCACGCCCTTCGGCAGGGGCGCGCCGGGCGCGACGAGCTGGAACACCCGCGCGTGCTTGGGGTCGGTCACGAAATTTCCGAGCGCGCGGGCCTGGCGCCGCAGCTCCGTCGCATCGGCCGGCCGGCCCGGCTCGCCGTCGAAGCGGAGCTTCCTGAAGGCCAGGCCCTGGACGCGGAGGGTACTGTCGGGCGACTGCCACCGCACGGCGTCCTCGGTCATGAACTTCACGTGATCCGGAAAAATGTGGCGGCGCCGGAACGATCGCATGAGCGCTTCGCGAAAGCCCCACTTGTCGCTCTTCTCCAGATCGCCGTCGGCGGTGATGAGCGCCCGCAGATACTCGCCGAGCTCCATGTCGGCCGGCGGGCAGTAGTCGATCGCCCGGATGCAGATGTTGAGGAACTGGCCGGCCACGTCGCCGGCCTCCTGCGCGATCGCCTTGACCAGCGCGTCGTTGAGCGGCACGCGGCCGGGCGCCTGCGGGTCCAGTCCCGCGATCCGGAAGAAGCGCTCCGTCTTGCGCCGGACGATCGTCGTGAACGCCTCGAAGACCGCCGACACCAGCACCGACCCCAGCGCATGCGGCTCCAGATCGGGGTCGTAGCACTTCGGCCTGTTGTCTTTCGAGGGCAGCGCGTCCGAGTCGAACCCCGCCACGCCGTCCAGATCCACCCCCGACCTGAGCGCGGCGGCGCGCGCAGACTTCGAACGGGCGTACCCGAACTCGCGCGCCAGATCGCTGAGGAGCGAGGCGCGCGTCAGCGAGCCGCCGGCCTCCCGAATCGCCTTCTCGACGACATCCGCGTAGGTGAAGTGGAGAAACAGCGCGACGATGTCGGAGAACCCCTCGTGGAAGGCCGGTACGTCCACGTTGGTTGGATCCATGAAGGACGTGCGCAGTCCGTCGAGCAGCGCGTGGGTCGTTTCGTGCGCCACGACATCGTGGCTGAGCGCCGTGCAGATCAGACCCTCCGGCACGACGAACCCGGCCGGCTCGCGGCGCGCCTTGAAATAGCCGAACGACAGGTCGCCGGCTTCGCGGCTGTACCCGGCGTTGGGACCGGGGAAGCCGAAGGGCCGCACGACGAGTCGCAACGGCTCCCCGGCGGGCGGCGCCGTGGCCCACGCGATGTCGCGCCCGAGCGCCCGCTTGAACGCGGCGTACGTCAGGCTGCAGACCGCGTAGACCATCTGCAGGTGGAACCGTCCGTTCGCCGGGGTCGGCGCCAAGCCGCTCGAGAGCAGCAGGTCGGGATCGTCCAGGTTCAGGGGCTCGGCTTTGAGCGGGGCCGGCGCACCCTCCCAGCTCACCTTGAAGAGCGACCCGACCGGGCCCGGCGCGAGCTTCTCGTAGGGGACGAACACCGTTGCCACCCCGCCCAGGCGGTCCGAGACCGACGGGTCGAGCGTGTAGATGCGGAGCGGACGCACGAGCGGCGCGTGAGGGTCGCGCTCGAAGGGGCGGACCGACGCCTGCAGGGCGACCCGGTCGCTGATGTCGTAGCGTTTGATGGGAGGCGGCGTTTTCACGTTGGCCATAGGATTCGGCGACTGCTCAGCCCGCCGGCTCCGCGCGGCGGATCCGCACGACGAGGCGCGCGGGCGACCGCTTGACGACACGCAGCTCGTTGCCGGCCGCGCCCGCGCGGATCACGAGCGCGCCGCCCTCCTCGCGCCAGCTCGCCGGCTGTTCGACCAGGCGGTCGTCGGGCCCCCCGACGAAGAAGCGCGCGGAGCCGTCCCGACCGAGCTGGAGCCGCTCTCGGGGCCGGCGCGACAGGGGAATGTCGTCGCCTTCGGGTCGATACACGGCGCCTTCGGCCGTGTCCTCCTCGAAGACGTGGACCCAGCGCGTCGCGAACAGCGGATCGGGGTCCGCGCGCTTGGCTGGCACTGTCTCCCCCCGCGCGCTACATCAGACCACCGCGCGCGGTCTCGAGCGCGGTGCGCATGCGCAGCACCTGCTGCATGGTAAACATGAACATCGCCTTGTCGTCGGTGTAGTCCATGTAGTTCACGAACATGTCGCCGTTGGGGCCGTTGTTGCAGGTGACCACCGGCCAGGTGGGCGTGCCGAAGTTAGGGCCGGCGCAGTTGGGTGTGTCGGCCACGACATCCGAGCCGCTGCAGTCGGGCGTGTCGCCCCAGATGTGTCGGAGGTTGAAGTAGTGACCCACTTCATGCGTCGCCGTACGCCCCTTGTTGAAGGGCACCTGCGCCGTGCCGATCGTCCCGAACGCCTTGTAGTTGATCACGACCCCATCGGTCGCCGACGGACCGCCGGGGAATTGCGCGTAGCCGAGCAGCCCGCCGGTCAGCGCGCAGACCCAGAGGTTGAGATGCGTCTTCGGGCTGAACGGCGCAATGCCGCCCGTCGAGGCCTTCTTGACGCCGTCGTCGAAGGTGAAGCCGTTCTTGGTGGTCTTGGTCCGCGTCACCTTCACGACCTTGAACTGCATGCGCCCGTCGCTGATGAGCCCGACCCACGGCGCCGGCGTCTGGCTCTTGTCGGGGTTGGTCGCGCGAAAGTCCTTGTTCATGGCTGCAATCTGGCTGTTGATCTGCGCGGCTGAGATGTTCTGCTCGTCGGTCTTGTACACCACGTTGACGACCGTCTTGATGACGACGAGCTTCGACTTCGCCAGATCAACCCCCGTATCGCGGCGCCGGGACGTCGCGCCCTCGAGCCGCATCTGGTTCGCGCGGAAGGACGGGTGCTTCTCGAGCAGCATCATGTGTGCGGCCATCGCCCCGCACGATCGGCGGAGCTTCGTGCCGGGAGACTTCTTTTTCGCCATCGCAGTCCTCCTCTGTGAATGCCGTCTCAGCGGCGACGGCCGGCCTTGCGAGGTGGAGCCTCAGAGCATCCGCTACGTCGCAAGAACGGTCAAGAGCGGAAACGTCCGGTCCTCACTGCAACGTCGCCTCGCGCACTGATGAGTC
>Ga0210377_10005493_pt1 | contig 10406 bp, 8 predicted proteins | sample PLM4_65_b1redo_FD_155480 | JGI IMG/M metagenome (GOLD analysis project Ga0210377, IMG submission 155480) | Groundwater sediment microbial communities from an aquifer in East River, Colorado, USA - PLM4_65_b1 redo | ecosystem: Environmental > Terrestrial > Soil > Riparian zone | place: USA: East...
CAGCGCCTGGGTGCGGGCGCTGACCTCGGCGACCGCGCACGGGTTGCGCAACGCGCAAACCACCATGATCGCGCCGCCCGCCGCCGCGGAACGCATCCTGGGCTGCGAGGCCTACGGTATCGAGCCCGATTCCGCTTTGATCAAGTACGAGCGGCTGCCCGGCGGCGGTTTCCGCAAGATGGTCAATCGCCATGTGGCGCCGGCGCTCGCCAAGCTCGGCTACCGCGCCGACGAGATCGGCGCCATGGTCGCGCACATCGCGGGGCACGGCACGCTCGACGGCGCGCCCGGCATCGATCATCGCGCGCTGCGGGCGCGCGGCTTCACCACCGCGGCGCTGCAGGCGCTCGAGGCCTCGATCGGAAGCGCGCTGGACATCCGCTACATCTTCAATCAGTGGACCCTGGGCGAGGAGTTCTGCACCCGCGGCCTCGGCCTCTCCGCGCGCGACCTCGACGACTACACGTTCGACATGCTGACGACGCTCGGTTTTTCGGAATCCGAGATCGAGGCCGCCAATACGTGGAGCTGCGGGGCACAGTCGTTGGAAGGCGTGAAGGGCATCGATGCCGCCCATCTCGCGGTCTTCGATACCCCGCGCACGCAGGGCACGGGCAAGCGGAAGCTCGCCTGGTCCGCCACGTTGCGCATGATGGCGGCGGTGCAGCCGTTCCTTTCGGGCGGCGTCGGACGCACGCTCGTCATGCCGGCCGAGGCGACGGTGGAAGACTGTGCGCGCGCGCTATGGAGCGCCTGGGGCCTCGGTCTCAAATCGCTGATGGTCGCGAGAGAGAGCGACCCGATCACGCTCGCCGATTCGCCCACGCGCACGGTAGAAGAGACGAGCTCGACATCGGTTCATGGGTCGGGTGCGTTGCGTGATCGCCTGGTCGTCATCGACGGCGGAGAACGCCCCTTGACCACGCCCACGACCAATTCGCAAACGACGATCCAACCGCCGACCGCATTCGGCGGCACGTTGACGACGTCGTCGCAAGCCCTCGCGATCGCACTGACCGCCCGCGACGTCGCGGTCGGCGCGGCGGTCGCCCTACGAGAAGACCCTCAAGAGACGTGCAGGAGCGAGAGCGCGGACCATCGCTGCCCGTCCTGCGGAAACTTCGCACCTCCTGGTGCGAGGTGCGGCGTTTGTGGATCCGTCCACGGAGGCCGCTAGCGGCGTTCTTCGGAACGTCGTTTGTCTGACGTTGCGTCTCCCTGAACCTCGGGGGGTGCGTCTAATCGCACCCCCCATTTTTATTCGCCGCAGAACCCGTCATGGCCGGGCAGCACCCGGACTCCCGGGCGCGTGACCCGGCCATCCGTTTTCCGTAAGGTAGATCACCGGGTCACGCCGCTTCGCGGCGGCCCGGTGATGACGAGTGCGAGGGGAGACATAGATGGCCGGCAAGATCGAAGCGCGTTTGAAGGAGCTCGGGATCACCCTGCCGGCGGCGCCGGCGCCGCGCGCCAACTACGTGCCCTGGGTGGTGACGGGAAACCTCGTCTTCATCGCGGGGCAGGTGTCGCGGCTGGACGATGACGGCGTCTACGGCAAGCTCGGCGCCGGGCTCGGCATCCCCGAAGGCCAGAAGGCCGCACGCTGGTGCGCGCTCAACATCATCGCGCACCTGAAATCGGCCTGCGGCGGCGACCTCGATCGCGTCAAGCGCGCGGTCAAGATCGGCGGCTTCGTCAACGGCGCGCCCGACTTTCCGGACTCGCCCACCGTCATGAACGGCTGCTCCGACCTCATGGTCGAGATCTTCGGCGAGGCGGGCAAGCATGCGCGGTTCGCGATCTCGGTCGCCTCGCTCCCGGCCAATACGGCGGTCGAGGCCGACGCGGTGTTCGAGATCGCCTGATGCCCGACGGCGGCGACAGCGTCACGATCAAGGTCGTCGACGAGATCGATGCGGTTGCCGCCGCCGACTGGGACGCCTGCGCCGGTCCCGATAATCCTTTCGTCAGCCACGCTTTCCTGAAGGCGCTGGAGGATTCGGGCGCGGTCGACGCCAAGACGGGCTGGCTGCCGCAGCACCTCGTCATGGAGGACGCGAAGGGCCACGTGATCGGCTGCGTGCCGGCCTACATCAAGAGCCATTCCTACGGCGAATACGTGTTCGACTGGGGCTGGGCCGAGGCCTTCGAGCGCGCCGGCGGACGCTACTATCCGAAGCTTCAGGTCTCGGTGCCGTTCAGCCCGGTGACCGGACCACGCCTATTGGTGCGTCCGGGCGGCGACACGGCGGCGCGCCGCAACGCGCTGATCACCGGGCTCATGGAGGTGGCGAAGCGCGCCAGGGTGTCGTCGCTGCACATCACCTTCCCGACCGAGGAAGAATGGAAAGTGCTGGGCGAGGCCGGGCTGATGCAGCGCGTCGGGCAACAGTTCCACTGGCACAATCGCGGCTATTCGACCTTCGACGATTTCCTGGCCCAGCTCACCTCGCGCAAGCGCAAATCGATCCGGAAGGAACGGCGCGAAGCCAATGCCGAGGTGAAGATCGAGACGCTGAGCGGCGACGATCTCAAGCCGAGGCACATGGACGCATTCTACGAGTTCTACATGAACACGGTCGGGCGCAAATGGGCCAACGACTACCTCAACCAGGGCTTCTTCCGCCGGCTGCAAGCGACGCTCGCCGACAAGATCGTTCTGGTATTGGCGAGCCACGACGGCGACTACGTCGCGGGCGCGATCAATCTATGCGGCTCCGACACGCTGTTCGGGCGCAACTGGGGCTGCTCCGAGCGGTTCCGCATGCTCTATTTCGAGTGCTGCTTCTACCGCGCCATCGATTACGCCATCGAGCACAAGCTGCCGAAGGTGGAGGCCGGCGCGCAGGGGCCGCACAAGATCAGCCGCGGCTACCTCCCCTCCCCCACCTACTCGGCGCACTGGATCCGCGATCCGAACTTCCGTACCGCGGTCGCGGATTTCGTCAAGCGCGAGCGGCGCCAGATCGAGTACCAGATGGAGGCACTCGAAGAAGAGCGCTCGCCCTACCGCCACGACAATCCGGGCGAGGGGTAGCGCCACGAAAAACTTGTCATCCCGGGCGCGATGCAGCGCGGAGCGGTGCATCGCAGACCCGGGACCCATCTTTTTTTAAGTGGGCTGGATCCCGGCTCTCCCCGCCGTTCAAGTCGGCGGGGAGAGCCGGGATGACAACCGGAGTCACGCGTTCGACCTTCCCTCTTCCTCCGAATAGTTGATCGGCTGGAAATTCGGCAGCGGGGTCGGGATCTCGAACGACTCCTTCGCGAACAGGTCTTCGATCCGGGGCCGCGGTCCGGTCAGGATCTGGTCGTGCACGTAACCGATCAGCGTGTCGTAGTTGCGCTTGTTGAGCTCGGAGAAGCCGAACTCCCACGGGTCGCGCCCGCCGAAGAAGCGCCGCTCCTGCTCCCAGTATGTGCGGTACCAGGCGAGCGGCACGATGCGCGGGTTGAGGAGGCGCTGATAGGCGATCTGCTTCGATTCTTCGAAGGCGTTGATGAGGCTTTCGACGATCCAGGGGTGCTTCGCGACGATCTTGGTCGGCACCGTGGTGACGTGCATGATCGGGAAGAAGCCGGTGCGCTTGAAGTAGTCGGCCTCGACCTTCTCGTAGTCCGGCCAGAGCCGCCCGACGCGCGGATCGCCCTCGCCGATCATCTTGGTGATGGAGGGCGAGATCACCCCTTCAACCTCGCCGGTCAGCAGCATGTCGTAGGCAATTCGGCCCTTCGGCGTCACCTCGATCTTCATCTCCTTCGGCGCGTGCTCGACCTGGTCGTCGGTGCGGTCGATCACCCAGGTGACCGAGCGATGCGGCACGCCCGCCTCCTCCAGATAGCCGCGCATCCAGTAATTCGCCGCGGCGCCGATCGAGACCGAGCCGATCCGCTTGCCGATCAGGTCCTTGGGCTCCCGCACCTTCGCCTTGTTGACGTAGATGAAGCCGTGGCGGAAGCGGCGGTGCAGGAACACCGGGATGGCCGTGATGTCGTCGCGCCCGTGCGCCTTCTGCACCACGTAGTGCCCGCCGTTGAACTCGTTGATGTCGCAGGCCTTGCCCGCCGCGACGCGGTCGTGGATCGAGGCCGTGCCGGGATAGCCGCCGATCTGCAGCTCGATCCCCTTGGGCTGGACCAGCCCTTCCTTCAGCGCGCGCACGATCTCGTAGGAGCCGGTCATCATCGAGAGCTTGAGCTTGCCTGCCGCGCGTCGTGAGCTCGTCTTTGCGCTCTTCGCTGCACGCGTGACCTTGCGGCGCGCGGTCTTGGGCCGCGCCGTCTTTGTGACCCTCCTTTTGGGCTTTCTCGCCATTGCGCCTCTCGAAATGTGTAGGGGCGGATCAAGGATCCCGCCCGCATGACTCGAACTCTCACTCGGCGCTATTCTACACGTTCCGACGCGAACGCGCGTTTCAGAACCCCAACCTACGCAGGACGCCGCCCCATGATCACCAACCGCGATTCTGGCACCACGATCGACGAGATCGCGCCAGGCATCTACCGCATCAGCACCCCTGTGAGCGTCGTGCCGGGCGGCTTCACCTTCAATCAGTATCTCATCCTCGACGACGAGCCGCTGCTGTTCCACACGGGGTTGCGGCGCACGTTTCCGCTCGTGCGCGAGGCCGTCGCGGCAGTCATGCCCGTCGAGCGCCTGCGCCATGTCTCGTTCTCGCACTACGAGGCGGACGAGTGCGGCGCTCTGAACGAGTTCCTGGCCGCAGCACCCAACGCCGCGCCGCTGTGCGGTGAGGTCGCGGCGATGGTGTCGGTCGGCGATATGGCAGATCGGCCGCCGCGCGCGATGAAGGACGGCGAGCTCGTCTCGCTCGGCACGCACAAGGTGCGCTGGTTCGCCACGCCCCATTTGCCGCACGCCTGGGAGTGCGGCTTCCTCATGGAGGAGGCGACGCGGACGCTCCTGTGCGGCGATCTCTTCAGCCAGGGTGGCGACAAGCATGCGCCGCTCACCGAAAGCGACATCCTCGAGCCAAGCGAAGCGTTTCGGGGCCAGATGGACTACTACTCTCACACCAAGAACGCGGACGCGATGATCGAACGCCTGGCCGCGACACAGCCGACCACGCTGGCCTGCATGCACGGCCCGGCATGGCGCGGCGACGGCGCGCGCCTGCTGCGGGCACTGGCCGCACGGCTTGACGCCGGTCGCGCCTAGCAGCCTCCACCTCCCGAAAAACCGAAGGGCGGGTCCGAAGACCCGCCCTTCCTTATGGCACATTCGAGAACATGGCGCCCTCATCCTGAGCGACCGCCTCTCCTTCGAGACGCGCGCTTCGCGCGCTCCTCAGGATGAGGCGGTTGTCGAAGGGCTAGGTCGCGAGCACGGGCTCCTTCTCGCCGCCCTCGCCCTCGCCGCCCTCTTCCTCTTCGCCCTCGCGGCGCTTGGGCGTGAGGTCGGGCTTGTAGGCGAAGACGAGCTTCTCGCCGTCGTAGGAGACGTCGACGATGCCGCCCTTCTGGAGCTGGCCGAACAGCAGCTCCTCGGCGAGCGGCTTCTTGATGTGCTCCTGGATCACGCGGCCGAGCGGACGCGCGCCGAACAGCTTGTCGTAGCCCTTCCTGGCGAGCCAATGGCGCGCCTCGTCGGACAGCACGATCGTCACGTTGCGGTCGCCGAGCTGGGCCTCGAGCTGCATCACGAACTTGTCGACCACGCGCTCCACGATCTCGGGCGTCAGGTTGTTGAACCCGATGGTCGCGTCCAGCCGGTTGCGGAACTCCGGCGTGAACATGCGCTTGATCGCCTCGTCGTCGTCGCCGATGCGGGATTCGCGCTCGAAGCCGATGGCGGGCTTCACCATGTCGGCCGCGCCCGCGTTCGTGGTCATGATCAGGATCACGTTGCGGAAATCGACGCTCTTGCCGTTGTGGTCGGTGAGCTTGCCGTGGTCCATCACCTGCAGCAGGATGTTGAACAGGTCCGGGTGGGCCTTCTCGATCTCGTCCAGCAGCAACACCGAGTGCGGGTGCTGGTCGATCTGGTCGGTCAAGAGACCGCCCTGGTCGAAGCCGACATAGCCCGGCGGCGCGCCGATCAGACGCGAGACGGTGTGGCGCTCCATGTATTCCGACATGTCGAAGCGGATCAGCTGGATGCCGAGGGTGAGCGCGAGCTGGCGCGCCACCTCGGTCTTGCCGACGCCGGTCGGGCCGGAGAAGAGGTAGCAGCCGATCGGCTTCTCGGGCTCGCGCAGCCCGGCACGGGCGAGCTTGATCGAAGCGGCGAGCGCCTCGATCGGCTTGTCCTGGCCGAACACGACGGTCTTCAGGTCGCGCTCCAGGCTCTTGAGCGATTCCTGGTCGTTGCGCGACACGGTCTTTGGAGGAATGCGGGCGATCTTCGCGACGATCGCCTCCACGTCCTTCACCGTGATCAGCTTCTTGCGCTTGGATTCGGGCTTGAGCTTCTGCGCAGCGCCGACCTCGTCGATCACGTCGATCGCCTTGTCGGGCAGCTTGCGATCGTTGATATAGCGCGCGGCGAGCTCGACGGCGGCGCGGATCGCTTCCGCCGTGTAGCGCACGCTGTGGTGCTTCTCATAGTACGGCTTCAGGCCGCGCAGGATCTTCACCGCGTCCTCGACCGACGGCTCGTTGACGTCGATCTTCTGGAAGCGGCGCACTAAGGCGCGGTCCTTCTCGAAGTACGAGCGGTATTCCTTGTAGGTGGTCGAGCCGATGCACTTGAGATTGCCGCTCTGCAGCGCCGGCTTGAGCAGGTTGGATGCGTCCATCGAGCCGCCGGAGGTCGCGCCTGCCCCGATCACGGTATGGATCTCGTCGATGAACAGGATCGCGCCCGGATAGGCTTCGAGCTCGTTGATGACGGCCTTCAGCCGCTCTTCGAAGTCGCCGCGATAGCGCGTACCGGCCAGCAGCGTGCCCATGTCGAGCGAGAAGATGGTGGCGTCGCGCAGCACGTCCGGCACGTCGCCGTTGACGATACGGCGGGCAAGGCCTTCGGCGATCGCGGTTTTGCCCACGCCCGCCTCGCCCACGTAAAGCGGATTGTTCTTGGTGCGACGGCACAGCACCTGGATGGTGCGCTCGATCTCGAGTTCGCGACCAATCAGGGGATCAATCTTACCCTCTTCCGCCTTGCGGTTGAGGTTCACGCAGTAGGCGTTTAACGCCTCCTCGCCGCGACGCACGTTTTTCTCTCCGCTGGACGACTCCTCCTCGGCACCACGGACGGGACGGGATTCATTCCGCCCATGCACTTTCGCAATGCCGTGCGAGATGTAATTGACCGCATCGTAGCGCGACATGTCCTGCTCTTGCAGGAAATAAACGGCATGTGATTCGCGTTCGGAGAACATGGCGACCAGAACGTTGGCGCCCGTCACCTCTTCGCGACCGGACGATTGCACGTGGATCGCCGCGCGCTGAACGACGCGCTGGAACGATGCCGTCGGCTTCGGATCTTCGCGCCGCGCGACCACCAGGTTCGACAACTCGTTGTCGAGGTAGTTGGTGAGCTCGGTGCGCAGCTTGTCGAGATCGACGCCGCAGGCGCGCAAGACGGCGACCGCATCCTGATCGTCGATCAGGGACAGCAGCAGATGCTCGAGCGTTGCGTATTCGTGCGTGCGTTCGCTTGCGAGCGCCAAAGCGCGATGCAAGCTCCGTTCCAAATTACGCGACAACATGCTTTCAGTCTCTCTCCAGGGTGCACTGCAGCGGATGTTGATGCTGGCGCGCGAGATCCATGGTCTGAGTCACCTTGGTCTCCGCCACCTCATACGTATAGACCCCACACACTCCGATTCCCTTTTGGTGGACGTGAAGCATGATGCGTGTCGCGTCTTCGTGACCTTTGTTGAAGAAGCGCTCCAACACCATCACCACGAACTCCATCGGGGTATAGTCGTCGTTAAGCATTAAAACTTTGTACATCGACGGTTTTTTGGTGCGGGTCTTCGGCTTGACGATAACGCCCGTACCCGGGCCGCCGTCGCGTCCCGGTCCCTGAGGCCCGCGGATGCGATCGTCGTCGGCCATGCGGAGGGGCGTCTGCCCCGGTGAGACTGCGCTGATGTGGGATTGCCACATGCCGCCCATGATAAGGGATTCCAGGCCTTTCACAAAGTGCCTCCTCAGCGCCTGATATAGGGAACGCCGTGCCCGCTGAATAGTCGCGCGGCCCTTGCGCGATACGCATGCCTGCATACACTGGCGACAATCCGGCCCGGCGCGATTCGCACCGGTCGCAATGACAACAAAAGGAGGAGCGCCATGTCGGTCATCGCCCGCCGCATCGTCACCGGCCACAACGCTCAGGGAAAATCGATCTTCATCGCCGACGCGCCCTGCCCGCACCATTTCGACCGCGGCAACGGCAACGCGCTGACCGAGCTGTGGTGGGAAGACACCATGCCGGTCGACAATTCCGGCAACGAGGATTGCGGAGCGCCCAAGTTCGGTCTCGATATGCCGAGGAACGGCCATATTTTCCGTATCGTCGAATACGCGCCGGACGCCGTGCGCCAGGCCGCAATGGAGCGAAGCGGCCGGCCGAGCAACCACTACATCCCGGGCCAACGGCATTTCGGCTTCCACAAAACGAACACCATCGACTACGCGCTCGTGCTGGAAGGCGAGATCTACGCCCTCATGGACGAAGGCGAGAAGCTGATGAAAGCGGGCGACGTCCTGATTCAGCGCGGCACCGCGCACGCCTGGTCGAACCGCACCGACAGGCCGTGCAAGGTTGCCTTCATCCTGATCGACGCCAAGCCTGCGCCGTGATCTCCGCACCCTCCGTACCCATCCTCCGCATCTTCCAAGGGAATAAATAAATGGCAAAAACGTTTCGCCGCATCGTCACCGGTCACAACGCACAGGGAAAATCCATCTTCGTTTCCGACGGCCAGTCTCCAGCCACGTTCAACCGTGCCGGCGGCACGACGATCAGCGACTACTGGGTTACGACGGCCACGCCGGCCGATAATTCCGGCAACGCGGACGGAGCGCCGAAATCCTTCGAGCTGCACCCGCCCCACGGCGGCTCGGTGTTCCGGGTCATCGACCTGCCGCCCGATTCCGTGCGCTATGCCGGCAATGCGGCCGCCGCGCGACCGGACCATGCCATCGCCGGCCGGCATCCCGGCTTTCACAAGACCGACACGATCGACTACGCCATCGTTCTCGAAGGGGAGTGCTATGCGATGATGGACGAGGGCGAAGACAAGCTGATGAAGCCCGGCGACGTTCTGGTCCAGCGCGGGACCTCGCACGCCTGGTCGAACCGCTCCGACCGCAACTGCGTCATCGCATTCATCCTGATCGACGCGAAGCCCGCGCCCTAGCTTTGCGACGGGGGACGGGGTCCGCTAATTGAAAATTAACCAATGCTAACGTAGCATAGACATGAATCGCAGAGCCGTTTAGAATCTTGTTGATTCTAAACGAATTTGTCCGTCCCCGACGGGCTGATGGGATTGCGGGAGAAAAGCGCCTTGATGCGTGGGTGGATGCGGATGATGGCGTTTGCCGTCGTTTTGGCCGTTTCGCTGCCTGCAGCCGCCGCCCGGGTTTCCTCCCTGGTCGTCGACGAAAGGACGGGCGAAATCCTGACCGCGGACAACCCGGACCTGCAGAACTATCCGGCGTCGCTCACCAAGATGATGACGCTGTACCTCACCTTCGAGGCCGTCGAGGCCGGCCGGTTGCGGTTCGACCAGACCATACCGGTGTCGGCCCATGCCGCCTCCCAAGCGCCGTCCAAGCTGAACCTGGCGCCGGGCGGCAGCATCAAGGTGGAGGACGCGGTCCGTGGGATCGCGGTGAAATCCGCCAACGATGCGGCCGTGGTGATGGCCGAAGCCCTCGGCGGCACGGAACCTCGCTTTGCCCAGCGGATGACCGCGAAGGCGCAACAGCTCGGCATGACCAACACCCAGTTCCGCAATGCCTCCGGCCTGCCGAATCGCGGCCAGGTCTCGACCGCCCGCGACATCGCCATACTCGCGCTGGCGCTGCGCCGGGATTTCCCCAAGTACTATCGCTTTTTCTCCGAGGTCGAGTTCACCTACCGCGGCACGACCCACGTCAACCACAACCACATGCTGGGCAAGGTGGACGGCGTGGACGGGGTGAAGACCGGGTTCATCCGCGCCTCCGGCTTCAATATCGCCACCTCTGCCGAGCGCAACGGTCGGCGGCTGGTAGGCGTCGTCCTGGGCGGCATGTCGCCGACGATGCGCGATCAACACATGGCGGCGCTGCTGGATGAAGGCTTCGCGATCGCGGCAAAGCCATCCACGGGAGCCGGCGCCCGTTTGAAGCTTGCTTCGGCGGCGCCTATCCCCGTCGCAGCACCGGCGCCGCAACGGCCGGCCGGACTCAAGCTCGGCAAGCTCGCACCGGTGCCGCCGCCCGAC
>Ga0210377_10005494_pt1 | contig 10404 bp, 13 predicted proteins | sample PLM4_65_b1redo_FD_155480 | JGI IMG/M metagenome (GOLD analysis project Ga0210377, IMG submission 155480) | Groundwater sediment microbial communities from an aquifer in East River, Colorado, USA - PLM4_65_b1 redo | ecosystem: Environmental > Terrestrial > Soil > Riparian zone | place: USA: East...
TCGAAGCCGACGAGGCTGCGAACGTAGGGCCGGAGCAGCGCGCACGGCTCGCGGCTCGCCATCTCCCACAGACCACCGCCCGCCCCGCCCCGCGCGACGCGCGTCACGCGCGGCCTCGCTGCATCTTCAGGTGACAACCGGTGCGCTCCACCTCGCCGTCAGCTCCGACAGCGAGCGAATCTCGACGTCCGGCTCGGGGTCGCCTTCCCTGCGAATCACGCCGCGCCGATTCAGCCAGACCGCGGTGAGCCCGGCCGACTTTGCGCCAACGACGTCGGCCGACAAGCTGTCGCCGACGTGCCACGCGTCCCCGCGCTCGACGGCGAGCTCGGCGAGCGCCCGCAGAAAGACGGCTGCATCCGGCTTCGCGGCCCGCACCTCGCCCGAGATGACGACGGCATCGAACCACTCGGCCGCACCCAGGATACGCAGCTTCTCGCGCTGCGTATCCGAAGCTCCGTTGGTGATGAGCGCGAGCGGAACGCGTGCCCGCCGCAAAGAGGTGATCGCATCTCGCGCATCGTCGAACAGGCGGTACGACTCGCGCTCGTGCTGCAGATGGGTGCGCAGCGCGAGCATCGCCACCGACTCGTCGTCGCAGCCGCACGCGCGGAGCGTGCGGCGCCACGCTTCGAGGCTGACGGATGCACCGTCCAGGGCCCCGAGCGTCCACTTGTCCTCGATCTCCGGCCAGTAGCTCCGCCAGACGTTGCCGTTCGCTTCGACCAGCCGGGCGGCGTCCAGTCCGGCCCGGCTCGCGGCGATCTTCGCGCAGCTGCGGACGATCGACTCTCGCATGCCGCTGCCGTCGAGCAGCGTCTCGTCGAGATCGAAGAACACGGCTCGAGCGGGCTTCATGGTCGCGACTCCGCTCGTGTCGTCTTGCGCGCGAGCCGCTTCGCCACGGCCGGGCTTCCGAGCTCGCGGATCGCGTCCTTTCCGATCCATCTCGGTGTCGCATCGGGCGACGCCGCGAGCCGCTTCGCGACCTTCAGTGCGGCGGCGTTGAGCGTGGCGTTGCGTTTTCCGATCGCACGCAGCGCCATGTTCACGGACTTCTTCACGAAGTTCCGTTCGTCGTCCGCGGCGTGCTCCACGAGCTCGAGTCCCTCGAGGAACCGGGCGTCGCCGGCGCCGCGGTCGTGCACGGAGAGTCCCCACAACAACGCGAACGCCGCGCGCTTTGCGAACTCCTCACGCCGGCGAGACCAGGGCTCCACCTTGCTCCAGGCGTGGGATGTGCGGTCGAACAACGCGAAGCAGACCGTGTCGCAGATCGCCCAGCTGTCGAAGTCCCGGCACCACTGGTCCATCTGCCGCGCCGTGACGCGCTCCGGCTCGTCGACGTAGCAAGCAAGCAGGCGCGCTTCGTACCAGCCCGTCTCCCAAAGATCCGCAGCGAGCTCGTGGCTCCGGCCGAGGCGCTTCGCCAGCGCCTGAACGTTCTTCATCGAGACGCCGAACGCTCGTTCCGACGGGATGGCGTAGCGGGCCATGCCTTCGAGCGTGGCCTGGGTGGCGTGGGTCTTCAGCCAGTCGAGGGCGGAACGCAGATCCCCTTCGATCGGACGGACGGCGGCCGCGGTTCGCTTCGCCATGAGCTTGAACCGGATGATGCCTCGATCGGACGCCCTATGGCGAGTGCCGCTGCAGAGCGGTGATCGCCTCGTCGATGTCCTCCCCTCGCGGTTGATCCCGGGAACACCGCGAGGAGGAGACCGAAGCCGATGATCACCGCGGAAGGGCCGGTCTGATTCACGTCACCTCGCCATTCGCAGGTGCTTCGCGAAGAACTCCAGGACCCGCTGCTCGTAACCCCGCGGTTCGAGCTCGTGGAAGTTCTGGTGCGCGGCCTCCCGTAGCACCCAAAGCTCCTTTGGCTCCCGAGCCGCGGCGAACATTCGCTCGGACTCCGCGAGGGTGGTGTGGCGATCTCTTGCGCCTGCGATCAGGAGGAGCGGAGCGCGAATGTCGGCGATGCCGTGGATCGGAGCAATCGAGTCCGGATCGACTCCGATCCGAAGGCCGCTCTGAACCAACAGGAACGGCGCAACGAGTCGCGAAACGGGGCCGAGTCTCAGGGCCACTCGGTTCGTGACTGCCTCGCGGAGCGTGGGATAGACGGCTTCGACGATCAACGCGTCGACCTCCAGCGGTTCTGATCCGATGAGAGCAGCAGCGCCGCCCTGGGAAACACCCAGATAGCCGACGCGCTCGTCGGGCAGCTCCGAACGTACATAGGCGACCGCAGCACGAGCGTCGAGTGATTCCAGATAGCCAAAGGTGATGTTCTCGCCGGGGCTCGCGCCATGCGCTTGCTGATCGAAGAGCAGGAGCGAGTATCCGGAGGCGCGGAGAAACTCCGCACGGCCGATCATCTCTCGTCGATCGGACCGAACAGAGTGCGCGAGGACGACTCCGCCGCCCTTGCTCTGCCCGGGCACGAGCCAACCGTGCAGTGTGCTGCCCGAAGAGCTGCTGAAGGTGACCTCGCGAGCATCGAGACTCGCCGGGGGCGCGGCGATGGACCGGACCGCCGGCGCTATGAGGATGGAGCCCACCCACCAGGTTCCCGCTCCAGCGACGAGCAAGGTGACGGCGCCGACGATCGCGAGCCTTCGCCCGAGTCCGCCGTACACTTAGACTCTCATCATCACCGCGCCGGCAGCCACCAGCGCGACGCCGATCGCGCGCTGAAGCGTCAGCACGTCTTGTGGCATGCCGAAGAGCCCGAAGTGATCGACTACGAGCGCGGCGACGCACTGGCCGCCGATCATGAGCGCGACGGCGTACGCCGCGCCAATCTTCGGGAAGACGAACGCGAGGCTGGCGATGATCATGAAGCCGAAGAGCCCGCCGAGATAGAGCGTCCAGGACGCGCTCGGCGGCAGGAAGGTCGACCTCGCGCCTGTCGCCGCCCACAACCCGATCGTGCCGATCAGGACGATGACGGTGTTGATGACGAGCGCGGGCCCGATTCCCGCCGACTTCGCGAGGCCCGCGTTGGCGGCGGCCTGCACGGCGGCTGCAACACCCGCGGCCATCGCCAGCGCCGCGAACACGGTCGTCGTCATCGCTTCGCCCTCGCTTCAGAGCCCGCGCGGGTAGCCTTCGGCCACCGCTCGTTTCGTGACCTTGCTGACGAAGTCGGTCTTCGCATTCGTGTACCCCTCGCGAGAGGAGAAGTTCGCCGCGTTGTGCTGCAGCGCCAGCGCGCGCTTGAGCGCCTCGTACTGGCTGGCCACCGTGGGGTGCTCGCGGAGATAGTCGCAGAACGCCAGGGTCCGGCGCTCCTCCGCTCCGCCTGTCTCCACTACGTGCACGTGATGAGTGTGCGGCCATGCAGCCGGCCGATGGAGATACACACAGAACGAGTCGTCCGGATGGGGCACGTGCGTGTAGCCGATCTGCGCGAGAGGGATGGTGTACGACTCGAGTGGTTGAAGCGACCGAACGGAGACCTGGATGTCGATGACGGGCTTCGCGGCGAGCCCGGGAACCGAAGTAGAGCCGTTGTGATCGATTCGGACCGCGAGGGCACCCAACGCTGCCGCGATCCGATCGCGTTCCGCGGCGAACGCGATCGGCCACTTCGGGTCGTAGGGCGCGATCTCCAGCTGTTGCGTCACTTCACCAATTCGATCTCGCGCGGCCGCGTCGTCGTTCGTCGCCTCACAATATCACGCTCCTTCCGCTCCGAACCTGTGCCGCGAGTGCGGAAGTGAGTACCGTTCTCCGATGACCGACCGCGACGTCGCCACCACCTTCGTTGGATGGACGTGCGTGCGGGCAATGTTCCACCGCGGCTACTGGCTCGTCACGAGCCTCTACCTCGTCGTCGAGGCCGACCTCTCCGCGTTCGAGCTCGTATTCATCGGCACCGCACAGGGAATCACGGCGCTGGCGTTCGAGATCCCCACCGGGGTCATGGCCGACACGATCAGTCGCAAATGGTCGATCGTGATCGCGCATCTCGTGATGGGCACGGCCATGCTCGTCACCGGTCTCGTCACGACCTTCCCCGCACTCGTTGCGACGCAGATGCTGTGGGGCCTGGCTTGGACGTTCTCGACCGGCGCCGACGTCGCGTGGCTCACCGATGAGCTCGACCGACCCGAGCGCACGGCCTCCGTGCTGACGGCAAGCGCTCGCTGGGAGCAGCTCGGAGCGGCTGCCGGCCTGGTCGGGTTCGGCGCGCTGGCCTGGACGACCGACCTCGGCACAGCGATCGTGGTCTCCGGCCTCGCGATGTGGGTGCTCGGCCTGTTCGTCGCGGCGCGATTCACAGAGCACCACTTCACTCCGACCCGCGAGCACCGCTGGCGTGAGTCGGTGTCGATCTTCCGCCGCGGGGTCGATCTCGCGCGCCGCGATCGGCAGATCCTGCTCGTCTTCGCTGCGACGATCCTCGTGAACGGCGCCGCGGAAGCGTTCGGTCGGCTGTTTCCCAAGCGGCTCGTCGAGCTCGGCTTCCCCGAAGCTCCCGCTCCGATCGTGTGGCTCACCGCCCTCGGTCTCGTCACGCTCGCGGTTGGCGCGCTGGCGCTTCGCGTCGTCCAGACGCGCATCGACGGCGTGGGCGTCGCCCGGCGCGTCTATGCCGCGGCGTGCTTCATCGGTGCGCTGGGCCTGATCGTGCTCGCCCTCGCGCCCGACGACGTCACCGCCATGGCGGGCGTCCTGCTCGTGGGGGGCATCGCGCTCAGCGTGACCCGGTGCGTGAGCGTCATTTGGGTCAACCGGCGCACCACCACGGACGTGCGGGCGACGGTGCAATCGTTCCTCGCCCAGGCCGAGTACTTCGGCGAGATCTCCCTCGGGATCGCGCTCGGCATCCTCGCTCAAGCGAGCAGCATCGCGGTTGCCATGATGGGCTCGTGCGCGCTCGTCGCATGCGCCGGAGTGCTCGTTATTCGCTCGCGCTCCGGTCGCGCGCCGAGCGTCGAGATCGCCGACGACTGATCGGCGTCTTCCTATGCCTCGCGTGCCGTGGCTCCAGGCGCGCGCACGTAGTAGATGTCCCACTCGTCTTCGGCGGTCTGCACGAAGCCGTGGCGCAGATAGAAGGGGTTCGATGGACTGTCACGCAAAGCACCCAGATGGACGGGCATCTGGCGAGCATCGGCCCGAGCAAGCAGGCGGTGCATGACGTGGGAACCGACGCCGCGGGACTGGCAGCTCGGATGGACGTAGAGGTGGTCCAGATGAAAGCCGTCGTCCGCGGGGCGGAAGGTGTGGAAGCCGACGTGTTGGCCGTCGAGGGCGACGAACTCGCTGTGCTCGGGGTGGAATGATTTGCGGAGACGCTCGCGAGCGCGCTCCGGGTCGAAGCGGCCAACGCGCTCCAGACTGTCCCTCATCGCGGCGATGCGCAGGGCCACCAGCTCGTCGAAGTCGCCGGGTGCAACGGGCGAGAATGTGACGCGAGTGGAATACGAGGCGCTGGTGGGGACGCCCTTGTGAATGGTCGGGTCGCCCTCGTTCCAAAGGATGCGCTGCTTGATTCCGGAAATTCTCCACGCGCCTCCGCTCATCGCGAGAGAGAACGTATAGACCGCGTGCGAATTGAAGTGCCTCGTGCCATCCGAGCGATGGATCATGCAGGTCGCGCCCACCGACGCCGAGCCATCGGACATGACGACATCCAGGTTCGTCAGCAGGTGCTGAGTCGAGAGATGCTGCAGAGCTTCAGCCCGCAGCCTCACGTACTCGTCCGAGCTCACATCTGTCGCGGGACCACCGCGTAGGTCCGAGTAGTCGATCTGGATGGTCGGCTCCAAGAGACCGCGCATCACCGCCCAATCCTTGAGATCGAAGCTGTTCATGAAGCGGTTCAGGGTGTTCTCGATCTGCTCGCGATCAGACATCGCCTACGCCGCGCCCTCCCCGTCGTCGATCACGGAAGTGCGCTCGCAACCCTGTCGAAGAGCTCCCAGTCGAAGTCGTCGCTGATCCACAACTCCGTTCGACCGTGCGCCGTGATCCGCTTGATCTGCAATGAGTCGTGCCCCGTCAGGGCGTCGCACGCTGCGCCGCGCTTGCGAACGTGAAGATGCGCCAGCCGTGCGGATCACCCGGCCGCGTGCTCTCGACGAACACGCCAGACGTGTATGAACCAATGACCTCTCTCCAGAACGGAAGCCCGGCACGGTTCGCCTCGGAGACGCGCACGACCCATTGCCCGGGCACACTGTCCCAAAGCATGGGCGCGGCCTGGCGCCCTACACCCGAGCGACGATATCCGCGAAGTACGAAGAACTCCGCCACGTCGAGGACGTCGGGATCGTCGCTTGCGGGCGATCCACGAGTTACGAATGCGAAGCCCGCTACGCGAGTGCCGGACTTGATCAGAAACGCCTGACGTACGGCCGGCTCTTCCCAGTACAGCCGCAGCTTCTCATACCCGAATCGCCCGTCTTTCCCGATCTCGACCGGGAAGATCTCGCTCAAATCGTGGACGTACAGCTCCAACAGATTGCGCAGCAGCGAATCCACGTCGGGCGTCGCGCGCTGCAGGCTGACGACCTCGGTCGCCGGCACGCACTCCCCTTCACTCACGGGGCACTCGACTCCTGGCTGCCGACGGATTGTGACCATGCGCGTAGAGCGGTTCGATCAGCCTCGGAAAGTCGCGCGTCCGGATGAGGAGGAAGGTAGAACCACGGCGGCATCTCGCCCTCCGCGACCTCATCCCAACTTTCCTTCAGCTTCTTGAGCTGTTGCTTCGTGGTGTACTGATTCCAGGTCGATAGGTTGAGCTCCTCGCGACCGAGGCGAACATCGCGAGCGACCATCCACGAGACCGGAGCGATCCGGCTGTACCAGGGCCAGACAGTCTCGTTGGAGTGACAGTCGTAACATGCTCGACGGAGGATTGAGCGCACCTCCGGAGTGGCGGGGACTTCCGTTTCAACCGGAGGGTTCGGCCGATCCACCGGCACGAGCTGAATCGCCACGAATGCGACGATCAGCGCGGCGATCACCCACTTCGCGATGCGTCCGAGACGGTTCATGGCCGTCCTCCTTGTTTCTCGTGGTGCGAGACCTCACCGCTCTCCGGGTAGTGCCCTTCGACTCGACCCGTGGCGGCCTCATAGAGTCCCTCGACGTAGTGGATGAACGTGACGTACGTCTTCACGTACTCGCGCCCGCCGTCCACGTCCTCGACCTTGAACGCCTTCGCGGCGATGGCGTGCTTGTATCGCTCCAGGACTCCGGCGCGCATTCGCTCGACCAGGAGGTTCGTGAGCGGCGCGACATCTCCAGACTCCAGGGCTCGATCTGCGGCGGGAATTGCAGGGCCCAGGTCCCGACCGGCTGGCTTCAGCCCGGTGAAGGGCGCGCCCTCCGCGGCGCGATGAACGCGCACCAGCGTCTCGAAGAAGTACTCGTCGGCGAGTTCCATTGCCTGTGGGCTCAGCTTGCGCACGTTCCGCGTCCGCTCGAATGCTTCGCGAATCTCGGCCTCGTCGTTCTGGCCCACCCAGATCAGCACCAGGTTGACGTCGCCCTTCGTCAGCGCCGCCTGCGCGGCCTTGACGACTGGACCGTCCACGCCATCGCAGTGCGCGTGTGCGTGCGTCGAGAGCAGAGCGGCCATCGCAATTCCGATCGCCGCAACGAAGAGCACCGTGCGATTGCCGATCATGTCGCCTCCTCCCGATGGTGCGCGTTCCTGCGCGCACTGCGGCCCCGGTGCCAGCCAATGCACCGATCGGTGTCGCCCGACAGTACCATGCCCAACCCCGCCTGGCGGTGGCGCGTCCGCTGCCGCGCCCCGTGGCCAGCGAGTTCGCGCAGCTTCTCGGCGTACGCTCGATTCACGATGCTTCCGCCAGCTCTACAGCGGGTCGAGACGGACGGCGACGGTCTCTTCGTTGTCGGGAGAGATGAAGCGAACCCACCGGTCCGCCACGCCGTACTTGGTCCTGAGGAGCTGATCGATCTGAGGATGAGGGCCGGGAACCGCATGTGCTCTGCGGCGCAGAATCTGTCCATCCCGTACGAGCTCGACGACGGGATCCCCCTCGAACCTCTTCAACCAATCTGCGCCTCCGCTGTGGAGCCACGACGTGCTGCCGTCATCCACGATCCAGAGCCGCGTTTCTTGCCACGTACCGTCCGGACGCTGCGTGCGCAACGTGACGACGTCGCGCCCGATCTCGATGAAGGCGAGATGTCCCAGCACGAGGAGCGCCGCGACGGCGGTGAGGATCCCGATTCCGAGCAGCAGTCGTCGCATACTCACGTCCTCCACCGCCCAGTGTATCGGCGCTCAGCCGTGCGGTACCACCCCCACCTAGACCGCACGAGCGACCACGACCAAGGCTCGCATCGGAAGCCGGAGAGGAGCGGCGCCCCCTTCGGCCGCGAGCGCTGCGGCGACGGCCTGAACGATCTCCTCGACCGGAGCCGTCGCGCGCTCCTCGACGGCGAGAAGAATCGGGTTGCCCGTCACCAGACCACGGGCCGCGTCGAGCGCCGAAGAGCTTCGCGCCTCGAGCGCCACCCAGTGACAGCCCACGACCTCGAAGTTCGCCGCCACGAGCAGCCGGCGAATGAGCGACTCGTCGTGGAAGCCAAAGGGCACCTCGTAGAAGGCCGGGGGATCGGCGGAGAAGAACCGGCTGATGACGTCGTGAGCGATCCGTCCGACCGGATTGTCCGCCAGCGCGCCCCATACGTTGAAGACAAGCCGCCCACGAGGTCTGAGGACCCGCCGCGCCTCGACGAATGCACGAGCCTTGTCGGGAACGAACATGATGCCGAACTGACACGCCACCACGTCGAACGAGGCGTCGGGGAACGGAAGCCCTTGGGCGTCCGCCCGCTGCCAGGTGATTTCCAGCTCCGGCAACTTGGCTCGCGCAAAGTCGAGCATGGGATCGTTCAGGTCGGTGGCCGTGAGCGCGGCCGTCGCCGGGATGGCGTGGCGAAGCTGCGCGGTCAAGATGCCGGTGCCGGCGGCGATTTCGAGCACGGCGGTAGTGGGTCCCGAGCCGAGGCGGGCAACGAGGTCGGCGGCGTACGGCTCGAACAGCATCGGGCCGAGATGGCGATCGTAAGCGCCGGGGATGGAGCCCGTGAACTCCGCGTTTCGGTCGGCCCTGGAGTGACTCATGTGGCCACACGGTCGGCGACGTCGAGCATCTCTCGCGCGGCGGGCTGCAAGTCGATCTCGGTGCACAGCAGTCCCGTCGACATCCGCTCGACGACGCCCCATTCCCAGATGGCCGTGGCGTCGAGGCCTGTGCGTTCGGCCAGCCACGTCGCCCGCTCGCGTGCTCCCCCGTCGAGAAGCTCGGAGGGATCCTCGCGCATGAGGATGCCCATGTCGTACTCGGCCTCGGCAAGGAGGCCATCCGGGTCGACGAGCTTGAAGCCGCCGTTCGCCCTGAGCGCGTTCCACTGGTGAACGTCACCGTGAACGAGCACGGCGCGCTCGTCGTCGTGGGCGGCGATGCGACGGCCGGCACACTCCAAAGCGTAGTCCACGGCGCGCTCCGAACACGGACGGTCGAGCTCCTCCCACGCGGTCGTGATGAAGTCGACGAGCCAGCGACCCTTCTCGGCGCCGGTCGGAAGGCCGCAATCGGGAGCGGGACGCCATACCCGCGCGGCAGCCGAGCAGAGGATCTCGTGCCGTTGCGCGAGCGGAAGAGCGAGCTCGTAGAGCGAGGGGCCGAGGCGCTCGAGGAGCAACGCACTGCGGCGCCCGTCGTCCCGCAGCAATTTCACGCAGCCTTCGCCGTCCGTGAGGCGCAGGACGCTGATCTCGTTGCGGGCAGCATCACCGGCGCGCGGGATGAGCAGCTTCAGGACGGCGGCGGTGCCGTCAGCGAGGATCGCCTGCGCGACGAACGCCTCGGTGCCCCCCGAATACGGGCGCCCTACGGTGATCGACCACTCGCGTTCGAGATCTGCGACGAGCGCCGGGAGCTCGTCGAGCCAGGCAGCGGCCCCGACGGCGAGCGCCTTCTTGCGGACAGCGTCGGGAGGACCTTCGAACGACACCGCGAGTACCGTCGCGTTCGCGCGACGAAGTGGCAAGAGCCTCGCTGAACCCCGACGACGGTCAGCCGCAGCGCCTCGTCATGCAGCAGCCAGCAGCTCAGCGCGTGGCCAGATGCCATGCCGCGCGGAGTGCGGCAGGTCCCCCATGCTCGATGACTTCTCCGTGCCCGGGAACGATTCGCTCGAAGTCCCACTGCAGCACGCGCTCGAGCGAGTCCCGGAAGGCGCTGCGATCGGTCACGACATGGCGAAGGATCCGGCTCGGCCCGAAGCGCTGCCACATGCCGTTCGCCCGGAAGAACAGGCGCGCGACCCGCGATGACGAGCGATGGATGTTGAAGCACAGGTCCGTGAGCACGAGGGTTCGCGAAGGCCGATGGAAGAGAATCA
>Ga0210377_10005495_pt1 | contig 10404 bp, 8 predicted proteins | sample PLM4_65_b1redo_FD_155480 | JGI IMG/M metagenome (GOLD analysis project Ga0210377, IMG submission 155480) | Groundwater sediment microbial communities from an aquifer in East River, Colorado, USA - PLM4_65_b1 redo | ecosystem: Environmental > Terrestrial > Soil > Riparian zone | place: USA: East...
AGCCGCTCCTGGCCGAGTCGGTCCTGCGCGCGAAGCGCTTCCGGAGCTTCGCGATTTCCCACATCCCGCGGGAGAAAAACACCCGCGCGGACCGGCTCGCGAACCTCGGCGCGGACGCCAGCGAAAAGTCCACCCGGTTTTGAACGACCTCCCCTCCGAGGACGAGCTCTTCCGCCGCCGCGAGGCGATCCTGGCGCGGATTGCCGCCGCGGCGCGGCGCCGGGGAAGGGATCCGGAAGAGATCGCGCTCCTGGCGGTGACCAAGGGGCACCCGAGCGAGCTCGTGCTCCGCGCCGCCGCCGCGGGGTTCGCGCTCTTCGGGGAGAACCGCGTCGCGGAGGGGGCCGGGAAGATCGGGGCGGTTCAAGACCGCTTCCCGGACCTCGAGTGGCGGCTCATCGGCCCCCTTCAGACCAACAAGGCGAAGGCGGCGCTACAATACTTCTCAGCCATCGAAAGCCTAGATCGGGAAAGACTTGCCGCGCGACTCGAGGGTCTGCTCGCCGCGGAGGGTCGGAGGTTGCCGGTGCTCCTGGAAGTCAACGTCGGAAGGGAAGCGACGAAGTCCGGCATCGCTCCCGAACACGCCGAGTCCCTCGCCCGGGCCGCCCTGGCCTGCCCTCACCTCGACGTCCGGGGTTTGATGGCAGTCCCGCCGTTCGACGAGAATCCCGAGCGCTCGCGGCCGTACTTCCGGGAGCTCGGTCAAATCCGCGACCGGCTCGTCGAACGGTGCAAGGTGGCGCTCCCGGAGCTTTCGATCGGGATGAGCCACGACTTCGAGGTCGCCGTCGAGGAAGGGTCGACCGAGGTCCGCATCGGGACCGCCCTTTTCGGGGTGCGAGCGACCCCATGAACGTGGGCGGTGCGTTCGCGACCGCGGTGCTGCAGGTGATCTTCGCGATCCTCTCCGTGATCCAGTGGCTCGTGATCATAGCCGCGGTGATCTCGTGGGTGAATCCCGACCCGCGAAACGCGATCGTGCAGTTCCTCTACCGCACGACCGAACCGATCCTCCGCCCCTTCCGCAAGATCCTGCCGCCGCGGCGGACCGGAGGGATCGACCTCTCGCCGATCCTCGTGATCCTGCTGATCCTGTTCCTGAAGGTTCTTCTGTCGAACCTGTTCCTGACGTCCGTTCGCGCTTTCTGACCCGTCCCAAACCGGAGGAACGAACATGCCCCGCTTGACCCCTCTCGAGATTCAGAAGCACCGCTTCTCGCGCAAGTGGAAGGGCCTCGACCCGACCGAGGTCGGGGCGTTCCTCGACATCGCCGCCGAGGGAATGGAGGACCTCGCGCGTGAGAGGGCCGGCCTGGAGGCCCGAATCCGCGCGCTCGAGGAGGAGAACGCCCTGCACCGCGAAAGGGAGCGCATCCTCAAGGAGACGCTCATCTCCGCGCAGCGGGCCTCGGAAGACATCCGGGCGGCCGCGCAGGCCCAGGCGGAGCTGACCGTACGCGAGGCCGAGGACTCCTCGGAGCGGCTCACGCACAATGCTCTCCAGCGCTCCGCGGAGATCGAGAAAGCGATCCACGAGCTGAAGCTTCAGCGCGCGGGCTTCCGGCTCGAGATCCAGAAGATGCTCGAGCTCTTCCACCACGCCCTCGAGATGGACCGCCAGCAGGACGAGCAGGACCGGCCGCTGTCGTACCTGAGAAGGAACAATCCGGGCGGAGGGGCGTAAGAGCGTCCGTCCTCGTTTTTCCCTGTCATTCCGAGGCGCGGAGCGCCGAGGAATCCGGCTCGCGTGAGGTGGAGATCCTTCGCTTCGCTCAGGATGACCGCTGCGCGGTCAGATCCCTCGCCGCCTGCGGCGGCTCGGGATGACCGGGAGCCTCGAAATCCGCGGCGCGGCGGTACTCGCCACACCCGTCGGATCGGCCCCCCGCCGCGGCCGGGAACAGGGCGAGATTCTCCGGATCCGCCAGCCGGCGGTCCGCGCCGACGACGGCGTCCTGGTTTTCGTCGGGACCGACGCCGATTACCGGCGCAAGTACGGCGCTCGGCCCGCGGACGTCACGGTCGACGCAACGGGAAAAACCCTCCTGCCCGGCCTCGTCGACGCGCACACCCACCCGGTGTGGGCCGGCGATCGGGGCGAGGAGATCGGCCGCCGCCTGGCGGGCGAGAGCTACTCCGCGATCGCCGCCTCCGGCGGAGGGATCCTCGCGACAGTCCGGGCCACGCGCGCCGCCTCCGACGCGGAGTTGAGCTCGGCGGCGCGCGGCCGCCTCCGCGCGATGCTCGCCCACGGCACGACGACCGTCGAGGCGAAATCGGGCTACGGGCTGACCGCCGCCGACGAGGTTCGATCGCTGCGACTCCTCCGCGAGCTCGACGGGTCCGACCTGCCGCGCGTCGTGCCGACGCTCCTCGCGGCCCACGAGGTCCCGCCGGAGTTCCGCGACCGGCGGGAGGAGTGGGTCCGCATCGTGGCGGACGAGCTCGTGCCGATCGTCGCGCGGGAGAAGCTCGCCCGCTTCTGCGACGTCTTCTGCGAGGAGGGCGTCTTCACCGTCGAGGAGTCGCGCCGAATTCTCGCCGCGGCGCGTCGGGCCGGGCTCGGCCTGCGCGTTCACGCCGACGAGCTCGCGCGGTCCGGCGGGACTCTTCTCGCGGCGGAGCTCGAAGCGGCGTCCGCGGACCACCTCCTCTTCGCGGGCGACGCCGAGATCGCAGCGCTCGCCCGCTCGGGGACGGTCGCCGTCATCCTCCCGGGCACGGCGTGGTGGATGGGCTCGAGGCGCGCCCCGGCGCGGGCAATGATCGCGGCGGGCGTGCCGGTCGCGGTCGCTTCCGACGCGAACCCCGGGACGTGCTGCACCGAGTCGCTCGCGGCCGTCGCGGCGCACGCCTGTCTCGACTCGGGGCTCTCGGTCGAAGAGACGCTGACCGGGATGACCCTGAACGCGGCGGCATCGCTGGGGCTGGCGTCAGAGGTCGGAACGCTCGAGGCCGGCAAGTCGGCCGACGTCCTCGTGCTCGACGCCCCGAACGACCGCCACCTCGTTTACCATTGGGGGGTCAACCTCATGTCAACTGTCGTTCTTCGCGGCCGGGTGGCCGGTTAGAAGTCGTTCATGGATTTCGACAGGACCTCCTTCGAAGACCTGTTGAATGCGCTCGGTTCCGAAGCGCCGACGCCGGGTGGCGGCACCGCCGCCGCGCTCACCGGCGCCATGGGGGCGGCGCTCGCGGAGATGGTGGCCTCCTTGACCCTTTCGAAGGAGAAGTACGCCGCCGCGCACGAAGCCGTCCGGCCGATTGCCGGACTGGCGCGGCGCACGCGCCTGGAATTGCAGAGGCTGGCCCGCGAAGACTCCGACGCCTACGACGCGGTCGTGGCCGCCCGGCGCCTCCCGAAGGAGACCCCGGATCAGCAGCGCCTGCGCGCCCGGAAAACGTCGGAGGCCAACCGCCTCGCCGCGGAGGTCCCGATGCGCACCGCCCGGGCCGCGGTCCGGCTTCTCGGGGCGCTGCCCGAGCTCGTGAAAAAGGGGAACCCCAACGCCGCCTCCGACGCGGGCGCCGCCGCCCTCCTGCTCGAGGCGGCCGCCCACGCCGCGCTCCTGAACGTCGCGATCAACCTCGGCGGGATCGAGGACGTGGGCTTCACCGCCGAGATGCGCGCCGAGTCGCAGAGACTCGGAGAAGAAGCGGTCCGGCTCCGTGAGCGGGTTCTCGCCACGGTTCGCGCCGCTTTCTAGCCGTCGGAGCGGGGTCTCAACTCACTCCAGCCGGGAGGCTTGCGCCGACCTCGGTACGCAGAGGTTTTTCGCTTGACAACGGCGTGCCCGTTTGTTACTATATTCGGCATTGATTCGCGCGGCTCCCGGAAACGGGCCGCGCGATTTTTTTTGCTCGGTATCGCGGCGCGAGGAGTCTCCGCTCGCGGCGCGAGAAGTCTCCCGAAGGGAGGAGGCTCGCGCCGCGGGAGCGGGAGCGAGTGAGGGATCAGGCGAGCGGTCGAGCCGGGATTGGCGAGCCGCTCGCCGGTGCGTGAGCAGATCCCGACCGAGCGAGAGCGACGACTAGAATCCGCCCGGCATGACGGAAGCGCGCCCGAAGCTCTACCTGGTGGACGCGATGTCCAACATCCACCGGGCCTACCACGCCATCCAGCGTCTCTCGACGTCCACCGGGCGCCCGACGAATGCGGTCTACGGCTTCGTCACGATGCTCCGCAAGATGATGCGGGAGCACACTCCCGACTACGTCGCGGTCGCGTGGGACGGGCCGGAGAGAACCGTCCGACACGAGGCTTACGCCGACTACAAGGCCAACCGCCCGGCGATGGCCGACGACCTCGCCTCCCAGCTCCCCGCCATCCGCAGCATTCTCGAGGCCTATCGCATCCCGGTCCTGGAGCTTCCCGGATACGAGGCGGACGACGTCATCGGGACGCTCTCGAAGAAGGCGTCCGCCATGGGCTTCGACGTCGTCATCGTCACCGCGGACAAAGACATGCTGCAGCTCGTCGGCCCCCGAGTGCGCGTTTTCCACACCGGCCGGGAAAAGTTCCTGGACGAGGCCGGCGTCCGGGAGTTCTTCGGCGTCGCGCCGTCGCAGGTCGTCGACGTCCTCGCGCTCATGGGAGACAGCGTCGACAACATCCCCGGGGTGCCCCGCGTGGGCGAGGTCACGGCGAAGAAGTGGATCGCAGAGTACGGCGACCTCGCGACGCTGCTCGCGCGTGCCGACGAGATCAAGGGAAAGGTCGGCGAGAGCCTCCGAGAGCACCGGGAAGACGCGTTGATGTCGCGGCGCCTGGTCGAGATCCCGGTCGACCTCGCCATTCCCTTCGAGCCGGACGCCTTCCGCTCCACCCCCGCCGACGCGGAACGGCTGCGAAAGCTCTTCGTCGAGCTCGAGTTCCACTCCTTAGCCGCCGAGATTCACGACGAGGGCGCGGTGACCCCCGAAATCACGGCCGTCCGGCGACGGCCCGGCGAGGCTTTTGCGGTCGACTCCTCCCGGCCCCTCGGAGTCGCGCTCCTCCGCGCGAAGGAGCGCGTTCTGCTGGCGGTCTCCGACGGTGCGAACGTCGAAATCGCGGAAGAGTCGGGCCCGGAGATCGCCGCCCGGTGGCGCGCGCTCGATCGCCCGGGACGCCAGGTGACGATCGCGGACGCGAAGACGCTCGACGCGCTGCTCGCGCGCGAAGGGGGGAGCGTCGCCGCCGACGTCTTCGACGTCTGTCTCGCTCAGTACGTGCTCTCGCCGGGGGTCGGCAGCTCGGACTTCGAGGTCATGGCGTTTCAGCGGCTCGGCCACCGCGTCACACCCAACAAGGAGGCGGGGATCGTCGCCTGCGCGCTGCCCGAGGGCTACGCGGTCGAGACCGCGGACCGCTGGCTCGGAGAACGGGCGTCGGGCACGCGCGAGCTCGCGACGCACCTCCGCGCGGAAATGGAGAAGCGGCCGGCGCTCGAGAAGATCTATCGGGAGATCGAGCGGCCGCTCACCCCCGTGCTCGCGCGCATGGAGCTGGCGGGCATCGCCGTCGACATCCCGTATCTCGCGGAGATGTCCGTCCGGATGGAGAAGGGCCTTCGCGCCCTGGAAGAGAAGATCTGGGAGGAGGCGGGCGAGCAATTCAACGTGAACTCGCCCGTCAAGCTGGGACAGGTCCTCTTCGAGAAGATGAAGCTGCCCGTGGGCCGGAAGACCGCGAAGACGCGCGTGTCGTCCACGGGAGTGGAAGTCCTGAACGAGCTGGCGGAGCAGGGTTTTCCGATCGCGCGGCTCGTCATGGAGTACCGGGAGATCTCCAAGTTGAAGGGGACCTACGTCGACGCGCTTCCGCAGCTCGCCGACGAGGACTCTCGCGTGCACTCCTCTTTTCACCAGACCGTCGCAGCCACGGGACGCCTCTCCTCGTCCGACCCGAACCTCCAGAACATCCCGATTCGGACGGCGGCCGGCCGCGAGATCCGCCGGGCCTTCGTCGCACCGCCCGGAAAGAAGCTCCTCGTCGCCGACTACTCCCAGATCGAGCTGAGGATCCTCGCGCACCTCTCGGGCGACGAGAATCTCATTGCCGCCTTCGAGCGCGGGGACGACATTCATCGAGCGACCGCGGCGAAGATCTTCGGCGTCACGCCCGACCTCGTCAGCCAGGAGATGCGGTTCGCGGCGAAGAGGATCAACTTCGCCCTCCTCTACGGGATGGCGGCCTTCACGCTCGGAAAGGACCTCGGCGTCTCGACGGCGGAGGCGAAGAGCTACATCGAGTCTTACTTCGCCCAGTTCCCGGGCGTGCGGGGTTACCTCGACGGAATCCTCGAAGAGGCGCGGCGGACACGGGAGGTCACGACGATCTTCGGTCGCGTCCGGCCGATCCCGGACATCCAGGCCTCCAACGGGATGGTTCGCGGAAACGCCGAGCGCATGGCGTTGAACGCACCCTTCCAGGGGTCGGCGGCGGACATCATCAAGATCGCGATGGTCCGGCTCGACCGGGCGCTCGCGGAGGAGGGTTTCGGAGCGCGTCTGCTCCTCCAGGTCCACGACGAGCTCGTGCTCGAAGCGCCGGCGCAGGAAGTACCGGCGCTTTCGGCGACCGTGCGGCGGGTTATGGAAGAAGCCGCGCGGCTGAAGGTCCACCTCGCCGTGGACGTGGGGTCCGGCGACAACTGGCTGGCGGCAAAGTGAACCGCGAAGCGGTTCATCCTGAGCGCTTCGCGAAGGATCTCCTGAACTCAAGAGGTCCCTCGCGGAGCCTGTCCCGAGCGAAGGCGAGGGGCTCGGGACGACGCGCCCCCGCGCGTCGTTCGCTATACTTTGCGCGCATTTCGATGAATCGGCGAATCCTGCCTCATCTCGCGCTCGCCGTCGGCTTGACGCTCGCGGGAACGGCGGTGCGCGCCCAGCAGCCCGACGTGTCTCCCACCCCGGTACCGACGCCTTCCGTCGAGGCGGCGCCGCCGCCCGCGCCGCCCGCCGTCCCCCCGGGTCAACCGGCGGCGCCTGCCGCGATCCAGACCGCGCCGCTCTCCGGTATCGCAGCCCCGGTCGCGCCGATGCCCGCCAGCCCGGTTGCAACGCCGACTCCCGCGCCTCCGGCGCGGATCACGGATCCCGCGGTCGTCGCGATCCTCCAGGCTCCCGCGGAGAACCCTTTCGGAACCGTCGCCCAGGTGCCCGCCGCTCTTCCGCCGAAGTTGAGTTTCGTGGACGCGACCGTCGCCGCGAACGAATACGTCTCGGTTCGCGTGGACCCGACCGGCCGGCCGATGGCTTTCCGGCCGGAACGTGACCCGATTCCCTCCCTGTCGGCCGAGGTCCAGAAGTCGCTCGCGCGGTGGACGTTCGAGCCCGCACGCAGCGCGGCGGGACCCGTCGAAACCTGGGCCGCGCTGAGACTCGACCTCCAGGTCGAGATCGATGCGCCGCGGTCCGTGCAGAGCTCGCTCGTACTCGTCACGCCGTCGACGGCGATCCCGCATCCGCTCTCGTGGCCGTCGGACGAGGTCTGGCTGGAGAGCCGCAAAGGGGGGGCATCCGTCGAGGGAGGGGTGCCTCTCGAGAGCGTGGACACGCCGCCGATGCCCCGGAAGACTCCGTGGAATGCGGGCTCCTACAAGGGCCCTTTCTCCGCGAAGTTCTGGGTCCGGGTGAAGTCGAACGGTCTCGTCGAAAAGGCGATCCCGCTCGAGGCCAGCGATCCGATCCTGCTCGCATACCTCCGCCGGGCGATGTCGAGCTGGACGTTCCGGCCGGCGCAGGCGAACGGGTCGATCGACTCCTGGAACGAGCTCTCCCTGTCGGGCCAGATCTCCTACAGCGTGGATCTGAAGCAGATCGTGTCGCTCCGGAAGAGCCTCGCCGGCTCGTAGCCCTGGGAGACCGGATCCCGCCCGAGCTGGCGGAGCGCCTTCGGGGCCGTTTCCCCTCCGAGATCGCGCGGACACGCCTTCATCGCGGCCGGCTCGCGGGGATCTTGACGTCTCTCGCCGGCGCCGACGCGATCGTCTTCGGCCGCCGCGTCTTTCTCTCCGCTCGAGCGCAAGAGAGCGTCTTTTCGGCAGGGTCGGAGGCCGCGCCACTCCTGGCGCACGAGCTCGCGCACGTCCGGCAGTACCGCCGGCTGGGCTCCGCCGCGTTTCTCGGACGGTACCTGGGTGAGTACCTGGGACGGCGGTCCCGCGGCGCCCGGCACGCGGCGGCGTATCGCGCGATCTCGTTCGAGAGGGAGGCGGAGGACGAGCTCGTGGCCGTTCGAGACGAGGAGCGAACGGGGGAACTGCCGGTTTAGAGGACGCCGCCGGCCGCGTGCCGGCGGAGGAGCTCCTCGAAGCGGGGATCGGCCCGGATCGGGTCGAAGAACGGATACACCTTCATCGGAACCAGGAAGCTCGAGCGATACGCGAAGGCCTTCTCGAGCCACTCGAAGGCCCGGTCCGTACGCCCGGCGCTCATGTTGAGCTGCACCATGGCCGCCATCGGGACGTACTGAGATTTCGCTTTTTCCTCGAACTCCTGGAGCAGTCTCTCGACCTCCCCGGTCTGCCCGATACGCCCGAGCGTGACCGCCTTGCCGGAGACCATCGTCGGACTGCCTCCCGTCAAACGCGCGCCCTCCTCGAACGCTGCGAGCGACCGGTCCCAGGAACCCGCGGCCTGCGTGGCGAGGCCCAGCCACAGGTAGACCTGCGCGAAACGGGAATCCATCTCGAGCGTTTTCGACAGCTGCTCGATCGCTTCGTCGTGGCGGCGGACGCAATAGAAAGCCCACCCGTAGTCGCAATTGATGATGAGCGACAGCGGGTCGATCTCGAGCGCGTGACGGAACTCCGCGAGTCCCTCCTCGGATCGACCGGTCGCGGAGAGGAAAAAGCCGTAGAAGTGGTGCGCGAGAGCGTACTCGGGGTTTAACTGAATCGCCCGGCGGAACTCCTCCTCGGCGCCGGCCCACTCCCAGTCGAGGCAGCGGGCGTACGCGAGCGACGTGTGCGCCTCCGCGAGCCCGTCGTCGATTTCGAGCGCGCGCCGCGCCGCCGCCTTCGCCTTCGGGTACGCCTCGCGCGGCGGGAGCGCCGCGTACCGGTCCATCCCGAGCGAGGCGTAGCAGTCGGAGACGCCCGCCCAGGCGAGCGCATAGGCCGGGTCCTTCTCGATGGCCTGCTCGAAGTACTCGAGCGCTTTCCGGATGTCCGGAACCGTGCTCTTGTTCCAGTGGTAGCGGCCCTTGAGATACAGCGGATACGCGTCGCGATCGACGGCGTAACGCCGGGCCAGACGCTTTTTTTGCTCCGGCTCGAGCGTGAGCTTCAAATTCGACGTGATCTCGCGCGCGATCTCCTCCTGCACCGCGAGCAGGTCGGCGGCCGGGCGGTCGTATCGCGCACCCCAGAGCCGCCAGCCGTTGCTCGCGTCCACCAGCTCGACGGAGATCGCAATGGCGGAGCCGCGCTCAACCACGCGTCCGGACAGGACCGTCCCGACGTTCAACTCGCGGCCGACCTGCTGCGGGTCGGCGTCCCCGCGGTAACGGAACATCGTGCTGCGCGCCATGACGCGAAGCTTGCGGAGCTGCGAGAGACCGTTGATCAGCGTCTCCGTGATCCCTTCGGTCAGGTACTCCATCTCCGGGTCTCCGCCCGGATTGACGAAGGGCAGGACCGCGAGCGACTTGACGCGGGAAGCCCGCTTGAGAGGCGCCCGGCTTCCGCTCACTCCGCTGGCTACGACGGTCGGATCGGACGCGGCCGCGGACGCGAGGCCGGCGAGAATCGGAACGAGCTCGGCGGCGGAAGCGGGCCGGCGGGCCGGCGACTTCTCGAGACAGCGCGCGACGACCCTGTCGAGCTCGGCAGGAACGTCGGGGCTCTCTCGCGACGGGGGCGCCGGCTCGTCGCGCAGGATCGCGGCCATCCGGTCGAAGACGCTCGCGCCGGTGAACGCGGGGCGCCCGGTCAACATCTCGTAGAGGACACACCCCAGCGCGAAGATGTCGCTCCGTTGCTCGGCCGGCTCTCCGCGGACCTGCTCGGGAGACATGTACCCGACCGTCCCCAGCACGGTTCCGGGACGGGTCGGATCGGGCGTCGTCGGCGCCGCGGTCGCGTCGGTTCCCGCGGCGTCGTCGCGGACCCACCGGGCGAGGCCGAAGTCGAGGATCTTGATCCGGTTCTCGGCGGTCAGGAAGATGTTCTCGGGCTTCAAGTCCCGGTGGACGATCCCGCGGGAGTGGGCGGCCGCCAGTCCCTCGGCGAGCGCGGCGGCCAAGTCCGCGGCTTTCCGCCACGGAAGGCCGCCGGGCGCGAGCGCGGACCGAAGCGTCTGGCCGTGAAGGAGTTCGGTGACGGCGAAGGAAACGCCGCCGTCGACGCCGAAGTCGTAGATCGCCAGGAGGTTCGGGTGAGAGAGCGCCGCGATCGCTCGCGCCTCGCGCTCGAA
>Ga0210377_10005496_pt1 | contig 10403 bp, 10 predicted proteins | sample PLM4_65_b1redo_FD_155480 | JGI IMG/M metagenome (GOLD analysis project Ga0210377, IMG submission 155480) | Groundwater sediment microbial communities from an aquifer in East River, Colorado, USA - PLM4_65_b1 redo | ecosystem: Environmental > Terrestrial > Soil > Riparian zone | place: USA: East...
GGGTCGGTCAGCGCCTTGGTGCAGATGTCGAACGCCTTGAACGGGTCGCCATATTCCGCGGTGGCGTAACATTGGGTGCCCGGACCGCCGCCGATCACAATGACGACCGCCTGAGCCTGGCTCGCGGCGGCCACAATTCCCAAAAGAACAAGAGACGATAAAGCTGTCACAGCGCGCATGGGTCTAAACCCTCCATCTCATTTTCCGGAATACGTCTCTCAGGCATCTATCCCTGTGATCCAAACTCGCGGGCCTGAGCCGGCGAGCAGGACGCATTTGATAACTACAATAGCACGTCTGCCACGCCACCTGTATCCCCTTACGCAACCTGTGAAGACAGGAGAGGGCGACTCCCTTTATCATTGAACGGTTTGAAAAATTATTGCCGTTTCGAGGGTAATCTTCATGACTTGGCCCGCCTTTGCGCCCATCGTTTTTCTCGCAATTTCCAATGTTTTCATGACTTTTGCCTGGTACGGGCAGCTTCGATTTCCCGCATCGCCACTGTGGATTGTGGTGCTGGTGAGTTGGGGAATCGCCTTTGTCGAATATTGCTTCGCCGTGCCCGCGAACCGCATCGGCCACACGGTCTATTCGGCGGCGCAGCTCAAGACCATGCAGGAGATCATCACGCTGATCGTGTTCGGCGTGTTCTCGGTCACCTATCTGAACGAGGCAATTCGATGGAATCATGCGGCCGCGTTCTGCTGCCTTGTGGCTGCGGGTTACTTCGCTTTCGCCAAATGGTGATCAGGAATCGCCGAATTCCGTGACTTCCTCGAGCGGGACACGAACCGAAGGCCGGTTGTTCGAGTAGAACACCATGGTCATGCGTTTCGCGGCCCGGTCCCATTCCAGTTGCGGGGCGACGCCGCCCGGCTTGTGAAACGCGTGGCCGTCGAATTCGAGCGGGAGGACCGCAACGCTCGGCCAGGCGCGGTCGAGCCCGCTTTCCAGGCGCTCGCGCAGATCGCCGCGCTCGTTCTCGGACATGCCGGCGAGATCGGCAATGGCGTTGGGCGCGGAGACGCGCACGGCCCCGGCGGAATCGATTTCGAGACGCGCGACGACCATCAGCTGCGAATCTTCATAGGCGCCTTGCCAGCGCCCCACTGGCGGCCGTGGGTCGGAGCAGGCGGCAAGCATCGCGAGCCCGAGGACAGCGGCCAATCGCGGAAATTGACGCATGTCAGGATCAATCCCTAATTCTTCAGCAAAGTCTCCGCTGCAATTCTTTCCGAAGGGTTATTTTGGAGGACCGGCCATGCGCGCCTGCTTGCGCCCCGTCACGCCCGTTGCTAGGTCTGCCGGCTGTTTTTTAAGATCGGAGTCCTGCCATGGCCGCGCTTCCGCCGGGCTTTCTTGCCCAGGCGCTCGGACGCATCAAGCCCTCGCCCACGCTCGCAATGACGCAGAAATCGCGCGAGCTGAAGGCGGCCGGGCGCGACGTCATCGGTTTGGCCGCCGGCGAGCCCGATTTCGACACGCCCGACAACATCAAGGAGGCGGCCATCGCCGCCATCCGGCGCGGTGAGACAAAATACACCAATGTCGAAGGTATTCCGGAACTGCGCGCGGCGATCGCGCAAAAGTTCAAGCGCGAGAACGGGCTCGATTACACGCCTTCGCAATGTTTCGTGGCGCCCGGCGGCAAGGCGATCATCTACAACGCGATGATGGCCACCTTGAACCAAGGCGACGAGGTCATCGTGCCCGCGCCCTATTGGGTGAGCTATCCCGACATCGTGCTCCTGGCCGGTGCCACGCCTGTGGTCGTCGAGACGCGGCTGGAAGACGGGTTTCGCCTCACCCCCGAGGCGCTCGAGCGCGCCATCACGCCGAAGACGAAATGGATAATCTTCAATCAGCCGTCGAACCCGACCGGGGCCTGCTACACGCGGGAACGATTGAAGGCGCTCACCGACGTTCTGATGCGGCACAAGCAGGTCTGGATCCTCACCGACGACATGTACGAGCATCTGATCTTCGGCGGCTTTAAGTTCCACACCATAGCCCAAGTGGAGCCCGGCCTTTACGAGCGCACGCTCACCATGAACGGCGTGTCGAAGGCCTATGCCATGACCGGTTGGCGCATCGGCTATTGCGCGGGGCCAAAGGAGCTGATCGCGGCCATGGCTAAGCTGCAGTCGCAATCGGCGACCAACGCCGCCTCGATTTCGCAATGGGCGAGCGTGGAGGCGCTGAACGGTCCGCAGGATTTCATCCCGAAGTTCCAGAAGGTCTTCGAGGGCCGCCGCGATCTCGTGGTCTCCATGCTGAACCAGACCTCGTGCATCGAATGCCCGGTGCCGGAGGGTGCGTTCTATGTTTATCCCTCGATTCTGAAGATGATCGGGACGAAAACCCCCAACGGCACGACGATCGGGACGGACGAGGATTTCGCCAATTCGCTTCTGGAGATCGAAGGCGTCGCGGTGGTGCATGGCGCGGCCTTCGGGCTTTCGCCCTTCTTCCGCATCTCCTACGCCACTTCGAACGAGGTGCTGGAGGATGCCTGCGGGCGCATTCAACGCTTCTGCGGAAACTTGCGCTGAGCGGCGTTCGCATGGGTTCCTGGCAAGAATTTCAGATGCGGCACGCGCCTCCGAATGAGCGCGATTTGTGTTACCATGCGTTCGCAAGGCCACGCTTGACGTCTCCGCCATGACCGACACGACTCAAAGCGATGTCATCGTTCGTAGGGTTGCCGCCGCTGCGGAAACCGTTATCGCCCGGCGCTCCGGCTATCTGTTCGGACCTGTTTTCGATTTTCTCACGCTCGGCGGCGGTTCCCTGATCGTCTGCGGCGCAATCGCGCTGCTTCTCCCAAACGGTATTCCAATCGCGCGTTTCGCCGTGCCGATCACCGTTCTGATGCTTGTGATCAACCAGCCGCATTTCGCGCATTCCTATCAGATGTTCTACCGAAATTTCCGGGAGAAGGCGTTCGGCGCCTCTTACGCGCGCGCGCTTCGCCTGCGCTACATCCTTGCGGGTCTGGTGGTTCCCGCGGCGCTAATTGCGTTTCTGGCGGGTACGGCGCTTTCCGGCAGCGCGCGCATGCTTGGCTATGGCGCCAATCTGATGTTCTTCCTCGTCGGCTGGCATTATGTGAAACAGGGCTACGGCATCCTGATCGTGGATTCCGTGCAGAAGCGGTTGATGTTTTCCGAACGCGCGAAAACCGTCTTCCGTATCAATGGCTATACCTGCTGGATAACCGCATGGCTCGGATCGATCCGCGCGCTGTCGGAGCCAAACGATTATATCGGCCTCACTTATTTTTCCTTTCCGGTCCCGCAGCCGGTCTATGACGCCGCCATTGTGGTCGCGGTCTTGACCACGCTTGCGGCCCTCTTCGTGCTGGTGCAGCGCTGGCGGGAGGCGCACACGCTTCCCTGGAACGGTGTCATCGCCTATCTGGCCACGCTCTATCTCTGGGTAATTTTCGTGGGCATCAATCCGCTGGTGGTGGTCGTGGTGCCGACCTTCCACTCACTGCAATATCTGGCTGTGGTCTGGCGCTATCAGCTCAATGCCGCATCGCCCGAGCGCGGCATCGGGTTCAGCTTGGCGTCGTTCGTCGGTTTCGGCATGGGTCTCGGTTTTCTCGGCTTCATGGCAGTCCCGCGCTTCATCGACATTGTTTTCCCGTATGACAAGGGACTCTTCGGGCCGAGCCTCTTTCTCTTCTGCTTCTACATTTTCATCAATGTCCATCATTACTTTATGGACAGTGTGATGTGGCGGCGCGGAAATCCCGACGTTCAGCAATATGTTTTCGGGCGCCCCAACACGGCCACGCGATAGACGCCGTTACCGGCTTGCCTTCCCCCCCGGATTGGCGCGAGCATAGGCGAAAGCTGGGGTCTAAGGGAGGCAGCTATGCCGAGAAAAAATGGAGGAAGTGGGCCACGTTGCGTGGCCCTGGTGGGACCTTACGGAGCAGGCAAGACCACGCTCTTGGAAAGCCTTCTGTGGGTCACCGGCGCCATTCAGCGTAAAGGTTCGGTGCCCGCGGGCAACACGGTCGGCGATGCTTCGCCCGAAGGCCGCGCCCGCCAGATGAGCGTCGAGACGAATTGCGCCACCACGCGCTACCTCGACGAATCCTTCACCTTCCTCGATTGCCCGGGTTCGATCGAATTCCTGCAGGAAACGCTGAACGTGCTTCCCGGCATCGACGCGGCCATCGTCGTCTGCGAGCCCGAAGCCCACAAGGCCGCGATGCTGCAGCCCTATCTCAAGCGATTGGCCGATCTCAACATCCCGCACGCGCTGTTCGTCAACAAGATCGACAAGGCAACGGGCGCTCTGCGTGAGCTCCTGGCGATCCTGCAGGAAGTGGCGCCGAAGCCGCTCGTTCTGCGCCAGATTCCGATCTGGGAGGACGGGATCGCCGCGGGCTTCGTCGATCTCGCGCTCGAGCGCGCCTATGTCTACCGCGAGCATGCGGCCTCGGAGCTCATCGACATAAGCGACGAAGTGAAGGCGCGCGAAGCCGAGGCGCGTTTTCAGATGCTGGAAAAGCTCGCAGATTACGACGAGCATCTGATGGAAGAGCTGCTCTCCGACATTCTACCGCCGCGCGACGAAATTTTCGACGATCTGCAGCGCGATCTGCAGCAAGGCCTGATCGTGCCCGTGCTCATCGGTTCGGCGCAAGGCGACAACGGCATTCGCAGGCTGCTGAAAATGCTGCGCCACGAAGTGCCAGACGTGTCCGCCGTTTGCGCGAGAGCGGGTGTCACCGGCACCGACACCATCGTGCATGTGATGAAGACCTATCACACCTCCCATGGCGGCAAGCTCAGCCTCGCGCGCCTGCTCTGCGGCCATTTGAAGGACGGCGCGGTGCTTTATCGCCAGGGCGGGGGCGATACCCGCGTCGGCGGTCTGTTCGCGCTCCGCGGTGAAACGCAGCTGAAGCTCAACGAAGCGGGGCCGGGCGACACGGTGGCGCTCGGCCGCCTTGAAGACGTCGGCACCGGGGAGACTCTTTCCAGCGCCAAGGCCGGCACGAAGCTGAAGCTCAAGACCGAGACGCTGAAGCGCGTCTACGGCCTCGCCATCGCCGCCGCCGACCGCAAGGATGAAGTGAAGCTCACCGCGGCCATCGCGAAGTTGCGGGAGGAAGATCCGTCGCTTTCCTTCGAGCAGAACGCCGAACTGCATCAGATGGTGCTGCTCGGACAGGGCGAAATTCATTTGAAGGTCGCGGTGGAGAAGCTCGCCTCAAAATATGGGCTGAGGCTCGACACCTACCGGCCGCAAGTGCCGTACAAGGAGACGATCAAGAAATCCACCACTCAGCGCGGCCGCCACAAACGCCAGACCGGCGGCCACGGCCAATTCGGCGATGTGGTGATCGAGATCAAGCCCCTGCCGCGCGGCTCGGGCTTCGTGTTCGAAGATCGCGTCACCGGCGGCGTGGTGCCGCGGAACTTCATTCCCTCCGTCGAAAAGGGAGTCGTCGATTTCCTGCGCCAGGGGCCGCTCGGATTCCCCGTGGTGGATATTGCGGTGGCGCTCACCGACGGCTCGTACCATACGGTGGATTCGTCGGACGCGGCCTTCCAGACGGCGGCCCGTATCGGCATGACCGAGGGCATGCCCAATTGCGCGCCGGTTCTTCTGGAGCCCATCATGCATGTGAAGATTCACGTGCCTTCCGAATCCACCGCGAGCGTGAACGGCGTCATCTCGACGCGCAGAGGCCGGATCCTCGGCTTCGACGCGCGTGAGGGCTGGCGCGGCTGGGACACCGTGGAAGCGGAAATCCCCCAATCGGAGCTTCACGATCTGATCGTGGAACTGCGCTCGCTCACGCAGGGCGTCGGCACCTATGAGATGAGCTTCGACCATCTGGCCGAGCTCTCGGGCAAGCTCGCGGAAAACGTGGTCGCGGCGCGAAAAGCGGCGGCCTAGGGGTTGTAATAGTTTAGAATAGTTCTAATATTCTCCGAGAGGCCGGAGCCCCTCCGGCCTCTCGGATGGAGGCGATCATGGAAATGGACATCGGCATCTCGAAGGCCCATCGGGAAGCTGTTGCCGAAGCCTTATCCCGCGTGCTGGCCGACACCTACATGCTCTACATCAAGACCCACGCCTATCATTGGAATGTGACGGGCCCGCTGTTCGCCTCGCTGCATACGCTGTTCGAGACCCAATATAACGAGCTGCATGGCGCGGCGGACACCATCGCGGAGCGCATCCGCGCGCTGGGGCATTTCGCGCCCGGCTCCTATGCCACCTATGCGCGTCTCTCCAGCATCGCTGAAGACAACGATACCGTTCCCGCCGCGCTCACCATGGTGCGCAATCTCGCGCTCGGCCACGAGGCGCTCGGGCGGACCTTGCGGGCCGCGTTCAAAGTCGCGGAAGCAGGCGGCGATCAGGCGACCATGGACCTTTTGATCGGGCGCATGGACGCGAGCGACAAGGCGGCCTGGATGCTGAGGAGCCATCTGGAGAATCCCGCCTCCGAAGCCATGCCGAACGTGTAATCATTTTCTCCCCCTGCGCAGCTAGGCGGAGTGGGGCTACAGCCTCGGCATCAACCCACGGGCGCTGAGAAACTCCATCACCAGCGCATCGAAACCCGCCGGGTCCTCGATGCAGCAGGCGTGACCGGCGCCCGGAAGAACCTTATGCACCGCGCCGGGAACGAGACTCGCGGTACGCTTTCCCGCCGGCAGCGAGCGATCGAACTCGCCATTGATCACCAGCACCGGCGGTTGCATCTCAAGCAAGCGCCCGGTCGTGCCGGTGGAATTCCCGGCCATGAACACTTGCGCGATCGCATCGCCTTTGAGGCGCGGCTCGCGCTCGACGAACATATTCAGGAGATGGCGGCCAAGGCGGCTTTCGGCGAATGCGGGCGCTACCAGCTCGCGCATGTGCTTGATGTGATAGCCGGCAAGATCGGCGCGGTAGCCATCGACGCGTTTCATGTAGCGGTCGCTCGGTCCGCTATTGCCGCCGACAAGGATAATTGCATCGAACCGGTCCGGGTGGTCGAGGCCCAACAGGATCGCGGTTCCCGATCCGACGCTGCAGCCCATGAGAACCGCGCGGCCGATGTCAAGCTCGTCCATCACGCCGATCACGTCGTCGCACATGTCCTTCAGCGTGAAGGGGGTCGCGATCTTGGCCGAACGGCCATAGCCGCGAATATCGATACCCACGACTTTGAATAGGCTCGAGAAATGGGCCGTCTGGTACAGCCAGAGATCGTGGTCGAACGGATTGGCGTGGATGAGGACGAGCGCGGGCCCATCGCCCGTGAGTTCATACCAGATGTCGATTCCGTTCGCGCGGTAGTAAGGCATCGCGTCCTCCACGAGGTTCCCCGGCGCCATTAAAGCAAAACTCCACCCTTCCGGCTCTCGTTCTCTGTGCTAAAGTTTTTCGGGGACCTTCAATGGAGCCGAAGCTATGACCGACGTGAAATGGAGCATGCGGGCACTCGAGTTCGCCAATTGCAATTGCTCCTATGGCTGTCCTTGCCAGTTCAACGGCTTGCCGACGCATGGCGATTGCCGCGCGGTGGTGGGTATCAAGATCGAGCGGGGCCAGCACGGCGACACCAAGCTCGACGGTTTGAAGGTTGCCGGCATCTTCGCCTGGCCGGGAGCGATCCACGAAGGTCACGGCGAGGCGGCGATCGTCATCGACAAGCGCGCCAATGAGGCGCAGCGCAATGCGCTGTTGCGCATCGTCTCGGGCCAGGATACCGAGCCGGGCGCGACACTCTTCAATGTCTTCGCCTCCACGCTCGAAAAAGTTCACGATCCCATCTTCACCGACATCGATTTTGAGATCGACATCGACCGGAGGAGGGCACGGCTGGTCGTCCCGGATTGCATCGACTCGCGCGGCGAACCGATTCTGAATCCGGTCACGAAGGCTGAGCACCGGGTGCGCATCGATAATCCTAACGGTTTTGAGTACAAGCTTGCGGAAATTGGCCGCGGCTGGTCGAAGACCAGCGGGCCCATGAAGCTCGATCTCGCCGACAGCTACAGTCAGTTTTGCCACCTTAATATGTCGCAGAGCGGCTTGATCGACTGACGCAATGGCGGTGGCTGTGCTCGAACACGTGCTGAAGCGCGACCGTATTGTCGTGGCGGCATCGCTTCTCGCGCTGACCGCGCTCGCCTGGGCTTACCTCTTTTGGCTCAACGCCTTCATGTCCGGCCCGGCGCCCATGCCATCCATGCCGGGCATGGACATGGGGACCATGAGCATGGCGGCTACCCTCCGGCCATGGACGCCCGCGGACATGGCTTTCACCTTCGCCATGTGGGCGGTGATGATGGTGGGCATGATGACGCCTTCCGCCGCGCCCATGATCCTGATCTATGCGCGCGTCGCGCGTCAGGCGAGGGGAGAGGGGAAGATATTCGCCGCCTCCGGCTGGTTCGCCGGGGGTTATCTGCTCGCATGGATGGGCTTTGCGGTACTCGCAACGCTGGCGCAGGCGGCCCTGGTACAGGCGGCGCTACTCACGCCCATGCTGGCCGCCGCGAACAATATTTTCGCGGGGCTCGTGCTGATCGCGGCCGGCCTTTATCAATGGACGCCGTTCAAGGATTCCTGCCTGTCGCAATGCCAGGCGCCGCTCGCCTTTCTTCAGCGCCATGGCGGATTTAAACGCAACGCCAAGGGGTCGCTCCTGCTCGGCCTTAGGCACGGCGCCTATTGCGTCGGCTGCTGCTGGGCCTTGATGACGCTCCTTTTCGCCGGCGGCGTCATGAACATCGTCTGGATTGCCGCGTTGTCTATTCTGGTGCTGTTGGAGAAGATCGTACCGGCCGGCCGTCTGCTGCCCCGGGCTGTGGGCTTGGTCTTGCTAGCCGCGGGGTCTATATTTCTCTACAGAACGGGAATGTGATTTGCCCCGGTTTTCCGCTCCGCTTAGGCCGGACCAGGCCCGGGTTCGATCCAGGCCGAGGAGAGTGCGCATGCCGATCAGGATCAAGCCGAGCTGGGAGATTCCGGAGCGCCTGGCCACGCCCGAGGCGCTGGTCATGAACCGCCGCAAGCTTATCCAGGGCGCGGGCGCCGCGGCCGTGGCCGGCATGCTCGCGGGTTGCGACAACGCCAACAACGCGCAGAACGGAAGCGGCGGCGCGCCCCAAACCGCGGCCGCGAACCTGCCCGATCCCACAGCCGGGCTCTATCCGGTCCAGCGCAACGAAGCCTACACGCTCGACCGCGAGATCACGCTGGAACGCTTCGTCACCTCCTACAACAATTATTACGAGTTCGGCGTGGAGAAGGACGATCCCATCCGCAACGCGGACCGGCTGCCCATCCGTCCTTGGGAGATCAGCTTCGAGGGTTTGGTGGAGAGCCCGTTCAAGACCGATTTCGACACCCTCGTCAAAGCCATGCCGCTGGAAGAGCGGCTCTATCGCCATCGCTGCGTCGAGACCTGGTCCTTCGCGGCACCTTGGTCCGGCTTTCCGATGAAGGCGCTCGTCGATTACGCGAAGCCCAATTCGGCCGCGAAATATGTGGTGATGAAGTCCTGGATGAATCAGGACGTGGCGCCGGCGCAGAACGAGATCTGGGTGCCGTGGCCCTACACCGAAGGGCTGACCATCGAGGAAGCGACCAACGATCTGGCCTTCATGGTCACCGGCGCGTACGGCAAGCCGCTGCCCAAGCAGAACGGCGCGCCGCTTCGGCTCGCCACCCCGTGGAAATACGGTTTCAAATCGGCCAAGGGCATTCAGCGCTTCATCTTCACCGCCGAGCGGCCGAAAACCTATTGGATGGCGCTTGGCGCCGCTGAATACGGCTTCTGGGCGAACGTCAATCCGCAAGTGTCGCATCCACGCTGGAGCCAATCGAGCGAGGAAGTTCTCGGCACCGGCCAACGCGTGCCGACCCAGCTCTACAACGGCTACGGCGAACAGGTGGCGTCGCTCTATTCGGGCTTAGTGGGTGAGCGGCTGTTTATGTAGAGCTTCTCATCCTGAGCTTGTCCAAGGACGTCGCCAGCACTTCGATCGATGAGAAAAAGAAACGGCCGGGATGACGGATCATCCCGGCCTAGTGCTTGGGAGGTTGCGGACGGCTTTACCGTCCAGCATTGGGAGGAAACCTCCTGAAGGTTGCGTTCGGGGGGGAACGAACCTGTATCCGATATGGGGATCGCGTGGACTATTTCCAGAGCGTGCGATCGCGATTTTCACGGCGGCGCAATTCGCGGCCGGCGCGCATCAATGTCCGCCGGCCAGGAACCGCTCCGCCTCGAGCGCGGCCATGCAGCCCATGCCGGCCGCGGTCACGGCCTGGCGATACACGTGGTCGGCGCAATCGCCGGCCACGAAGACGCCGGGCACGTTGGTGGCCGCGCCTTGGCGGGGCACGATGTAGCCGTTCTCGTCCAG
>Ga0210377_10005497_pt1 | contig 10399 bp, 10 predicted proteins | sample PLM4_65_b1redo_FD_155480 | JGI IMG/M metagenome (GOLD analysis project Ga0210377, IMG submission 155480) | Groundwater sediment microbial communities from an aquifer in East River, Colorado, USA - PLM4_65_b1 redo | ecosystem: Environmental > Terrestrial > Soil > Riparian zone | place: USA: East...
ATATGTAATCCCGCTCTGCCGAACAAGGCATGAGAGGCATCATCATTACGGGAAACAACATCCGGAACGTCGGCCTGACCTCCACGCCGGACCGCAAGCGGGCTATTGCAATGAATGCATATAGGACGGTAAAGGGTAGCATCAACGATGTCCTTATTCAGAACAACATCATTGCCGGCAGTGAAAAAGCGCCGATTCGCAACGGCATCGCCTTCAATGAGGGATCGTTTCCCCGCGTCGATATTTCAGGCAATACCATTCAAGGATCCTCCTCAGCCGAGATCGTGAAGACTGCATCCGGACAAGGCGAAGTGTTTCACGTCGACCACGTCGGGAAAGGCGCACCAGAGAACAGCCTGCGCGCGACAAGCGGCAGCAGATGGATAGATGCGAAGACGGGTAGGGTATATCTTCACCAGGAGGGGGATGGTGGCTGGCGTTGATGCTGCGTATCAGGCGCTGTCAGAGTGAACGAAGGAATCGAATGAATAATCGACCATATGATATGTTATATTCTATGGTCCATGTACGGAATTATCTCTCCACGATGATAAATGATTCAGTGTATGAATCAAGGGAATCACGCTATGAATAGTCATGCCCATGAAATAGCAATGCGTAGCCGATTTAAGTTCGGCAGGAATTGGAAGCATTTCGTTCAAACAGTTGATGACGCCATAATATCAAAAGCAGAAACGTCTTTGCAGGCGATGCTGAAAATCGATGACCTAAGGGGAAAGCGGTTCCTCGATATGGGTTCCGGCAGCGGCTTGTTCAGTCTGGCTGCTCGCCGTCTGGGAGCACACGTTTATTCGTTCGATTATGATCCGGAATCTGTAGCTTGTACTCGACAGTTGAAGGAAAAATACTTCGCGGGTGATGGGGAATGGGTCATCGAGGAAGGGTCGGCTCTCAACGCAGAATATTTGCGAACCCTTGGCGAATGTGATGTGGTGTATTCATGGGGAGTACTGCATCATACCGGTTCAATGTGGGCGGCACTGGAAAACGCAGCTCTTCCCGTAAAGCAAAATGGGAAATTATTTATTTCCATATATAACGATCAGGGCTGGATCAGCCGGTACTGGACGATGGTAAAGCGGATATACAACAAGAACCTACCATTACGCATGGGGATCATACTAATTCATTTCCCCTATCTGTTCGGCATGCGCTATGTGATCAGGCTGTTGACCGGCCGTCTGAAGCAAGAGCGCGGTATGTCGTTATGGTATGACATGATAGACTGGCTGGGTGGCTATCCATTCCAGGTAGCCAAGCCAGAAGAAATCGTCGCTGTTTATGCGAAGGCTGGGTTTGCGCTAGAAAAGCTCAGGACCTGCGGGAATAGACACGGTTGTAACGAATTTGTATTCGTAAAGAAAAGAGAGTAGTTGAGAATGAAAATACAATTTTTAATTCGCTCACTTCACCATGGCGGTGCTGAAAGGCAACTGGTTGAACTTGTCAAGGGATTGCATAGGCAAGGTCACTCTGTGCTGGTAACCGTATTGTACGGTGGAGGTCCTTTAGAAAGGGACCTTCGTGAAATAGGTGTTCACGTCGATATCATGGATAAGAAGGGACGATGGGACGTATTTGGCTTTCTTCAAAGGCTAGTATTGTCTGTGCGTCGTGAAAAGCCGGATGTTTTGAATGGCTATTTACCCGTTTCAAATTTGCTGACTATCCTGCTCAAAGCATTTTTCCCTCGTGTCAAGATGGTTTGGTGGATCGGCGCAGCTTATGTGGATTTACAAAGATATGATCGTATGTCGAAACTTATCTTCAAGGCGGAATGTCTTTTCTCCCGTATTGCTGATCTCATTATTGTCAATTGTCAGGCGGGTAAAGATTATTATTTGCAATATGGGTTTCCTGTGAACCGAACGGTGGTAATCCCGAATGGCTACGATATAGAACGATTTAAGCCTGATCAAGAATCAAGGAAAAGAGTGAGGGCTGAATGGGGGATCAAGGACAATGAAATATTGATCGGTATGGTAGGACGCATTGACCCCATGAAGGACCACCCCAATTTTCTGAACGCTGCCGTTTCCGTTGTCAAAGAGCGCGATGATGTGCGTTTTGTATGCATTGGAGATGGTTTTGAACCTTATCGCTCGGAGATAATGGACTTGTCGGGCAGATTGGAACTCAATGGGAGGATCCACTGGACCGGCACGTATGGGGATATCAAGGCCGCATATAACGCGATGGACATATTTACACTATCTTCTTATGCAGAGGGACTTCCGAACGTGATCGGTGAGGCCATGGCGTGCGGTGTCCCATGCGTTGTTACGGATGTGGGTGATTCAAAATGGATAGTCGCAGACACGGGTATCGCCGTGCCGCCGAAAGACCCTGAAGCATTAGCCAACGCTTGGACAGCGATGATCGCCAGGATGCGGATCAATCAGCAGTTGTATCGGGAAAATGCCCGCAAGAGGATCGTAGAGCAGTTTGGTACAGACGTTCTTGTCAGGAGGACGGAAGTTACCTTAACCAAGCTCGTTGGAAGTGTACCTGATCGCTAGAGCATGCATTGAAAAGATTGCCGACGAGGAACGGAGAACAGATATGGATCTCAGAAACAAGGTTGTGTTGGTAACCGGGGCTGACGGTTTTATCGGCTCCCATCTCGTTGAGATGCTTCAGGGCAAATGCCGAAAAGTAAAAGCCCTTTCATACTACAATTCGTTCAATTATTGGGGATGGCTGGAGTCTATCAATAATATTAAAGATGTCGAGGTGCTGACCGGCGATGTTCGGGACGCGAACTTTTGCATGAATATGACGAAAGGTGTTGACGTTGTATTCAATTTGGCGGCCCTTATCGGCATTCCCTATTCGTACATTGCGCCGGACAGCTATATCGACACCAATATCAAAGGCGCCCTGAACATTTGTCAGGCCGCGTTGCGCAATAATGTGTCAAAGGTCATTCAGACATCGACAAGCGAGGTTTACGGTACCGCCTTGTATGTCCCGATAGATGAAAAGCATCCTCTTCAACCGCAGTCGCCCTACAGCGCTACAAAGATCGGAGCGGACGCTCTTGCCATGAGCTTCTGGAACGCTTTCAAACTGCCGGTAGTCATTGCAAGGCCATTTAATACCTACGGCCCGAGACAATCGGCACGTGCCGTGATCCCGACGATCATCACTCAGATGCTGAGCGGAATGAAAATCATCAAAATGGGAAGCGTTGCTCCAACAAGAGATCTGACGTATGTAACCGACACGTGCAGAGGAATGGTTTCACTTGCTGAATCGGAGAACACGCTCGGCGAGACGGTCAACATCGGGTCGAATTATGAGATCAGCATGAAAGACCTTTTTGGCGTCATAAAAGGATTGATCGGTAGTGATGCGGTCATCAGTACCGATGAGCAGAGGGTCAGGCCCGAAAAAAGCGAGGTGGAACGATTGTGGTGCGACAATACGAAGCTAACCACACTGACGGGGTTCACGCCACAGTATCCGATGAACGAGGGATTGAAGCATACCATAGAGTGGTTCAAGCGATCGGAAAATCTGAAGCTCTATAAGGCGGGGATATATAATGTCTAAGCGGGCAATTATTCTGGCTGGTGGAAAAGGTACGAGGCTGCGTCCTTATACCGTTGTGCTCCCCAAGCCTCTTATGCCTATCGGAGAGTATCCGATATTGGAAGTGATCATAAGACAACTGGCTCGGAACGGGTTTGAACATATTACTTTGACCGTAAATCATCAGGTCGAAATAATCAGGGCATTTTTCGGGAACGGGGACAAATGGAACGTAAAGATCGACTACTCTTTTGAGGATAGACCTTTGAGCACGATGGGACCGCTTAAACTCATTCACGATCTCCCCGATAATTTCCTGATCATGAACGGAGATATCCTGACCGACCTGAACTATTCGGAGCTCTTTGAGTCGCACACAAAAGAAAAGAGACTGTTTACCATAGCAGCTCATTCGAGAGAGCAGAAGGTAGATTACGGTGTTCTCGATATCGACGGGTCGTCCTGTTTGTCGGGATTCAGGGAAAAGCCGGTTCACCACTATTTGGTAAGCATGGGTATTTATGTTGCGAATAAGAAGATCCTTGAGTCCATACCGCAAGATCGAGCGTATGGCTTTGACAATCTCATGCTGGATCTATTGCATAAGCAGGAAAAGGTGAACGTAATCGCCAATACCTGTTACTGGCTCGATATCGGCCGTCCCGATGATTATATGATTGCAATCGAGCAGTTCGAGCAATTCAAGGAAAAGTTCCTGAAATGAAAACGAAAATACTTGTAACCGGTGTGGGAGGATTTATCGGCGGGCATTTGGTGCCAGAGCTCCAGAAGCGGAAGTATGACGTCGTTGAATTTCATAAGAGTGACGGGAATATCGCCCAGTCCGGCATCAAGGACATTCGACATATATTTCATCTTGCGGCCGAAACCTTCGTACCGGAAAGCTGGAAACGGCCGTATGACTTTTATCAGGTAAACGTCATGGGTACGGTGGCCGTTCTGGAATTCTGCAGGCTGCAAAATTGCAGCATGACATTCCTGAGCAGTTATGTCTATGGCAATCCACTAACGAGCCCCATAAACGAAACGCATCCGGTCAATCCAAATAGTCCCTATAATCAGAGCAAGCTCCTCGCAGAGGATGTTTGCAGGTTTTATGCGGGAAAATTCAATGTCATCACAACAGTACTGCGGCCGTTCAATATATATGGTCCACGGCAGAAGGACGTATATCTTGTTCCCCATATCATAAGGCAGGCGCTCGACAGCAGATGCGAGAGCATAAAGGTCATGGACCTGGCTCCCCGGAGAGATTATGTATTCATTGACGACCTTGTTGATGCGATGGCAAGAACGATCGGGCGCACTGCGTTCTCCATCTATAACGTCGGCAGTGGAGTTTCCTATAGCGTCGAGGACATTATCAAGACGGTATTACGTTTATTGCATTCTGAAAAGGAATATGTTTCAGAAGCAGTCAGAAGAAAAGACGAAGTTATGGATACGGTCGCTGATATAAATAAGATTAGAAGCGAATTGAGCTGGGAGCCCAAACATTCGATTGAGGAAGGGCTGATGAAGACGATCGATGCCATCAGAAACGGTACCTCTCCTTTTCCGCAGGCAAGCCCCAGCGTGTCCTGAACGTTGCCTGCGCTCAGGTCCAGCATCAATGCTGTTCGTTTCTCAGAAAGACATCATGATACTTATAGTTATGGTCCGGTAATGAAAACGATCAGCATCGCACATGTAATAAACGGTCTTGCAACCGGCGGCGCGGAGATGATGCTGTACAAGCTCCTGAACCGAACGGACCGGACTCGATACGCGTCTTCTGTCGTCTGCCTTCAGCCCGGGGGAGAACTGCGGGGCAAGATCGAGGCGCTTGGCGTTCCCGTTGCCGACATCGGTATGACGACCAAAAGGCCTTCCTGGTCTTCGTTGCGGCGACTCAGAACGATCATGCGTGAACGACGGCCGGGCATCGTCCAGGGCTGGATGTACCACGGGAATCTTGCTGCTCTGCTTGCGGCGACGTTCGCGCCGGGGAGGACGGCATTGGCGTGGAACATCCGCCAGTCCCTGTATTCACTGTCCGATGAAAAGAGAACGACCGCCGCCGTAATAAAACTGGGCAGTTACCTGTCCAGGTTCCCGGCCGGCATCATTTATAATTCCAACAATGGCGCAAGTCAGCATGAGGTGATCGGGTATCGGCCAAATACGCGCGTTGTGATCCCCAATGGTTTTGACACGGACCTTTTTGTTCCCTCCGATCAGGCAAGATCGTCGGTGAGGGTCGAGCTGGGTCTGCCCGGTGACGCTAAACTTATCGGACTGATCGGCCGTTACCATGCGGTAAAGGATCATCGATGCTTCCTCGAAGCAGCGTCCCTGCTGAAGGGCAGGGTTAGCAATGTCCATTTCATCCTGGCCGGAAGAGGCGTGGACGATCAGAACAGAGAGTTGCGAGACGATCTCGGCAAGATGAATATCGCGGAATGCGTACGTATGCTGGGAGAACGGCGGGACATCCCCAGGCTGACGGCTGCCTTGGATATCGCGACCTCTTCATCACGCAATGAGGGTTTCGCGAATGTCATAGGAGAGGCCATGTCCTGCGGTGTGCCCTGTGTTGTTACGGATGTCGGCGACTCGGCAAGGATCGTCGGTGATACCGGGAGCGCCGTGCCGCCGCACGACCCTAGGGCGCTGGCGGACGCGTGGACCGGCCTTATCAGCATGGACGAGGAAAAACGCCGCGCGCTGGGGCAAAAAGCCCGGCAGAGGATCTGTGAACACTATTCTCTCGATACGGTTGTGCGACAATATGAAGCTCTTTATGAACGGCTGGCAACAGGAGCGAAAGCGTAAAACATGTGCGGCATTGCGGGGTTTCTGGACCTGAAAAGAGTATCGCGGGACCCTGAGGCGGACCTCAGGCGGATGACGGACCCCCTTGTCCACCGCGGGCCTGATGACCAGGGATGTTGGTCCGATCCCGCGTCGGGCATCGCCCTGGGCCACCGCCGCCTGTCCATTCTCGATCTTTCTCCATCCGGTCACCAACCAATGCTGTCCGCGAGCGGCCGCTATGTTATCGTGTTCAACGGGGAGATCTATAATTTCGGGGAGCTTCGCAAAGAACTTGACGCGAAGCCAGGGACACCTTCTTTCGGCTGGCGCGGACACTCCGACACGGAAGTGATGCTGGCGGCGTTCGAAGCCTGGGGAGTGGAGCAGGCAGTCCGGAGTTTCATCGGCATGTTCGCCTTTGCCTTGTGGGACAGGAAGGAACGGCGCCTGCACCTTGTACGGGACCGCATCGGTGAAAAGCCGTTCTACTATGGGTGGGCGGGGGACACTTTCCTCTTCGGTTCGGAGCTGAAAGCCCTTCGCGCCCATCCGTCATGGCGAGGAGAGATCAACCGGGACGCGCTCACGCTCTTCCTCCGCCATAACTACATTCCGGCGCCCCATTCCATCTATCGTGGCATTCACAAGCTTGTGCCCGGTACAATTCTAACCATTCCGATTGAACGAATTTCATCCGGTGATTTTCCCGAGCCCGAACCATACTGGTCGCTCAAACAGGTCGCCTGCCGGGGAATGGAGAACCCGTTCGCTGGAACGGAAGAGGAGGCCGTCGAACAGCTTGATAGCCTGTTACGTGATGCGGTCAGACATCAGATGGTCGCCGATGTGCCGCTGGGCGCATTCCTTTCCGGCGGGGTGGACTCCTCGACCATTGTCGCCCTGATGCAGGCCCAGAGCGGCCGACCGATCAGGACCTTCACCATGGGGTTTCATGAATCTTCTCACAACGAAGCTGAATACGCCGGGGCCGTCGCCCGGCATCTGCGGACCGACCACACGGAACTGTACGTTACACCTCAGGACGCCCTGGACGTGATCCCCAGGCTTCCCACACTCTATGACGAGCCGTTCTCGGACTCGTCGCAAATACCGACCTTCCTGGTCTCGCAGCTCACCCGCAGGCATGTGACGGTCAGCCTTTCGGGTGATGCAGGCGACGAGCTCTTCGGCGGCTACAACCGCTATTTTCTCGGAAGATCGTTGTGGCGGATGACTGGATGGATGCCGCGAGGGTTGAAGTCTGCGCTTGCATGGGGGTTCACGTCGCTTTCTCCCAAACGCTGGGACTCGTTCGCCGCGGTCCTGCCCAGGAGGGGACGATTACGCAACATGGGTGACAAGATCCATAAATTCTCAGAGATTCTTAGGGCGGGGACCCCGGAAGCCATGTACCAAGGTCTTGTGTCCCATTGGAAGGAACCGGACAGTATTGTGCGAGGCGGCCAGGAGCCCGCAACCCTGCTCGCCTCGCCCACGGCATGGCCGGAACTGCCGGATTTTACCCGGCTCATGATGTACCTGGACACGCTGACCTATCTACCCGATGATATCCTGGTCAAAGTGGACCGCGCGGCCATGGGCGTGAGCCTTGAAACGCGGGTGCCGTTCCTTGACCACAGGGTCGTCGAATTCGCTTGGCAACTGCCAATATCGTTCAACGTCAGAGGAACTTCGGGGAAGCGGCTGCTCAGGCAGGTGCTTTACCGGTATGTTCCGGAAAAGCTCATCGACCGTCCGAAGACAGGGTTCGGTGTTCCGCTGGACAGCTGGCTGCGGGGCCCGCTCCGGGAATGGGCGGAGATGCTGCTGGACGAGCAACGGATCCGCGACGAAGGGTATTTTGAACCAACCCCGATCCGTCGGAAATGGCTGGAGCATCTGTCTGGTGAGCGGAACTGGCAGTATTATCTCTGGGACGTGCTGATGTTCCAGGCGTGGCTGGAAGAGGAAAGGCTCACACGAGGAAAAGATTGATTCCCATGCCGAAAAAAATCCTCATAATCTCAAATACCGCCTGGTATATTTACAACTTCCGTATTTCCCTAATGAGGTCTCTGCGTGATAGGGGACATGCGATCATAGCGGTCGCGCCGGTGGACGAGTATGTCGCACGGATCCAGGGTGAAGGGTTCGGATTTATTCCCGTCGCCATAAACAGGAAGGGGACAAACCCGTTCGAGGACCTATTGCTTGCGTATCGATTTTACCAAATGTTCAAGCAGGAAAAACCTGACGTAATCCTGACCTACACGCCAAAGCCGAACATCTATGCGTCCCTTGCGGCGCGATTCTTGAAAATCCGGTTGATTAATAATGTAGAAGGGCTTGGTTACGTATTTATTAATCCCGGCTTTCTCACGTCTATTGTCCAACAACTTTATAAAATAGCCTTTAAGCGTTCTTACAGGGTTTTTTTTCTTAATGATGATGACAGAAAACTGTTTTTAGAGAAAAGATTGACCCGGAAATCCACTGCCGAGAAGATTCCCGGTTGCGGTATTGATACTCGAAGGTTCATACCACAATCCCGCGACGCTGAAAGAAAAGAGTTCGTTTTCTACCTGGTGGCACGGTTACTGTGGGATAAAGGTGTCGGAGAATATGTTGAGGCGGCCAGATTGCTGAAATCGAAATATCCTCATGCTGAATGTCGTCTTGTTGGCTTTGTTGATCCGGAAAATCCGCAAGGGATATCAAGACAACAAATTAAGTCGTGGGTAGACGAAAAAATCATTTCCTATGACGGCGCATCAGACGACATTATCAATGTTATGAAAAAGGCCGATTGTATAGTATTGCCCTCATATCGAGAGGGACTATCCAAAGTCCTCCTGGAAGCCGCTAGTATGGCAATACCGATCATTGCAACCGATGTGACTGGATGCAAAGAGGTGATTCAGGATGGTATTACCGGTTATCTTTGTAAACTTAAGAATATTGACGACCTCGTGAAAAAAATGGAACAAATGCTGCTTTTGCCAGAAGATGAGCGTGCATTGATGGGAAAACGAGGTCGCGAAAAAATGATTTGCGAGTTTGATGAAAGGTTTGTGATTCAGAGATATATAGACGCCATAGATAGTCTTTAGCTTTGAGTTATGAGTTATTAGTTAAAAGTCGAGGGAATGGGTTAACCAAGCGGTTTCTAGTTGAATAGATTGAGTGGCGGGTTTACTATTGTCTCTTTCCGTATCTTTTTTTAAGTTGCAAAAAATATTGATTTGAATTACAGTGTTGCTGAGATACAAGCTGTCTATCATTGTATTTGGCATAACGTTGTAATTCGTAATAATCTTACTTTAACCATATGTTAAGCTATTCCATTAGGTCAATTTATCCCCCGACTCTGCGTGACCTTGCCCCGAACCTGTACTACCCCGAGAGCTGGCTTTCGCAGGTCGTCTGAGCGAGTGCACTCGGTGGACCCTTGATTGCATATAGGCCCTCAGTATGAAAATATTGCTTATTCACTTGGCTAAAATTGCAGCAGGCCAAAAAAAGTTCTCTCGCTAAAATAGACCATTCAAAATGATTATTCATAATAAGCACTTAACCCTGTCCTTCTTCAACCTGCTGAAAGATAGGCTGTTTCGACAAACATAAATTTGGTATATGTCTTGCTTGTAAGCAATAATGTCAAATTGTGTTGCAGGACACCTCGCGAAAGGCAATCCATGACATTTCTTATTTACTGTCTGGTCTCTTTTCTGTTAACGATACTTGTCACGCCGATGGTTATCAGGCTGGCAACCGCCTACAAATGTATCGATCTTCCGGGCAAACGGCATGTCCATAAGAAGGCCACGCCGCGTTGGGGCGGCATCGCGTTTTTCATCGGCGTCTTGCCCGTTCTATTCATCATCCCCCTGGATCGATCCACGATTTCGTTCTTTGCTGCATCGATCATCATGCTGATCATCGGAATAGTCGACGACCGGAAGATACTTCCCTTTACCGTCAAGTTTGCTGGAATGTTTGCCGCGGCAACGGTTGTTATTTTCGGCGG
>Ga0210377_10005498_pt1 | contig 10398 bp, 9 predicted proteins | sample PLM4_65_b1redo_FD_155480 | JGI IMG/M metagenome (GOLD analysis project Ga0210377, IMG submission 155480) | Groundwater sediment microbial communities from an aquifer in East River, Colorado, USA - PLM4_65_b1 redo | ecosystem: Environmental > Terrestrial > Soil > Riparian zone | place: USA: East...
CGAAAAAGAGCTTTCCACCATCGACATGGTGCGCAAGGTGACTTCCACCTCCAAGGACGAGGCCTCGGTGGTCACCGCCGAATTTGAATACGAAAAAAGCCTGGATTCCGCTGCCACTGACGTGGCCAATGCCCTCAGTAAAATTTCGGCCCGGCTTCCACAGGGGGTGCGACCGCCACAGATCTTCAAGATCAGCCAGGCCACCCAGCCGGTGATGACACTGGCCCTCTCTCCCAAGCCGGGCTCGCCGGTTGACCTGCGCAAGCTACGGGAGCTGGCGGACAACCAGATCAAGGAGGAGCTGCTGCGCAATCCTGAAATTGCCAACGCCGAGGTTTTCGGCGGCTATCAGCCGGAAATTCAGGTCACGGTTGATCAGGACAAGCTAAACCGCTTTGGGATCGGACTTGGGGAGATCATGGCGGCGGTTTCGGCCCAGAACCAGAACATTCCCCAGGGGATGATCATTAACCGTGGCGGACAGTACCTCTTCAAGACTGAAGGTTCAGCCAAAAAGGTGGGAGAGCTGGCAGAGCTGGTGATTGCCAAACGAGACGCCGGCATCATCCACCTGAAAGACGTGGCCAAGGTTGAGTCAGGGGTGCAGGAACCGCAATCGGCCTACCACGGCAACGGTAAGTCGGCTATCGGCATCAACATCCTGAGGGGTCAGAACGGCCATGCCCTGGATACCATCCAAGGCGTCGATGAAATCGTTCCAAAGCTCGCGGCCCGTTTTCCGTTCATCAATTTCGAGGTCAGTTACACCCAGAAGGATCTGATCCAGCGCAGCGTGGACAACATGCTGGAGGCGCTACGGGATGCGGTTATCATCACGGTGATCGTGCTGTTCCTGTTCCTGGCCAATATCCGCACCATGCTGCTCTGTGCCATCGCCATTCCCTTCACCTACCTGATCACTTTTGCCTTCATGTGGCTGTTTGGCTTTGAGTTCCACATGGTGACCCTGACCGGTGTGATCCTGGCGGTAGGAATGCTCTTGGATGACGCCATCGTGGTAATCGAGAACATCGAACGCCACTATCATGAATCAAAGCGTGACCTGACGGAGCTGGTGGCGGGCGGGGTCGAAGAGGTGATGCTGGCGATTTTCTCCGGCACTTATGCAACCATCGTGGTCATCATCCCGATCGTCTTCATCGGCGGCTATGTCCAGACCGTGCTGCGCCCCATGGCATTGGCGTTGACCATCGCCCTGGTAGCCTCCTACATCGTTTCAGTCACCATCATCCCGATCCTGGCCCCGTATATTCTGAAAAAGAATGCCACGGAAAACCGCTTCGAGCGGTTCATCAAAAAGGGAAGCGACCGCTTTGTGAACGGCATCCGTGACCTGTTTGCCGGAATGCTGGGTACGGCGCTCAAGCATCGCTTCTGGTTTGTGGCGGTTGCCTTTGTGGTACTGGTATTGACCATGAAATTCGCCAAGCCGCTGGTGGGGCAGAGTGTACAGCCACCCATGGACACCGGCATCATCAAGATCAACTTCGAGGCTGACGCCAACTCCTCCCTGGGCCAGACGGGTGCCATTCTGACCCGCATGGAAGAGGCGATTAAGAAGCAGGAAGGACTGGTGGCAATCAGTTCCGTCATCGGCTCGGAGCCGGCGGTCGTCTCCTTCGGCAGCGGCAAGAACCCGCAGATCGGCAATATCACGATCAACCTGGTGGACCGTTTTCACCGCAAGCAGTCTATCTGGCAGATTGAGGATAATCTGCGGGGCGAGTTTAGAAATATTCCCGGCCTCAAATCAGTCGATATCTTTGAGTTCGGCGCCACCGCCATGTCCAGCATCAAGGCGCCGGTGGATGTAATGGTAACCGGTCCTGATCCCAAAGTGCTGGCACAGATCGGGCACGAGGTGCAAGGCCGGCTGAACAAGGCCGGCGGTCTGCTATCGGTATCCATGACCTGGGATCTGGACAAGAAAGAGGTGATCTTCAAGGCGGATAAGGAGCGTTGCGCAGCCTTCGGCATTTCTCCCCGCGATGTGGCGGCACAGGCCCAGGCGGCCCTTTCCGGGGGAGTTGCATCTACCTTCCGTGTGGCAAATGAAGATGGTTTCCCTGTGCGGATCCAACTGGCGGAGCAGTACCGGGACCGTCCCGACAAACTGGCCGGTATCAAGGTAACTACCCCGATGGGGCCAATACCTCTGGCATCTCTTGGCGCCATGAGCCAAAGTTATGTCCCGGCTTTCCTGACGCGTCAGGATCTGCAGAGCAGCATCGATATCTACGGCTACAAGGGTAGCGCAGCTCTCTCGCATGTCATGGACAATGTCGTGAAGGAACTGAAAGGGATCAAACTCCCACCGGGTTACAAGATCTCCCAGGAGGGGGACGCCAAGCAGGGCAAGGCCAACTTCGCGCAGCTGACCATGGCGCTGGGGATCGGCATGGTGCTGCTCTACTTCTCGCTGATCCCGGCCTTCAAATCCTTCATCCATCCGCTAACCATCATGAGCGCCATCCCGCTGGCGTTGATCGGCGCGGTCTGGTCGCTGCTCCTTTCCGGCAGACAACAGTCAACCGCAGCATTTATGGGGGTGATCCTGCTGGCAGGTATCGTAGTGAAAAACTCGATCCTGCTGATCGACTTCATCGAGGTGGCAAAGGAGAAGGGGGCAACGACGCTGGAGGCGCTCACCGACAGCGTCCGGGTGCGGACACGGCCGATCATAATGACCGCCTTCGGCACGGCGGTGGGCATGGTTCCCATTGCTCTGGAGCGAGCCATCGGCCTGGAGCGGCTCTCGCCACTGGCGGTTGTCGCCATCGGCGGGCTTATGCTTTCCACCTTCCTGACATTGCTCTACGTGCCTATCTTCTATACTATTTTTGAGGATATGACGAAGTGGGTGAAGCGTGGCTGGAGCCGGCTGAAGAAGCAACAGAGTTCCGTCCCAGAGTCAATCGATCCTGCACTATTAACACCAGCAGACCCAACCTGAAGGAGAAAACAATTAATGAAAAGAATAGCAATATTGCTTGCACTACTGCTGATGAACTACATTCCCATGGCGTCGGCCGAGGAGTCGGCCTTTGACACCTTTCTCACCCGATTTGACTACGAGACCCGTGCCGACATGAAAATCGACAGCAAGGAACTTGTTGCGCTGCTACGATCCCGATAATGCCCTGAAGCTGCACCAATCAAACAGAAAGGATTTTATATGAAACTATTATGGTCATCGCTCCCCCTCTTACTCATGTTTGCATGCGCCGCAGGCACCGAGCTCCCCTCCGCCACCGATGCCGTCGTAAAGCAGGCCCTCGCTTCCGGCAAGCCGGCGGTCATCGACCTGGGTGCCCGCCACTGCATCCCCTGCAAGAAGATGGCGCCGATCCTGGAATCCCTGTCCAATGAATACCGGGGACGAGCCAACATCCTGTTCATAGATGTTAACGAGGATCAGGCCGCTGCCCTGAAGTTCAATATTCAGATGATACCGACCCAGATTTTCTTTGATGCTCGGGGCAAGGAAGTTAAACGCCACACCGGCTTCATGGAAAAGGAGGATATCCTGAAGGAGCTGAAGAATGCGGGGCTGTGATGCTGGTCGCCGGGGCCTTCACCGGTTTTGTGGAGGGGTTTGTAAAGGCCCGCGGTGTTGTCAACTTTTCTTTCTGGACGAAACACTTCGGTGGCTTTATAGTTGCCTTAGTGGGGGGATATCTTCTCTGGAAGGCGTTTTGACCAGGAATAATGGAAGATGATAGTAGACGGAAAATCAAGGTAATTTGAAAAAACGGGAATGGATATGCGCGAATCAGAAAAAGTAAATATTTTGAAGATAAGGACTGCCCCTGCAGAATGCGATTCTTACGTGAATAACGGCCTCGACAAGCCCCCCTGCTGAGGCCCCAAGGCCTCCGCCGGTGGCGGAGTTATGGATGAAAAGGTTCCCGGTTTCCAGCACTGGCTTTCAACCGGTAGCGGCAAGGTTCCCCGGATCGCCTCGGGGCTCACATTTGTAGATCATCTGGGTGCCTGCAAGGCACGATGGGGGATCGGCCGGATGGGTTATCTCGTCCCCGCCGGCCTCTACGCCATAGGTGACCCGACCGCTGAAGACCCGGTGGTGGTCACCGCCAACTACAAGATGAGCTACGATATCGTGCGCCGGGCACTTACGGGGAGGAACGTCTGGCTCCTCGTCCTGGAGACATTCGGTATCAATGTCTGGTGCGCGGCCGGTAAGGGGACATTCGGCACGGATGAGCTGGTAAGGCGGATCGACGAGACAGGACTGGCAAATCTTGTAACACATCGCCGACTTATCCTCCCCATCCTGGGGGCGCCGGGCGTTGCCGCACACGAGGTAACCGGGCGCACCGGTTTTTCAATCAGGTATGGAACGATCAGGGCAACAGACCTGCCTGAGTATCTGGATAACGGCATGGTGACGACTCCGGCCATGCGTGAATTGACCTTCTCCCTTTATGAACGGCTGGTGCTAGTTCCGGTGGAGATCGTTCATGCGCTCAAATCGCTCATCCTTTCCTGCGGGTTAATATTTCTGGCAGCAACCTTGATGGGAGGGTCGTCAGCAGGATTTACGGCTCTGATTGCATTTCTGGGCGCGGTACTGACCGGATTGGTGGTAGCACCGACCCTCCTCCCCTGGATCCCCATGCGGAGCTTTGCCGCAAAAGGGGCATTGGCCGGACTCATTTGGGGCATCTGCTTTTATCTTCGCGCAGGCGATGGCAGTTGGAGCGTGCCGGTCACCCTTGCCGCATTCCTTGCGCTCCCCGCGGTCAGTGCCTTCTACACCCTTAATTTCACGGGTTGTACCAACTTCACATCCCGTTCCGGGGTGAAGAAGGAGATGCGGATCGGAATCCCAGTCATGGGAGGGGCGCTTTTCGTGAGCATAATCTTGCTGGTGGCGGGAAAGTTTCTGTAAAGGAGATCAACGAATGCGAGGATTTCACTATCTGAAAAACGTCGCGACGCTGAAACTGGACCAGGCTTTGTGCACCGGTTGCGGCAGGTGCGTGGAGGTCTGTCCGCAACAGGTGTTCGCGCTTGAGGAAAAGCGGGCGCGCATTGCGGAGTTCGACACCTGCATGGAGTGCGGCGCCTGTGCGAAGAACTGCCCGACAGACGCCATCCGTGTCGATGCCGGGGTCGGTTGTGCCTCGGGACTCATTAATGAATGGTTTAGGGAACGGGGTATCCGGGGTGTCGGCGGAGATTGCTGCTCCTGAAAATTCAGGCGCAGAGGATGAAGCCTGAAGGCTTAGGGACAAGGACAGGGAGAATACTGTACAACTTTACGGCCTGAATATGAATAAGTTTGCATCATGTGAATTGATGGCAGTAGCATAGATCTTCCTGAACTTCGGCCATTCCGGCAAATTTGCCGTTCATGAAGGTTTTTTCCTCCGAAGTATTCCATCCGGTGTGGACACAATTCCTATGGACAATGAAAGGGACTCGATGCTCTCGGTAATGCTTCATCATCAAGTGTGCGAATGCCTCGGGCCAAGTTATAAATTTCCCGTATATTTCCAGAGTTAGCATGGTTGTCACCTCCTCAAGCCTTCGGAAGTGCCTGATTACGAGTTGTTGGATCATGATTTTTATTTATACATAAAACGTGCCGAAGATGTTTTTTTTGTAACTTCAATAATTACAGGATATTTTGCCTGATTAGTGTGGATTAAGGTGTCAATTTTGTGGTAATATTTCGGCATCAGGGAATGGCTTTCCGGTGTAGATAGCTGATGGATATGGCTTTACAGAAAATGTAAGAAAAGTTGCATAAGTCAAATTTGCTTACATGGCTGGACAAAAAATAGAACCGGAGTGTTAACAACAGATTCCCCCAATATTTATCCATTATTGTTGGAATTCCACCCCGCGGCATGGCTTCCCTGGTATTAATGGCCAGATTGGAGTGAATCCGGTCGATCTATGGTCCATCGACCATTATGCCATTGAATATTTTCAATTTCCTGCCCCTTCCGTCAAACCTTCGTAAATTGCGTTTCAATCCTTGAATAGTAGAATTTTTGATGATATTTTGATGCTCAAAATATCAGGTCCGCGCGGCCATATCCTGTCGGCCGCAGACAACGCAACCGACGCCACTCCCCATGTATGGAGAATTGCAATGAAAAGCATTCACTTGTCAGAGGCAACACACTCCACTCTGGATGAAAAATGCGTCAACACGATCCGTTTCCTGGCGGTCGACGCCATTCAGAAAGCCAACAGCGGCCATCCGGGGTTGCCTATGGGGGCAGCCCCCATGGCCCATATTCTCTGGAGCCGTTTTCTCAAACATAATCCTGCCAATCCGGCATGGTTTGACCGCGACCGTTTCGTACTCTCAGCCGGCCACGGCTCCATGCTCCTCTATTCCCTTCTTCATCTTACCGGATACGACCTTTCCCTGGACGAGATAAAGAGGTTCCGGCAGTGGGGGAGCAGGACCCCCGGACATCCCGAGAGAGGAATCACTCCGGGAGTAGAGACAACAACAGGCCCGCTCGGTCAGGGTTTCGCCAACGGCGTAGGAATGGCGATTGCGGAAGCACATCTCGCGGCGCGCTTTAATCTGGCGGGTATTGAGATTATTGACCATTTCACCTACGTGATCACCGGCGACGGGGACCTGATGGAGGGGGTAGCAGCGGAAGCGGCCTCACTGGCAGGCCATCTTCGGCTTGGTAAGCTGATCTGTCTCTATGATGACAATCGAATCTCCCTCGCCGCATCTACCGACCTCACCTTCACCGAAGACCGCGCCGGAAGATTTGAAGCATACGGATGGCACGTGCAGACTGTGGAGGACGGTAACGACCTGGAGGCCCTCACTTCAGCACTGGAATGCGCCAGAAGTGAGACCTGGAGGCCTTCCCTCATCATCGTCCGCACCCACATCGGCTTCGGTTCGCCAAACAGGGAGGACACCTTTGAGGCGCACGGCGCACCGCTGGGCAAGGATGAAGTGCGCCTGACCAAGGAGATGCTGGGATGGCCGACAGAGCCCGACTTTTTTATCCCGGAAGATGCCCTCTTCTTTTACCGACTGGCTACTGAAAGGGGAAGAGAATCGGAAGCGGCATGGAACTCCCTTTTTTCATCTTATGCCCTGGAGTTGCCGGAGATGGCGGAAGAACTCACGCAGGTGTTGGAAGGGACCCTTCCCCATGGCTGGGATTCGGATTTCCCGCAATTCCAGGCTGATCCAAAGGGTATGGCGACCCGCGTTGCTTCGGGCAAGGTGCTGAATGCCGCGGCACCACGCCTGCCAACCCTGATGGGGGGTTCAGCTGACCTTAACCCGTCTACCAATACCGCCCTCCATGGATTAGGGGATTTCGAAAGCCCCGGACTCCATCCAGTTGACCAGCAGGGAGCAGTCGGCGGAGAGTGGGGGTATGGCGGCCGCAATATCCACTTCGGGGTGCGCGAACATGCCATGGGGTCAATACTGAACGGCATGGCTGCCCATGGGGGGATAATACCCTTTGGCGCCACATTCCTCACCTTTTCCGACTATCTGCGGCCGGCGCTACGGCTTGCAGCCCTGATGAAATTGCACGTAGTACATGTATTCACACATGATAGTATCGCTATCGGCGAAGACGGCCCAACCCATCAGCCGGTTGAGCAACTCGCCGCACTGCGGGCTATCCCTGGGCTCATGGTTATCCGCCCCGGCGATGCCAGTGAGACCGCTGTTGCATGGCGGATTGCACTGGAAATGAGGGACCGGCCGACAGCCCTTATCCTCTCCCGTCAGCCCCTTCCGACACTTGACAGAAACCTCTATGCTCCCGCCGACGGGCTCAGACGGGGAGGCTATCTCCTCGCCGACGCGGGAGTGGAAATCCCCGATCTGATCCTTATCGCCACCGGTTCCGAGGTCTCCCTTGCACTGGCGGCACGGGAGCGGCTTCAGGCTGCGAATGTCCACGCCAGGGTGGTATCAATGCCAAGCTGGGAACTGTTCGATGCACAGCCGCTGGAGTACCGCAATTCAGTCCTGCCACCGCAGGTCAAGGCACGCCTGGCGATCGAAGCCGGTTCACCCATGGGATGGCATCGCTATACGGGTGATGAAGGGGATGTCATCGGTGTGGAACAATTCGGCGCCTCCGCCCCCGGCGGGGAGGTGCTCCGCGAATACGGCTTTACCGTTGAAAACGTCACCGGACGGGCTCTTGCGCTCATGCAGAAGAAAAGAGAACTGTAGAAGCGCCGTTTCGGCGTGATCATCGCGGCCGAAGGCCACTTCTGAAAATCCGTATTGTCACCTGGCTGCTGTGCAAAGAAAAAAATCGGTTATTGGAGATATGATGAAATGTAATGTTATCTATATGGCGGGTTGGTAACGGCGGTGATGGGGAAATCCGGGGCCAACCGGGAAGGATGGGCAAATGTCATATGAGAAGACCATTATCGCCCTCGGCGACAGCCTTACCGAAGGATACGGAGTCAAGGAGAAGGAGGCCTTTCCGGCACGCCTGGAGAGAAAACTCCAAGAATCGGGGTACAAGTGGCGTGTGATAAACGCCGGCATAAGCGGGGAGACAAGCGGCGAGACCCTGGCGCGCTTAAATCGGGTGCTTGGGCTCAAGCCCGACATAGTGATCCTGGAAATCGGCGTCAACGACGGTTTACAGGGTTCAGACCCGATGACCATTCACAAAAATATCGAGGAGATAGTGCATATCCTCAAAAAGCACGGCGCCACGGTGGTGTTGGCGGGGATGCAGATGTTCGACAATTTGAGGCCGGGCTACAATGCCGTTTTCGCCGCCATCTACTCAGAAGTTGCGAAGAAGCACAATCTTATCCTGATTCCCTTCTTCCTTGAGGGGGTGGCGGGCGACCCGTCCCTCAACAGGTTGGACGGCATCCATCCGACAGCCAAGGGTTACCGTGTCGTTGTGGACACGGTCTATCCCTATCTGCTGAAGGCCATTGAGCCTGGGAAACAGCCTTAAATATCCCGCGTAACTGAGAGCCGACGCGGAAGGATCGCGATTCATGAGCTGATTCAAACCACGGCGCCTTAACCACTTGATTTTTTGCCGCCGCAATGCGATACTCACAGAAAAATGTGATGGAGGATTATATGTTCGGTTTTGGCATGCCTGAATTGATTATTATTTTAGTTATTGTCCTTGTTGTATTCGGAGCTGGGCGGCTCCCTGAGATCGGCAGCGCCCTTGGGAAGAGCATCAAGAACTTTAAACGGGCCACTGACGGCAAGGAAGAGATAGAGATAAAAGCAAAGAAAGAGGATGATGTGAAGAAGGACGGGTAAGAATCAGCGTTTTTTACCTTTGTGTTTCTTCTGCAGATTATCGAGGAATCTGCTGAGTTCGTCCGCCGGGAGCGGCTTGCTGAATAAATATCCCTGCATTTCTGAACAATTTAGAGATTCGAGCAGACTGCGCTGCTCTTCGGTTTCAACCCCCTCTGCGGTCACATTCAGATTAAGGCATTGAGCCATGTTGATCACCGCTGTGGCGATTGCTTCGTCATTCAGATTGGAACAGATGTCGCTGATAAATGACTGGTCGATTTTCAGTGTATTTATTGGAATTTTCTTTATGTAGCTGAAGGTGGAAAAGCCTGTTCCGAAATCGTCAATAGAAATGTGTACCCCCAGCTTGCTCAATCTGCATATCGTATGTACCGCGGCTTTCTCGTTCCGCAACATGACATTCTCAGTTATATCCAGCTCCAGCCAGCGTGCTTCCAGAAGCGTTTCCGCAAGGATCCTTTCGACCATGTCAGCCATATCGCGCTGCTGGATCTGCCTGGGTGAAAAATTCACAGCGATACGCATGGGGGGATGACCGGCATCCTGCCAGGCTTTATTCTGACGGCAGGCCGTGCGGAGCACCCATTCTCCCAAGGGACCTATGACTCCGATTTCTTCCGCCATGGGAATAAACTGGGTCGGCGGAACCATGCCGAAATCCGGGTGAATCCAGCGTGCCAGCGCTTCTATGGAGTTGATCAGGCCTGTCTTGACGTTGATCTTGGGCTGGTAATACAGGATAAACTCTCCCCGATCAAGGGCCTTGTGCAGACTGCCTTCCAACGTCTCCCGCTCGCAGGGTTGTGAATTCATCCCCGTTTTGAAGAGATGATACCTGTTTCTCCCTTCCTCTTTGGCGCAGTACATGGCCGCGTCCGCTTTCTTGATCAGTGTTTCCGGATCGCTGCCATCCTGGGGGAATATGCTGATCCCGATACTGGTGCTGATGGACACTTCATTTTCGGGAAGATGAAAACTCCTGTTGAAGGCGTCGATGATCCGTTGCGCCACTCTGACCAGGCCTTGCTGGTCCTTCAGTTCAGGAAGGAGGACAATGAATTCATCTCCGCCGCGACGCGCGA
>Ga0210377_10005499_pt1 | contig 10398 bp, 9 predicted proteins | sample PLM4_65_b1redo_FD_155480 | JGI IMG/M metagenome (GOLD analysis project Ga0210377, IMG submission 155480) | Groundwater sediment microbial communities from an aquifer in East River, Colorado, USA - PLM4_65_b1 redo | ecosystem: Environmental > Terrestrial > Soil > Riparian zone | place: USA: East...
GTTCACCGAGAAGCAGCCGCGGACCACCTGGAACCTGGCCGCACCCGACGAGTACGGCTTCTACGCGAACGTGAATCCGGAAGTGGATCACCCCCGCTGGAGCCAGGCGCGGGAACGCCGGGTCGGTGAGTTCTTCAAGCGCAAGACGCTGATGTTCAACGGCTACGCCGAGGAGGTCGCCTCAATGTACGCCGGGATGGACCTGCGGAGAAATTACTGACGCCCGCATGACGCGAGTCGCTCTCATCACGCGGGTCGTCAAGCCGGCGCTCTACCTGGCCGCCGTTGTTCCGTTCGCCTACCTGGCTCTCCGGCTCGGAACCGGAAGCGTGGAGGGCGATCAGGTCAAGTTCCTCCAGCACGTCACTGGGGACACCGTGCTGGCGTGCCTGCTGCTCACCTTGAGTGTGACCCCCTTCAGGCGCCTCACTGGCTGGAACGAGCTCATCCGGGTACGGCGGCTCATCGGCCTGACCGCGTTCTGGTACGCACTACTCCACTTCCTTTCGTACCTGGTGTTCGATCAGTCTCTCTCCGTTTCGGAAATCGCCGCCGACATCGCGAAGCACCCCTGGGTGCTCCTTGGCTTCTCCGCGTTCCTGATGCTGCTCCCGCTCGCGATCACCTCCACCAAGGGGTGGGTCCGCCGTCTCGGGGGCAAGCGGTGGCAGCGGCTGCACCGGCTGGTCTATCTGGCCACGGCCGCGGGCGTTGTGCACTATTTCTGGCTGGTGAAGAAGGATGTGACCGACCCGATCTACTGGGCGGTGGCCCTGCTCGCCCTGCTTGCCCTCAGGCTGGTGAGGCGTCCTGCACGTCGGTTGCGGCCCCTCTCGCTTTCGCAAGAGGGGGGCGCTCGCTAACTTAGCCGCATGCTGCGAGTCCTCCGTCGGTGCCACACCCTGGCGCTTACGCTCCTCCTGGCCGCTCCTGGCCTGGGAGGGACGTGGCTGTCGGTGGCGCACCCCTGCCCGGTGGACATACCCTGGCTGGCCCAGGCCGGGCACGGCGACCATGCGGCGCAAACCTCGCACGGCCATGGCGACGCGCCGGCCGATTCATCCTCCTCCTGCAACTGCGTAGGCGCCTGCCAAACTGGCGCCGCTGCGCTGGTCTCGATCTCCGCCGGTCCGACAGCGCTCCTCGCCGTCGCCGGCTGGAATACCTCGCCCTCCACTCCCGACAGCGACACGCCGGTCCAGCCTCGCCTGCGCCGGTACCCCCCAGCCACAGCCCCACCGCTCGCCTGAGCGCGCTCCGGCGCGCCTATCCGTAACCGAGTCGGCGCACTCCGTCCCGGCCCATCGGACATAGGCCCCGCCCATCGGGCGGGCTCAGCGGTGGAGGACTCAATGATCAGCATGCCTGCCTTTCTGCGCGGTGCGTTCCTGGCGACGTGCGCCTGCACGATGGCGACCACGGGTCGCGCCCAGGATCTCAGCGGCAGTGTCGAAGGAGTCGTCGTGAGCGCCGAAGGGGGGCGACCGATCGCGGACGCCGCCGTCGGCATCCTCGGGCTCGGCCGGCACGTCACCTCCGATTCCGCCGGACGGTTCCTGCTCGCCGGAGTGAAGTTCGGGAGTCAGCGGATAGAGGTCCGCGCGATCGGCTACCAGCCGAGCGCGCATGCGGTGACCGTGGTGCCGGGAGAGGTCGCCAGGGTCGAGCTCCGGCTCAAGCCCGCAGTCGTCAACCTGCCCGAAGTGGTCGTCAGCAGCAGCCGGGAGGAACAGCTCGCGTCGGCCACGCCGGTGAGCGTCGGTGTGATCCGGGGCGAGGAGATCCGCGAGACTCGCGGCCACCACCCGGCCGAGATCGTCAACCGCACTCCCGGCGTCTACGTGAGCAACTTCGGCGGCGAGGGGCACGCCACCGCGATCCGCCAGCCGATCACCACCAAGGCGCTCTACGCCTACCTGGAGGACGGGGTCCCGATCCGGTCCACCGGCTTTTTCAACCACAACGCTCTGTACGAGATCAACATCCCGCAGGCCGGACGGCTCGAAGTGATCAAGGGCCCCGGCACCGCGGTGTACGGCAGCGACGCGGTGGGCGGTGTGGTGAATGCCTTCACCCGAGATCCGTCGCCCCACCCCGAGGCCGAGGTGTTTCTCGAGGGCGGCAGCAGCACCTACGTCCGCGGGCTGGGCTCGGCGAGCACGACGGTCGGCCGCAGCGGGTTTCGCGCGGACGTGAACGTCACCCGCGCCGACGGCTGGCGGGAGGGGACCCCCTACGACCGGCAGAGCGGCACGGTCCGGTGGGACTACACCCTCAGCGACCGCAGCCGGCTCAAGACGGTGGCGTCCATCTCGCACATCGATCAGCCGGGTGACGGCGGGAGCGACCTCACCCCAGAGGACTACACCGCGCTTCCGTCCCGCACCTATTCGCCGATCGCCTTCCGGCGGGTGATGGCCGCGCGCCTTTCGACCGAGCTTCAAGTGCGAGGTGAGACGTCCTCCTTCGGCGCGACGCTCTACACCCGGTACAACGAGCTCGATCTGCTTCCGTCGTGGCAGTTGAGCTTCGATCCCCAGGTCTGGGAGAGCCGGCACCGCTCGGTCGGCCTGCTCACCCGCTACCGCCGGCTCGTGGCGCCGCTCCGGACGAACCTCAGCACCGGCGTGGACCTCGAGTACACCCCGGGCAGCCGCCTCGAGACCGGGATCGCGCCGCAGCGGGGGGGGCAGGTCTTCACCGGCTACACCACCAGCGAGGTGCAGTACGACTACGACGTCACCTTCTGGCAGGCGTCGCCCTACGCCCAGGCCGACATCTCGCTTCCCGGGCGGGTGCAGCTGAGCGCCGGGGCGCGGTACGATCACATCGGATACGATTACCAGAATCGCCTCTCCGACCTGGCGACCGGCCCACACCGGCGGCCCGCTTCAACCGGCGTCACCTTCGACCGCATCAGCCCCAAGCTCGGGGCCACCTGGGAGCTCGCCCCCAACGCGAATCTGTTCGCTTCGTACCGTGAGGCGTTCCGGGCGCCCTCGGAGAGCCAGCTCTTCCGCCAGGGCTCGGCGCAGAGCACGGTGGACCTCAAGCCGGTCCGGGCGCGGAGCTGGGAGGCGGGATTCCGCGCGGCGCTGGCGGGAGTCGTGACGTTCGAGGCCACCGGCTACAGCATGTGGCTGCGAGACGACATCCTCACCTTCTTCGACCCGGCCAACGGGCTCAGGCTGACGCAGAACGCCGGCGCCACCAACCACCGCGGGGTGGAGCTCGGCGCCGGTGTGGGTCTCGCGAGGGGACTGCGGCTCGACGGCGCGGTCTCGTACGCCAAGCACACCTATGTGGAGTGGCAGCCCCGGCCGGGCGTGGACTACACCGGCAATGAGATGGAGCTCGCCCCCCACTTCCTCGGCAACACGCGGGTCAGCTACCGGCCGCCGTTCCTGTCCAGCGGGCTCGTTGCGGTCGAGTGGGTGAGGCTTGGCTCGTACTGGATGGATCCGGAGAACACCCACAAGTACGACGGCCACGATCTGTTCAACGTGTTCGCCACGGTGCCGGTGATGGAGCACCTGGAGCTGAGCGGCCGGGTCACCAATCTGGCCGACAAGCGCTTCGCCGAGACTTCGTCGTTCAACGCGCAGCAGGGCGAGCGGTTCCGGCCGGGAGCCCCGCGGCAGTTCTTCCTCGGCGCCCAGTACCGGTTCAACTGAGGAGCGACATCATGACGCGAAATCATCGGCTGATGCCCGCCGCAGCGGTGCTGGTCGCCGCATGCGGAGGGCTCGGCGCCGAGAGCCCGACGCGGTTCACGCCGGCGCGCGTGATCTCGCAGGAGACGGAGAACGGCGCGACGCCGATGTTCCTCGCCACCACCGGTGGCGGCCGGGTGGTGGCCTGGGTGTCCGCGCCCGGCGGTGGGTCGGACGGCAGCCTGCACGTCTCGGTCACGCCGGCCGGCGGGAAAGCGGCGCTTCCGACCGTCACGGTGCGCGATTCGCTGGGCGCCATCGAAGCCCACGGAGAGGCGCCCCCGCAGCTCGCCGCGGATGCCGCCGGGGGCATCTCGGTGCTATACGCGGTGGGGAAGGAGGTTCCCGGCGAGCGGTTCCCCAAGAGCGCGCTCCGGTTCATTCGCTCGGCCGATTCGGGACGGACCTGGAGCGACCCGCGCACCGTGAACGACGGCACCGAGTTCGGCTCCCACAACTTCCACGCGCTCACCGCGGCGCCGGACGGCTCGCTCCTGGCGACCTGGCTCGACGCGCGCCAGGGGAAGTCCGGCGTCTGGATGAGCCGGTCCGCCGACGGCGGCCGCACGTGGGAGGCCAACCGGCCGATCTACACCGACCCGACCTGTCCCTGCTGCCGGACCTCGGTCGCCGTCGCCGGGGACGGCGGCATCTACGTCGCCTGGCGCGCGATTCTGCCGGGCGACGTCCGCGACGTCGTCGTCACCCGCTCGTCGGACGGTGGGAAGACCTGGGCGTCGCCGGTGCGCGCCCGGTCGGACGACTGGGTCTATCCCGGATGTCCGCACGCCGGCCCCTCGCTCGAGGTGGACGCGAAGGGCGCGGTGCACGTGGCCTGGTGGACGGGGAAGGAAGGCGAGGCGGGGGTCTACTACGCCAGGTCGACCGACGGCGCCAAGAGCTTCGCCGCACAGCCGATCGCGACCGGCGAGCGGGCGCGTCCCGCGCACGTACAGCTCGCGGTCGCGGGTGAGAGCGTCTATCTCGCCTGGGACGACGGCCTGGGCGACATGCCCCGGGTCCTGCTCCGCCGGTCCAACGACGGCGGCGAGAGCTTCCGGGCGGAAGAGCTGCTGAGCGAGCCCGAGGTCGCGGCCAGCTTCCCGGTGCTCGCGGTGCACGGCGATTCGGTGGCCGTCGCCTGGAGCCAGACCACGGCCGCCGAGCATCAGGCGAGGCTCGCCTCGATGATCGACATGAAGGATCCGAAGGCGGTCATGTCGCTGCCGCGGGTCGGGCAGTCGGAGATCCTGGTGCGCGTGGGGGCGATTTGACGGGGTGTCGGGTTGTGGATTTGTCACCCTGAGCGAAGCGAAGGGGGCATGACTCAGGTTGTGCCCCCTTCACTTCGTTCAGGGTGACAACCCGCGACCCGAGAACCTGCCTGCTAGCACCCTTTCGCGCGTCTCCCCTCGCCGCTAGTTTCCCGCCCCGATGCCCACCCGAGTTCCCCTGATGGACGATCGCGCGCTGGCCCGGACCCTGGCGCGCATGGCGACCGAGATCGTCGAGCGGGCCCATGGCACCGAGGGGCTGGTGCTGGTGGGGATCCAGCGTCGCGGGGTCGAGCTCGCGTCCCGGCTCCGGGCCCTGATCGCCCAGTCCGAGGGTACGGCGGTTCCCTGGGGCAAGCTCGACATCACGCTCTACCGCGACGACCTCCAGACGGTGGGGCCCCGGCCCGTGGTCGGTGAGACGAGCCTGCCCGATCTCGACGGCAAGACCGTGGCGATCGTGGACGACGTGCTCTACACCGGCCGGACGGTCCGGGCCGCACTCGACGAGTGCTCGGACTTCGGGCGGCCCCGCCGGATCCTCCTCTGCGTGCTGATCGACCGCGGCGGCCGCGAGCTGCCGATCCAGGCCGACATCGTCGGCAAGAAGGTGACCACGAGCCCCGGCGACCGGGTGGACGTCCTCGTCTCCGAGCTGGACGGCCGCGACGCGGTCGAGCTGGTGCGGGGGACGTGAGTATGGCTCGGTATGTCGTCTCTGCCCTGTGTCACCCTGAGCGCAGCGAAGGGGCCCATGCCTGGGCCTGCCCCCTTCGCTACGCTCAGGGTGACAACACGGAGGAGACGCGATGAGCGCTGCGCTGGGCAAAGATCTCGTCGGCCTCGAGCCGCTCAGCCGCGAGCAGATCCAGCTCATCCTCGACACCGCCGAGCCGTTCAAGGAAGTGAGCGAGCGCGCGATCAAGAAGGTGCCGGCCCTGCGCGGCAAGACGATCGTCAACCTCTTCTTCGAAGCCTCCACCCGCACGCGGATCTCGTTCGAGTTCGCCGAGAAGCGGCTCAGCGCGGACACGGTGAACGTGGCCACCGCGGGCAGCTCGGTGAGCAAGGGCGAGACCCTGGTGGACACCGCCCGGAATCTCGAGGCGATGCGGATCGACATGGTGGTGATCCGCCACGGTGCCTCGGGCGCGGCCCAGTTCCTCGGCCAGCGCATCCGCTCCAACGTGATCAACGCCGGCGACGGGAAGCACGAGCATCCCACCCAGGGTCTGCTCGACATGCTCACGCTCCGTGACCGGTTCAAGCGCCTCGAAGGGCTCAAGGTCGCCATCTGCGGCGACATCCTCCACAGCCGCGTCGCCCGCAGCAACATCTGGGGTCTGACCAAGCTGGGCGCGAAGGTCGGTGTGTGCGGCCCCGCGTCGCTCCTGCCGCGGAACGTCCACGAGCTCGGCGTGACCATCCTGCCGCGGATCGAGGACGCGATCCAATGGGCCGACGCGCTCAATGTGCTCCGGCTCCAGCTCGAGCGGATGGAGGCCGGATTTCTCCCCTCGCTGCGGGAATACAATCGGGTGTTCGGCGTGACCAGCGAGCGGCTGGCCAGGGCGCCGAAGGATCTTCTCATCCTCCACCCGGGGCCGATGAACCGCGGCGTCGAGATCGACAGTGACGTGGCGGACGGGCCGCACAGCGTGATCCTGTCGCAGGTGACGAACGGCGTGGCGGTGCGCATGGCGGTGCTGTACCTGCTCGCCGGCGGGTCGCCCGACTGGGCGCAGCACGGCGGGGGAGGGGAATAGCGTGCGGCCGATCCTGATCCGCGGCGGACGAGTGATCGATCCGTCGCGCGGCACCGACGAGGTGGGCGATCTCCTGGTCGCCGACGGCAAGGTGCAGGCGTCGGGCCGCGACCTCGGCCGGCCGGACGACGCGCTCGTGGTGGAGGCGGTGGGGAAGGTGGTCGCGCCGGGACTCATCGACCTGCACGTCCATCTGCGTGAGCCGGGACAGGAAGACCTGGAGACCGTCGCCACCGGCGCGATGGCCGCCGCGGCCGGCGGGTTCTCGGCGGTCTGCGCGATGCCGAACACCGACCCGGTCACCGACAATCAGGCGGCGGTCGGCTTCATCGTGAGCCAGGCGCAGCGCGCGGCGAAGGCCAGGGTCTACCCGATCGGCGCCGTGTCGCTCGGCCAGAAGGGGCAGCACCTGGCCGAGTTCGGGGAGCTGGTCGGCGCCGGCGCGGTCGCCGTGAGCGACGACGGCAAGCCGGTCGCCTCCAGTCACCTCATGCGCACCGCGCTGGAGTACGCGCGCACCTTCGGCATCCCGGTCGCCGACCACTGCGAGGAGCCCACGCTCGCCGCCGGGGGTGCGATGCACGAGGGACTCGTGTCCACCCGCCTCGGCCTCAAGGGGATCCCGGCCGCGGCGGAAGAGATCATGGTGGCGCGCGACATCCTGCTCGCGGAGCTCACCGGCGGGCACGTCCATCTCTGCCACATGTCTACCCGGGGCTCGGTCGAGCTGATCCGCCGGGCCAAGGAGAAAGGGCTGCGCGTCACCGCCGAGGCGTGCCCCCACCACTTCACCCTGACCCACGAGGCGTGCGAGGGGTACAATACCAACGCCAAGATGAACCCGCCGCTCCGCGAGCCGGAGGACCGGGAGGCGATCCGCCAGGCGCTTCGCGACGGCACCATCGACGTGATCTGTACCGACCACGCGCCGCACCATTACGATGCGAAAGAGCGGGAGTTCGACGACGCGCCCCACGGCATCATCGGCCTGGAGACCGCGCTCGGCCTCGCGGTGACCGAGCTGGTGGACACGGGCCTCCTCTCGCTCTTCGATCTGGTGAACCGGATGAGCGCGATGCCGGCGCGGATCTTCAACCTTCCGGGAGGCACGCTGGCGCCCGGCGCCTCGGCGGATGTCGTGGTGCTCGATCCTACGGCCGCGTGGACGGTGCGGCCCGAGGAGTTCTTCTCGAAGAGCCGCAACACACCGTTCGCGGGGCGCCGGCTCAAGGGACGGGCGGAGACCACGATCGTGCGGGGGCAGGTGGTCTTCGCTCGCGACCCCGGCCTCACGGGCCGGACCTCGGGGTCGAGGTAGACTACGGCTGGCGCAACCATTTAGTTAGATTTTGAGTCGCAGGTCTACCCGGTTGGACGTGCTTCCCGAGATCACGCCGTTGGAACCCCTGGCATTGGGCGATGCCACCGAGCCGCATATCCCGGGAACAGATCAACGCCCTCGAGCAGAGGAACGCCTCGCCATGGCCACGGAAACCGACAACAGCATTGAAGCGCTTCTGGAGCAGCGGGCCCAGTTCGAGCAATGGCTTGCCAAGCTCGACTCCACCTCGGACAAGGCGCCGCAGAGCGTCCGCCAAAAGGTGCGGGCGGACTACGAGGTGCGGCTGCGCGGCGTCATCGAGCGATTGCGGGGTCACTCGACCACGATTGCGGACGACCTGCATCGGCATCAGGCGACACAGGCCGAGCTCGACGGACAGCGCCGGCAGGCTGAAGAGGAGCTGGCCGAGGCCGAGGTGCGCCACACGGTGGGCGAGTTCGCCGATGACGAGTGGCGCCGGATCAGCGAGGAGAGCGACCGCGGGCTGAATGGCCTGCGCGAGCAGCTCAAGACGGTGGGGAACGAAATCACCCGCCTCGCCGAGGTCCAGGCGCTGATCGCCGCGCCGCCCCGCGCGCCGGAGCCCGCCGCTACCGCGCCGGCACCGCCGGTCGAGGACATGATCGAGCGCTCGCCCCCGCCGCCACCTCCCCCGCCGCCGGCGGAGCCGTTCGCCGAGGCAGCGCCACCTTCGAAGGCCGCTCCGAAGCAGCAGCCCCCTCGCGCGCGCGAGCACGAGCACGCCGCGGCACCAGTGGACGAGCTGGCGTTCCTGAAGTCGGTGGCCGATGAGGACCTGAAGCCGGCGGCGCCGCGACGGCCGAGCAATCCGGGCGGTTCGGCTCAGGGCTCGCGCGCCGTGGAGACCGCGCCCCCGCCTTCGGCGGCGGCCGGCAAGACCGGTGCTCCCGGCGTGGCGAAGACGCTCAAGTGTGGGGAGTGCGGAACGCTGAACCGGCCGACGGAGTGGTACTGCGAGCGATGCGGAGCCGAGCTGGCGGGGGTCTAGCGCAAAGTGCTCTAACAACAACGACTTGCGCTGTGTTTTTAAAGTAATTTGTAAAGGTTGAGCCAAATAGAAAGGGGCCCGGCGCTATCCGGGCCCCTTCGTTTTCGCTCCGGTCCGGCTCAGCCCTTGACCTTGGCCGTGAGCTTCGCCAGCCGGCTCTTCTGCCGCGCCGCCGCGCTGGGGTGGATCAGGTGCTTGCGGCCCGCCCGATCAAGCAGCCGCACGGCCTCGGCGTACGCCGTCTCGACCTCGGCTCCGGTAGCGGCGCGCACCTTCTTGAGCGCGCTCCGAAGACGGCTGCGCTGGGTGCGGTTCTGCGCGGCATGGACGCGAGCCTGGCGCATGCGCTTCTTGGCGGATTCGATACGGGGCACGGCAACCTCGGCTGAGCAACGGACTCACTCCGGCAAACCGCCCCGGAGCAGGAGGGCGGAAACATAGGCGCGACCCCACGCAAGGTCAAGCGGCGCGCCGCTTTGACTTGGCATCTCCTGCTGTTTCGTTTAACCTTCCGCGTCCCCGCCGAACAGGAACGCGACCTGGAAGCCCAGCTCAGCGAATTCATCCTCGCACTTCCGATGCTCGTGTTCGCGATGACGGCGCACGAGTACGCGCACGCCGCCACCGCCCTCCGCCAGGGCGACGACACCGCCTACCTCCTCGGGCGCGTCACGCTGAACCCGCTTCCCCACATCGATCCCTGGATGAGTCTCGCCTTTCCGGCGCTGCTGTGGTTCGGGTCGAACGGGCGGTTCACCTTCGGCGGCGCGAAGCCGGTGCCGGTGAACCCGCGGAAGTACCGGAGCTACGTGCGGGGCGACATCCTCGTCTCGTCCGCCGGCGTGATCGCGAACTTCTTCCTGGCGTTCGCGTTCTCGGTCGTCTTCGTGCTCCTGGGCATCCTGTCGCGCGCGATGCCGGGCGCGGGCCCGGTGCTCGACACCGCTCAGCGGATGATGGTGCACGGGATCTGGCTCAACCTGATCCTCTGCTTCTTCAATCTGATTCCGATCCCGCCGCTGGACGGCTCGCACATCATGTACCACGCGCTGCCGCCCAAGGCGGGCAACTGGTACCGCGGGCTGCAGCGGTTCGGCTATCTTCCGCTCTTCGTGCTGATGTTCCTCTTCCAGCCGGTGGTCGGCATCCTGCTCACCCCGGCGTACGCGGTGATGCGGATGCTCGCCCGCTTCATGGCCCCGTACCAGGTGGTGACCCCGCTGGCGGGACTCTACTAGCCTATGACTCTCCCGGAAGCCCCGACCACCGCACTCGGCGCCGGCCCGGGCTTCGT
>Ga0210377_10005500_pt1 | contig 10397 bp, 7 predicted proteins | sample PLM4_65_b1redo_FD_155480 | JGI IMG/M metagenome (GOLD analysis project Ga0210377, IMG submission 155480) | Groundwater sediment microbial communities from an aquifer in East River, Colorado, USA - PLM4_65_b1 redo | ecosystem: Environmental > Terrestrial > Soil > Riparian zone | place: USA: East...
ATTGAGCGTGTGATACAGGCCGGCAATGAGCGCCAGGGCCGCCAGGAGAGACATGTTGAACGAAGTGAATATCATGGCAAGACCGATGCCGATCAGTATGATGCCGATGTTCTCAACGGAATGGTACGCGAGAAGTCTTTTCAGATCGTGCTGCATCAGGGCGTAGAGGACCCCCATGACCGACGACACGAGTCCGAAGACCAGGACGAGCGCGCCCCACCACCAGGGAAAATCGCCGATCAGGTCGAAGACGACCCGCACGATGCCGTAGATCGCGGTCTTGAGCATGACCCCGCTCATGAGGGCCGAGACGTTCGACGGCGCCACCGGGTGCGCCTCGGGCAGCCAGACATGGAGAGGGACCACGCCGGCCTTGGCCGCAAACCCGAAGAATGCCAGGAGGAACGCAACGGTGGCCCACCCTGCCGGAAGTTCCGTCTCGCGCATGGCGTCGAAGGTATACCCCTCGAAACCCTTGAACCCCGTGGCAAGGCCGGCCATGACCCCGAACGAGAGAAGGATAGCGATGGCCCCCACGTGGGCCACGACGAGATAGAGAAAAGCGGCCCGCCTGTTCTCGACCTTCTCGTCCTCGAAGAGCACGAGGAAGTAGGAGGACGCCGCCATCATCTCCCATGCGATAAGAAAGAACAAGGCGTCATCTGCCAGGACCACCAGGAACATTCCCGCGAGAAAGAGAGTGTAAAAGACCACAAGGCTCGTTATGGGCCGTTGGCCGAGGAAACCTTTGACATATCCGATGGAGTAGATGGATACAAATAAGCCGAGCAGTCCGATGACCACAAGAAAATAACCGGACAGGAGGTCGAGCCGCAGATGGAACGGCAGGTCAGGCAGGCCGAGAGGAAGCACGACCTGCGTAACGACGCCGCTTGCAACGGTCCAGATGCCCGCTATGACTGCCAGGAGAGAAGCGATCGACGTGAAGAAGAATGATACGGTAATGAGGAGTTTCTGTGCTCGAGAGATGACAGGGGTGACAAGGAGTACGAAAAGAAGGGACAGGAAGGACAGAGACATCAGGGACAATGGCGAGGAGATCATGCTCTTCCCCTCCCCTGCCATGACCGTACTTGTTGCTCTGGAATTGTACTGTCACCGTCCATAATTATTATCAAATACCGGGATGTCGTCGTGCGGCATGGATTGAAATATGAACTAAAATGAATGTACTACAATCATGCCGTGGGAGTCAAGGGGAAATCTAAAATATTCCGGAGAATGCGGCCGTGAGGGACGCGGTTCACAGCGACCCTCTCGACGCGCTTGCTGGATCATGTTCATTTCTTTTAGTTAATATTGCGGCGATCTATTCTCGCAATTTCAAACGTAAGGATGCTACCATTTCTTTGAATGTCTAAAATAATGATCTCATTTGGTCGGCCCCAGACAAGCCCTGACATTTCAAGCGGAGATATATTGCTTGAAATCGACTTGCCATTTACCTTAACAATTCTGTCACCTGTTTGAAGACCTGCTTTCTCAGCAGGAGAATTCCGGACTACTCCTTCGAGCATTACACCGTTAGGTGTAATGTTGTATTTAAATCCGACAACGCCGGGAGACTCAAACCACTTGCCGATTATGCCGCCTAATATAAGTTCGGCTACTTGTTGAGGCGGATTTGTAATACCTCTATCAAAATAGCCGGAACCGGAATATATTAATTGGCCAGTTTCAACGTCAATCACACGAAGAGCAATTGAAACGAAATTTTCGTTCCATTGCTGGCCTTGCCGAGGAAAATATGTTGTTTTGCCAGTAGTAAAATTTGTAATCGGGATATAGATTGTATCGGTGCTTCTTTGTTGAGTAGTATATTGACCGACTTCTCCCACGACGATAGCTTTTGCACCGAGCAATTTGCCAATTTTTAGAGATTGTGAATTGTCTATTGCACCTGTCAAATAGAGCTTTTGCTCATTTAATATGTCAAATAGTCGTGCTCGCTCTATTACGTCGAAGCCGAATTTAGAAAATGATTGTCCAGCCAATCCTTGAACTATCTGACCCGATTGTGATGCATTGGGCGCATCGGTAAATGGTAAGACGGCAATTCTTTTATATTTAGAATAATCCGCAGAACCAACGAAATAATCTATCGTAGGATAAACAACATCTGGCTGGCGATGAACGCATCCATATGACAGCATAAATAAGAACATGATCCCTATAGTTTTTCTCATTTTTCACACTCCAGCGCACGATTATGGGGAACATTCAGGGATGTTGTGCCCCAAGTGCTATTTCTATTTTCACAAGTCAATTCGTTTTTATTGTGCGTCATAAGGATATTTCAGGCGCTACGTCCCCAAAGTTCTCTGTATAGATGTTAACGTTTATCTTCTCGCCATCGCTTAGGCCAGTTTTTCCAATCAAATTCTTCATTATATCCAACAAGTGCCATAACCATATCTTCGATCATATTCTCTACGTCCTCAATGACTCCGCCGCCACAAGTGATGTTTATGATCGTACCACCAGTTTCAGGGCCATATGGTTCTGCTATCGTTCGGGGCCATCGAAATCTTGAAGCAATAATGTCGGAAAAGAATTCTTGTGGAGTTTGATTGCCAAACTGTTTTGGTGAATAGTATCTGGCAAGAGTAACTAAAATACCTATTAAGGAATCTATATAATCATAATTTGCTTGCACCACGGTCGCCGTGACACCAGTATCCCATTTTTCTTGTCCCTGGTGAAGCAATGCTGCTTTAAAATCAGGAAGAGAATTAATATATGCCAATGATGGTTCTTTTAACTGGATATGTTCTATTGACTGTTCGCGAACTTCGACTTGTTCACTTAAAGTGTTTGGCCCAACCTGTCTTTTGACTGCAATTTCATCTGCTAAATTTCGACGACGTTTTACTCTTTCAAGCCATTCGCTTCGGTACTTAATAATCAAATCTGCGCTTAGCTTACGTCCAAACCCACCACTTTTCTGAGTGTCGTTGTGACACTCAAGGAGAGAACAGAGAGATTTTAAAAAATATTATTGCTGGGGTCTTCATCAATGTGATGTATTTGTATTGACTTTCCTCTTTCTCTACATACACAGCACGCGTTATCCGATGCAAACAAGACCTCGGCGACGACGTCACTTGGCATTGCTGTATGTATTTTTGCCATGGGTCTCTCAATTTAAAGAAATTAAGGTGGCGATTGCAGTTAGCTGGAATAGCACGTACTAGCCCTATAATGTTCTTAGTTATTTCCCAGTTGCTGATGCACTTGAAACGAGTGATATCGCGATGCCGCCAATAATATTAGCCACTGTGAAAAAGATATATCCAATAGCGGTTGCAATGATCCCAGGGATTATTATTTCTTTAATTGTTTTGGGTGAATGTGGGATAAGCGTATTGAAATATTTTTGGCTGTATCCAAAATAGACGTAAGACCATAAAATAGCAATTGATATGAACGGAAGAGCTTTGATCATTGTATTTTTTGATAACATGGCAGCCGCCTGAAGTGCACTTATAATCAAAAGCCATTCCATTATGCGGAACCATTCTTTACCAATCACATCAGCATTTTTTCCAATTAGATCAAATAACCGGAACATTTATTCACCCTATAACGATGAAGTGCGCCAAGAGCATTTCAGGGACATCCTATGATCCCCCTTGCTCCCCTCGACCACGTGAATGATCCTTGCATGGCAATCCCCCGATAAATAGTTGAGGAACATCCGGGAGCGGAGATATCCGAGCGAGTCTTAGGTACGTCGTTATCTAGCGTGCATTTCGATCATTTTGCAATCTGAGTATAATGTCCTCTATGCTCCCTGCCTTCTGCGTACTGGAGCATCTCTTTAGGCGACGGACGACTGAACCTGTTTAATAAATTCTGAAAACGCAGACTTTTGCTGTAATATGCTTTCCTCGATTACCGCAACATAGCTTGCTTCATCGAGCGGCATTTCGAGTTCGTTCCTAACGGCTGCCAGCACCGGGGCAATGAGGCGGCTCAGCTTTGTCGTTTCATTGATACATTCGGTCATGAGCTCAATCTGTTTCGAATTCATGCCCGAAGTAAGACCATCATGTTCTTTGATCGCATCGTCGATTCTTTTTTCTTCAAACTTAAAATTCTTGTCCAGAATGTCCCACTTTCGCGGGTCTTTCTCACCGCTTATGTTGTACTGTTTCATTAGCTCCAACATGCGGTCTCGTTCTCGACCAAAGGCATTGATCTGCTCCTTGATAAATGCAATCCTTTGCTTTTCCGCCAACAACGGAAATCGTCGGGCGAATAAGTGCAGGTAAGCCGTCGCTAGCTCGCCAACCAGTTTTACGACGGCCCTCGCTGTATCCTTCTGCGCAATGACGTGTACCTTGGCGATTGACGGAGACTTATCAATGTATGCAGCCGTTAGTTTGTCATTCGGGATGTCGAGATTGGCGAAAGCGCCAAGGGAATTTATTCCTGTGGCGATCGCTTCTGCTGCGGCTAGATAAATATCCTTCCGCAATGAAAGCTCGCGCTCACGATTCTTTAACTCTCTATCGTGTGCTAATTGTTGACGTAACCGACGGTCATTCGCACGATTGCTTGCCACGACGCCACCTAGCGATAAAAAAGAGCCGACAACCACACCCCAGAAGGTAGCGGGTATCTTTTCTAGCAAGGTAAAAATGTCAGCATTGCAAGTCATTTTTGCCTCCCAAGCAGTGATTGAGCAGTTAGGCTTAATCGTATACTCTACATATGCTTTTCAGGCCGGTCATTTGGCCGCAAAGATAATTCGTAATTATGAAGCCAAATGCTTTGATACGCGGATAAAATGATAACAACGTGAAAGGAGTATGACTGATTATAGGAGGATCGCCGGAATTGTCAAGATTTTCGATGGGGTAGTTTTTACTGCAAGTTTGAAGTTTGAAGTAAGAAGTTAGAAATGAGGCATTGGGCAAGCGGTCAGCTCATTTCCGAAACTTCGTCAGCAATGTGGCAGACAGGACAAAGTTCACTCCCTCTTCCTGCCTCACCAACTGATAGAATTCGCACTGTTCGCAGTTCTTGAACTTCTGCGCGAAGGTTCCCTGCACCTGGCCTTTGCAGAATGTGCCGCCCACGACCCAGCAGGCCCGTCCCGCGTTCGTCCCCTCGTGCACGTCGTCCAGCTCCTGCTGGACCGTCGCCGGACAGAGCCCCATCTCCCTGACCTTTGCCCCCTGCGGCTGCCTGCCGCACTTCTTGAACTCCCAGCAGTTCAGCTTCGTTTTCCGCTCAGTCATGACATCTTCCTCCGCGACCTTCCAAGCCAGCACTTTATGTATTCCGAGAAATAATACGTAATTTATGTAGCCGAATGCTTTTCTGCCCGGATGAAATGATAACAACGTGATGGGAGTAAGTCGATTATAAAACGATTGCAGAAAATGTCAAGATTTTCGATGGGGTAGTTTTTACTGCAAGTTAGAAGTAAGAAGTTAGAAGTTTGAAAAGAAGTAAAAAATGGGAATTGGGGCCGCGGCCTGTTTGGGGTGCTGTTGTCGGTCAGTTCAAGAAGCGCAAAACGCGAAGCTAACCTGCCGCCTGCTTTTTGGCGGTCCGTGCCGTGCGCCTGGTCGGGACAAGGGTCTGTTTCGCCACTTTCATTAAGCTTCGCAATGCATCATTTACTGAATTTTCATCCGGGAATACCGCCGCTACGTCCGGGCTCAGGAGAACAAGATTCGTACCCTTTTTAAACTCGTTATAGTATTTACCGCGAATTCCCGCGCCGAGATCTTCCCGTCTATATTCTTTTCTCATTTCTCCTTTTTTAGCCGTTTTCATATATAGTCCTTTCATATCTCGTTGCGCGTCGCGCACTTATTATTCTTGTTTTGCCGTGCCGTTCTGTATGCGCGACAATAAGCAGATTATTCATCTTGGAATGGCCGAAAGTCAGGAACCTATGCTCGCCCAGGGAATGATCCGGATCGGGAAATGTAATTGCGAGCGGATCAGCAAATATGGTTGCCGCCTCATGAAAAGAAATGCCGTGTTTTTTCCGATTTAGTTCCGACTTTTTGGGGTCCCACTCGAATTCCATTATATTTTACCACTTTCTTACCAATAATATAAAGGAGTAAGTCCGATTATAGGAGGATTGCCGGAATTGTCAAGAGGCTGACGAAAAGCGACATGAGGCGACGGGGAGACGACGTAAGCCGAAGCAGTTACCACAAAACAGACGGGAATCGACGTAAAGTCGCCTTGTAGACGACTTGATCCGACGTATCTCACCACAGAAACACGCCAGCTTAGCTTAAAACTCCGCGCCTCCGCGTGCTCCGCCGCGTGAGATGCCTTTTATTCAGGCTTGTCGGGGTTGAGATCACGAAGCCGCTATGATCACGGCTTCTTGACCGGCTGTTCCCAATTGACCTCTTGCGACGCTGTTTCCTCCCGATACGGCCGCGGCGCATGGACGATCTCCCGCGCCCGCTTCAATGCGTCGTTGAGATTCTCGAACACGTTCTCCACTCCCACCTTTTCGAGAACGCGCGTACGGACGTTGATACGCGACGAGCATTTGTTGTTCAGGTATCAACGCCCCAATTGTCCGCCTCACGCGCCGCACTTTGGCGCGACGCTGTGGAGGCGCAGGTTGGAATTACTCTCGTGTATTGCTCAATAGGAAATCAAGCATGGGCAAGGGCATGTATACCAGCAAGGCGCTTACCGATGTTCGCCTTCGCGATTTTTAAATCGTAAGACGTCTGAAGATTGAGCCAGTATTGCGGTGACTGGTTAAACGCGCGACCGAACAACAAAGCCAGTTCTGCCGTCACCGGACGATCACCCTTGATAACATGCGAAATCCGCATCGGCGATACCCCGATAGTGCGCGCGAACTCAGCCTGAGATATACCCATCTCTCCCAAGATTTCTGCCAGGAATTCTCCCGGATGAATTGCAGACAAACCATTCTTAACCATATCTGTATCTCCTTTAGTGATAATCAACGATTTCTACGTCATAAGCGTCAACATTTTCAAAGCGGAAACATACGCGCCACTGGTCGTTAATGCGAATGCTCCATTGACCGGCGCGATCATGAGCCAACGCTTCCAGTCTGTTGGAAGGCGGGTTTCGCAAATCGTCGAGTCGCACGGCCCCATCCAGCTGTGTCAAGCGCATCGCTGCACGTTTCAGTATGTCCCGCGACAAGCGACGCGACTTTCCGGTGGCAAAGAAGCGTCCCGTTTCGGAAGAAGCAAATGACTGAATCATGGGAAGATTATAAACATTTTGTTTATTAATGTCAAGTGGTGCTTTTTCGCTGGTGGGCCAGGTGCTTTGATCGCTGGAGCTGTAAGCCGGCGTTACCATCGCACGCTGCGAGAACGATCCCAGCTGGTTATCCGGCATATAGGAGTCGGGTTTCACAAAAAACGTTCTACCCGACCTACCCGGCTGGAATTGTCAAGAGGCTGACGAAAAGCGACATGAGGCGACGGGGAGACGACTTGAGCGACGCATGTCATCACAAAACAGACGGGAATCGACGTAAAGTAGACCGGAAGACGACGTTACTGCAAAGAACGTGAAACGTGAGACGTGAATAGAAGCGGTAAACCCGTGAACGGTCTAAACCTTTCATCCTTCACCTTATGGTCCACGGTTTTCACGATTCACTATTCACAATTCACGAATCAGGAGGAACGATCACGGCTTCCTGACCGGCCGTTCCCAATTCACCTCTTGCGACGCTGTTTCCTCCCGATACGGCCGCGGCGCATGGACGATCTCCCGCGCCCGTTTCAATGCGTCGTTGAGATTTTCGAACACGTTCTCCACTCCCACCTTTTCGAGAAAGCCTGTCTTATCCATGGCGATCAGCGGCTGCGCGTGGATCCCGGCGAGCACGAGCACGGTCCCGTCCCGTTTGGTCGTATCGTACACCTCTTCCAGCGCGCGCAGCGCCGTGGCATCCATGGCCAGCACGGTGCGCGTACGCAGGATCAGCACTTTGGGCTTTTTCACGATCAGACCGAGGACCTGTTTGAACCGGTCCGCGGCGCCGAAGAAGAACGGCCCGTTCACCTCGAAGACCTCGACTCCCTTGGGAACGGAGAAATTATTGATGCTGTTCGGGTCCGCCTTCGCGTCTTCTTCGTCTTCTTCATAGCCCACCATTGAGGTGATATAGCCCACCTGGGTCACATCCGCCATGCGCTTCATGAAGAGCAGCGCGGCCAGGACAACGCCCGCCTGGATCGCGACCGTCAGGTCCACGAGCACGGTGAGAAAAAACGTGACCAGCAGCACGGAGACGTCCATCTTCGGGCTTTTGAGCAGTTTTACGAAGAGGTGCCACTCGCTCATGTTGTAGGAAACGACAACGAGAATTCCGGCGAGGGTGGACATCGGTATGAGCGCCGCCCATTTCCCGAAGAACAGCATGATGAGCAGAAGCACGACCGCATGAATGATGCCCGCAATAGGCGTGAGGCCCCCGTTCTTGATGTTCGTGGCCGTACGCGCGATGGCGCCCGTGGCCGGGATGCCCCCGAAAAGCGGCGTCACGATGTTCGCCACGCCTTGCGCGATGAGTTCCATGTTGGACCGGTGTTTGCGGCCGGTCATACCGTCGGCGACGACCGCCGAGAGCAGCGACTCGATGCCGGCCAAAAGCGCGATCGTGATCGCCGGAGAGACCAGCGTGGAGACCATGCGCCACTCGACATGCGGTATCCGCAGATGAGGCAGGGCGCCCGACACGGTGCCGAACCTGCTGCCGATCGTCTCGACCGGCAGGTTGAGAAACTGCACGGCCGCGGTCGTCGCGAGGATGGCCGCCAGCGATCCGGGAACACGCTGCGTTACCCGCGGCCAGAGGAACACGATCACGATGGTTGCGATGCCGATCAGCGCCGCGACCGGCGTGACGGACCCGGCATGCTCCGAATACGCGACGATCTTTTCGATGAATTCCGCGGGCACCTTCTCCATGTGAAGCCCCAGCAGGTCGCGTACCTGGCCCGTTGCGATGATCAACGCGATGCCGGCGGTGAAGCCCACGGTGACGGGATAGGGAATGTACTTGATGATGACCCCCAGCCTGGCCACGCCCATGATGACGAGCAGCACACCCGCCATGATCGTGGCCACCGCGAGGCCGTCGTACCCGAATTTCTGGACGATGCCGTAAATGATCACGATGAACGCGCCCGTGGGCCCGCCGATCTGCACGCGGCTGCCGGAGAGCACCGAGATGAGGAACCCGGCAATGATGGCGGTGTACAGCCCCTGCTCGGGAGTTACTCCCGAGGCGATGGCAAAGGCGATGGCAAGCGGCAGGGCGACAATGCCGACGATGATGCCCGCGGTCAGGTCCTTGAAAAATACCGGGCTGGAATACCCTTGCTTCAAAACGGTGATAAGCTTTGGTTTTATTTTTGATTCCGACACTTTCTGACTCCTCTTACGCGGGGCGAGCCCCGAATGGCGCTTGACGCAGCGATGCGATCCTCTCCCTGAGCGCGGGAAGGACAGGTTCCAAGAGCTGTCGCGTGTGTGTTCGAGGGGATACTGGCGGTGAAGGCTGCGTCAGGCGGAATAAAACGCGGGTTCGTTCGTCACACCATGAGCTTTCGTCTTCGTGATCCCTTTGCGTCGAGCATCACTATTCGCTGTCAAACGTAACGGCGGCACTACCGCCGCATCGGCGATATTATATATTCCAAACCGGGAACGTTGTCAAGAACTAAAACGGGCACGGGGGATACACAACGCGGAATAGATCGGCATATTCGTTTGATCTTCAAAATCCGCCCGGCGAGAACAGCGATCACGGCCGGACCGCACATCAACATTGCGTCCATCTTTGCCGCGCAGAGGCGCGCGGCTTCATCGATTGTCCTCGTCCACCGCTTTTTTGAGCATATCAAGGATGCCCGGAATCGCCGAGGTCACCCGGTTCCAGTTCGGGATGAGCGGCGTGCCCATAGGGTTCTCCATGAAGGTCGTAGCTGCCTGGGAGATCGCGCGCGTGAACGCCTCCACGGCCTTTGCCTCCTCGTGCCGGTCAAACTCCAGGCCGTTGATGGCCGCGTCGGCCTCGTACTTCATGATCGTGTCTTCGGCCAGGCGCAGATAAGCCACGGACAGGGACTTGAAAAAACCGTCGGAGAAGACGACGCCCTCCGAAGCGAGCGTCCGGAAGATGGACTTGCAGATGTCCACGGTCATCTTCATCAGGCCTTTCTGCGGGTCTTCGGAAGAGAGGGCCTGGTGTTTGTGCTCATAGGTTTCGGCGATGTCCACCTGGCACACCCGCCTCGGCGAGTAGTTGCGGTAAACCTCGGCGAGGGAACCCACCTCCAGCCCCCAGTCCCAGGGTATCCGGTTGACCCTCGCCATATCAATGCTCA
>Ga0210377_10005501_pt1 | contig 10396 bp, 7 predicted proteins | sample PLM4_65_b1redo_FD_155480 | JGI IMG/M metagenome (GOLD analysis project Ga0210377, IMG submission 155480) | Groundwater sediment microbial communities from an aquifer in East River, Colorado, USA - PLM4_65_b1 redo | ecosystem: Environmental > Terrestrial > Soil > Riparian zone | place: USA: East...
GGGGTGCGGTCGGCCGCCAGCTCGATGATCCAGCGCTGGTCGATTTCGAAAGCTGTGCGGAAAACCAGCTTTTCGTGCTCGGTCAGGAAATCGAGATGCTGGACCGAGCCTTCGTGCTCGAGAATCGAATTCCAGACCGCCGCGGTGTTGTTGGAGGTCTTTTCCAGCACCGCTTCGAGAAAGGGATTCTTGACCGAGAAGGATCCCGACAGCGTCTTGTGGGTGTAGATGTTGGCCGGAATCGGCTCGATGCCGGCCGACGTCCCGCCGCAGATGATCGAGATCGAAGCCGTCGGCGCAATCGCCAGCTTGTGTGAGAAGCGCGCCATCACTCCGCAGTCGGCGGCGTCCGGGCATGGCCCGCGTTCTTTCGCCAGTTTCACTGACGCAGCATCGGCGCCGCGGCGCAGGTGCTTGAACATCACGTTGTTCCAGGCTTTCGCCGTGGCCGATTCCATCGCCACGCCCTGGCTCTGCAGGAAGGAGTGGAAGCCCATCAGGCCGAGGCCGACCGAGCGCTCGCGCTTGGCCGAATAGACCGCGCGCTCCATTTCCTTCGGCGCACGCTCGATGAAGTCTTCGAGCACGTTGTCGAGGAAGCGGAACACGTCCTCGAGGAACATCTCCTCGCCTTTCCACTCCAGGAATTTCTCCGCGTTGACCGAGGAGAGGCAGCACACTGCGGTGCGGTCCTCGCCCAGATGGTCGAGGCCGGTGTGGAGCATGATCTCGGAGCAGAGATTCGACTGGCGAACCTTGAACCCCAATTGCCGCTGATGCGCCGGCATCGCGTTGTTCACGGTGTCGGAGAAGATCAGGTAAGGCTCGCCCGTGGCCATCCTGAGCTCCAGGATCTTCTGCCACAGCTTGCGCGCCGACACGTCCTTCACCGGCAGGCCCGACTTCGGCGACTTCAGCGGGAACGGCGCGTCCTGGCGGACGGCTTCCATGAACTCGTCGGTGATGTTGATCCCGTGATGGAGATTCAGGGATTTCCGGTTGAAATCGCCAGCCGGCTTCCGGATTTCCAGGAACTCCTCGATCTCCGGGTGGTGGATGTCGAGATAGCAGGCGGCCGAACCACGGCGCAGCGAGCCCTGGCTGATCGCGAGCGTCAGGGAGTCCATCACACGGATGAAGGGGATGATTCCCGACGTCTGCCCGTTCTGACCGACTTTCTCGCCGATCGAGCGGACCGAACCCCAATAGGTGCCGATGCCGCCGCCATTGGACGCAAGCCAGACATTCTCGTTCCAGGTCGCGACGATGCCGTCGAGTGAATCGGAGACCCCATTCAGGAAGCACGAGATCGGCAACCCGCGGTCAGCCCCGCCGTTCGACAGAACCGGCGTCGCGGGCATGAACCAGAGCTTTGAAATGTAGTCATAAATCCGTTGCGCGTGCTCGTTATCGTCCGAATAAGCCGTCGCGACTCGGGCAAACATGTCCTGATAGGTCTCGCCGGGAAGGACATAGCGGTCATCCAGCGTCTTCTTGCCGAAGTCCGTCAGAAGAGCGTCCCTGGAGGGGTCTATCTTGATCCCCTCGACCAGCCGAAGGTTGCCGTGCGCCTTGGGTTTCCCGCGGCGGACGGCGGTTTTTTCGGTGGCGGTGACGGCTTCAGCGGACATGGACCACTCTCATTGGGGCCAAATAGGTAATTTGCAGCCGCGACTGGCGAAACCCAACTGATTGGTGTCCTGCGCCAGCCCCGACGCTACATATAGTGTCGTCATAACCCTAATGGACCGTCAACGGGGCGGGGACGGGAATCTTTTCGCTTATCCACCGGGAAGAAATTAGCTGATTTAGGCCTTGTTAACCATTGACGGCGCATACGCCCCGCATCGGCCGACTCGGATCCCTCGCCGTCGCCCACTGGCTCAGCTTTGCTATCCGCCACAGCTGGTCCAGGACCCGAGCGTCCGGTCTTCAGCCGCTGCGAAAACCCGTAGAACAGTTGGCGCCGAGCCGTCGCATAAGCGCAGCCTCGTTCGCGTTTCATGGCGCGAATAATTCCGCTGTCGAACAAATCGCTTGACCTCAAGTTAAGTTGAGGAATTACGCCTGCGTTGGCCGGACAATCGCCGGGGGCCGCAGGAAAGGTCGCGAAGTGAACGCAGCAGGTCTCGAGCACGTCAACATAACGTCCATGAAGGCGAAGCAGACGGCGGAGATGATGTGCTCCGTGTTCGGCTGGCAGGTACGCTGGCAGGGCCCCTCCTCGCTCGGCGGCGAAACCATCCATGTGGGAACGGACAAGGCCTATGTCGCGATCTATACGCCGCCACATTCGGAAGGCGCTTCGGGCGGACGCGAAGCCAGGGGGCGGCTGAACCACATCGGCGTCGTGGTCAGCGATCTTGACGCGACCGAACAAAAGGTCCGCGAGGCCGGATACAAGCCTTACGCACATGCCGACTACGAGCCTGGCCGCAGATTCTATTTTCGCGACGATGATGGGATCGAGTTCGAAGTCGTCAGCTACTCATGACCGCCGGGATCCTGCAGCCAGGGACCGCGATGGTGGTGCGGTTCGGTGCCCTCGCCGCGATGCTCGGCGGCGCGCTGCGCATCATTTCCTCGTTCGTGCCGTACCAGGTTGACCAGCCATGGCTCGAGGCGCTCTACGGCCTGATCGATCTCTGCCTGCTGTTCGGCCTGATCGGCGTCTATCTGGCGTTCGCGGAGGCGCTGGGAGCGATTGGATTCGTCCTGTTCGTAGTGGCGACGGCCGGATTAGCCAGCATTGTCGGGCCCGACGCGCAAATGTTCGGCGTGGACTTTTACCGGGCCGGCGCATTGGTGTTCATCGTCGCGCTTGCCGCTTTTTCAGTGCAATTGCTGCGCAAGAAGACCGTCATAGCCAGCGCGACGATGTGGATCCTCGCCCTGGCATTCAGCCTGGCGTCGCCTTTTGCACAGCTCGCCTTCATGGGAGCGGGCATACTGCTGGGCGCAGGCTACGTGCTTGCGGGCCTCGCGATTCTGCGCCTGAGCCGTCGCTAGACCTCGGCGCGTCGATCGCAGGCGGCTCTCGCCTCTACGCCGTCGCGCCAGCGCCCCCTGGTTATTTCGCCGGCAACGCGCCGCCCGCAGGCCACGAGCCGCTGCGCACGCGTTTCGCGGAGAACTCGACATACTTTTCCGGATCGCCTTTTGCCGGCACGCGCGTCGCCGTCTGGGTCCACACGCCGTTCTTGACCGTCGCTTCATACCGGATGGTCACCTGCTGGCTCGACTGGATCTCCCAGGTCAGACCGTCAGTGGTCACATCCACCGGATAATCGCCCGCGCGCCCGCCTGAATAGGAGCGCATCGAATAGCTTTTTCTGTCCGGATCGTAGGAGATGATCGCAAGCGCGTTGTAGCTCTGGCGCCCGCTTGCATCGTAGCCGCGGCCTTCGATCATTCGCACCGTGCCGTCCAGCATTGTCCCGGCCCGCTCGGTCTGCACCATCGGCGTCCAGCCATCCTTGCGCAGCAACTTCGACGGCCCGCGCCACTCCCCGTCCAGGAACGCCAGCGCCTTCATCGCTTCCTGCTGCGCCAGCACGCGCTTCGAAGGTCCCGCTTGCGCCTTCGCCTGCTTGACCGGCGCCTTGACCGCCTCCGGCTGCGCACTCACGCGCTTCAACAGGGCGCTTACCTTCAACGGCGCCTGCTCGGCTTTCACCTGCCTAGCTGGCTCCTCTTTCACTCTCACCCGGTTGGCTTGCGGTTGCGCCCTCGTCTCCTTCGTCGCTTCCGGCTGCGCCCGCTTCGGCGGCGCCTGCTGTGCTGACGCCGAACCCGCCGCCAACGCGAGAGCCCACAGTCCCGCTACCCACAAAGTCCGCATGATCCCCTCCACCCAGTGCGCACCGCGCTTCAACCGTCCGAAGCATGTTCATCTTTTGTTCCAACTGTCAATCGCGGTTGTTTCGGATCGGCGCAACCACTCACAGATTCAGTAATTGGGGATCGCCGCCCTGGGCCGCGATGTTGACGGTCACCGCCCGCTCAGTCGCAAAGCGCGCAACATAGTGCGGGCCGCCGGCCTTGGGTCCGGTGCCCGAGAGCCCCATCCCGCCGAAAGGCTGCACGCCCACGACTGCGCCGATGATCGAGCGGTTCACATAGACATTGCCCGCGCGCACCGAGGACTTCACCGTCTCGGCAAATCCCTCGAGCCGCGAGTGCACGCCCAGAGTGAGGCCATAGCCCTTCGCCGACAGCTCCGCGCCTACTCTCTCAATATCGTCCGGATCGTAGCGGATCACGTGCAGGATGGGCCCGAACACTTCCCTGTCGATCAGATCGAGCGAAGGAAGCTCGACGATCGCCGGCCCGAAGAACGTTCCCTTCCCGGCGAGCGCGCCAGCCTTGGCCTGGTAGAGCGAATTCGCTTCCGTCTTCATCCGCGCCATGTGCTTCGTCAGGAGTTCGCGCGCCTCCGCGTCGATGATCGGACCGACGTCGGTTGCAGGATCGGCCGGATCGCCGATCACAAGAACGTCGAGCGCACCCTTCAGCATTTCGAGAATGTCGTCTGCCGTCTCGTGCGGAAGGAACAATATCCGCAGCGCCGAACACCTCTGCCCTGCCGAGCGGAACGCCGACATCACCACGTCGTCAACCACCTGCTCCTTCAGCGCCGTCGTATCGCAGAACATTGCGTTGAGCCCGCCGGTCTCCGCGATCAGCGGCGCAATCGCCGCATCTTTCGCCGCCAGCGTGCGATTGATGAGACGCGCCACCTCGGTCGAACCGGTGAAGGCAACGCCGCCACAGCGCGGATCGGCGGTCAGCTTGCCACCCACCTTCCCGTCGCCCGTCAGCAAATGCAGCGCCTCCACCGGCAGGCCGGCCGCGTGAAACAGCTTCACCGCCTCGAACGCGATCAGCGGCGTCTGTTCGGCGGGCTTCGCCAGCACTGTGTTCCCCGCCGCAAGCGCTCCGGCGATCTGGCCGGTAAAGATGGCCAGCGGGAAATTCCACGGGCTTATGCACGCGAAGACGCCGCGCCCCATCAATTCGAGGCCGTTGGTCTCGCCCGCAGGACCCGGCAGCGTCTCCAGCCCGGCGAATTTCGTCTCGGCCTCGGCGGCATAGTAGCGGCAGAAATCGGCCGCCTCGCGCACCTCGGCGATGCAATCGTCCAGCGTCTTGCCGCCCTCGCGCGCGAGGATCGCCATCAGCCGGTCGCTGTCCTGCTCCAGCGCATCTGCCATGGCGGAAAGAAGATCGGCGCGCTTCGGCCCGCCCACCGCATTCCACGCCGGCTGGAAAGCCGCCGCCGACGCATAGGCCGCGTCGATATCGCTGGCTGTCGCCTGCACCACGCGTCCGACCACATGCGCCGTGTCCGCCGGCGCGCGGACATATTCGGCCTCGCCTCTCACCGTCTCGCCCGCCACGATCGGGCCGGCCTCTATCGGCCCCGCCGCATCAAGGGCTGCGACCGCCGCCACGATGCGCCCACGGATCGCTTTCTGGCTGAGGTCCAGCCCGCGCGAGTTGAGGCGTGACATTCCATAGATGTGCGGCGGCGAGGGAATGCGCGGATGCCTGCCGGGCGCCGCCGCAAGGAGCGCATAGGGATCGCGTGTGATCTGCTCGGCGGGCACGTCCTCGTCGAGGAAGGAATGTACGAACGACGTGTTCGCGCCATTCTCCAGCAACCGCCGCACAAGATAAGGCAGTAGATCCTGGTGGGCGCCGACAGGCGCATAGATCCTGACACTCCTCTCTCTTCCTGCCGAGCGGTAGAGAGCGCCTCCCATCCCGTGCAGGCGCTGGAATTCGTAATCGTTCCGCCCCGCCCGCTTCGCCATCAGCTCCACCGCCGCAAGCGAGTGCGCATTGTGGGTAGCAAACTGCGGATAGATCGCTGGGCCCGCTCCGAGCAGCGCCTTGGCGCAGGCGATGTAGGACACATCCGTCGCCTGTTTGGTGGTGAAGACGGGATAATCGCTCTGGCCTTCGACCTGGGCGCGCTTCACTTCCGAGTCCCAGTAGGCGCCCTTCACCAGCCGCACCATCAGCCGGCGCTTGTTGTCTCGCGCCAGCCCGCCAAGCCAGCCGACGACATCTTCCGCGCGCTTCTGATACGCCTGCAGGGCCAGCCCCAGCCCGGTCCAGCCGGCGAGATCCTTCTCCTTGGTCAGCCGCTCCAGCAGCTCGAGCGAAAGCACAAGCCGGTCTGCCTCTTCCGCGTCGAGCGTGAAGTTGATGTTCGCCTTCGCCGCCTGCTTCGCCAGCTCCACCACCATGGGATAGAGTTCGCGATGCACCCGCTCGCCCTGCACTGCGCGATAAGCCGGATGCAGCGCCGACAGCTTCACCGAGATGCCGTCGGCGGTCTCCGGCGCCGGTCCGGTTCTCGCCGCGCCGACTTCCCCGATCGCGTTGGCGTAGCTGTCGAAATAGCGCTTGGCGTCCGCCATGGTGCGCGCGCCCTCGCCCAGCATGTCGTAGGAGTGCGAGGCCGCCTCGCCCTTCTTCACCTGCCGCTCGCCGCGCTTCAGCGCTTCCTTGATCGTGCGTCCCATCACGAACTGCTGCCCCATGATGCGCATCGCCTGCATCATCGCCGCACGGATCACCGGCTCGCCTGCCTCCCGCACCATGCGCTGGACAAACGCTGCGGGATCGGTCGCCGCATCTTCTGGAGGCGTCACAATCCGCCCCGTCAGCATCAGCCCCCAGGTCGATGCATTGACCAGCAGACTATCCGATTTGCCGCGATGGTCGGCCCAGTCGCCCGACGAGATCTTTTCCGCGATCAGCGCGTCGGCGGTCTCGGCGTCGGGCACGCGCAGCAGCGCCTCGGCGAGGCACATCAGCGCCAGCCCTTCCGGATTCGACAGTCCGAACTCTTCGAGGAAAGTCTCCATCGCCCCGGAACGACGCGTCTCGGAACGAGCCTTCAGAATGATGTCGCGCGCGGCAGTCGACGCGGCGCGACGCTCCGCCGCATCCAGCGCCGGGGCGGCAAGAAGCTCCGCGACGCGCCTGCCCTCGTCCTCGAATTTCCTCGCGTCCAGCGCATCCGGCGAGCTGGGTGACGATGTAAGCAAGTTCGACATCGCGAGTGACCTTGGATATGGGCGCGGGGGCGAGACTAGTTCGAATCGCGGCTCCAGCGCCTTATTCTGACCCTACCATGGACGTAGCCGGTCCCAGCCCGCTATCAAATGGGGCCGCCATCAAATGGCGACTGCGCGGCCCTGCCGCCAGTAGAGTTTTAAGTACACGAAGGACCTGCGCCAGACATGCGCATCATGCTCGTAACCGACGCCTGGGATCCGCAGGTCAACGGCGTCGTGCGCACGATGAAGCGCGTCATCACCGAATGCGAAGCCATGGGCCATGAGTGGGACATCGTCTCGCCCAGCGGCTTCAAGACGATTCCGCTGCCGACCTATTCCGAGATCCGTCTCGCCTTCGGCGCCAAGAAGATCATCGAGGAGCGCTTTTTAGAGTTCGAACCCGACGCGGTTCACATCGCCACCGAAGGTCCGCTCGGCTGGGCGGCGCGCGCGGTCTGCCTGCGCCACAAGTTTCCCTACACGACGAGCTACCACACGCGATTCCCGGAATACATCGCGGCGCGGTTCTGGTTCCTGCCGACGTGGATGGGCTACATGTACGTCCGCGAATTCCACAAATACTCCGGCCGCGTGATGGTCGCGACGCCGTCGATGCGCGACGAGCTCGCCTCGAAGGGCTTCAAGAATATCGCGCCCTGGTCGCGCGGGGTCGACACTGATCTTTTCCATCCCTCGAAACGCGATGACGACCGCGGACCGTTCAAGGGCATGGCGCAGCCGATCCACCTCTATGTCGGCCGCGTCGCGGTCGAGAAGAACATCGCCGCGTTTCTCGACACCCAGCTGCCGGGCGCCAAAGTCATCGTCGGCGACGGTCCTCAGCTCGATGTCCTGCGCGAAAAGCACAAGGATGCGCACTTCCTCGGCGTGAAGCAGGGCGAAGAACTGGCGTCCTGCTTCGCCAACGCCGACGTATTCGTCTTCCCCAGCCTCACCGACACGTTCGGCCTCGTTATCCTCGAAGCGATGGCGGCCGGCACGCCTGTCGCCGCCTTCAACGCGCCAGGCCCGCGCGACCTCATCCCCGGCTCAAACTCCGGCGCGGTGAACGACGATCTCGCCATCGCCTGCCGGGAAGCGCTCAAATGCCTGCGCGACGCGACGCGCGCCTACGCCGAAACCTATTCCTGGCGCGCCTGCGCCGAGCAGTTCATCAACAACCTCGAGCCGCTGCCGGTGCCGGAGCGCCGCCGGTTCTGGAAGCGCCTTGCGCGCCTGCGCCACGCCCTGCGCTTGCGCCGCCGCAAGCCGACGCCGCCGGAGCAATCCAGCACTATCCCCCAGGCAGATACCGCGCCGATTGAGGCGGAATAGGACGCCCGGCCTGAAACCCGCGGGCGTCATCCGGCGTTGAATCGCCATGACAACCGCATCTTCCCTGGTTAACCGCCATTCTACCGCGTCGGCGCCGGCTTTGCCGCACGATGCCGCGGGCACGCAATTTGCCTCTGACTACCCGGCGTCCGGACTTTCCTGGCGCCCGGATACCGTCAGCATGGCCGCCAAAACCGCCATCTTCATCGCTTCGGCGCTGGTCCTCACCCCCGCGGTGGCCAGCTTCATGTGGCCGGGCCGCGAGGCCGCCGACGCAACCGCCCGCAGCGTCGAACTGTCCGGACCGATCCAGAGCTTCAACCAGACGCGCCAGCAGATCCAGGTTCGCCTCGTCCCAGCAGCCGACAACGAGCAACGCAGCCAGGTGATCGTGCGCAGCGCCGCCGGCCGCGCCCTGTCGATCCCGCTCAAGCACGGCCAAACCTGGGCCAGCGCCACGCTGCCCGAAGACCTGGCCGGCGCCAGCGCCCTGCAGATTTCCGTCGAGTAGTTATTTCGCCGACCGCTATTTCGGCCGTTCGGCCATCGCCGCGAAGGCGCGCGCGCTCATCGCCATCGCATTGCGCTGCGCCAGGGGAAGCGGGATCAGGCCCTTGTCGATCAGATAGCCTTCATCGCCCCAGGCGCGCTCGTCGGTGAACGCCTTCACGAAATCTCCCAGACCGGCCACCACGCCGAGATGCGCCTTCTTCAGGTAGAAATAGAGCGAGCGGGAAATCTCGTACTGGCCCGATGCGATCGTCTCGAACGTCGGCGGCGTGCCGCCGATCTTCGCGCCGCGGATGCGGTCCTCGTTCTGGATCAGGAAGGAGAAGCCGAAGACGCCCAGCGCCTCCGGGTTCTTGGCCAGCCGCTGCACGATCGCGCCATCGTTCTCGCCGGCATCGATCCAGGCCCCGTCCTCGCGCAAGGCGTGGGCGATCTCGGTGAACAAACCAGCGTCGTCCTCCTTGATCTCATTCAGCATCGGAAACTCTTCGGCGCCCTTGTCCATCACCAGCTCGAGGAAAGCGTCGCGCGTACCCGACGATGGCGGCGGGCCGAACACCTGGATCGGCAGGTCGGGCAGCTCGGCAGAAATATCTGACCAGCGCTTGTAGGGGTTAGGCACGAGGCGCCCGTTGATCGGCACCTCGCGGGCGAGCGCCATGAAAATCTCGCGGCGCGTCAGGTCGAAGGCCTCGGCGCGCTTTGCGTTGGCGAGCACGATGCCGTCATAGCCGATCACCACTTCCACAATGTCGGTGACGTTGTTGGCGCGGCAGAGATCCCACTCCGATCCCTTCATCCGCCGCGAGGAGTTGGCGATGTCCGGAAAGCCCTGCCCCACGCCCTCGCAGAACAGCTTGATGCCCGAGCCCGAACCGTTCGCCTCGACGATAGGCGTCGGGAAATTGGTATTCGCGCCGAACTGCTCGGCCACCGTCGTCGAGAACGGGAACACGGTGGAAGAGCCGACAATGCGAATCTCGCGGGCGAACGCCGCCCCGGCCACCGCCAGCGCCGCAACGCTGAGAATTCCGACCCGAACGCCGAACGCCATCTCACCACCCTCGCCTGACGGGGTCACTAGACCCCGTTTGCGACAGTTCCGTGAATGTCGTCGCGTCGCCTAGTCCACCGGGTCTCCATTGGCGTCGACGATGCGGATTTCGCCGATGTTGAGTTCGCGGATGCCCTTCTCGATCTTGGCCCGGTCGCCGACCACGACCCAGACCTGGTTCTGGTCCGGAACCAGCCGCTTGGCGATCGCCTGCACGTCGGCCGGCGTCACGGTGCGGTAGGTCGCGGCATACTTGTCCCAATAGTCCGCCGGCAGGTTGTAGGTGTCGATGTCGTCCAGCGACGCCATCACGGCGTCATTGGTCTCCCACCGGCTGGCCATGCCGAGGATGGTGTTGGTCCGCACCTTGTCGAGTTCGGCCGCCGAATAGGGACGCTTGCCGACGATGTCGTTCAGCTCCTTG
>Ga0210377_10005502_pt1 | contig 10395 bp, 12 predicted proteins | sample PLM4_65_b1redo_FD_155480 | JGI IMG/M metagenome (GOLD analysis project Ga0210377, IMG submission 155480) | Groundwater sediment microbial communities from an aquifer in East River, Colorado, USA - PLM4_65_b1 redo | ecosystem: Environmental > Terrestrial > Soil > Riparian zone | place: USA: East...
TCATGTCATTTTACCCTTCAATGGATGTTCAGGAGATTATCCCGCCTGCTGCTCTTTGGATCCGTTCAAGACGTTCTAGGATGTCATTCTAGCCTCCGTTCCGCATACAGTAAAGAACATTATTCTGAGACTGAACGTCACGAATTGTGCTTCTTCGCATTGCCGATTAATTCAATCAAGGAGTCCATTCTGCCCGTTACGAGGCGACGGGCGGCGCGCATAAATGATTAGAGACCTGGGTCGGCGTCGCTGATTTCACAATCAGGGTCAAGCGGCGTTGCGAAGATGGGCGGGTTGTCGAAGGCAGGCGTTTTGACCTGGCAGACACTGCACGTGTAGACTGCCACCATCTGGCCTTCGGGGTAGACAGTACGGTAGCCCCAACCGCAAGCAATCACGGCTTCGTGCGCATCCTGCGTGGAGAGTTCTTCGGGTCCTTCAGCGCCGCATTTACTACAGACCGCAAAGAATACCGCTTTCACGATTTGGCAAGGTGACTGGATCATGGGGAAGTTCCTACGTGTGGATTGACCAAGAATTCTCTTGGGTGAGTGTGACGGCAAAGGTCTCGGGGTGACTGCCGTCTTCGAGCGGGCCGTGATAGATGACGCCGCCATTCATAATACGATACCGCTGCCAATCGTCAGGGATGGCATCCATGGTATCGGGGTAGAGTTGGAAGTAGAATGAATAGGGAACAAAGTCCGGGCTGACCCAAGCTTTGGCGTGGCAATTCTCGGCAAGGCGGTTGAGGCGCGCGAGAACTTCTTCAAGTTTGTCGGTCTGGCCGGTGTGGTTTGCGAAGTCACGTGCTTTTTGCAAGTGTTCGGGGTTGGAGAAGATGAGGCGTTCCATGGGATTGCCTTTCTACCGGTTATAAGGCGACCGGTGGCGCACATAGAAGAGGGATTAGTCGTCTGTCTCGACGGGTAATGGTTTGACGGACTCGATGATCTTGTGTGCGGTCTTGATGATCCGCTCTGCGTGTTCCTTGATCTGCTTTGGATCAGACCAACTTGCGAGATACATCGGTGCCGCCGTCTCAAGACCGAAATGCGTACAAACAACGAAAGAGACCGATTCGGCTTCGGTCTCTTTGTCTGCACGGGACATTTCCTGATGGTCTTCATGCAAAAGCATGTGTCCGATCTCGTGAACGAGGGTGCTTGTCCCTGTGCCTTTCAGCAAGTTGATGGTCTTTGTGCCATACCTACAGCTACCCTCTGCTCCTTCAAGGTCATCTACATAGGCCACATGCCAGCCATTGGATTCCACAAGTGCAGTAAGCGCTAATTGCAATTCGGCATTCTGCTCAGTGGTGCGCCAATTGATTTCCGGCAAAGGTTCACCGTCGGTCTGACTGATATCGAAAACCCAAACGGTTTTGAAAAAAATGTGAGTTTTCGTTTCATCTGTTTTGTCGCTGTAGACGCAAGGCGCAAGAATCGCAATGCCCTTTTCTCCTTTGCGCACAAAGCGATTCATTTTCTGCCAGGCACGATAGCCAGCGACGCGGGTGGCCGTGGGTTTCTGCCACAGGATGAGCAGGATATTGCCAAGGCTGTAATCATGGAAGCGTGAGGCTGATTTGAGATATTCGACGAACTGCTCGGAATGCTGAGCTTCGCCGGTTTGAACGGCGAGCGACTCCAAGGTCTGCTCGATGTGAGCGGTAAGCTCTGCGGTATTCATGGTTTCCTCCGAAATGCAAAGAGGGTCTCTCATCTTCCAAGTTGGAAGGAAAGACCCTCTTAATCAATTAGCAATTCTTCAAACTTGGAAGGATTGCTTGTACTAAACGAACCCAACATTTCGATCCCCGAATCCCAACCCTCTTTCTTTCAGGGATATGAAGCGGTCTTGAGAAATGATGAGATGATCCAAGACATCGATGTCAAGCAATTTCCCTGCCTGAACGATCGCTCTTGTCACTGCTACATCATCTGGACTTGGCGTAGGATCCCCGCTTGGGTGATCGTGCCCTAGGATAATCGCTGAAGCCTGCTCGATGATCGCTTGCCGGAAGACTTCGCCAACACGAACTTGGCTTGAATTGACACTGCCCTGGTAAAGCCTCACGAGTTGGATCACTCTGTTTCGTCGATCAAGAACAATAACCCAGAGCTCTTCATGGTCAAGATTGCCAATGAATGGCTTTAGCAACTCGGCGGCGTCGGCTGGGCTGTTGATGGAGGGGCGCTCGGCAACTGGGCACCGGTGTAGATACGTATTGATCTGCTCGTGAAGTTGACGCACCCGCGCCAGCATGTCATTAACTTTGAGCTTTTGAGTTTTGAGTTTCCTTTTCTCTTTGGGAAAAGAAACTCCCGCAGTCATATCGATCAGCGGGAGTTGGGAAATTGTGTTGGGAAAGTTAGTGGCGTCCATGATGTTTCCTGCTTCCTGGATTCTGGAAGAACATACTTCTACCCGTCCATGTGGAGCGAATTTCAGCCTCACTCAGGACACATAAACAATCTATACAAACGAGTAAGTCTGTGATATCGTCCCAGACTTCCCCGGCACTGAAGGTTCTCTGTCCGCTTGTGACCAGCTTGACATTGCGGTGCATGCATCGTGCATCGTTCGCATATAGGTAATCATTGAACATGGCGACCTCCTTACTTTGTCTTTCCACGACACCAGGTGCCATCTTCCAGTTTGTGGCTATACCATGTACGACCGTCTTTCTCGTAGCTTTTCATGTCGCACTTGTGGATCGGGCATTGCCGGACATCGCCACGATTGAAGCGAACGGGCTTCTGGTCCGGTTGGTAACCATGTTCGATCAGAAATGACATGGCAACGTCAGCTTTTTCAAGCAAGTCGCGACCATTCTCACCACGAATGGTAATGCGACAGACGAAGCCATCATGGGTGACATAGGATGTATTCCACGAAGCAGGTGCTTCGGTGTATGGAATAGCGGATTGAATATTTGTAGACATTTTGGTTTTTCCTTTGTGTAGACTAAATTACAGGATCTTTTGCAGCTTTCTGACGTGTTTTGCGGTCTTTTGCAGCTTAGAGCATTCCCTTACGGGATTGCTTATCGATGTTGATTTCATCCAGCAAACGGGCCAACTCGCTCAGATCGATCCATTTGATCTGCTTGCCACTACCATTGCATTTGTTGCAGGGTTTGTGGCGAAAATACCTCCAGCCAGCGATGTATATTTCTTCGTCAGTGGGAAGATAGGCTTTGCCGTTGCAATTGCTGCAGGTGGTGAGGATTTGAACTTTGTCCATAAACGAACTCCTTAAAACAAAAAATCCCGCCATTGCGGCGGGTTGGGTGTGATTGTGTCGTTGGTCTAGGCTTCTACGTTATTTGACCTTCGACACGGGCGACTTGAATGCTGTGATGAGGAATACCCAAACAGGTGATTCAAGCAGGCTATTCAGTTGTACATTTCTCAACCCCCGAGACTTGTAGATCTACAGACCCAGTACATGGAGCAATTGTTCGAGGGCTTGTGGGGCAAACTCGTGCATAGCAGCGCCGAAGATCGTGGCAAGGAATGCAGCGGCCAGCAGGAACTCTTTCATAATCCTAATCATGGTTGTCTCCTTTCTATGGAATCAAAAAAGCCCTGCCTATCTGGCAGGGCTGAGGCGGGAGAGTAGTTATGGAAGACCCCCATGTTCATTTCTGAACTCTCTACTCATATCATCATGGGTCTACACACCCCCGCAGGCGGATGATGGGAATTTCCAAGTTGGAAGGGAAGAATGCGATTTCCCGTATATATTGGATTGTTTTGGGAGGTGTGGGATTGTATACAGGGATATTAGTCCTCACCACACACGCCCGGATTGCGGAGAGGCGGGCGGCGGAGTTCCATTCTTTGGAATCAAAAAAGCCCCATCCCTGTTAGAGGCGGGGCTGATAAAAGATTTCTCCTCCATCCATATGTGGAGTACGAATAGGTTTGATGCGGTACCTGGTTACGGTACCGCCACATTCAATCCTGAACACGGTTATATATACTACTAGGAGGTTTTCAAAATAAGGGATCCAAAGGGGGTTTTTGGGTATAAAATTGATCCTAGATTTATACGGGTCTAATAGTGGTCTCGCGCATTTCGATATAAGACGGACTGAAAATGGCAGGTTTTATAGAACTGACTGCCGTCATCTTGTGCTTACAGGAACTATTCTGTCTGTATCCTTATGATATTGGTTTTGTTTGGTAGTCAATCAAATAAGGAGAATTGGAAATAGCAACATGCAAACCTACCCTCCCGGCACACGGATTGGACAATATGAAATCGCATCGCGCCCCATGATGGGCGGAATGGGAGTAGTGTACTTCGCCCTTGACCACGGCAATGACGGACGCCCGGTTGCCCTCAAAACCTTCCAACCCGAACTGCTGCCTGACCGTGCTGCCCGGGACCGCTTTCTGCGCGAAGGTACTACATGGATTGAGCTTGGGGCACACCCCAATATTGTGCGCGCTTATAGGGTTGAGCGTTTTGGAGATGGGCTGGAAATGTACTTAGTCTTGGAGTTGGTGGCGAGAGCTGAGGGACGCCAAGATGCTTCACTTCGCTCTTGGCTTATGCCTGGCAAGCCGTTGCCAGTGGAGCAAACCTTGTTGATGGCCTTACAAATCGCACGGGGAATGAAACATGCTACAACCGTTCTCCCTAAATTCGTCCATCGGGATTTGAAGCCGGAAAATGTGTTGGTCGGCGGAGATTATCTGTCGGCTACCACTACGAATCGCGTACGCGTAACTGATTTTGGATTGGCAGGCGTCTTGACAATCAGTAGAACGCCATCAACAGTAATCGGCAAGAGCGAGAGTCTAAGCTTGGGTCGAACTCAACTAACACATGGTGTAGTAGGCACGCCGCGATATATGGCCCCAGAGCAATGGTTGCCTGGAGGGCAACTGGATCTTCGGGCCGATATATATTCCTTCGGATGTATGCTGTACGAAATGCTGGCCGGAAAGGTGGCAGTGATTGGAAAAAACCTAGCCGAATTAGAGCAAGCACATCGGGTTGGAAGTGTTAACAAACTGCCCTATGGCATACCAGCAGAAGTCAGCAAACTCGTTCGGCGCTGTCTCGCCATCAAGCGTGATGAGCGCTATACCACTTGGGAGGAAGTAGAAGCGGCCGTTGTGAACGTATATCAGAACTCCACCGGGAAAGAAGTGCCAAGTGAGACGCCACATGAAATTGGCAGTGGGACAGAGCGCGTGGAAGTGGGGTGGTCGTATAACGCGTTGGGTCTATCCTATTCTGAGATTGGTAAGTTCAATGTAGCAATGCAATATTTCGAGAGGGTTCTAGGGATCGCAAAGGCTGAGAAAGAGCGTGTACTTCAGAGCGCGGCACTTAATAATATAGGACTTTCACATTTCTACCTGGGTGAAGTGCAACGCGCGATTGAGGTCTTCGAGCAAGCACTGACTAATGCACAAGAGACCAAAAACCGATATGGAGAAGGGACTGCTCTGGGCAACCTGGGCATTGCCTACCATTCTTTAGGGGACTTTCAACGTTCAATTGTGCTCAATGAGCAACACCTAGCTATTATGCGGGAACTCGGAAATCGGGCGAGAGAAGGAACGGTACTTGGCAACCTGGGGACTACCTACCGCGACTTGGGTGATGTGAAACGAGCGATAGGATTCTATGAGCAAGCTCTTTCAATCGCTCAGGAAATCAGAGACCGTCAAGAGGAAGCAAGAGCTTTGGATAATCTAGGAACTGCATATCGCATGTTAGGAGATGTATCCCAGGCGATCAGGCTTTTTACGCAAGCTCTTGTGGTTGCTCAGGAAATCGGCGTCCGCCGCCTAGAGGGCAATATTTTGATGAATTTGGGCAACGCCTATTCGAATATGGGCGATTCAAAGCAGGCAATTAGATTCTATGGGCAGTCCCTAGCGATCGCACGCGAAGTTGGAGATCGACGCGGGGAAGGGCAAGCCTTAGGCAATTTGGGAACAGTGTATCGAAGTTTAGGAGAGTTACAACAGGCGATTAATTTTCATGAGCAGTACCTTTCTATAGCACAAGAAATAGGAGATCGGCATGGAGAAGGTATCGCCTTGGGAAATTTGGGAAATGCATATGCCACTCTCGGCGAGACATACACTGCTCTTGGATATTTCACACAATTTCATGAGATAACCCAGGAAATTGGAGATCAACAGGGAGTAGTGCGAGCGCTTACCGGCCTGGGAATGAGCTTTACAGCTCTGGGCTTCACGGATACGGCAATTGAAAAGTACAAACAAGCGATTTCTATCGCGCGAGAAATTGGTGATATGTTGGGGGCGGCTGGTGCTAGCCTCAATCTTGCCGCCATTTTAGCAGAACAGGGCAAAAATACTGAAGCTCTGCAAAATGCAGAGTTGGCCGCGCAAATATTTACAAAAATTGGACACACTCAATATGCCCAAGCAGCTCAGAGACTCATTGGGCAGTTGCGAACCCAACGCTAGGAGAAACGAATTCAATCAACGAAAGAACCATAATAGAATTCTCTCAGAAAAGTGAGACTCCCATGCAAATCTACCCTCCAGGCACACGGATTGGACAATACGAAACCGCATCTCCCCCTATGATGGGCGGAATGGGCGTGGTGTACTTTGCCCTCGACCACGGCAATGACGGTCACCCTGTAGCGCTCAAAACTTTTAGACCCGAATTACTCCCAGACCGTGCCGCACGGGACCGCTTCCTGCGGGAAGGCACTGCTTGGGTGAAGTTGGGGAGTCATCCTCACATCGTTCGTTGTTACAAAGTGGAATATATTGACCCGACGGCTTTCTTGGTGTTGGAATTGATTGCTAAAGAGCAGAACATGCCTGACGCTTCTTTGCGTTCGTGGCTGATACCTGGACATCTATTACCACTTGAGCAGGCATTGCTGTTTGCCTTGCAGATTGCGCGCGGAATGCAATATGCAACCGAGAAAATCCCTGGCTTTGTGCATCGAGATTTGAAGCCTGAAAATATTTTGGTGGGGGCGGATAAATTGCCTGGAACGCATATCAATCGTTTGCGTGTTACTGACTTCGGATTGGTGAAATCAATAGTAGATAGTGGCGTGCCAGAAACTACAGGTAATGTAGAGGAATTAAAGCCGAATCAAATTCAATTTACACGAGGAGTTGGCACGCCGCTTTATATGTCGCCGGAACAGTGGAGAGGTGAATCAGTTGGAGTATTTACTGATTTGTATGCCTTTGGCTGCATGTTGTATGAAATGCTGGTAGGAAATTTCGCCGCTGAAGGCGAGACAATTGCGGAATTGCAGGCATCACATTGTAGTGGGCGGATTCGAGCACTGCCTATGAATTTGAGTCGGGATTTACTAGAATTGGTAACAAGATGCTTACAACCAAACCCGTCTAATCGTTATCGTTCGTGGAATGAAATCATAGAAATCTTGGATGGCAGATATCGATTGCTTAACGGAGATTCTTTGCCGAGATTTATTGCTTATGAAGAAGAGAATCGCAATGAATTGATACACACTGGGCTGTCTTACATCACGATAGGTTATGCTTATAAGGATATTGGACAAGCCCAAAAGTCAATTCAATATTATGAAAAAGCTATGGCAATAGGAGAAACTGAAAACCAAAAGGAACTCATGATTATTACATTAAATCATATGGGGCAATCCTACAAAGCCCTTGGTGATTTAGCGCAGGCGATTTTGTGTTATGAACGAGCACTGTCAATTATCAATGAAGGAAGTGACCAAGATGCGACGCCTATACGAGACGCGAAGGCTGCGGTACTCAATAATCTAGGCTTTGCATACGGGCAATTAGGTAATGCTTGGCAAGGTATCAAATGCTCTGAAGAGGCTCTGAGTTTCTATCGCGAAGTTGGCAACCGTCATGGTGAAGAGTCAGCATTAAGTAATATAGGCACTTCATACATGGCTTTAGGTGATATGAAACGCGGTATTGAATATCTTGAGCAAGCACTTACTATAGATAGAGAGATCCTAGATAGGCGTGGAGAAGCAGAAGATTTAGGAAGCCTGGGCGATGCCTATCGACTTATTGGCGACTACCAACGTGCTCTCGAGTATTATGAAAATTCATTGTTGATTCGACACGAGATTGGAGATTATCTTAGGGAAGGAGTTGCGTTGAGCAACCTTGGTAGTGTTTACAGAGAAATGGGAAACCTAGAGCGGGCAACTGAGCATCTTGAACGGGCATTAACAATAATGCATGAAATCGGTAATGATCGTGAAGCAGGGATCATATTATGTAGACTCGGGATGATCTATGAAGAGATCAAAGATCTAGAACGCGCTATTGAGAATTTCCAAAAGGCCAAGGCGATTTTTTCTAAAGCTGGGGATAAATACTGGGAAGGACTGACATTAGGCAATTTAGGGAATGCTTATAAGAGTTCTGGCGATATCACCCGCGCACTTGAATACTATGAGCAGTCATTGTTGATTGGACACCAGCTTGGCAACATGGTGGGGTTGGCACCTGTTTATTTCAACATGGCTACGCTCTATTATTATAAAAAAGGGGATCATGAAACAGCTTTACCCCTTGCAGAGAAAGCAGCACAAATTTGGTCTCAAATAGGCAGTGCCTACCTAAAACATGCACAAGAATTAATAGATGAACTCCGCCAGATTGCAAATCAAAAATAGAATCACAACAACAACGGCTCCCGTCTCAATTGCGGGATAAAATGCATATATGACTGACCTCATCGCTGGTGACATCGCAGCAGGGACTCGAACCCGACGAGCATATGGATGTTTGTCGGGTGATGGCGTAAGGGGCGAAGCTGCTGATTGAGGCGTGACTGTGACATTGAAGCGCGGATTCGCTGCCTGCAAAAAAGTGAGAACATTATGCAAATCTACCCTCCTGGCACACGGATTGGACAATACGAAATCGCCTCACGCCCTATGATGGGGGGGATGGGTGTGGTGTACTTTGCCCTCGACCACGGCAATGACGGTCGCCCGATTGCGCTCAAAACCTTTCGACCTGAGCTTCTCCCCGACCGAGCTGCACGGGACCGCTTCCTTCGAGAAGGGACTGCATGGATAGAATTAGGAAGTCATCCCCATATAGTTCGTTGTTACAAAGTTGAATATATTGACCCTACGGCTTTCCTGGTTTTGGAACTGATTGCCAAAGAACAGAACATGCCTGATGCTTCGTTGCGCTCATGGCTGATCCCTGGAAACCCATTACCAATTGAACAGGCTTTGCTGTTTGCCTTGCAGATTGCGCGCGGAATGCAACATGCGACCGAGACAATTCCTGGTTTCGTACATCGAGATTTGAAACCTGAGAATATCTTAGTGGGAGCAGATAAGCTACCTGGCACAAATATCGATCGTTTGCGCGTCACGGATTTTGGATTGGTAAAAACAATAGCGGATAGTGGCGCGCCAGCAAATACAAGTAATGCAGATGAATTGAAGCCAAATCAGATTCAATTCACGCGAGGAGTTGGAACGCCGCTCTATATGGCACCAGAGCAATGGAAAGGGGAGCCAATTGGGGTGTTCACCGATGTTTATGCTTTTGGTTGTATATTGTTTGAAATGTTAAGTGGACACCATGCTGCCGAGGGTAAAACAATTCTCGAGCTGCAGATCTCACATTGTGATGGAAGAACACGATTTCTGCCATCGAAATTGCCAAATGACTTAAAAACTTTGGTAAATAAATGCTTAGCATTGAAACCGATCCACCGATATCGAGTTTGGGACGAAATCACTAATGCGCTGGAGAGTATCTTTTTCTCAAGCTATGGTAAATCCCAGTTAGGAAAAACTAAATCTGCAGTTCTAAATTCTGAGGATCGCGTGCAGGCAGGATGGTCGTTCGTTGCTATAGGGAGAGCCTATCACGATATTGGCAAACTAAGCATAGCCAAGGATTATTTCCAAAAAGTAATTAATCTCTCGAATGATATTGGCGATCGCCGCTTAGAGGGAGTAGCTTTGTCGAACCTGGGAGTTGCATATTTAGATCTTGGTGATACTCAACGCGCTATAGGCTACTTTGAAAAATGTTTAACCCTGGCACGTGAGTTCAAGGCGCGCCGGCAGGAAGGGATCATTCTAGGCGATCTGGGAGTCGCCTATAGGAATTTAGGAAAAGTCCAGCAAGCAATAGAGTACCATAACTTGGAGCTTGAGATAGCACGTGAGATTGATGATCAACGTGGTGTACAGAAGGCTCTTGAAAACCTAGGAAGTGCCTTTAGAAACATCGGAGAAACAGCCAAGGCTCTTGACTACTATGAACAGGCTTTGTATATTGCAAATGAGGATGGCAACAGATTACAGAGTGGAGCCATTCTGAATGGCATCGGGACTTTGTATCTCGCGCTTGGAGATGTGCATAGGGCTGTCGATTACCT
>Ga0210377_10005503_pt1 | contig 10395 bp, 9 predicted proteins | sample PLM4_65_b1redo_FD_155480 | JGI IMG/M metagenome (GOLD analysis project Ga0210377, IMG submission 155480) | Groundwater sediment microbial communities from an aquifer in East River, Colorado, USA - PLM4_65_b1 redo | ecosystem: Environmental > Terrestrial > Soil > Riparian zone | place: USA: East...
CTGCGCCGCTTCTTCTCGCCCCAGCTCGCCGAGCTGATCGTGGCCGGCGATACCGAGGATCCGCTCAAGAGCCACCGCCGGGAGATCACGGTGGTCTTCCTCGATCTGCGGGGCTTCACCGCGTTCGCGGAGACCGCGGAGCCGGAGGAGGTCATGACCGTGCTGCGCGAGTACCACGCGGAGATGGGCCGGCTGATCCTGGCCGCGGAGGGCACGCTGGAGCGCTTCGCGGGCGACGGCATGATGATCTTCTTCAACGACCCGGTGGAGGTCCCCGATCCGGCCACCCGGGCCGTCCGCATGGCCGGCGCGATGCGGGAGCGCATCGCCACGCTCACCGGGGCGTGGCGCAAGCGCGGATTCGACCTCGACTTCGGCGTGGGCATCGCGCAGGGCTACGCCACCATCGGCGCGGTCGGCTTCGAGGGGCGCCTGGACTACGGGGCCATCGGCACCGTGACCAATCTCGCCTCGCGGCTCTGCGGCGAGGCCAAGCCGGGGCAGATCCTGCTCGCCCAGCGGGTGGCGGGCGGGGTGGAAGAGATCGCCGAGGTCGAGGCGGTGGGCGAGCTCACCCTGAAGGGCTTCCAGCGGCCGGTGAAGGCCTTCAACGTGGTGCGCCTCAAGGAATGAACCGCCGGATTTTCGTGGCCGCGATGGTGTCCGGGCTCGCCGCCGCGCCGCGCTCCGCCGCGGCGCAGCCGCCGGCGGCGAAGGTGGTCAAGGTCGGCGTCCTCCGGCCGGCTCCGGACGGCCCCGTCTTCCGGCAGAACTTCGAGCCGTTCCACCAAGCGCTGCGCCAGAGCGGGTTCGTCGAAGGCACGAGTCTCACGATTGAGTACCGCGTGCGAGCGGGCACCGCCGAGGAGATCGCCGGCCTTGCCGCCGAGCTCGTGCGCCTCCGGATGAACGCCATCGTGGCGATCGGTCCGGCCGCGGTGCGCGCGGCGGCGGGAGCGACGAAGTCCATCCCGATCGTGGCGGTGGATCTCGAGTCGGATCCCGTGGCCGCCGGGTTCGTGACCGGGCTGGCCCGCCCCGGAGGAAACGTCACCGGGCTGTTCCTGGATTTTCCCGGGCTGAGCGGAAAGTGGATCGAGATGTTGAGAGAGATGGTCCCGCGGCTGTCGCGGATCAGCGTAACCTGGGATCCCTCCACGCCTCGGAATCTGCTCGGAGGCGCGGAGGCGGCGGCGCGGACCGTGCGCGTGCAGCTCGTCTCTCTGGAGGCGCCGGCACCCGAGGGCTTCGCGGCCGCCTTTCGGTCGGCGACCGACAAGGGGGCCGGCGCGATGCTCGTGCTCCCCTCACCGACGGTCAACTCGGCGCGGCAGCAGATCATCGAGCTGGCGGCGAAGCATCGGATGCCGACGATCATGGCGTTCCCGGAGTTTGCCGAGGAGGGAGGGCTGATCGCCTACGGCCCCAACTTGCCGGGTATGTTCCGGCAGGCGGGCGACGTGATGGTGAAGGTCCTGCGCGGCACGCACCCGGCCGAGATCCCCATCGAGCGGCCGGCCCGCTTCGAGCTGGTCGTGAACCGCAAGACCGCCACGAGCCTGGGCCTGACCGTCCCGCCGTCGCTGCTCGTGCGGGCCGACCGGGTGATCGAATGAAGACGGTCGCCATCGCCGGCGCGGGGGCCATCGGCACGTTCCTCGGCACGTACCTGGCCCGGAGCGGCTCGGAGGTGTCGGCCCTCGCGCGCGGGGCGACCGCGGCCGCGCTGCGGACCCACGGCTTCCGGTTCGAGGAGGGGGGCACGGTGCTCACCGCGCCGGTGCGGGTGGTCGAGGAGACGACCGCGCTCGGGCCTCAGGATCTGGTCGTGCTCGCGGTGAAGGGGCCGTCGCTGCCGGACCTCGCCCCGAAGGTCCGGCCCCTGCTGGGTCCGGACACCGTGGTGCTCACCGCGATGAACGGGGTGCCGTGGTGGTTCTTCCACGGCCTCGGCGGGCCGCACGAGGGCGCCGCGGTGCGGTCGGTGGACCCGGACGGCCGCATCGCCGGGGCAATCCCGGTGCGGCACGTGATCGGCGGCGTGGTGCACGCGACCTGCTCGGTGAGCGCGCCCGGCCTGGTCAAGCACGGCTTCGGCCGGGGCCTGATCATCGGCGAGCCCGGCGGCGGCGCGTCGGGCCGGGTGAGCGCGCTCGCCGATCGGCTGACCGCGGCCGGCTTCGAGGCCACGGTCAGCCGGCGCATCCAGGCCGACGTGTGGTACAAGCTCTGGGGCAATATGACCATGAACCCGATGTCCGCGCTGACCGGCGCGACCTGCGACCGCCTCCTCGACGATCCGCTGCTCGACCGCTTCACGCTCGCGATCATGGCGGAGGCGGCGGCCATCGGCAGCCGCATCGGCTGCCCGATTCACCAGAGCGGCGAGGACCGGAACGCGGTGACGCGCAGGCTGGGCGCGTTCAAGACCTCGATGCTCCAGGACGTGGAGGCGGGCAAGCCGCTCGAGATCGACGGGCTGCTCACCGCGGTGAGCGAGATCGGCCGGCGCGTGAGCGTGCCCACGCCCAGCACGGACGCGCTGCTCGGGCTCACCCGGGTCTTCGCGGCCGGCCGGGGGCTCTACTAGCCCATGGCGCCGCCGCCCCGCGCGCCGTTCCGCGCCGACCACGTGGGCAGCCTCCTGCGGCCGCCCGCGCTCAAGGCGCTGCGCTTCGAGCGGGAGGCGGGTCGGGCGAGCGCGGCCGACCTGGCCGCCGCCGAGGACGCGGCGATCCGCGAAGCGGTGCGTCTTCAGGAAGAAGCCGGGCTCCTGGGCGTCACCGACGGCGAGATGCGCCGCAAGTCCTGGCACATGGACTTCCTCACCCGGCTGGGTGGCCTCGCGAGTGAAGGCAAGCAGCTCCCGGTGACCTTCCACGGCCGCGCGGGCGACGTGAACTTCACGCGGCCCGACCTGCGCATCGCCTCGCGTCGGCCGCCCGGCGCCGATCTTCGTGGACGCGTTCCGGTTCCTCCGGTCGGCCACCGCGCGCACCGCCAAGCTCACGATCCCGTCGCCCTGCATGCTCTACTCGCAGGTGGGGCGCGCCAATATCGACCGGGTGGTCTACCCGGACCTCGACGGTTTCGTGGAGGACACCGCCGCCGCCTACCGGGCCGAGATCGCCGATCTCTACGCGGCGGGCTGCCGGTATCTCCAGCTCGACGACGTCAGCCTGGCCTATCTCTGCGACGAGGACATGCGCACGCAGGGGCGCGCCCGCGGCGAGGACCCCGACGAGGTGCTGGCGCTGTCGGTGAAGCTGATCCAGGCCACCCTGCGTGCCCGGCCGAAGGACCTGGTGGTCTGCACGCACCTCTGCCGCGGCAACTTCCGCTCGAGCTGGCGCGCCCAGGGCGGCTACGAGAAGGTGGCGGACCTCATCTTCAACCAGATGCCCTACGACGGCTTCTTCCTGGAGTTCGACGACGCGCGCTCCGGGGACTTCTCGCCGCTGCGTCATGCCCCGAAGCACATCCGCGTCGTGCTGGGCCTCGTGACCACCAAGGTGGGCGCGCTCGAGCAGAAGGCCGACCTCCGGCGCCGCCTCGACGAGGCCTCGAAGTACATCGCGCTCGATCAGCTCTGCGTGAGCCCGCAGTGCGGTTTCTCCTCGACGCTCGAGGGTAACGAGGTCGCCGTCGAGCACCAGCAGGCGAAGCTCGCGCTCTGCGTCGAGCTGGCCCAGGAGGTCTGGGGCGGCCTCTAGCCCACGAACCGGCGCCCCACCCTCACCCCGACCCTCTCCCCCGTGAGGGGGAGAGGGCAGGGTGAGGGGGCGGGTCAGTCGTCGGCGGGGAGCAGGACGCAGGCCTCGGTCGGCACCGCCACCGTGACGGGGTCGCCGGCGTGGGCGCGCGCCGGGGTGGGGCCGGCGACCCGCAGGACGACGTCGCTCTCCTCCAGCGCGATCTGGTAGTCCACCGTGTCGCCGAGGTAGCTCGCCCGCAGCACGGTGCCCGCGAGCGTGTTCGCGCCGGTCGGCAGCGTCCGCGTGTTGGCCCGCGGCCCGAGCGCGATCAGGTGGGGCCGGATCGACACCACCGCCGGCGTGCCGGGGGTGAGGCCGTCGGCGGCCACCCGCAGCCGCAGGCGGCCCCGCGCGACGCTGCCCGCCCCGTCGGCGACCGCGTCGATCAGGTTGGTCTTGCCGATGAACTCGGCGACGAAGCGGGTGCGCGGCCGCTCGAAGAGCTCCTGCGGCAGGCCGATCTGGACCACCCGGCCATTGCGGATCACCGCCGCCCGGTCCGAGATCACCATGGCCTCCGCCTGGTCGTGGGTGACGTAGAGGGTGGTGATGCCGAAGCGCTCGTGCAGCCGGCGGATCTCGAAGCGCATCTCCTCGCGGAGGCTCGCGTCGAGGTTGGACAGCGGCTCGTCCAGCAGCAGGATCTCGGGCTCCACCACCAGGGCGCGCGCCACCGCCACCCGCTGCTGCTGGCCGCCGGACAGCTCGCCGGGGTAACGCGCGCCGTAGCCCGAGAGCTGCACCGCCCGGAGGATCTCGTCCACCTTCCCGTCCCGCTCGGCGCGGGGCGTCCCGCCGAAGCGGAGGCCGTAGGCCACGTTCTGCGCCACCGTCATGTGCGGCCAGAGAGCGTAGCTCTGGAAGATCATCGCCATGCGCCGCCGCTCGGGCGGGATCACGGTGCCCGGGGAGGAGAGCACGCGGTCGCCCACCCGGATCTCCCCCGCGTCCGGCGCCATGAATCCCGCCACCAGCCGCAGCGTCGTCGTCTTGCCGCAGCCGGAGGGGCCGAGCAGGGCGACCAGCTCGCCGGGCCGCACCGTGAGGTCGAGGCCCGCCACCGCCGCGACGTCGCCGAAGCGCTTGGTGAGGCCGGTGATGACGACGCCGGGCATGGACTCAGCCCGATCCGCTCGAGGACCGCGCGCCCATGACGTCGCGGCCGAGCAGGGCCTGCATGGCCGCCACGATGGCGAAGGTCATCACGAGCATGAAGATGCCCAGCACCGCGATGGCGCCGAACTGGCCCTCTTCCTTCAGGTCGAAGATCACCACCGACATGACCTTCGTATTAGGGGAGAACAGGATGATCGAGGCCGAGAGCTCGCGGATCACCCCGATGAAGACGAAGCACCACGTGGCGATGATCCCGCTGCGGGCGAGCGGCGCGGTGATCTCGCGCAGCACGCGCAGCCGCCCCGCGCCCAGGATGCGGCCCGCTTCCTCGAGCTCGGGATGGATGCCCCGCATGGTGGCGTCGGCCTGCGAGTAGCCGACCGGCATCTCCTTGGTCAGGTAGGCGATGAAGAGGATCCAGAGGGTGCCGTAGAGCAGGAACGGCGGCCGGGTGTAGGCGACGAAGAGCGCCACCGCCAGCACCACGCCCGGGATGACCACCGGCGAGACCGCAAGGAAGCCCAGCACCTGGTGGCCCAGCACGAGCTTCCGGGTGGTCACGTAGGCAAGGAGAGTGGCGAGCCCCGCGCCCACGCAGGCGGTGAGCACGCCCAGCTCCAGCGTGTTGACGATCGCGGACTGGGTCGCGCTGTGCAGGAACGTGAACGACCAGTTCTCGAGCGTGAAGTTCGCGGTCGTGAGCGGCTGGGCCCAGGCGCGCGCGAACGCGGTCTTGAGCAGGATGCCGTAGGGCAGGAACACCGCGCAGGCCAGGATGGCCAGGCAGCCCGCGAGCGCGGGCAGGCGCCAGGGCCCGAGCCGGATGATGCGCCGCTGCCCGCCCTTGCCGCCCACCGCGGCGTAGCCGCGCCGCCCGAGGAGCTTCTTCTGCGCGAGCAGCAGGAGCGCGGTGGCGAGCAGGAGCGGGATCGAGAACGCGGCGGCCAGCTCGGCGCGGGGCGGGTACTGGAAGAACGACCACATCTGGGTGGTCACGGTGTGGAAGCCCGCGGGCAGCGCCAGGATGGCCGGCGAGCCGAAGAGGGCCAGGGCCTGCAGCACGGCCAGGATGAAACCGCTCAGGATGGCGGGCAGCACCATCGGCAGCGTGATCGTGCGCGCCACCTGCAGGCGGCCCGCGCCCAGGATGGCCGCCGCGTCCTCCAGATCGGAGGCGATCAGGCCGAGCGTGTTGGCGATCATGATGTACACGTAGGGGAACGTGTAGATCGCCACCACGAAGATCAGCCCCGGCATCGAGAAGATGTTGAGCAGCGGGCCCTCCGCGCCGGTGAGGCCGCGATAGAGCTGGTTGAGATAGCCCGCGTTGGGGCCGGCGAGCATCACCCACGCGAAGGCGCCCAGGAAGGGCGGCGTCACGAACGACGCCATGATCAGGCTCTGGATGATCCGGCGCCCGGGCAGATCGGTGCGGGCGGAGAGCCAGGCCATCGGCGCGCCGATCGCGAGAGCGACGAGGCCGGACCAGAAGGCGAGCACCACCGTGTTCCAGAGCGCCTTCTGGAGCGGCGGATCCCCGAGCACGCGCGCGTAGTGGGCGAGCGTGAAGCCGCCCCGCGGGCCGGTCACGCTGATGTAGGCGAGCCAGCCCATCGGCAGCAGGATCAGCATGACCAGGGCGGCCGCGGCGAGCAGCCAGACCGGCGCGGCGCGATCGAGCCCCTCGAGACGGCCCGGCCTGAGCGATGCCGCCGACGCCTCCGCCATGGCGGGGCGCGCTAAGCGCCGAAGAACTCCACGAAGCGCGTCTTGATCTCCTCGGTCCGCTTCTCGAGCTCCGCCGGATCCACCTGCAGGAGCTTGAGGTCGCCGAGCTTCGGCCGGTCGGCCGGGTACGTCACCTCCGGGTGCCCGGTGTAGAGCCCTTCCGTGTCGGCCAGGACCTGCTGGATCTCACGGCTGAAGATGAAGTCGGTGAAGAGGCGGGCCGCGTTGGGATGCGGCGCGAAGCTGGTGATCGCGCTCGGGGAGACCACCAGCGGCACGCCTTCCTTCGGGAAGACGATCTCCACCGGATTGCCCTTCTTCTTGAGCTGGTAGAAAGTGTAGTCGCCGCCGTTGACCGCGACCGGCCGCTCGCCGGAGGCCACGATGCCGCCGGGGTCCACCGCCGACTGCACCAGCATCGGCTTGTTCTGGGCCAGCGCCTTGAAGTAGTCCCAGCCGTGGAGATGCACGAGGGCCAGGACGTGCGTGGCGATCACCCCGCTGTAGCCGGGATGGGCGGTGACGAGCCGGCCGCGCCACTTCGGATCGAGCAGGTCCTTCCAGGTGCGCGGGGCCTCCGAGGCGGTGATCTTCTGCGAGTTGTAGGCGATCACGTTGACGGTGGCGCGCAGGCCGTAGTGGAAGCCGTCGCGATCCTTGAAGCCGGGCGCGAAGCGGTCCACTCCGGCCGGGGTGTAGCGCATCAGGAGCTGCTTCTCCTTCAGCAGCACGTAGTGGCCGGCGTCGGAGGTGTGGACCACGTCCACATTTTTGATGTTGGCCTGAAGCTCCTGCATCATCCGCTGCAGGATCCGCTGCGAGCCGGTGCGGTGCACCTCGACCTTCACGCCCGGGTACGCGGTCTCGAAGAGCTTGGCCACCTTCTCCGAGCTCGTCAGCGCGAGCGAGGTGTACCAGACGACCTTGCCTTCCGTGCGCGCGGCCTCGAGCCGCGGGTCGGCCGCGGCCGCGGGGACGGCGGAGACGATCAGGGCGGAGACGAGCAGGACGAGCGAGAGGCGGCAACCGAAGCGCGTCTGGGACGGGGAATATCTCATCGCGACTCCTCTAAGTGGTGAGGGCGTCCATCAGCGCGGCGAGCCGCGGCTGCGCGGCCAGCGCGTCCACGAGCGCGACCACGTGCGCGGCCTGCGCGTCGGAGACGGCCTCCGCCGCGTTGGCGCGGAACTTGGCGGTGAGCTCCGCGCGCGTCATCGGGAAATCGGGCCCGCCGCGCGGGTGATCCTGCCGCTCCTCCAGCACGCGCCCGTCGGTCAGGCGTACCGTCACGTGGCCGATGAAGTGACGCGGGTAGTCGATGGTCGGGTCGACGTCGTAGTAGATTTTGGCGGCCACATGCCGGAGCGTCTCGTCCCGGACCGCCTCGTCGGTGAAGTCGGCGAGGGTGGCCCGGCCGTTGACGAGGATCGAGGCGAGCAGGTACGGCAGGCTGAACTTGGCCGCGTAGCCGTTCTGGGGGCGGTGCTTGGCCGCGAGCGGCTCCCACAGGCGCGGGATCGGGCCCTCCGCGGTGCGGCAGCGCACCTCGGCGATCTCCTCGGGGCGCGGCCGGTGGCGCTCCCGCAGCCGCAGCGCGCAGTCCATGTAGGGATGCGCGATGGAGCCGCAGGGGTAGGGCTTGAAGGTGAGGTTGGAGATCTCCCACGCCCGCCCCAGGCTCTCGAGCAGCGCCTCCAGCCGGGCCGCCTCGTGGCCGCCCGCGAAGGCCGCGTAGAACCCGTGCGCTCCTTCGAAGACCGTCTCCGGCCCGGTGAAGCCGGCGCGGGCGAGCAGGGCGGCGGTCACGCCCGCGTGGGCGGCCCAGCCGGGATGCAGACGCTTGGTCCACGAGCCGTCGGCCAGGTACTCGATGATGCCGGAGGCCTGGCTGCCGCAGATGCCGAGGGCGTGGACGAGCTGGTCCTCGGTCAATCCATAGAGTCGGCCCGCCACGGCGGCGGCCGCGAAGCTGCCGGTGAGCGCGGTGGGGTGGTAGTGCCGCGCGTGGAAGCGGCCGGGCACCGCGAGGCCGATCCGGCACATCACCTCCACCCCGGAGATCAAGGCCTCGAGCGCGGCGCGGCCGGAGGCCTCCACCGCCTCGCCCACCGCCAGGGCGGTGGTCACCGCCACGCAACCGGTGTGGACGATGGCGTCCTCCCGCGTGTCGTCGAAATCGAGCCCGTGGGCCAGCGTGCCGTTGGCGAGCGTGGCGGCGGCGGCGCCGACCCGCGCCTGGCTGCCGATCACCACGCTCTCCGGCGCGCCCCCGAGCCGGCCCGCCGCCTCGGTGACCGCCCGGCCGAACGCCTGTCGAGAAGACGCCAGGCAGCTCCCGAGCGTGTCCAGCGCCAGCAGGGTCGCCTGCGCGGAGACGGCGGGCGTCACCGCGTCGAGCGAGAAGCCGGACACGAATCGCGCGAAGCGCCGAGCGACCGAGAGGGACGAGGCGGGAGGCTGTGGCACGGCCGTCCGCTTGTTCTACTGAACGGGTCCGGGGATGTCAACGACGAACTTCCGCGGCTCCGCGGCGGGCGGTGGCGGACGCCTTGCGAGCGCGCTATGATCCGGGCGCATGAACGAGACGGTGACCGGTGCGGTGCAAGTCTTCGATCTGCACGCGCTGAAGGCCTTTGCCCCCGACAAGCGCGTCCGCAAGATGCTCTTCAAGACCGACCAGCTCTGGTCGGAGATCGCCTGCTACGAGCCGGGCCAGTCCACCGTGATGCACACCCATCCGAAGGAGGAGGAGGCGATCTTCGTGCTGGAGGGGACCGCCCACATGAGCATCGACGGCGAGGAAGTCGTGGTGGACGCGGGCTCCATCGTGAAGTTCCCCCGGAGCGTCATGCACGACGTCCGGAACCTCGGCCCCGAGCGCTGCGTGATCATGTTCCTCAAGGTCAACCCCAGGGCCCTCACCGCGAAGGCCGATGGGTAACGTCGAGCGCTGCGACAAGACCCTGCCGGTGAACGAGATGATCTTCTACGTCCGGCGGGACGCCGTGCTGCGCGCCCGCTGGCTCAGCGACCTCGAAGGGCTGGCCCGCGAGTTCGGCCTGAGCCGCGAGGAGTACGAGGCGGTGCGCGACAAGGACGTGCGGCGGCTCAACGAGATGGGGGTGCACCAGTACTACATCCCCCAGATCCTCCGGCTCTTCTACGGGGCCTCCGCCAACAGCAATAGCCACCCGGCGCTCGAAGCCTACCGGCGGGCCTACCCGGACGAGACCGCCGCCGCGGAGCGGCTCCTCGCCCGGCCGGCGCGGCGGGAGGGCCGAGGGGAGGGCTGAGAGGATGGCGCGCATCGTGGCCGCGATGGCGATGACGCACTCGCCCGGGCTCACCGGCTGGTTCGACCGGGCCCCCGAGGACCAGCAGATCGAGGCCCGGCGCGCCCTCGGCGAGATGCGGGAGCGGCTGCGGGCGACCCGGCCCGACGTAATTCTGTTATTCAGCAACGATCACCTGCTCAACTGGCCGATCAACAACACGCCGGAGTACGCGGTGGGGATCGGCGCCGAGCACGTGGGGCCCGCCGACTGGTACGACGAGTGGCTCGCGCTCGCGAAGTACCGGATCCCCGGCCATCCCGCGCTGGCCCGCTACCTGGTCAACGAGGGGGCGCGGCGGCGGCTGGCCTTCGCGTACCTGCGGGAGATGCAGTTCGACGACGGGGTGTCGGTGCCGATGCACTATCTCAATCCCGAGGGCGATGTCTCATTGGTGCCGGTGACGATGAACTGCACGGTCCCGCCCATCCCGACGCCCGCGCGCGCCTACGAGGTCGGCACAA
>Ga0210377_10005504_pt1 | contig 10393 bp, 8 predicted proteins | sample PLM4_65_b1redo_FD_155480 | JGI IMG/M metagenome (GOLD analysis project Ga0210377, IMG submission 155480) | Groundwater sediment microbial communities from an aquifer in East River, Colorado, USA - PLM4_65_b1 redo | ecosystem: Environmental > Terrestrial > Soil > Riparian zone | place: USA: East...
TCGGCCCACGAGGTCGAGGCGCTCGCGCGCGCCGTGTTCGAGAACCTGGGCCGGATGGCGGTGGATGTGGCGCGCTCCGATCGGCTCCTCGGCCCCCAGAATCGGGACGCGGTACGCGTTGACGGCATTGAGTGGCTGCAGGCGGCACGGCGGCGGGGCAGCGGGGTGCTGCTGATCACGGCCCACTTCGGCCCATGGGAGCTCTTGCCTCTCGTCGCCGCGCTTCGCTACGAGCCGATCCACGTCGTGGCCAGGCCCCTGGGCAACCCCCGCCTGGACGAGTTTCTCACAGCCTTGCGGGAACGCGGGGGCAATCGGGTCATCTGGAAGCGGGACGCGGTGTCGGCGATCCTCCAGGTCCTCCGGCGGGGCGAGACCGTGGGGATCCTGATCGACCAGCATATCACCGAGAAAGAGGGCGTGGTCGTCCCCTTCTTCGGCCGCCCCGCATCGACCGCCTTCGCACCGGCGCTCATCGCCCTGCGATCCGGCGCGGCCGTCCTGCCGGTGGGGATCGTCCGCGAGGGGCGGACACGGTACCGCATCCGGATCGCGGAGGAGGTGGCGCTGCGCCGGAGCGGGAATCTCAAGGCCGACATCGTGGAGAACACGGCGCGGTTTACGGCGGCGATCGAAGCGCTCATTCTCGAGCGGCCGGATCAGTGGTTCTGGGTGCACCGACGGTGGAAGACCGACCTCCCGGTGGATGCGAGGCTGGACGTGGGGGATCGGTCGGTGCCACAGGGGGAGATGCCAGCAGTCAGGAACGGGGCCTGAGCCGTGAATCGCCGGGCCCCGCGCCCAATTCCCATGGTACAGTCATGAGACGTGCCGCGTATGCGGGATATTGACCCTCAGGACATTCGACGAATCCTGGTCCGGCAAGTGAACTGGGTCGGGGATGCGATCCTGACGCTTCCAGCCCTGGAGGCACTGGATCGGCGATTCCCCAAAGCGGAGATCACGCTTTTGGCGAAGGCGTGGGTTGACGGGCTCTTTGGAGGGCATCCGGCTGTGGACCGGATCATCGAGAACCGGGCCGGGGATGCCCATCGGGGGATCCGGGGACGTTGGCGCCTGGCCAGGGACCTCTCGAAGGCGGGTTTCGACCTGGCGGTGATATTCCCGAACTCATTGGATGCGGCGCTCATCCCCTGGCTGGCCGGAATCCCGCGCCGGGTGGGATATCCGACCGAAGGTCGGCGTTGGCTGCTCACCCATCCGATCCCAGGCCGATCCGCGCCGGCGGGACGGCACCAGGTGGAGCGGTACCTGCAGATCGTCCGAGCGCTGGGCGCCGAGGGGGCGCCCCGCCTTCGGCTCCCCGTCTCGGAAGAAGCGGAGGAGAAGGGCAAGCAGGTCCTCCGTGACCACGAGATCGGCCCGGCTGAGCTCATTGTTGCGGTGAACCCGGGCTCGGTGTACGGGAGCGCCAAGCGCTGGCCGGCCGAGCGATTCGCCGCCGTGGCAGATGCGCTGGTGGATCGGTGTCAGGCGCGGATCCTCCTCATCGGCTCGGAGCGAGAACGCCCGGTTCTTGGAGAGGTGGCGGCCAGGATGCGGCGCCCGGCTGTCAACCTTGGGGGCCGCACCGATCTCGTCACCCTGGTGGGTCTTCTGGGGCGAGCGGGCCTGCTGGTCAGCAACGATACGGGTGCCATGCACATCGCGGCCGCGGTGGCGACCCCGGTCCTGGCCATCTTCGGGCCCACGGACGCGCGGACGACCGGCCCGCTGGGACCCCACTGGCAGATCGTTCGAGAGCCGGTGCCTTGCAGTCCCTGCCTGCTCCGCGAATGTCCCATCGATCATCGCTGCATGCGGTGCGTGAGCGTGGACCACGTGGTCCACGCCGCCCTGGAACGCCTCGCGGCCGCTCGTGGCCATCCATGGCCTGCCCCGGGTCCCCGGCCCTCGACCCAAGAGTCACCCGTCGCCTTCCTGGATCGGGACGGCACGATCATCGAGGATGTCGGTTACCTCGGCGATCCGGGGGGCATCCGGTTCATCCCGGGCGCGGTCGAGGCGCTCCGCGCCCTCCAAAGGGCAGGCTTTCGACTTGTCCTGCTGACGAACCAGGCAGGGGTGGCCCGTGGTCTGCTCAGCGAGGCGGATGTCCGTCGGGTGAACGAGCGCCTGGCGGTCCTGCTGGAGGATGCGGGGGTGCACCTCGCAGGGGTCTACTATTGCCCCCATCACCCGGAGCATGGGCCACCGGAATACCGGGGCGACTGTGACTGTCGCAAGCCCAAGCCAGGGATGGTCCATCGGGCAATTCGCGAGCTTGGTCTGGATCCTTCGCGATCAGTGGTTATCGGGGATCACATCAGCGACGCCGCGCTGGCCCGAACATTCCCGGGGATGCAGGGGATCATGTTGCGTACCGGTCATGGGGACCAGGAATGGGAGAAGATCCAGCGCGGGGTCCTGCCACGCCCGGACCACGTCGCGGATGATCTGCCGGCGGCCGTGGAGTGGCTCCTGGCCCGGATGGGGAGGCAGGATGTCATCGGCTCTCGTCCAGCTTGACGGCGCCCGGAAGATTCTGCTGGTCAAGCCGAGCGCCTTGGGCGATGTCGTCCACGCGCTCCCCGTGGCGGCCACCCTCCACCGGCGGTACCCGAATATCCGCCTGGACTGGCTCGTCGAAGAAGAGGCTGCGGAGATCGTCCGGGGACACCCGGCCGTCACCGAGGTCGTCGTGTCGGGGAGGCGGCGATGGCTGCGGCAGCTTCGGGAGCCGGCACGGATCCTCGCCGCTCTGGGGGAGATGCGAAGGTTTGCTGCTGACCTACGCCGACGGCACTACGACGCGGCGCTGGACCTCCAGGGGCTTCTGAAGAGCGCGCTGTACGTCGTGGGGACTCGGGCACCCATCCGGGTCGGCTTTGCGGAGGGGCGGGAGGGTGCCTCATGGGTCCTGACCCATCGGGTCGTGGCGCCCCCTCAGCCGGTGCATGCCGTGGAGCGGTACCTGGCTCTGGCCGCGGCGGTCGACGCGACAGCGCCGGTGCGGGAGTTCCACATCGCTCTGGCCCCGGAAGATACGGCCGTTGCCAGATCGTCCCTTGCCGGCTGCCCGCGTCCGTGTGTGGTCCTGCACCCGGCGGCCCGTTGGCGCACCAAGCTCTGGGAGGTCCGTCGCTGGCGAGAGCTGGCGGCGCGGCTTCTGGCGGAAGGGATCGGGGTGGTTCTGACCGGCAGCCGAGAGGATGAACCGCTGGCGGCAGCCATCACCACTGGCCTCGAGCCGATGCCCCGGTCCTTGGTCGGGAGGCTGGGGCTGAAGCCGCTTGCGGCCGTTCTCCAGGAGGTGGACCTCCTGATCACTGTGGACTCGGGGCCGATGCACATCGCGGCCGCCATGGGGACGCCGGTCGTGGCCCTGTTCGGCCCCACCGATCCCCTGCGGACGGGGCCGATCAGGGCCGGCACCGTCTTGCGGCGGGAATTGTCATGCAGCCCCTGTTTGCAGAGGCGGTGTCAGATCGCCGACACCAACCGGTGCATGCGTGATCTCGCCGTGGCCGAGGTATTCGAGGCGGCCCGCCACCTGCTGCGGGCGCGCGCAGGACGTCTTCGGCAACCGCAGATTTCGCAGAGTACGCAGATTCTTCCAGACTGATCTCTCCTGAGCAATCTGTGATATCTGCATAGCATGTGCGTGTGTTCGGGGCGTCCCCCGGGTTCGCTTGGAGGCATTCATGTTGGTCATCCTGCGGTTGATGCTTGTCCTGCTTGGACTCCTCGTGCTGTCGGGCCCCGCCGGGGCCGGGCAGGCCTCAGAGATTGCGCGCCTCTACCGCGAGGGAGAACGGTTGGTCTACGATGTCACATGGCTGGGGATTTGGGCCGGACAGGCCACCCTCGAGGTCCGGGGAGTCGTCAACCTGGACGGACATCAGGCCTATCACCTGGTGACGACGGCGCAGTCGGGGCCCCTGGTGTCCAAGATCTACAAGGTGGATGATCGCACGGAATCCTACCTGGCGCCGGAGCCGATGCGTGCGCTGAGGTTCGAGAAGCACCTGCGGGAGGGGCGCTACCGGCACAGCAGCCGGACCGGGTTTGACCACGAGAAGGGCATCGTAACTTTCCGGTATCTGGACTTCAGCCAGGTGCCCAAAGAGATCACGCGGCTGGAGGAGGCAGAACCCTACGGGAAATACGTGAGCCAGGAGTTCCCCCTCACCCCCGGCGCCTTAGATGAGTTGTCGGTTCTTTACTATGTGCGATCGCTGCCCCTGACGGTGGGCACGACAGTCCTGGCCAGGGTGTTCGCCAGCAGGAAGAACTGGGACCTCGAGGTCAAGGTGCTGGGACGAGAGACGCTCCAGACGGTCCTGGGACCGCGGCGGACCGTGGTGGTGGAACCGCTTCTCAAATACGAAGGGGTCTTCCAGCAGAAGGGGCGGATGACCGTCTGGATCACGGACGATACAGACAAGGTGCCGGTGCAGATGAAGAGTGAGGTCAAGATCGGCAGCTTCGTGTCCACCCTCACGCGGCGGGAGGTTGGCCCCCCCCAGGCACGCCTCGAGGCCCCAGGAGGACCGGTCCGATGACAGCCAGACCCACTTCGCTGGTGACCGGCGCCGCGGGATTCATCGGTTCACACCTGTCCGAGCGGCTCCTCCAGGAAGGCCACAGCGTGATCGGGGTGGACGCCTTTACGGACTATTATCCGCGGGCGGTCAAAGAGGCGAATCTCGCCGGGCTCAGGGCGCACCCCGGGTTCCGCTTCGTCGAGGCCGATCTCGCTCGGGCGGATCTCCTGTCGCTCGTGGCGGGGGCGGACTTCATCTTCCACCAGGCCGGCCAACCCGGCGTCCGTGCGAGCTGGGGCAAAGAATTTGACGTCTATGTGGATTCCAACATCCGCGCCACCCAGCGCCTGCTGGAAGCGGTCAGGGGATCCCCCCGCCTGCAGCGGCTGGTTTTCGCATCCTCCTCTTCGGTCTACGGGCAAGCCCAAGACCTGCCACTCCGGGAAGAGTCCTTGCCGCGCCCCTTTTCCCCCTACGGGGTCACCAAGCTGGCGGCCGAGCACCTGTGCGCTCTGTACCATGCCAACCATGGCGTCCCCACGGTGGCCCTGCGGTACTTCACCGTATACGGGCCCAGGCAGCGGCCCGACATGGGATTCCACAAGTTCATTCACGCGGCGCTGCAGGATCGCCCCATCCTCGTGTACGGGGATGGGGAACAGACGCGGGACTTCACCTACGTGGCCGACGCAGTGGAAGCGAACTGGCTCGCCCTGCGGGCGGCCGCCGTGGGGCAGGTCTTCAACGTCGGCGGCGGTTCGCGCGGCAGTGTAAACCAGATCCTGGGCAGCCTGGAGGAGATTCTCGGTCGGCCTGTTCGCCGCGAGGGTCGCCCGGCCCAACCGGGCGACGTCCGCCATACTTGGGCGGACACGACCCGCGCCCGAGAGGTCCTGGGGTTCTCGCCCCGCGTGTTCCTGCGGGATGGTCTGGCCCGCCAGGTGGAATGGATTCGGATGACGTTTCCCGCCTCCCCCTAGCCCGCCCTAGCCGGAAGCAGCCAGGACGATCCTGTAAGAATATCGAATATCGAACAGTCACGCCATGGCGTGGACGAATTTCGAACGGGAGCAGTTTCCGGGACCGTTTCCGCTCGGCGTTCATCGTTCGATATTCGGTATTCGCCATTCGATATTTCGTGCAGAGACCCAGAGGACCGTTTGACTCCCCGCGCCGGAGCAACACATGGACTGGTTTCCTCGGACAGAATGGATCGGCTCCTGTGACAATGCCCGGAAAGCCCTTGACGCCGGTCGGCCCTCTCTATGAACATAAGGGGCATTCCACGCGGGAGTCTCAGCGCGGCAAGCGGCCTGAGGTTCGAGGGAGGTCGGAGGGGGAGCGGGCACATGGAGGATTCCTGGGGGGCCGGAAGCCCGCAATCTCTCCTCATCTGTTTCTTCCCGCCAATTCAGCACTGCCGGTTCCCAACAGTTTGGGTGTCCGGGATTCGAATTCGGTCCCGGGGATACCCGAGATGCGGTTGGCCCCCGGCTGTCGTGGGCACCGACATCGAGACAGAACGGCCTCGCCTTTCAAGGAGTCCGTGACCGACGGCACTGCCGCGGGGATCCGGCGGACTGGTGGGGCATGCGGGCGCGGTGGCCCGAAGGAGTGAGAGATGAAGCGATGTGGTTTCGGGCGGCGATGGTTGGGTCTGGCAGTGGTTGGCTTGGTTGTGACGGCGACAACGGCGTGGGCCGCCGACACGATCGTCCTGGGCACGGCGATTTCTCAGACCGGAAAGTATGCACGGGAAGGGAAATTCTACGTAGATGCCTACCAAATGACCGTGGATGCCATCAACAAGGCGGGTGGGGTGAAGGTGGGAGGGAAGACCTACACACTTGAATTGAAGATGTACGACGACCAGAGCGACCCCAATCTCTGTGTCCGGTTGTTCACCCGGCTGGTAACGTCTGACAAGGTGAACTTCCTGCTGGGTCCGTACTCCAGCGGGATCACCATCCCGGCCAGCTCGGTCTCGGAGAAGTACGAGATTCCCATGATCCAGGGCGGTGGCGCCTCGGAAAAGATCTTCGACCGGGGGTACAAATACATCTTCGGGACGCTCCCAAAGGCGGAGTTCTATTTCCAGTCGGCCATCGAGGCGGCGACCAAGATGAATCCCCCCGTCAAGACGGCGGCCCTGCTGTATTCTAACGAGGCCTTCGACCGGAGCGTGGCCGAGGGGTCGCGGCAGTGGCTGAAGGAGCAGAAGATCGAGAAGGTGTATGACGAGGAGTACCAGCCGGCCACGCAGGACTTCACCTCCATTCTGGCGGTGATCAAGAGCAGGAATCCGGATCTGATCCTTTTGGCCGGACACGTGGAAAACTCCCTGAACTTCATCCGGCAGGCCCAGGCCTCGGACATCTCCCCCAAGATGTGGGTGTTCACGGTGGGTCCCCCCACTGCCGACTTCCGCAAGACATTGGGAAAGGCGGCGGAGTACGTGTATGGGGTCACGCCGTGGCTGGAGGACATGGAGGTCGGGGGAGAGATCTTCCGGTCGGCCAAGGAATTCGGCAAGCAGTTCCGGGAACGGTTCGGCTACGAGGCGGACTACCACGTGGCCTCTGGTGCGGCCGACGTCCTGGCCTATAAGTTTGCCATCGAGAAGGCGAATTCGCTGGATCCGAAGAGGGTGCGGGATGCCCTCGCCAGCCTGGACGTGGAGACCCTGTATGGTCGGGTGAAGTTCGATCCCACAGGTCAGATCGCCATGGGCCAGGTGCTCATCCAGATCCAGGACGGCAAGCTGGTGCCGGTGTATGTCGCCGGAAAGATGGTCGGGAAGCCGCTCTACCCCATGCCGAAGTGGGGGCAGCGGAAGTAACAGCCGAGAGCCGCGAGTCGAGGACCGAGAGGGACAAACGAAGGGCCGAGGGGCATGGGAGAGATTCCCCTGCCCCTGACGAGGCACTATGCTTCTCTTGCAGGTGTTGGTCAATGGAATCCTGCTGGGTGGCCTGTATGGCATCATGGCCATCGGGATGTCCCTGATCTGGGGGGTGATGAACATCGTGAACATCGCCCACGGACCCCTCATCATGCTGGGCGCCTACGTCACTTTCTGGACCTTCACCCTGTGGGGCTGGGACCCGTTCCTGTCTCTGCCGGTCACGATTCTGTCGCTCTTCGTGTACGGGTACCTGCTGCAACGGTTCATCCTGAACCTCATCGTGCGCGCCCAACTGTTCCTGACGTTGCTCATCACCTTCGGTGTCGAGGTGGTCATGGTGAATCTGGCTCGGATCTTCTGGTCATCGGATCTTCGCCAGGTCACCCCGAGCTACGCGGCGGCCAACTTTGCTGTGGGCGGTCTCACCATCCCATACGTCCGGCTCTGGGTCTTTGTGACCACCGTCGTCGTCTCGGTGATATTCCTTCTGCTCATGGAACGCACACGGCTGGGCCGGGCCATCCGGGCCACGGCCGAGGAGCTCCGAGCGGCGCGGCTCACGGGCATCCCCGTCGGCCACATCTACGCCGTCACCTATGGCCTGGGGGCGGCTCTGGCGGGGGCCGCAGGGGCGATGTGGGGCATGCTCTTTCCGATCACGCCTATCATGGGAGGGGCGCTCACCCTCAAGTCGTTTGTCGTGGCCGTGCTGGGCGGGCTGGGAACCATGATGGGGGCCATCGTTGGCGGCTTGGTTCTGGGACTGGCCGAATCCTTCAGCTCGACCTACATCGGGCCCACCTATCCCAACGCCATCAGCTTCGGTCTCCTCGTCCTGATCCTGATCTTCCGGCCCACTGGCGTGCTGGGCAGGGGCGAGGGGCGATGAGCATCAAGCGATGGGCTCGACTCCTGGGCGGCCTGGCGGTGGTGCTCTTCTTGGGGGCGGCCCCCGGCATCGTCTCGGCCTTCATGGTCCAGTTTCTCATCAATCTGTTCATGATGGCGATCCTGGCGGAGAGCTGGAACATCATCGGAGGATTCACCGGGTACGCCTCCTTCGGGAATGTCGCCTTCTTCGGCATCGGTGCTTACACGACCGGGGTCCTCCTCACCCGGGTGGGATTCCCCTTCGCCCTGGCGTTGCCGGCAGGGGGAGCCGTGGCCATGCTCTTCGCCGCCGCGGTAGGGTTTCCCATCCTGCGCCTGAAGGGGCACTACTTCGCCATTGCCACCCTGGGGACCGCCGAGATGATGCGGGAGGTGGTGTACAACCTGGAGTTCACCGGGGCCGGGACGGGTCTCGTGATGCCCATCTTGCGTACCCCCTTGACGTTCTTCTACTTGATGTTAGCTATCCTGGCGGCCGTCACGCTGGTGAACTGGTGGCTGTCGCAATCCCGGTTCGGGTACGGGCTGGTCGCCATCCGGGAAGACGAGGATGCGGCGGCCGTGATGGGGATCAACACCCCCCTGTACAAGACCGTTGCCTTTGCCCTGAGCGGTGCCTTCGCCGGCCTGGCCGGAGGTGTCTACGCATACTGGATCACCTTCATTGACCCGGACGCGGTCTTCAAGGTCATTATCACGGTTCAGTTGATTATCATGGCTGTCTTCGGCGGGACAGGGACCGTGTTGGGACCGCTGCTGGGGGCGCTGGTGCTCTCGGCGGTGTCGGAACTGCTGGCCACCCAACTGGCCACACTGGCGGAGCTCTTCTACGGCTTGATCATCATCCTGGTGGTGCTCTTCATGCCTAAGGGGCTGTCGGATCTGATCCGGCAAGGGGGGCTGTCGCTGCGCTATTTCGCCCGAAATCTCCGGGAGTATCGGATCTAGCCATGGCGATCCTGCAAGCGCGACGGGTGACCAAGCTGTTCGGGGGGCTGGCCGCCGTCTCGCTGGTGAGCTTTGACCTGCGCGAGGGCGAGATCCTGGGGCTGATCGGCCCCAACGGCTCAGGGAAGACCACGCTGGTCAACGTGATCACTGGGACGCTCCCCTATTCCGACGGCGACGTCCTGTTCCGGGGCGGTTCCATCCGGGGGTTGCCTCCCTACGAAATCGGCCGGCTGGGTCTGAGTCGGACCTTCCAGATCGTCAAGCCGTTTCGTAACCTGACCGTCCTCCAGAATGTCATGGTGGGCGCCCTGTTCGGGGCACGAGGTGGCGCGCGGGAACTGGGATCGGCGCGGCGGCAGGCGGGGGAGGTGCTGGAGTTCGTCGGCCTCGCCCATCGCGCGCACGCGCCGGCGGAGGGTCTCAATGTTCCGGAACGAAAGCGCATGGAACTGGCCCGGGCGCTGGCCATGCGGCCAACCATCCTCTTCCTCGACGAGGTCATGGCGGGCCTGAACCGGGCGGAGATCGACGAGGCGGTGGAACTGATCAAGCGGATTCGGGACCGGGGAATCACCCTCGTGGTGATCGAACACGTCATGAAGGCCATCCGGAACGTGTCGGATCGGATCATGGTTTTGTTCCACGGCGAGAAACTCACCGAGGGATTGCCCGAAGAGGTTCTCAACAACCCCCAGGTCGTCTCGGCCTACCTGGGCCGGCGCTACGCGGAGCAGGCCCATGCTTGAGATCCGTGGACTGCACGCCGGGTACGGCGAGGTCCAGATCCTGCGCGATGTGAGCCTGACGGTGGAAACCGGACAGATCGTGACGCTCGTGGGCAGCAACGGTGCAGGGAAGTCCACGCTCTTGAATACAATCTGCGGGATTCTCCGCCCCAGGGCGGGTAGCGTGTCCCTGGAGGGGAAGGACATCACAGGCTGGAGCTCCGAGGCGATCGTGGCGCGCGGCATCACTCAGGTCCCGGAGGGGCGGCGGCTCTTCCCCCAGATGAGCGTGCGAGAGAACCTGCTGATGGGGGCCTACCTTCGCCAGGACGGGGCGGGGATCCAACGGGACCTGGCGTGGATCTACGAACTGT